>VFQT010004968.1_pt1 | contig 10511 bp, 17 predicted proteins | sample 3512381 | NCBI WGS metagenome assembly VFQT01 (sample SAMN10412376, study PRJNA504923) | tailings metagenome | isolation source: Relicate 2 Philex TSF3 active mining site | place: Philippines: Tuba, Benguet | collected 2017-08-29 | reverse complement strand
CGGTCCGGGTGGCCGCCATAGACTCTGAGTGTCGGGGGGAGATGAACCCCGGCACGAACCCCGAAGGAGCAGCCACCATGACCACCGCCACCGTTACCGCCCGCGACCTCTTCCCCTTCGTCACCGAGGGCGACACCCTCACCGTCCGCGACGGCACCGAGTACGTCGTGGCGGGGGATGAGCACGCCGGCCAGTACTTCCTGCGCGCCGGGGCTTTCGACGCGCAGGTCCGCCCGACCGAGGACGACACCGACTTCGCGCGCTGGTGCAGCTCCTACGCCCCGACGCCCGCTCACGAGGAGGAGCTGGAGGCCATCCTGCGCGAGCAGGACGCCGACGTCGAGGCCGCCGTGGACGCCGACATCAAGGCCTTCGCGGCCGAGGCGGAGCGCCAGGGCTGCCTGTACGCCATCGTCGACGCCGACATCGACGCGATCGTCGACGTGCACTGGGTGCGCCCGGCTTTCGTCGCCGGGCGCGCTCGGGTCCTCGACATCCCCGTCCTGCGCTGACCCTCCCGGAGCCCCCATGCCCCGCGTCCACACGTCCACTTGGCCGGCCGACGAGCTGGCCGACGCCCTCCGCATCGCCGCCGACCGGACCCTGTCCTGGGAGGAGGTCGCGGCCGCCCTGCACGCCCGCGACCCGGAGCACCGCCGGCGCCGACAGGGCCCCGCCGTGCGGGTCTACCTGTCCCGCCACAGCCCGGTGGACCTGACCCGCACCACTGACACCGGGGAGCCCTACCGCTCCGACCTCCAGCCCGCGCCGTCGGTCGACCTCATGGAGCGGGCCCTCGCCGCGGCCCGCGCCGAGGGCAAGCGCGCCATCCTCGACGACCTGCGCGCGGTGCTCGCGCGCCACACTGGCCCCGCCTTGAAGACATCCAAGGAGTCCTGACATGTCCACCACGCCCACCACTCTCTCGATCTCGGGCCTCGGCGCCTACCCCGGCGCCGTCGACCTCCGCATCCCCGACCGCGCCGAGGTCCGGGGCCCCTCCCAGAGCGGCAAAACGACCATCCTGACGGCCATCTGCGCCGCGCTGCTGGACGTCGGGCCCGAAGGCGCGCTCCTGGGCGAGATGGTGCACGACGAGGCCCACCGCGCCGAGGTCGCCCTCGCGCTGCCCGGCCTGCCCGACGTCGAGTGGTCGATGACCCGCGCCGGGTCGCGCACGTTGAAGGTGCGCGGGGCCCCGTCCAAGTCGGCCGCGGCGCACCGGGCCGCGCTCGGGCTCGACGACTTGACCGTCTCCCGCGCGATCCTCGTGCCGCTCTACTGGCTCACGCTCGCGCGGTCGCCCCGCGCCGCCGGCCTGCGCGACCTGCTCTCGGCGGTCCTGCCGGCCGTCGACCTGCGGGAGCTGGTCGGCGCGGCGGTCGACCTGCGCGCCGCGGATCCCGTCGACCTCAAGGGCGCCCTCGCCCTCCAGACCGCGACGAACCGCGCCGCCGCGGAGGCCCGCGGCGCCGTGCAGGCCCTCGAAGCGGCGCCGCCGCCGGCCGTGGTCGAAGCCCCGCCGCCCGAGCGGGTCGCCCGCGCGAAGGCGTTCCTGGCGCGCTACGCCGACTTCCGCGCGTACGAGCAGGACCTCGCGGCATGGCGCCGGACCGAGGCCCGCCGACAGGACGCGGTGCGCGCCCGCGCGGAGCTGGGGCCCCGTCCCGAGGTCGACGAGGCCGCCGTGGGACGCGCCCGCACTCGATGCCGGGACGCCCGCGCCGCCGTCGAGCGCGCCGAGTCCGAGCTGACCCTCGCGCGCCGCGACCTGGAGCGCGCACAGGACTACGTCGACCCCGACGCCGTCGACGCCCGCCGCGCCTTCGATGCGGCCCGCCAGGCGCCGGACACCTGCCCGACGTGCGGGCAGGACTGGCCGGCGGTCGACCTGGCCGCGCTTCAGGCCCGCGCCGCCGAGACGACGCAAGCCGAGATCGACGAGCGGGCCCGGCGCGTGGCCCCGGCGTCGGCTCGGGTCGACGCGGCGGCGGCCGACGTCGCGCAGGCCCGCGCCCGCGAGGGGGACGCCCTCGACGCGCTCGCGGAGGCCGAGCGCGCCACGTCGGCCGCGGCATCCTGGGACCGGCGCGCGGCCGCCATCCCGACCCTGCCGGAGACGCCCTCCCCGGCCTGGGAGGGCGACGAGCCGCGGGCCGACCACGCGCAGATGGCCGAGGAGCTGCTGCGGCAGGCCGAGCGCGCGGCGGGCGCGGCGGCGGCGGCGGCACAGGACAAGGCCACCCGCGCAGAGCGGCTCGCGGCCGCGCGCGCCCGTGCGGCGGCGACCGAGGCCGAGGCCGAGCGCGTGGGCGCCCTCGTTGCGGCGGTCCGCCGGGCGCCGACGGAGGTTGCCCGCCGCGGCGCCGAGGTGCTCGCCGAGGCCCTGTCCGGGTCGGGCGTCGAGATCCGCGCGGCCGAGCCCGGGTCCGACGGCGACGAGGTCCGCGTGCTGGTCGACGGGCGCGCGTGGTGGCTGGCGAGCACGGGCCGCCTGGTGCTCGCGGACCTGTGGATCCGGCTCGCGGTGCGCCGGTTGGCCGCGGCGCGCTACCCCGAGTCCGGCTACGGGCGGCTCCCGATCATCGTCGACCGCGCGCAGGACTGGTCCGGCGAATGGCCGGACGTCCCGGGCGTTTGGCGGCTCGTGACGGCGCCGGGCGATCTTCGGGTCCGGCGCGTGTGAGGCAGTTGTCAAGCGGTTGTCAAGACACCGTGCAAGCCTTGCACGGTGGAGAGGGCGAGGGTAATCTCTAAGTGTCGGGCGGGGAGCCCGGCGCCACTAAAGGAGCAGCCCATGACCACCGCCGCCGAAGTCTTCAACCTCGACACGCTCTTCACCGCCACCGTCCAGGGCACCGCATACGCCATCGTCTCGGACGAGTACAACTCCTTCGTGGTGCCCGCCGCGGCGCTGGAGCAGTACGCCGACGACGACAGCGAGGCCGCTTACACCGAGTGGTGCGAGGCCGCCCGCGTCGATGACGCCATCCAGGCCCGCATGTTTGCCCTGTCTGCCGCCGTGGACGCGGTGAACGAGGCGGCGCGCGGGCTGCGCATCACCCAGGCCGAGGTCGACGCCATCGCCGCCGCCCACAACGTCAAGCCCGCGTGGCTGGCGAAGTCGGCCGCCCGCCACTACTGGGTGACCGTCGGCTGACCCCACCCCCACCGCCCCGGCGCTGCCGGGGCAACCACCACAGGAGCAGCCCATGCGCATCGCCATCTACCGCGACCCCTTCGCCCCCGCCTTCAACCTCTACGCCGACGGCGACCGCCACAACTGCGGCCTCATCTACGAGGAAGAGGACCTGCCCGACACCGACACGGCCGCGCCCCTGCAGGAGCTGGTCGACGACGCCGAGGTGGAACTCGACATCAGCCTCGCGGGCGCGGTCTGGACCCGCGACCCGTCCGGCCCCGGCTGGGTTGCGTACCTCTGACCTCGCCAGGAGTGACAATGGCCAAGTCCCCGAACTGGAGCGTCGCCGAGGTCGCCGACCTCAAGGCGATCGCCGCCGATACGACGCTGACGTGGGCCGAGGTGGCGACTGCGGTCGCCGCCCGCGACCCGAGCCGCCCGCGCCGCACGACCTCCGCTGTCCGAGTGTGCGCGTCCAAACTGGGGCTGCCCGTGCGGACCGACGACGCGGGGGTGCCCCTCCAGCCCGGCGCGCGCCCCAAGGCGGACCAGGCCGCGGCCTCGGACTTGCACCGCGCCATCGGAGAGGCCCTGTCCTTGGCTCGCGCCGAGGGCCGCGCCGAGGTTCTGGCCGCCCTGCGCGCCTTCCTCAAGCCCTTCGGGGGTGCCTCGTGAACGCCGCCCGCGCCGCTCGCGCTTACGAGCGCTGGACCCCCGCCGACGACGAGGCCCTCCTCACGGCGCGCGCCGAGGGCCGGACACATGCCGAGATCGGCGCCGCGCTCGGTCGCTCGGCCGACTCGGTCGCTTGGCGCTCGCGCGAGCTGCGCGCTGCGACCCGTCAGCGCTCGTGGACGCCGGCCGAGGTCGCGGCCGCCGTCCGGTTGCGGCGACTCGAGCGCCGATGGTCCGAGATTCGCGACCGACTCGCCGCGAAGGGGTACCCCCGGCGCGGGGTCTCGCAGATCTGCCGCAAGATCCGCCCGCTACTGCCGCTCGATCCGCCGTCGCTGCGTCGCTGGACCGGGCCCGAACTTCGGACCTGCCTCGCCCTTCGCGCCGAGGGCCGGACATGGCGCGAGGTCCGCGAGGGCCTTTGGGCTGCCGGGTACGAGCGGCGGACCGTCGCCGCGCTGCAACGTCGCTTGCTTCACCTCAAGATGGAGTCGTGATGATCATCCTCCCGCCCCTGCCGCCCCTGTCCAGCGTCCTTCGCCTCGTCGTCGGCACCCTCATCGCCGCTTCTGGCTTCGCCTGCTTTGCGGCGTCGGCCCCCTGGTGCAACGTCCTCCCGCTGCCGCTGGTTCTTGCCGGCGCCGGCCTTGCAATCCCCGTGCTGATCAAGGACTGACCATGAACCCCAACGACTACCAGCGCGAAGCGCTCCGCACCGCCCTCCCCCGGGCCCTTGACCGGCAGTACCTCGCCCTCGGACTCTGCGGAGAGTCGGGGGAGGTCGCCGAACTCTGCAAAAAGGCCCTGCGCGACGGCGAGCCCGCCGACTTTGTGGACCGGTTGCGCCGCGAGCTGGGCGACGTGCTCTGGTACGTCGCGATCATGGCGCACATCCACGGCCTCGGTCTTGACGAGGTGATGGCCTGCAACGTCGCAAAGCTCCGCACCCGTCAGGCGGCGGGGGCCCTGTCCGGGTCCGGCGACTACCGGGGCGAGGACGACGAGGCCCGCGTCCGTGCGCGCATCGCCCGGCTCGAAGCGGACCTCTCCGAAGCCCGCGCCGAGGCGGCACAGTGGGCGGCGGCGCTCGATGCGCTGCGACGGGAGGACGCCGCCGCGCTGTTGTCGTCGGCACCCCCGGCCGCCGTGCTCGTCGTTGCGGATGGCGACGGCTGGGCTCTCCACGCCCCGAACGGGCGCATCCTGCGCGACGGCGTGGCCCCGGAGCGCCTGGACGCGGCGGTGCGGGCGGTGCTCGGGGGTGGGTCGTGATGCGCCGCCCCATCGTCCTGCTGCGCCTTCACCGACAAGGCCACACGCTGGAAGTCCCGCTCGGGCCCGGCGTGTGGCTGTCCGTCAACCTCGGCGCCGACCCGCGCACGGCCCGGCGCCGCCTCCGTGCCGTGCTTCGTGCGTGTGACTGGCCCGGCCGCGATGTCCGCAACGCCTGCGCCTGGCCCGGGACGTCGCGCGCGGCGTTCATCGCGTGGCCTCGTCGGGCGCTCTACCCCGGCGTCCAGACCGAGTAGCCGCCGCCGGCCCCCGCCCAGAGGAACTGCCGCCGCGGCGCCCGGCCCGGTCGCGCGAGCCCGACGTGGACGTGGCCGCCGCGCGCCGGGTCGTAGCCGATGGCCTGGTCCAGCTCGTCGAGGTCGAGCTGGTGAAGGACGCGGAGGATGTGCGCGGCGTCGCCGGCCGGGCTCTTGAGGTCGGCCGCGAGGCCGAGGCGGTGCGCCGACGTCGGCGAGCCCTTGACGGCGACGTTGACCGCGTCCGACCGGAACCCGCTGGTGATGCGGATCGGCGCGCCGAGGGCCTCGCGCAGCGGCTCCAGAATCTCGGCGCACAGCGCGACGAGGTTCTCTTGCGCGGTGACGCCGGGGACGTTGGGGAGGCCGGTGCCGGTCCGGGTGAACTCGGCGAGGGTGAAGTGCTTGCTCAGGTTCACGCGTCCCTCCGCTGCACCATCACGCGCCCGTCCGGCTGGTCGCCGTCGACGTGGGCCTCCAGCCGCGCGAGACGCTGGTCGATGGCCTGGAGCGCGCGCTCGAAGCTGGACAAGGCCCGCGTCAGGCTCGCGCTCTCTTTGCGCTGCTGCTCCAGAAGCGCGTCGACTTGCGCGAGGTGCCGGTCGAGCGCCTTCGACGCAAGCGGGACCAGCGTCTGCACGACGAGCCGATAGACCGCGCCGAGCACCATCATGCAGACGACGACAGCCGAGGCCGGTCCTGCCGCGAGGGTTGCGAGGTCGGCCGCCGTCACGAGGGCACGCCGTCGTCGTCGTCGGGACCGTCGAGGTCGTCACGGAGCGACTGCAGGAAAGCGCCGGCCGCGAGCACGATCTGCGCGCCCTCGGTTGCGGACACGCGCCGGTCGGCGAGCGCGCCGACGACAGCGGAGACGAGGGCGCCAAAGCGGCGGATGGTCGTGCGAGAAAGGCGCTTCACGGGGTCTCCAGAAGGGCGTCGGCGATGGGGCGGGCGATGGCTCGGCATTCGGCCGCGGGCGGGCTCGATGCGCTCTGCGGGTCGTAGGAGGCCAGGAGGGCGGCCTCTTCCTGCGGCGTCAGGATGAGCCGCACCTCGGCGCAAACCGCGTCCCCGTCAGGCGTTTCGGTCAAGAACCGGCGCACGTTCACTCGCATTAGACCACCCCCCGCCGCCAGATGCGGACGCGCGAGATCGCCCCGCCCGTGATGGCGCCGCCGCCGAAAAGCAGCGAGACAAAGCCGGGACTGTACCCGGCCCCGGTGCCGATAGCTCTGGTCGCGCCGTCCCGGTAGAGGGTGTAGCCAGCGGGGCCGCCGGCCGGCAGGCTCCCGTTAAGGATGCCGTTGAGGTTCTCACCGGACCCGAACCCGCCCAGAACGCTGACTGCCGCCGGGTCAGACGCGGAAGTGAAAACCGCGCCGGACAGTTCGGAGGTGCCCGAAGAGTTGCTGCGCGCAGCCCCGGTGCGAGTCCCGCCCGAGTTGATCAGCCGCCCACCTGCGCCGCTACCCGACCCGTTCGGGTTGGCTGCGCTGCCTACCTGCATCGTACAGAAAGCAGACGCGCCGAACACCGGCCCCGTGACCTGCATCTCGACGGCGTAGGCGTCCACGGCGGCAAGGTCGATGCCGAGCGAAGCCCAATCCGGCGTGAAGTGGACGAAGCCCCGCGCCGTACCCGACGAATCGAGGACAAGGCCCGTGCCGGCAGTCGGGGTGACGCCGAAAGTGGTCCCCGAGTCGCTGCCGAGCGTCCAGGTCGGCAGGCCGCCGCCGGGTGTGACGGTGCCGCTCGTGACCCGTGCCGACGTGCTGCACGTCGTGAAGTCGTAGTCGGCGACCGTCACCCAGGCGATCGACCCGGTGACCGTGGCGGGCGTCTGCACCGCGACCGCGAGCACGACGTCGGCAACCTGCCCGTCTGCCCCGGTGCCCCGGAGCCGGACGGCGTAGGTCCGCGAGTCGGCGAGGCCCGAGGCGATGCTCACCGAGTACGGCCCCGCGCCGCTGCCGGACACCGTCGCCGTCGGCGTCGAGCCGTCCGAGCCCTGCACCGTCGCCGTCACCGTCACCGCCGCCGACCAGCTCCCGACGAGCGTCGTCCCGAGCGACGTCGAGCCAGCCGCGAGCGACACCGGCGCCGGCGTTGAAGGCGGCGTCAGATCGGGCGCCGCGGCGCCCCCGCCCGATCCGAGCCCCGAGAGCGAGCCGAGCCGGCGGCTCATCGTCCGACCACCCGCAGCGAGACGATCGCGCTGGTGCCGCCGCTCTCGGAGAAGGTCACCTCGGCGCGACCGCGACCGGCGCCGAGACCGGGCCCCGACTCCCAGACCCGGTGGTACGTCTCAGAGGGGAGCGGGATGTCGGCCGACCCGGGCTCCGACGCCGCGATCTGGTAGCTCATCGACACGCCGGACGCGACGTAGGCGAAGACCTCGGCGTGGAGCGTCGGGTCAAGCGTCAGTTTCCCCGACGCGCCCGGGTTGAACTCGGTCGTCCAGGGCGCCGCAACGCCGGTCAAGTTGAGGTCGGCCACGAGCACCCCCACTGCCGGGAGCGTATCACAGGGTAGACAGGGCCGCGAGCCGGTAGAGCCAGCGGGCCCCGTCCCACTCCCGGCCGATGACGACGACGCGCCGCGCCGTCCAGCCGACCGCCGCGTCGGTGACTTCGCCGACGTCGCCCAGCTCGAGGAGGCGGTCGGGCCCCGTCGCGTAGGAGCGCTGAACCGGCGCCCAGTTGAGCCGCCGAAGCTGCTCGACGGCGACGCGCGCGGCCGTGTGCGCGTCGCGAACCAAGACGCCCTCGATGTCCTCGATGCCGCCCGCGCCGCGCGTCGCGAGCTGCCGCGAGCCGAGGGTCGTCGAGCGAACCACCGAGCCCGAGCCCGGGAGCGTGCCGGCCTGCGCCTGCCCCTGGTACTCGCGGGCCCGCCCGTCCCAGCCGTAAGTCACGCGGACGGCCCGGGGCCCCGTCGCGTCCTCGGCTGCGACCGCGCCCACGGCCTCGCAGTCCTCGCCCTCGACGAGCGCGAAGACCGGCGCCCCGTCGAGCACCTCGGGCGACAGGACGACCGGGTAGACGCCCGCCGGACCGCGCGCGAGCACCGCCGGGACCATCGGCAAGACGACGTCCTGCACGTACTGCTCAACGCTCGTGTCCGGGTCCTCGACGGCGCCGGCGACCTCGTGAGACAGGGCCCGGCAAGCGGCGACGGTCCGGCCGCGGTCGACCGCCCACCCGGAGCGCGACAGGAGCCAGGCCAGGAGGTCCCCGGCCGTGCGGACCTCGACGAGCCCCCGGCCGGCGCCCCAGGTCGCGTACAGCTCGTGGTCGAGGCCCGGCGCGTGGCCGAGGTCGGACCGGCGGATCACGCTCAAGCCGCCGATCGCGCCGTCGATGTCCGCGCCAAAAAACACGTCCTGGCCGATGCCCTGCGCCTCGAAGGCCGCGCGGGTGTCGCCGCCGTAGCTGGCGATCCACTCCCGCCACTCGCGCGCGAGGTCGGCGACGCTCGACACCGGCACCGCCGCCGTCCAGACGTCGGCCGTGGCGTCGTAGACGTCGACCGTCGCGGCCTCGACGGGGTGACCGGCGACCAGCCCGAGGACCGGCGTTGAGCCGGAGGCGGTCAACCACCAGATGCGCGTCCCCGAGCGGAGCGGGCCGCCGACCCCGGTCCATCCGGGCTGGCCAACGACGAGCGGGTACGGGACGCCGAGCGAGACGTCCGGCGCGGTCGGCCAGATGGCCCGGTCGATGATCGCGGACGGCGCGAGGATCGGCGTTTCGTCCTGCTCCTCGCGGCCGATCGAGGCCTCTACGACGCCCGGCGCGTCGAGCGCGCCCCAGACCACCGAGCGCAGCCCGCCCGCGGCGACGAGCCGGCCCTCGGCGAGCGGCGCGCCCGCGAGGTCGACCGGCACCAGCCGGAGGACGCCCGTCGCCGTGCGCGGGTCGACGCCGAGCGACAGGGCCACGCGCAGCCGGTCGCCGAGGTCGAAGCGCACGCCGACCGACTGCTCCCCGGGCGCGTCGGGCAGCAGATCGAGGCGCTCCTCGAACGCGACGAAGTCCAGCGCGGGCTCGTAGTCGACGCCCGCGACCGTGATCGGCCGGTCCGAGAGGTAGTAGGGCCCCCCGTGCCAGTCGAGGACCAACGTCCAGACCCACGACGCGGCGCCGGTCACAGCTCCTCCCGGAGCGTCAGCACGGGGACGCGGACCAGCTCGGCCGACAGCTCATCGCCGAGGATGTGGTCGCGGCCGACTTCGCGGGACCAGGCCCCGACGACCAACTCCTCGCGCCGCGAGAAGAAGGCCACCGATGAGCCGACCGGGGGCACGCGCGGGAGGTAGGCCATCGGCAAGCCCTGCGCCCGCGCGAGCACGCCCTCGAGGCTGCGGACCGCGCCGCGCACCGTGCCCGGCGACATGCCCGACCCGGGCGAGAGGTAGTCCTCGGCGGCGCCGCTCCAACCGCCGGTGAGGTCGACGCCGTCCGTCCATGCCACGTCGACCTCGCGGGCCGGGGGCGCGGCCCGGTCCAGCGAGGCGACGCCGGCCCGCGACCGAGACACCTCGAAGCCGAGGTCGAGGCGCTGCGACTGCCCCCACGACGGGGCCACCGGCAGGACGTGCGCCGCGCCGAGCATCAGCGACCCGAGCCGGACGTCGCCCGTCGCCGTCGTCTGCGCGTCGACCGTCAGCCGCACGCCCTCGCACCGGCCGGGCGCCGGGATGATCCACGCGGCCGCCGGCGACCACAGCGAGAGGTTGCCCGAGGTCGGGACGCCGACAGGGTCCGCGTCGAGGAGGAGCTGCACGCGCGGCTCCGAGCCGGTGTTTCGCCAGAACCCCTCGCGGTTCTCCTGCACGCGCATCACCCGGGTAACGCCGGACCCGAAGTCGACGTGCCAGCCGGCCAACTCCTGCGCCGTGAAGAACACCCCGGCGGAGGTGCCGTTCGGGACGATCGTCCGGCCGTAGCGCTGGAAGGCGAGCGAGGTCCGGCCCGCGGCCAGGTCCAGCGTCGCAAGCGTCGACCAGACGCCGCCCGACCGGCGCTCCAGAAGGCCGGTCCGCCAGTTGGCCCCGCGGATCACCAGCCCCAAGAAGCCCGTCAGCAGCTCGCGCTCGACGCCGCCGGGGACCTGCACCGCGAGCCGCCGCACCGCCACCGACGCCGCCGACCGCCACTGCCGGC
>VFQT010004966.1_pt1 | contig 10514 bp, 7 predicted proteins | sample 3512381 | NCBI WGS metagenome assembly VFQT01 (sample SAMN10412376, study PRJNA504923) | tailings metagenome | isolation source: Relicate 2 Philex TSF3 active mining site | place: Philippines: Tuba, Benguet | collected 2017-08-29 | reverse complement strand
CGGGAAGCTCGGATCCTGGCAGCGCACCGGCGGCGTACCCGGAGGTCCGGCACCCGGCGTGGTCAGCGCCGGCGAACAATTCACGCCGACGATCGTTTCGGTCTCATCCGAATATCGACCTTCGAGCGTCAGCTTCCATGCGTCGGCAAAGTCGTACTCCACCAGCCCGAACGCGGACGAGTGCTGGATCTCGCGAGAGTTCAGTCGCGGAATCGGATTCATCAGACCGAGCACCTGATTCGGCGTACGGTTCTGACAGCTCGGGCCGATTGCAGGTTGGCCGGGGAAGAACGTGTTCGCAGGCACCGGCCCAAGACAGAAGATATTGACTGAGCGCGTGGTCTGCGCGGCTTTCTCCTGCCAGTACAAAACGCCACCCATGAAATTCAGTGGCCCGTCGAGATCCGAGCGGTAGCGCAGCTCCTGGCTGAACTGCGTCGTATCGTTCTCGTTGTCGAATCGTGCCGCGCGCAGCGCGCGATCGACACCGTTGACGACACCCGAATCGAAATCGCCATCTTCGTCGAAGCTAAAATACGCGTCGGTGTATCCGGTCAGCGAGGTCACCGTGCCATGCTCGAGCTGCAGGTTGTACACTGCTGAAGCACGAAGCACCTCGCGATTACTGCCCTCGTAGTCCTGTCCCGTTACCGGGTTCGGGTCGAGCCGTACCGCCAGCTTGCTTGCGGCCGGAACGGCGCCAAACGATGAATACACGTGATTGCTGCCGTAGAACGTGCCCGGATAAGTGAACGAACCCGGCGGTAGCGGAGTACCCGTCGGCAACACAGTGGTCGGCGAATACACGCGCTGGCTGCCGGTCGGGCAACGCCCACCCACCGCGGCTACCGTGGCGCCACTCCCGACGACGAGACAGTCAGATCCTGCAGTGGGTCGAACATCAAACGAATTGATCGGCATCTGCGCGGTCGGGAACTGACCAAAGTGATCATCCGCATATTCGACCCGCAGCTTTAAGCTGCTCGACTCGCTTGGCTCCCATTTACCGGTGAGTGCGATTCCCCAACCGTCGCCATCGCCGACCTCGCGACCAGTGACTTGGTTCTTGTAGATACCGTCCTGACTCCAGTACACCGCGTTCATGCGTACGCCGAAGGTGTCAGTCAGCGGACCACTCCAGCTACCCGTCAGATCATAACGACCGTAATCGCCGTACGAACCTCGCAGACTACCCTCGGAGACTTTTGATGGGTCCTTGGTTACATACTGCACGGCACCGGCGAACGCGCTGCGACCGTACAGAGCCGACTGCGGACCTTTGACGATTTCCACCGCCTGCAAATCGAGCAGCCGGTTGGTCGCCAGCAATGAACCGCCACCAAAAGAAATGCTTTCGCTTGAGGTATCGATACCATCGACCAGCACGGCGACGTTCACGCGCCCGCGCGTCGGCGACAGGCCGCGGATCGAGATACGGTTATCGGTAGCGGAATAACCCTTGTCGTAAATCAGCGAGGCGTCGAGTCGCGCCACATCGTCGATGTCCGCAATACCGAGCTTCTCGATCTCGGCTGCCGAAATGGCCGTGATCGACATCGAGACGTTCTGCAGATTTTCCTCGCGCTTGCGCGCCGTGACGACGATCTCCTCGAGACCGGCATCGTCAGCAACGACAGGCATGGCCACGGCAACGCCGAGCACGCCTGTCAACGCCACAGCGCCACGACGCACACGTGGTGTGAATTTCTTCATGAGCTTGACCCCCAAAGTTACGAGAACGACCAATCGTCGTGCCGAGGACGGTGCCTCTATCGTGCACCTGCCACAGCACCTCCACTCTGCTACAGGGATGGGAGGCCGTCAAATGTTCTGAGCGGCGGCGCGCGCCATTGTCCGCTGGTCGCACTGCGCGCGTGGCGAGCGGGCAACACGCCGCAGTAAGCGATGTCGCGATGTTGCGGTGTCGGCGGATCGCGATACCTCCGCTCGGTCAGGTCGGCTTCGGGCGTGCGCTCATCCTCTCGGGGTACTCGCGCTCCGCGCGCTCGCGGTACTCACGCGGCAACTCACCGATGTTGCGCAACTTGACGCCCGAGGCATGCCAAATCACGTGTCCTGCCTGGTCCTTCATGTCCATCCACTTCAACCAACCCATGAAGACCGTCGACGAGAAGCTACTGGATATCGCGTCGATGCGAGGGTCGAGAAACTCGCTACGCGATCCGAACAAGGTCTGTCGCTGCCCGTGCATCGCCGGCATACCCGGCGGATAGACCGTCTGATGCTGCAACCACACGTGGTTCCCCAAAGCGTGCCACTGCAAACGCAACGGCTTTTCGACGGGCGGGGAAATGGGCTCGCCGCTCAGACGAACGGGCCAGATACCACGAGTGCTGTAGTTGAATCCGAGGTTGCCGCCCTGCACGGCTGGCTTTACCTGATCGGTGCGGCCGGTATAAGGATTACGGAACTCGCGCAGAAATTCGCCACTCTCGTAATCACGGAAAAAGGTCACTGTGTGACCGCCGAGCATGAAACCGTCGGTAAGGTGCGTGAACCAGTAGATCTCCATGCCCTCGAAACGCACCAGCGGCCGCGGCGTTTCGGACTCACCGCGCACACCGAAGATTACGCCCGTGAACCACCAGGGCACGTCCTCTTCGCGAAGACTTCCTTGCATGCGCACGATATTGCGCAGGTTCACCGTGGGATCCGACCAATCTGGAATTCCACCGTTGTGCGACGACACGCCCGCCGCGCTGGGTAGCGGTCCACCCCAGCCAGTGACGAACCCGCCCCCAAGCGACAATGCTGCACCCGCTGCAACGCCGCGCGTCATTGCCTCGCGTCGTGTCCTGTTCACCATGGCCTACCTCAGGAGTGACTCTCTCGTGCCTGAATCGCCTCGCCCTGAACGCGAGGGGCCACCCGTGGTGACGGGCAGCCCCCCTCATGTGCCCCGGCGGACGCCGTAGATCTCTGGGCGGGCGTTTCGTCACCCGACCTCAGAACTTGTAATTGACCCGCAATCCAATCGTGCGCGGCCGCGGCATCTCCGCGAACACCGCCGTCGGAATGGCAAGGCCGAACGCGGCGACCGGATTGGTCAGGTTCGCGGGCAATGCGCCGGCTGTGCCGATCCGAGGCGCTGCGCGCGCGTCGGCGAATGCATTGCCCGGGCCCGAGCCCGCTGATTTGACCTTGTCATCATCGGTGGCGTTGTCAACAAACAGCGTGGCGCTCCACGTGTCGTTGCCGAGGCCGAAGCGCAGGTTAAGGTTGGTGTACGCCTCGAGCCAGATCGTATTGTCGTCCTCGATGAATCGCTCGCCCACGTAAGACACATCAGCATCGGCAAACCAGTAGTTGCCGCTGCTGCCGTACGGTCTGCGATAGGCGAGGTTCAGAGCCGCCGCAGTCTCGGGCGTGTCCTCGATCTTGTTGCCGTTACGACTCACGGCACAGGTCGTCTTCGCCTGGTTGACGCCCGCCGTGACGACTACCGTCGTTACAGGCGTGCAGGTGCCCGTACGAGCGATTTCTGCAGCACCCGCCGAAAGCGTCGTGTAATCCGTGAACTCGTACTTCAGGAAATGAGTGAGACCCAACCCCACCGTCAAGTATTCGGACGCCCGCCACAGACCCGACAACTCCAGGCCCTGCAGTTCTGCGCCACCGGCATTGGTGATGCGATTGCCGAGCGTATTGCCGATGATCACCTGCGTGCTCACCTGCTTGTCGGTGAAGTCCTGCAGAAAGGTGGCCGCCGTCAACTGCACGTTTCGCGCTGGAGAGGTCCACTTCGCACCGAGCTCGTAGACTTTGATGCGCTCGGGCTCGAACTCCACGTCCGCGCGACTCGCGAGACCGAACGCGCCGATGGTTAGGGTGCCGAAACCACCCGGCTTCTTGCCGATCGAGTAGGAGCCGTAGAGATTCAGATCATCGGTCGGCTGCCACTGCACCGTGGCCTTCGGCGTGACGTAGGAATCATTACGGGTCAGCGCCTGCCGACTGATCTGCGCCGCGCCGGCGAAGGTCGCGGGCAACCCCGGCTGGGCTGCATAGGGAATCGATGCTGCCGTGCGGCAATCACCGGTGGCACCGCAGACGATCACGGTGCCCGGGCCTTGGTTGCCGGCTGTCACCGGCCCCTCGACCTCGTTGTCCTCATCGATGTAGCGCGCCTCGCCAATCAAGCGAAACGTATCCGTCACGTCCCACTCGAACTCGAGATACAGCGACTGGTGATCCACCTTGCGCCGAACAAGAGACGGCTGCCGCGCAGCGGCGACATCATCCATATACGACGACACACTGGTCTCCGTGTAGGCACGGCCCACTGGCGACGCCTGTGTCGCACACAGCAAACGACCCGGCGGCGGGAAGGGAATTGACAACAACGGGCAAGCGGTACCGGCGCCGAACACCGTATTGTTGAGATCCGACTGGTCAGCGCGCTCGGTCCAGTACTGATAACCGGTGATGAACTGCAGCGGCCCCTCGAAATCCGAGGTGAAGCGCAGCTCCTGACTGACTTGTTTGGTCAGACTCGAGGTCTTGATGTTCTGCTGGATGATGGAGCGGGCGGTTTTGTCGAAATCCAGATCAGTGCCCACCTCCGCTCGCGTGTAACCCGTCAGGGACGCGAAGGTACCGAACGCTACGTTGAGCTCCTGCACCGCCGAGAACCGCGTCACCTCGCGATCCGTTCCCGAGAATGCCGGGCCCGTGAGCCCGTTATCCCGCGAGCGCGTGAAGTCCGGGTTGTAGGTCACGGCGAGCTGGTTGCCGCGCACCATCTGTCCGCGATAGGCCGGAACATTCATGTCGTCGAAGACCATGTCGGGCGTAATCGTCGTCGGCGCTGCGCCAAGCAGTGCCGTTTGGAACGTACGCGCCAGATTCAGCGTATTTGCCGGTAGCGCCGCATTCGCATCGACGAACTGGCAGGAGGCATCGAGCACCGGACCTGTTGCGACCAGCGTGCCACCTGCGGGATTGGCGATCGAGTAGGTTCGGCAACTCGACGCAGCCGCCGGAACGATGGCAACCCCGTTGAAGGCGACATTCGCCTGCGCAGGTTGATCGAAGTGATCGTCAGAAAACTCGGAACGCAGCTTCAACGAATAGCTGTCGGTCGGCGCCCATTTCAAGGTCATTGACCCACCGAGGCCATCGCCACCGCCGACGTGCTCCCCGCCGATAGTGTTGCGAAAGACGCCGCGGTCGTCGAATTTGTAAGCGTTGACCCGGATGCCCAGCGTGTCACTGATGGGCAGAGACAGACTGCCCTTGATGTCAAAGGCATCATGCTCGTTGAACTCGGCGGAGGCACTCCCCGATACCTCATCGTCCGGATCGGCAGTGACATAGGAGATCGCGCCGGCGAAGGCGCTTCGGCCGTACAACGCACTTTGCGGACCCTTGACGATCTCGATGCGCTCGATGTCGACGAGCCGAGGGTTAATCAGTAGCGAACCGCCCGCGACACCGATGGCCTCACTGGACACGTCGATACCGTCGACGAGCGTCGCCACATTCGGTCGCCCTCGGGTCGGCGACAGGCCGCGGATGACGATGCGAGTGTCGTAAGGGGCGATGCCGCGATCGAAACTCAGGCTCGGATCGCGATCGATGACGCCCTCGATGTCCTTGATGCCCTCACGCAGCAGCGTATCGGCCGAGATTGCCGTGACAGCGATGGGGACGTCCTGCAGGTTTTCCTCGCGTTTTCGCGCGGTGACCACGATCTCTTCCAGCGTGGCCCCATCATCCGGTGTCTGCGCGCTCACCGGCAAGGCGATGCAAAGCGTCAACGGTGCGGCCCATAGGGCATGGGTCGCCCTGGCGAACTTGGACATTTCAACCCCCGTTTGTTTCGCAGCGTGTACCCGCTGCTGTGGGAGTTTTCTATCACCCGACGCTCCGAGCGGTCGCGGCGACACGACCCGCTTATCCGCCAGACGGACGTCTAGGCACCCAGCTCACAGCCGTCTCAGCGGACGACCGCCACCGTGACCTTGCCCTCTTCGTCGATGTCCGACACGTTGAACGGCACCCCGATTAAACGGCTATAGCCTTCGAGTCGGGGCTTGAGCCAGATCTCGTGCAGCTCGGCATCGGTCAGATCAAACTGACCGATGCGTCGAGAAATCGCGAGCACGTGGCTGTACGGAAAAGTGAAACGGCGCCGCCCCGGGGAGACCTCGAGATCGAGGCAGAGTTGGTAGAAACAACTCGTGCGATCAAAGATCCCGTGCAGGGCAAGCTCGGGATCGCTCCCCGCGAGCACAGACGCCCGGATGCGCTCCAGTGTCGGGCGCATCATCGAGATATCGTGCTCAACATATTGTTTCGAAAGCCCTTTATTCTTTGCGAACTGCACGGAATTAAGGTGCATTTTGACCAGCGCATCATTCATTTCGTGCTGGTAAGGAATACCGTCCTTGAGCGTGCGCAACGCCAAGGCCACCGCCTGGCCGAGCCGTTCTTCGTCGCCCTGGAACTCGATCGCAGCCCCGGAGGCTGACGATGAGCCCATGGCCGACTGGGTCGTTTCGTTCATTGCCATCCCTCCCCTGCACTACGTTTCCCCGATTGGCGGACTATAGCGCGACGGGCGCCTCAGAAGCGCAGGCGCCACCCCCGTACCGCGGCGAGACCGCCGGCGACGCCCGGCCGAGGCCTCGATGATCCCCACCGATCGTACGTCCAGTCGGTGGACGAAAAAGGTTTGCCGCACTGGTTTCAGCGCCCGATATGGCGTAGAACGCAAACGGGAAATTTCGGCAGGGAGGTCGATTCATGTACATGAATTTCTGGTACCCGGTAGTGCGCTCCGAAGACCTCGGAACCACGCCGCAGAAAGTCAGGATCCTGGCGCACGACTTCGTGGTCTTCCGCGACGAGCACGGAAAGCCCGCCGTGCTCTCCGATACCTGTGTGCACCGTGGCGCGTCGCTGTCAGGCGGCAAGTGCAAGGAAGATGGCACGGTGCAATGTCCCTACCACGGCTGGCGCTTCAACCGCGATGGTGTCTGCACCCGTATTCCCTCAATCGGCAAAACCACCAAGCCACCACCGCGGGCCCGTGTGGACGCATATCCGGTCGAAGAAAAGTACGGAATCCTGTTCGCGTTCCTCGGGGACCTGCCAGCGGACCAACGTCCGCCGATCATGCCGGTCGATGAACACGGTACGGACGCGTGGCGCTCGACGCTCGTGGTGTTCGAGATCAACTACCACTATGAGCGGTCGATCGAGAACGGCCTAGACCCCGCGCACAATGAATACGTCCATCCAACGCACGGCTATCAGGGCGAGCGTGAAGACACTTACCTGATGACGGAGCTCCGCCCGCACCAGAACAACCCGTGGGGCTACGGATTCCTGTCGACCTTCGATGCACCGCCGCTCAAGAACCCCATCATGCGGCAGTTCCGCAAAGAGGGCGGCAAGATGGAGGCGGGCTCCGGCACCTACGGCCCTAACCACATGTGGACGTACATCAACTTCTCGCCGAAGACCGCGATGCACCAGTACATGTTCGAGGCGCCGATCGATGAGAACCGAACTCGCGTGTTCCTGCTCAACCAACGGAACATCGGTTTTTTCAAGAACAGCAAGATGGGCGCCATCGGACGTCGCATCAAGCCGCGCATCAACGCCTGGCTCGACAAGAAAATCAACGAGCGCAACATGTTTATCGCCTCGCAAGACATCAAGGTGATGAACAACGTCAAGCCGACCCTGACACCGCCGTCGCGCGCCAAGGAGCTCATGATGCCGGCGGATAAGGTGATCTTGCAGTACCGCGACAAACTCGACGAATTCGAGGCGCGAGGCTGGAAACTCGACATGGCTGCAGTGCGCGCGGCGCGCGAACAGGGAGATGTGATCTACGCGATCCCCTCGCCCGCCCGTCGCGAAACGAATGCCTGGGTTCTGGACGAAGCGCCACGAATCGCGCCGCGAGCGAGCTCACCGCAAGCGACGCTGCAGGCGGCAGGCGGCTGATTCGCCGGCCAACCCACCCGGGCGGCGCCTGAACGAATGACCGCAGCGCCGGCTCGAGCGGCATCGGCGGAACCATCTGCTGCGCCCACTACGGCACGCAGCCGCGTACCGCTGCACGCGATCGTGCTTGCGGCCGGTGCGTCCCGCCGATTTCGTGGCATCAAGGCCCTCGCGCCGATCAACGGCAAGCCGATGCTCCAGTGGGTGATCGATGCCCTATCGAGCGCTGGGGTCGACAGCCTCTCCATCGTGCTCGGCGCGTACGCGGCCGAGATCAGCGCCGGGATCGACACTCGTGGCGCGACCTTGGTCCGGCACGAGGATTGGAGCGAAGGGCTGGCCGCCTCGCTGCGCGCGGGTCTGGCCTCGGTGCAATCTGCCGACGCCGGTCTTCTCATTGCTCTGGCGGATCAACCCGACGTCGGCATCGAAGACTATCGACGACTGATTACAGCCTGGCGCGCTGCGCCCGACAGAGCTGCAGCGGCCGCCTACGCGCATACGCGAGGTGCACCATGCATCGTCCCTGCTTCCCTTCGGCCCGCCTTGCTCAATCTGCGCGGTGACCAAGGCGCGCGGGTATTGCTACGCGCGCTCGCCGAGGTCACCGAGGTGTCGATGAAGAGTGCTGCGCGCGACATCGACACACGGGACGAATGGCAGGCTCGGGTGGACGAGTCGCCCGTACGTTCGTCCACTCAGTCGAGCGAACCGACAACGCGCGCTTGAGGCACAGCGAGGATCCGCGGCCTGACCAATACGGCACTCGCGCTGATCGGCATGCGCGCGTTGGCGAAACACCATTGATCAAAGGGGTCGAAGGTGGTCGCGCGCAGCACCGCAGGCAGAACATCGCTGATCGGTGCGAAATACAGTTCCCGACAGTACCGCAAGGTCACCCGATGCAAGCTTACGAACCGCGCCGACGATGCCGACGTCGCGGGAATCTCCTGCAAGTCGATCCGCAGCAAGTCGGGACGCAGCGTCTCGGCAACCGCGCGCGCAAGTACGCCTGCGAGCGCACTCGTCGAGCCATCGAGCGACTCTCCTTGCGAAAACAGCGGCAACAGGGCAAGGCCCACGATGCGCCGTGCCCGCAGTTCGTCGACCGGCACTGCCGGTGCGTCAGCCGATGACAACGTGCTGGTCGCAGGGGCTTCGGCCTCCAGCCCTCGCGCAACCTCGGTGGCCGCATACCCAAGCGCCTGTCGCGCGACGGCGAGTTGCGCGAGTTCCATCACCGACGTCAGCAATGGCAATAAGACAAGCATCGCCACAAGAGCGAACTCCACGGTCGAAACGCCGCGGGTTCTCGAGCGCGCGCTCACCACGATAGCCAAGCCTGCAGCCGAACGCCTGGCTCGATCGAGTAGCGCTGGGCGAATCCTGCAGGCAGCTCCCACACTAAGTCCGCTCTGGGCATCAGGGCAACCCGCCACGGCGCGACAGACGCCACAACCTGCAGTACCTTCCCCGTGCGATCGGTGAACACGATGTCGATCGGTAGCGGCACGAAGCACGTATGTACGGCCGAACAGCGTGGCAGACACAGCACTTCGAATCGTTGCCAGCGACGCGAACGCAGCATCCCAAAGATCCGTTCAACGAACGTCCGCGCCATGCAGACACGCAGCGCCGTGCACCGACCGTCGACGTACAGCTTGGGCAGCACCACGGGACGGATCATCCGCTGGCCAGAAAACGAATCAGGATCGGAAAGCCAAGAACCAGAAAAGTGCACGGGAAGATGCACAGCACGAGCGGTGCCAGCATTTTCACCGGTGCTTCCATCGCCAACTTCTCCGCACGTGAGAAGCGCTCGTTGAGCCGCTGCTCCGACTGCGCGCGCAGCACCGCAGCGAGACTGCCGCCGCTCGCGTCCGCCTGGATCAGTGCCGCAATCAGCGGCGTCACGGAGGGCACATCGAGCCGCTCACCCAAGGCGCGCAACGCCTCGGCGCGCGTTCGACCGGCACGCAGATCACCCTGCACCCGCTGGAAAGCTCGTCGCAAGACGCTATCCGGCGAACGCTCGGTGGCTACCCGCAGCGCCACACTCAGCGCTCCACCTGCCTCGAGGGCCAGCGTGAGCATATCCACGTAGAGGGGTAAGTCCCGCACGATCTCATCGCAACGTCGACGCCCTGCATCGCGCAACCAAAGCCACGGCAAGGCGGCCGCGAGCAACGCGGCAAGCCAGTGCGCCACGCCGGAAACGCCCGCCATCCCGAGCAGTACGGCGGCACTCGCTGGGAGCAAGGCTGCCGTGACCACGAACTGTTGTGGCAGTAAGTCCTCATCGAGTCCTGCCCGACGCAGCATCCACTGCACCCCTTGGCGCAGTGTCAGCGGCAGCCTTGGCCCTACCAAGCGCACCATTCCGCCAGACCACGGCAGCAGCAGTCGCAGCCACAACGGCAAACGCCGCGTGCGGCGCAGAGACCTCCGCATCGACCGCGCTGCAGGTCGGGCCTTTCGCACCATCGAATACAACCAGAGCAGCAGAGCGGCGATGCCAAGCATGGCAGCAAACG
>VFQT010004962.1_pt1 | contig 10520 bp, 11 predicted proteins | sample 3512381 | NCBI WGS metagenome assembly VFQT01 (sample SAMN10412376, study PRJNA504923) | tailings metagenome | isolation source: Relicate 2 Philex TSF3 active mining site | place: Philippines: Tuba, Benguet | collected 2017-08-29 | reverse complement strand
CTCGATCGTGGACCTGATGGGCCCTGAGGCCCGGGCCAGCCAGATCGAGATGAAGATCCGCTCGATGCGGCTGACGCTGGAGGCCACGATCGTCAAAGGCGACACCGCCTCCAACCCCCGCGGTTTCGATGGGCTGCAGAAACGCCTGCCCCTGAGCGGCGGCAACGTGGTGGACAACGGTGGCCGCACCGTGAACCTCGATGCCCTCGACGCGCTGGTGGACAGCGTGGATGGCATGGGCAGGCCCAAGTACCTGCTGATGAGCAAGGCGGTGCGCCGCCAACTCAATGCCCTGGCCCGCAACGGCCACTGCTGCGCCTACACCGCCGAGACCAACAGCCTCGGCGCCGTGGTGCACCGCTACCAGGAGTGCGAAATCCTCACGGTGGACCGTGACGCCCAGGGGCGCGAGATCCTCGGCTTCTCAGAAGCCGGTGACACCACCTCGATCTACTGCCTGGCCTTCGGAGATCAGGGGGTGAGTGGTCTGCAGGGCCCCTTCCAGGGGCGTTACGGCATCTCCGTGCGCGATCTGGGCGAGGTGCCCGATGCCCCGGTGTTCCGCACCCGCGTGGATTGGTACGTGGGCTTCGCGGTGCTGCACGACCGCAGCGCCGGCCGTTTGTTCAACATCACCGCCGCCTGAGGGAGGAGAGACCGATGTTCCGACACAACGCCAACCCCCTGCTCGATGCCGAAACCGTGCTGGTGGGCGCGATCCAGCACGGCGCCACGCGGCCCTTCCCACTGAGCCGCGCCAGCGGCGAGGTGGTGCAGCTGAACACCAAGCTCGATGCCGCCTGCTGCTTCTCCTTTGTGGTGAGCCACCCCGGCGCCGCCGCGGCCGTGGAGGCCGAGCTGCTGGTGGCACCGCTGCGCGAGGACGGCAGCCAGGGCAACTTCGTGAGCGTCTGCAAGGTGGCCGTGCCTGCCCAGGGCGGCCTGGTGGAGGCCCGCATCAGCGGACACGACATCGCCCTCGATCCAGCCGATCTGCCGCACGTGCAGTTTCCTGCTGTGGCCCTGGCCAAGGCGGTGATCAGCCCGGACACCCCTGCCGGACTGCTGGCCGGGCTCACCGCCACCGTGCCGGCCTGAGGAGAGACGCCATGGCACGAGCTCGCAACACAGCAGGTGATCAACCGGACGCGGTTGAGGCCACCGATGCCGCCACCGGTACCGCCGCCGACCCCACCCCATCCCTGGCCGAGGTGGAGGTTCCGGCTCCAGCTGCCGCCAGGGCAGCGGCCCCCGCTCCTGCAGAGACCCCCAGGCAACTGCTGGTGCCGCCGCCGCAGAGCAACGCACAACCTGCAGCGACGGTGGCCGCGGCCCCCAAAGCCGGCCTGCGGCGAATCGGCAAGGGTGACCAGATCCGGCAGGTGCATCCGGTGGATGTGGCCGACTGGCTGGCCCTGGGCTGGCAGGTGCTGGCGGCAGACACCCCGCCCACCTGAAGCAGGGAGCCCGGCCATGCCGCCCTACCCGCTCACACCGGGCAACAGCTCCGGGGGCGACAGCCGGGAACGGCTGATGCCGCCCCTGGGTTGCCCAGGGGAGCCGGAACTGGTGTGGCCAGTGGATGCCGCCGAGTGGCTGGCGCTGGGATACCGGCGGGTGGCCCTGCAACCGGCGCCGCTGGAGCTGTGCTGGTTGCCGGAGGCATGCACGCCGGGAAGTTTGGTGATCTGGCTGGTGCTGCGCTGCCAGAGCAGCCCACCGGCGGCGATCACCGTGCAGTGGGGTGACGGCAGCAGCGAGACCGTCGCCTGGCCCTCCGCCAACCGACTGCGGCACAGCTACCTGACCCCGGCGGATGTGCGGGTGCAGGTGAAGGCCGCGGCCCCCGCGAGCCTGCAGGCCGAGCTGGCGGTGCATGGAGTGCAATGCCCCTGCCTGCTGCGACCGCACCCGCTGCCGCCGGCGCCCAGCCCGGGCGGGCTGCAGCCGCTGATCCCGGGATCGGGACTGCTGGGGGCGATCTACGACGGGCGGCAGCCGCAGCGCTGGCATCTGCGGTTGGCCCCTGCCGGTGGACTGCGCTTTGTGGCCCAGCCGCCCCAGGGTGATGCCGCCCTGGCACTGGCGCCGTTCTCCACCGACGGCTCAGGCACGCCGGGAGGTGTGCCGGGATCTGATGGAGCCGCAGACCAGTTCCTGGCGGCCGATGGGCACTGGCGGCCTGCAGGAACTGCCGGCACCCGCTGGTGGCATGGCGACGGCCCGCCGGCGGTGCTGCCTGAGGCTCGCAGGGGTGACTTCTATCTCGATGGCCTCAGCGGCCAGGTGTACGTGCTGGAGGAACCCTGATGGGCTGGCAGCTGCAGACCAATCTCAAAGGCCCCTCAACCCTGAAGCTGGGACGGCTGAGCTCTCCGCTGAGCACGGCCTCAGCCAGCAGCTGGACCACGGCCTTCTCAGTGGCGATCGCTCCGCAGCAGTGCCTGTCGTTTCAGGCGTGGCTGTACTTCTCGGCATCAGCACCCAGCACCGGGCTGGTGACCACGATCTCTGGGCCAGCGGGGCCGGTCGCCGTGGTCCACAACCTGCTGACGGGAGAAGGCCCCACCAACGTGCGCAACCTCACGGCCACCGCCTACGACACGCCGCTGCGCGGCACCGGATCAGCGGGAGAGGCGCTGCTGCTGGCTCAGGTAAGCGGAACCGTGGAGAACGGCAGCACGGGCGGCACCCTTCAGCTGCGGTTTCGCTCCGAGGTGGCCGGCAATGCCGTGACCCTCGCCCGCGGCAGCTGGTGGCAGGTGCTGATGCACTGAACCGTGCTCGGCAATAGGAGATGACCCGACCCGGGCCTGGGGCCCGCAGTGCCATGGCCTGGATTCCCTCCGGTTCGCTCAAAGGCCCCCAAGGGGAGGCCGGCCCGCAAGGACCTCAAGGTGTGCAGGGCATGCCCGGTGCCGATGGCGGCATGGGCCCTCAGGGACCGCAGGGCCCTGCTGGTGCCCAGGGTCCAGCCGGTCCAGAAGGACCGCAGGGACAACAGGGCATCCAGGGTGCTCCGGGTCTGGGCATCACCTTCAAGGGGCATGTGCCAACGGTGGCCGACCTGCCGACAGACGCTGTCCAGGGCGATGCCTACATCGTGCAGGCCGATGACTCGTTCCAGGTATGGGACGCCTCCAGCAGCAGCTGGGTTGATGGAGGCTCGATCCAGGGACCCCAGGGCATCGCCGGCCCGCAGGGACCGCAAGGCCAGCAGGGAGAAGCCGGCCCACAAGGGCTTCAAGGCATCCAGGGAGCTGCGGGCCCGCAAGGCAACCGCGGCACCGGCTGGTTCACCGGCAGTGGCGCCCCATCCGCTGTGCCTGGCTCCATGCCTGGAGACCTTTACCTGGACCAGACGAGCGGGGACGTGTACGTGCTGAGCTGAAGGGCAAAGACAAGAAGGGCATGACAATTTTGCAGGCTTCTCTGCGTGGGCCCGAAGAGAAGATGAACAACCCAGCCCCTGAGTGGATCCCCGACGCTGCGAAACACCTCTCAGGGCTGGGCGCAGCGCAAGGCTGCGCAGGCTGGACTAGCAGCACCCCGCAAACATGCCTACCCCCACAGCTCCTCCGGAGTGGAGAGACGCACCCTCAAGTGACTCGACACCCAACCAGAACATCCAGACCTGATCTTGTATAAAGAAGCGACCTAAGATACGCTACCGCCATGTGGCGGTGAGCAATATATTTTCAAAATTACCAATCACTATGGCATTAGCTTTAATGGCATTTAATTAGGGCAAGGAGATTAACCGCAACCTTACGGGCTAAAGTCTCAAGGCCCAAGTAGACCGGTTTCGCCAATGGTCACACCAAGTACAGGCAAAGGCTTAAACCAGGATATACTTATCATCACAAGTGAAGAGGATGCGTATTCATTCCTCGAGAGCGCAAGATCAGGGACGAGTCCGCCCTACAGCGGGATTCGCTTTGAAGGATGGCCCTCCCTAGAGCTGATCATCAAAGGGGATAAGTTTAACCAGAGTATCACCCCTTCAGTAATGAAAGGGCTGCTAGAATTTCAGCGCGGGATTTACAAGGCGTATGCAGCAGCAAAATATGGAGAAAGCACCAAGAGACTTACAGAGGAAGAGCGCGAGCAACTGGAGATCAAAGTCGACGTCAATCAGGGATCTTCTCATCTAGGCATAAACTTTAATCAAATCGCGATTCACATCGTGGACCAGCTCACAGAGACATTACCTCCGGGCGAGATACTCTTACTTGTAGTTTTTATCTCCCTGCTTTTCTTCGGCAATAGCGCTTACAAGAACTACCTTGAAGACAGAAGGAAGACTCGAGCTGAGGATGCTCGCTCAGAAGCTCAGAAGCAGCTTCTTGAGGCTCAGAAGTTTCAGACGGAGCAAGAAACTAAGCGCACCGAGATCATTGCTTCAATCGCAAAAGACAGCATTCGTAATGCACGAATTCTGGAGTCATCACATGATGCCCAGCATGGAATCCTCAAGAGCCTCGCAGCCGGGGCAGAGAGCCGGCTGGGCGATGAGATAGCTCTCAATCAAAATCTAAGCAAAGCCTTGGCTGCAAATCCAAGAAAGTCTGCCAAGGAAGTACGCCTTGACGGTAGCTATCGAATTACCCGCATCGACTGGTCAGGGCTCGGGAGCTTTAAGGTAAGGGTTGAGGGTATTGACAATGGGCTCAATCTTGACGCAGATGTTCAGGATGATTCACTTGACGGCAAGCATAAAGAAGCAATTAAGGTCGCTGAATGGAGTCGGCAGTCTGTCTGGCTACAGGTAAATGCAAGGCACTATGGCGACGATGACTATAGGGCCGTGGTCATCATGGCAGCGGAGACGCCCAAATCCTAAGCGCATTAATAGGGATGCTTCCCTTAATCAAAATCATACAAAATGAGCCATGCAAATCATGGGCTGACAACCTGAGTAATCTTTCCCAAGAGCGCTTCACGATCAGCCTCCAGCCGGCAGCGCTGCAACAACTCCTGGTGGGCCAGCAGCCGCTCATCGAGCTCATCCACCCGCGCCAGGCATGCTGGATCGCGTGGATCACCTCCTCCTCCATCAGGGTGATTTCCTCCTCGCCATAAGGCTGATCGATCCAGGCGCGGCGCAGCGGCAACCCCCGCCGCAACTGCAGGATCCGCTCGATCGCCTTGAGGCTGGATTCGAGCAGCAGAAACGGATCCTCCTCAGGCCGGCAGAACGGGGAAGCCGCAGCAGAAAGCATGGCCATGGAATCGGCGCCGAGAGCGGCGCAGCGACGGGACCGATCCCAGTGGGGGCCTGACGTCAGGAAGGCCCCAGACTGGAGAGGGCCGGAACAAGCCTGAAACTCAGGGGGATTCTGCGGCTTTCTGCCATCCAACTTTCGTGCAACTCTGAAACTTATCCTTGAACGCTCTCGGCGCAGCTCCTGAACACCAATAGCCTTCAACATCAACTCCATTAACCAGCGTCTGACGCGGAACGTAAATCACGCCTGGCGTAGCCAGCTCCATGGCCTCGATCACTTGTTCCCACTTACCAGTAGGACCCCTTGAGCATGGCTGCACAAAGCTGAACTTGCGGTCGGGACTCTTCTTCACATAACGACAGCCAGTCGGGTGATAAGGGATGTATTCGTTGGCGGGCAAAGGCGATGCTGCAGCCACCTGGCCAAACGTACCAACCATCGCTGCGCCTGCAGCATTTAGCAAAAGCACAGAAAGAGGATTCATCGGTTTCATCAGCCTGCGATTGCCTGTTGGAATTCGGTTGTGCTGACGCACGTGGTTTCATCCTTGGACCCTTCGCAAAGGGCCAGAGGAAACAATGGACTCCCCGGCACCCACAACTCACAGCTATCGCTGTTGTCCTCGTAGTAGGAGGCGTTGCAGGTGACGCGCATTTCCTTGTCGAGACCGGGCTGGGTCCACGCGAAGTCATAGGCGCCGATCGAGCGGGCACTGCAGCCGGGTGGCAGCAAGGCCGGTTGTCTGAGGATGGCTTCCAGATCAGCCAGGGTGAGCGGTGAGGGCTGCAGGGTGTTCACCACATCACGGATCGCATCAAGGTCCTGGAGGACGTCATCAAGGTCTAGACCCTTGATCTCGGGCTCCTGCTCGACAGCGGCCACGGCGGATGCCCGCGCCTTCTCCCGCTGATCACGGCTGACAAGAGTGGCCTGGGAGATGGAGCTGGAGGCCTTGGCCAGGATCGGCTGGAGCTTGCCCACCACCTGCTCGAACATGGCGATCCGGCCCTTCAGTGCCCGGTACACATCGGCCTCGACGGTGCCATCGAGATGCAGGTTGACGATCTGCATCTGCTCGTGGGTCTGGCCGATGCGGTCAATACGGCCGATGCGCTGCTCCACGCGCATCGGGTTCCAGGGCATGTCGTAGTTGATCAGGGCCCCGCAGAACTGGAAGTTCAGGCCTTCAGCTGCCGCATCGGTGCAGAGCAGGATCTCGGCCTTGCCTTCCTTGAAGCCGCGTTTGGTGGCCTCGCGGTTCAGGGCCTTCCAGACCCCACCCCTCTGCAGGATCTCGCCACCGCGACCGGTGAAGGCCATCAGGCTGGTGCGCCCTGCGCTGATCAGCAGCTCCTTGAGGGCATCGACGGTGTCGGTGTACTGGGAGAAGACGATCACCTGCTTGTAGCCCTGAGCCTGCAGCTCCTCGATGGCCTTGAGGAACTCGGCTCCCTTGCTGTCGTGGCCGACCAGGGGCCTGGCCTGATCGAGCAGCACTCCGATGGCATCGAGTTCCTCCTGGAGCGAGGCTTCCTGGAAGGCGCTCTGCACGCCCTCCAGATCGAAGGTCTGCTCTCCGCTGATGTCGTCGTCTTCTGCGGCGGCTGCGTCTTCCTCCAGCTGCTGCTGCTGGCCGGCCAGCCGTTTCTCCAGGGTGGAAACCAGAGCAGCCACGCTGCTGGCGAGGCGGCGGCGGTAGATCGTCATCACGAAGCCCACCGCCGATTTCTTCTGGCCGGTTGCCTGGGCGTACTGGGTGGAGATGAAGTCCTCCACCGCGTCGTACAGCGCCCGCTCCTGCGGCGTGCTCTCCAGGAAGCGGTCGTCCACATGGCGAGTGCCGATGGCCAGATCCATCGATCCCTGCTGCTTGTACGCCCGCAGCAGGTTGCGGCTGTGGCGGGAGATCAGCCCCTGCACAGGGGTCCAGCGTTTCGCCAGAGCCAGCGAGGCCTGGCGAAGCTCAACGCTGAGATTGCGGCGGGAGAGGGGATCAGTGTCGTTGAGGGCGCGCAGGGCCTTGCGCTTGCGCAGCGGCGACCGCCGCAGGTCTTCCGGCAGGGCATTGCCCGGTGCCTCGCCAAACGCCGACACGCTGCTGCGCCACAACCCAGCCAGGTAGGCCAGGGTGGCCTCATCCGGGTTTTCCTTCTCCACCCACTCGAAGAAGCGCTCGAAGGCGTCTTCTGTCCACTCGGGGGGCATGCCCAGCAGGGCGAGCAGGTCCCACACCTCCAGCTCACTCACCTGCATGGGTGTGGCGGTGAGCAGCAGTAAGCCGTTGGTGCGCTGGCGCAGCTGCTGCATGAGCTGCATCAGGGTGTTGGGGCGCAGGCGCTCACCACCGCTGCTGCTGTTCTCCCGCCGGGTGCGGGCGTGGTGGGCTTCATCGAGCACCACCAGGTCGTAGGGCTCGGCCTCCAGTAGATCCTTGTGGCGATCGCGCCGCCGCATCAGGTGGCTGGAGACCAGCACAAAGGGCTCTGCGGTCCAGCTGCTCCGATCCACTGTTTGGGAAAGCCCAGCCGGCCGGAAGCGGGTGGGCTGCCAGTCGAGCGACTTGCCGCTGTAGATGGGCCAGTCGAGGCCGAACTTCTCGCGCAGTTCCCGCTGCCACTGCTTGAGCACCGACGCAGGTGCCATCACCAACATGCGGCGGGCACGGCCGCTCAACCAGGCCTGGCGCAGCAGCAGGCCTGCCTGCACTGTTTTGCCGAGGCCCACCTCATCCGCGATCAGCAGCCTGGGGGGCCACTGCTGCCAGAGGCGCTGAAAGGCTCGCTGTTGGTGAGGCCAGGGGGCAACGGCACTGGTGCCTTCACCGACCCGTTCGGCTCCGGGCAGATCGCTGGCGGCCGCCTGAAGCACGTAGCTCCACACGATGCGGCGCCGTTCATCGATGTCGGGAACGGTTTCGACAACTGGCTCTGGCTCCGGCGCAGGCAGATCCTGCAGGTAGGGCTTGAGGCGACGGGGTATGCCTTCGACCGGCTGAAAGATCGCCAGCTGCTGGCGCACCGCCTCCGGCAGGGTGAAGGTGCGGGCTCCTTCGTCGTTGTTCTCCCAGAGGCGAAGGAAACCCGCTTCCAGCTCGTCAACGGTCTCGGCACCGCCGGCCTGCCAGGAGCAGAAGGTCTGGATGGTCTCGAAGTTGCTGGTCCAGCCGTTGGGCGTTTCATTAACGCTGCCGCTGAAGCCCAGGCGATCACCGTGGCGGTCTTCCACCACGCCTTCTTTGGCGTGAAAGATCGAGCCGTCGTTGGCCAACTGCCCCTGGTGAAGGGGAAGCGCCACGCGAATCTCCAGATGTCCGTGCTGCACCAGCCAGGCCAGTAGCTCGGCTCCCGTGGCGGCGGCACTGTCGTCGCCGGGCTGCACCTGCCGGAAGGGGAAGTTGGCCGTGAGGCTCTGACTGAGCAGCTGCTCAGGGCTGGCGCCGGCGGCCAGGGCGTGGATGTCGGCTTCGTTGAGGAACACGCCGGTGATCAGCCGCATCTGGCCATGGCCGCGGCCATCGGGAGAGGAAGCAACCAACTGCTCAACGCCGTCGAGCACCTGAAGCAAGGAGCGGCTGGTGAAGTAGCCCGTGACGCGCCAGTAGCGCACCGCATCCATCAGGGCCGGCTTGTAGAAGCCCTCCAACAGGCTCTCCAGGGAGCTGCTGAAGCGGCGCTTCCAGGCGTGATCACGCAGCTGGGTCATGGCTTACGCCCTTCGATCCGCCGATCAACCTCATCCAGCAGGGCCTGCACCACCACCAGCCAGTGCTGACGATCAAGATCCAGCGGCTCCGGTTCGTCGTCGTAGCGGAGTTGAACAGCGAAGAGTGTGAACTTGGAGAACTGCAGATAAGGCGATGGATCAACGCCCTGTTCGCTCAGGATCTGCAGCAGCTCGGCAATGTCGTGGGTGAAGGGGGCTTTGCGATCACAACTGAGAATCCAAGCCTTGAAGGCTTTCTCCAGGGCCTGCTGCATCTGGAATCCCCAGCTGGCTTCATCCGCCTCATCAACAGCCAGCAACCGTGCAGCCCTGAGATCGCGCCGGGCGACGCGCAGCATGGCCTGAGCTTCAGAGCGGGCCATCCAGCACGACCCCTTCTCGATACGCCTGGGCGATCACGTGGCTAAGCCAGTGGCGACGCTCTTCCACCTTGCTGTGGGGATAGAGCAGTAGGTCCACCGGGACGCGATGACGAGCGAGCTTGTTCCACAGCTGGCCGAGCACCTCAAACCTGTTGTGGTGGGCGTACCAGTCGTCGCTCACCGTGATCATCAGGTCCACATCGGAGCTGGGCCTGGCGTCGCCCCGGGCATGGGAGCCGAACAGGCGAACCTCCGCCTCTGGGATCTCCTCACGGATCTCCGCTGCCATCTGCCGCAGCAGGGCTTCGTTCACGGTTCCAAGAGGCGTTGTGGTCATGGGTGCACCTCCATTGCTCAGGGTGTCTCAGCCAGTTCCGCCAACACCAGCTCCAGCTGCTTCGGTGCCGGCACCTGCTCTGCCAGGGCGAGGCGGCGGAGATTCTCCAAAGCCTCGAAGTCGGAGGCAGCAGGCGCGGCGGCTTTCACCGGATCGAAGCCGGTGTAGCGGGCCGAGAGGGGCAGCACCTCCAGCACGGCCTCCAGGGCTGTGAGGAAGTCGGCGCTGCTAGCCAGGCCGTTGTCCTCGAGCAGCTGCTTGGCAGCATTGAGGTCGATGCTGCGGGCGCGGTGGGCGCAGTGGTGGATGGCATCGATCCAGGAGCGGGTGCCTTCGGGGGAGCCGAGCTTGCCTTTGGCAGCGCGGGTGGAGCTGTCCCAGAGGATCAGATCGCTGGCCTTCTTCTCGGCCAGCACGCCCACCACATCTTTGTCTAGGTCGAGCCCCACAACGCGAGCCAGGCGCAGAGCTTCATCGAAGGGGAACTGCGGCGCCTGGAAGGCATCCCAGGCGAGCACGAACCATTCGGTGAGGGGATCGAGCTGAGCGCGTCGTGAACCTGAAGTGAGCTTCTCCATTCGCCATGCCTTCACCTCCCGGCGTGCGGCATCAAGCGCGTCTTCCGGGCTGACCGAATAGGGGTCGTCTTGCCCCAGTAGTTCCTCGAGGGTGAGCTGAGCTCGACCGCGCTTCTTGACCTTCTCTTCGAAAGACTTTGGTTGACCTCGCTTGATAGGCCAGTGGAGGGAAAACTCCTCTAGCGCAGGGCCAAAACATGAAAGGTACAGATCAACTCCTCGTATGCCGCCAGCTTGAAACTGCTCAACCTTTCTGCGCACGGCGGCCTTAACAAGAGGCTCGAGATCTTCC
>VFQT010004961.1_pt1 | contig 10521 bp, 7 predicted proteins | sample 3512381 | NCBI WGS metagenome assembly VFQT01 (sample SAMN10412376, study PRJNA504923) | tailings metagenome | isolation source: Relicate 2 Philex TSF3 active mining site | place: Philippines: Tuba, Benguet | collected 2017-08-29 | reverse complement strand
TCTCAAGGTCGCCAGACACGTAGGCGCGGGCCAGGCCGAGTTGATTGGGGTTGGCTGCGAGGTAGTGGACGGCGCGGGGATTGCGGATGTCTAGGAGCGCCGGTCCATCCTGGGCACCAGCCGTAGAGCCGTCGTAGGCGCGGAAGCCGACCCCGCGGTCCTCGGTGACGATCATTGTGAACGCGTCGGCGAGCTTCATCGTCGTTCGACCACCTTCTCGTAAAGCCCCAGGAGTCGCCCCCGTGGGTCGTATCGGTTCTTCAGTGCCTGGTACGTCCTACCGCCGTAGATCGACCAGAACGTGTCGCGATCGTAGAAGGCGGTCGAGTAGAGGGATTTCCGCCCCTCCAGGGAGGTAACCATGGCCTCGATCTGACGGTTCACCACACCCTCGGTTGGGTCGACACCGTCGGGCATGGGCACGGTGGACCAGAAGCCAACATTGACGTAGATGACGTCGGGATCGAATTCGTAGAGCGGCCAGTGCACCTGGGGATCTCGCTGCTGGAGCGGGCAGACCCAGATCGGTTCGATGCGCACCTCTCGATGGAAGAAGTCCAGGAACTCCACCAGCCGATCCACCGGGACCTCGACATCTTGCACGACCGGCTCACGCTGGGGCTTACCCTGCAGCCGGGCAAGGCGTCCACTGACGTTGTGACGCCGATCGAACGCGACCAACTTCCAGTACACATCACTGCGGAGCTTGCGCTTGGGCCATACCCGACGAATGAATCGACGCTGAGCACCGAAGGCCCGTGAGCACCAGAACCAGTCGGTGTCCCACCGCCACAGGTAGTCGTAGATCGTTAGATAGTCGTCATGCTGCCGCTGCGCGGATTGAATGGATCGGTAGTAGATACCCATACCGGTGTAGTCACTGGCCGCTATCCCAGCGGGCAGTTGATCAACCATGGTTCCGAGAGTGAGGTACTGCTCACTGGGTGAAAACACAGTGCCGTCGATGAAATCGATTGGATCGCCGTCGATCCTGCGGAGCTTTACGTAGTGCTGGATGGCTTCGGTCATGCCCTGGGCGCTATCGAATCGCAGGTGCCGTAGGTGCACGTAGGGCTTGGTGGGTGCCAGTTCGATCTTCAGGCGTAGCGCATAGCCGAGGGATCCGTAGGAGTTCGGAAAGCCGTAGAACAGATCGCGCTTGGGATCCTCCTCGGCCCCGGTGACGGTCAGAACCTCACCGTCACCGGTGAGGATGTCCATCTCCAGCACCGATTCATGTGGTGTGCCGTACATGAAGCTGGCACTTTCAATCCCCAACCCGGTCACTGCGCCGCCCAGGGTGATCGTGCGAAGCTGCGGGACACACATCGGCATGAGGCCGTACGGCAGGGTGGCGTCCACCAGGTGCTCGTAGGTGGTCATACCAAGTACCTCGGCGGTGCGGGTCTCAGGGTCGACCTGCAGCACCCCGTCGAAGGCGGCGACATCGAGTCCAGGGGTGCTGGCCTTGGAACGTGGACGAAAGAGGTTGGAGGTCTGCTTGGCGAGGCGGACCGGGGATCCGCTGGGGATGGCGCGATAGTCCGCAAGCAATCGGCGAACCCGCTCGGCGTAGTCCGCTCGCCAGTCCCCGTGGTCCGGTACTGAGGGCCCAGCCGATTGTGTGGACGCCGTCACCGCCATAGGCACACGGTAGTGCCACGGATGGGACATCATGGGCGGATGAGTAGCCGAGCGCCCTCCGGAACCGGTGCCCTGATTGCCGGAGTTGTGGTGCTCCTGAGCTCCGCGCTGCTGGCAGCCGGATGGATCCTGGCAGCTGGCGATTGGGTCTCGCGCAATGCCGAGATGGCGCGACTTCTCGATGCGATCGAGGCCTCAGAGGCCCAGATGGTCCAGGCTCAGGACGAGATCGCTGGGCTCATCGCTGAGCATGGGCAGGACCCTGCGGGGGGAGAGTTGATCGGCAAACTCACCGATGCAACATCGCGGGGTCGCGACGCGATAGCCGCCGCCGGTGCCAGGGTCGAAGCTGTCAAGGTACTGGGTTGGCATGGATCAATCGAGGAGGCCAAGCAGGCCTATCTCGCACACAACCGGGCATGGCAGGACTACTTGGACCGCGCCAGCACCAACCCGGGTGAACTTGTGACCCCGCAACCGTTGGTCGACTCAAGCTTCGCCGCTGCCGAACCACTCCTGCGTGCGGCAGTTCCCGGACCGGATCTGTGGCAGTTCACCGAGCGCATCGACATCATCTACACGCCACCTGAATCAAGTTCAGGTGAAGAAGATGCGCCCGGACAGCAGGTGCGCTGGTCAGCCTGAGATTTCCGCGGGCTGCTCCTGTCGGCTGACTTTGCTCGGCCACCAGACCTTGCGGCCGATGTCGTAGGCCAAAGCCGGCACCAGGGTGGAGCGCACCACGAACGTGTCCAGCAGCACGCCGATGGCGACCGCAAGGCCCAACTCCCGCAGGAACACCAAGGGCAGCACACCCAGTACCAGGAATGTCGCGGCGAGCACGATGCCGGCAGAGGTGATTACGCCGCCGGTAACGCGCAGACCTTTCAGAATGCCGGGCCTGGTGCCCAACTTGATGGACTCCTCGCGCACTCTGGTCATCAGGAAGATGTTGTAGTCAACACCCAACGCGACGAGGAATACGAATGCGAAGAGCGGGAATGAGGTGTCTGACCCGGGGAAGGCGAAGACGTTGTTGAACAGCAGCGCACACAGTCCCAGGGTGGCGAAGTAGGACAGCACGACAGTGGCGATGAGCAACACCGGGGCGAGGATTGATCGCAAGAGCAGCATCAACACGAAGAAGATGACGACGAGCACGACGGGGATGATGAGATTGCGATCGCGCAGTGATGACTGATCAACGTCGTACTGCGCTGCGGTTTGGCCACCGACGATGGCGTCTGCACCCGCGACCGTGTCCACTTCATCGCGCAGTAGTGCAACCGTCTCCTCAGCCGCGAGGCTATCGGCGGGGTCCTGCAAGGTCACAAGCAGTTGAATGCGTCCGTCGACGACCTTGATGTCACCTGCGCCCATTGCCGCTGGCATGCCTGTGGTCGGTGCCGTCGCATCGGCACCGCTGGTATCGGCTGGTGCACCGGATGCATCGCCACCCATCGGCATGCCGCCGGGGGGACCCATCGGCATATCGGTGAACGGCACGACCTCGGCGACACCGGGTGTGTTCGAAACTAATTCGATGAGTGCAGCTTCACTGCCTTCGTTGGCGATGATGATGGTCGGGGTACCCAGGCCAGCGGCGAAGTGCTTTTCGAGCACTCGCTGACCGATGACCGAATCGACGTTTTGGTCCGTAAAGGCCTCGGTGGTGGTGATGCCATCGGATCTGAGCGTGCCGGTGAAGCCGGCGAGGACCAGCAGTGCCAGACCGGTCACCACCCAGGTGATACGTGGTCGCTTGCCGACAAGGTTTGCCACCCGTGACCACAGCCCGCGTCCTTCAACGACTTCTGCGCCGTAGTGCGGGATACGCGGCCAGAACACCCAGCGTCCCGGTTGAATTCGGTCACGACTGAAAGGTCCGCTGTGGGGCCGGACCGCTCGCAGAACGCCGATAACGACACAGAAGATGATGGCGATGAAGGCCAGTGCACCACCTGCAGCGGCGAATGGCGCGATGTTGGGCTCGAGCCCGAACACTTCCAGGGTCAGCCACACCAGGATGGGCGTGAGCACCGCTACCAGCGGAATGCTGACAACGGGAATTGCCAGCAGTGCCGGTAGCAGCGTCAGCAGAACGGCAAGGCAGGCAACGATGCCTACGGCACCGACCGGACCGAGCGAGCGGTTGGAGTTCAGTTCACTGAGTAGCAGGCAGAGCAGACCGATGGAGACCGTTGCACCGCTGGCGACGATGGGCTCGACCACTCCGCGCCAGGCAGCCTTGAGGGCATCGATGTGGGATTCGAAGTGTTGGAGTTCTTCGCGGTAGCGCGCGATCATCAACAGTGCATAGTCGGTCGCTGCACCGATGACGAGCACGGTCAGAATGCCTTGGCTTTGCCCATTGAGCACGATGATGTCGTTTGCTGCGAGAACGTAGACGATGGCGCCCGCCATCGCGTTGGCCAGGAGCGCCGAGATGATGGGCAGCACCCAGATGAATGGACTGCGATAGACGAAGACCAGGATGATGATGACAACGAGCAGCGTTGCTCCGAGGAGCTGGATGTCGATGGCCCCGAAGACCTTGATCAGGTCGGACAGGATGCCGGCTGGTCCAGTGACATTGATCTGCACGTCGGGGTAGTCGCCGGCTGCCGTGCGCATCGCGCCTGTGATGCCTGCGATAACAAGCGAACCGTCAGCAAGGTTCTCGGTGGCGCGTTGCGAATCCAATGACACATTGATGAGTACTGCCTTGCCGTCTTGAGCAGGGATCGGCAGGATCGGCGTGGGATCGAGGAAGTCCGCGATCGTCACACCTGTCTCGAACTGCAGACCCGGGATCGATTCGGCATAGGCCGTAGCCGCTGCGAGATCCTCTGGGGAGAGCGCAGCCCCGTCTGGGCGGCTTACCACCACCAGCACCGGGAACGCGGTGGATTCGCTGAATGCTGCCTGCTCGTCGGCGACACGGGTGGACTCCGCGGATGCCGGCAGGAATGACGCATTGTCGTTGGACTGCACTTCGCTCAGGCGTCCGGACAGTGGGCCTGCGGCGCCACTGAGGAGGAGCCAGGCAATAGCGACGCCGATGGCCAGCCAAATGGCGCCCCGAGCCTTCTTGGTCCGAGTCTTGCCGGTTGAGTCGGACTGCTTGGACGACCGGGTTCCGGTGGGCTGAGGTGTTGGCGCTGGTGAAGTCATGGCGGAACCGTTCCATATCGGCGTTTAGGTTGCACCTTCGGGTCCGGTCCGGGTCCACCGCGCAGTCGTCCTAGGGCAGACTCAGCCTCGATGCAGACGCTGTCCCTGGCCTGGTTTGCCGCCTCAGTGCTCATCGCTGTCGTGGTGGCCTTTCTGGTGCGCCAGCGAGGCTGGTCCATGGCGCTGCCACTCATGCTCGTCGGCGCGGTCGTGGGCTTGCTGCCCATCGGACCCAGCGCTCCGCCTGAGCCCGAGGTGGTGTTGATCCTCATCCTCGCCCCGCTGGTGTTCGGCGAAGCCCTGGGCTCGTCCTACCTGGACCTGCGTCGAGTGCAGCGACCGGTGCTGTGGTTGGCGGTTGGCTTGGTGATCGCAACCACGGTGGTCGTCGGACTGGTCATCGGTTTCACCTCACCTATCCCGTGGGCGCTGGCCTTTGCACTTGGAGCAATCCTTGCCCCGACCGATGCGGTAGCCGTAGGTGCTGTTGCCAGAAAGGCCAATCTCCCGCACCGATTGGTGTCGATTCTGGAGGGCGAAAGCCTGGTGAACGATGGCACCGGGCTGACGGTGCTGCGCGTGGCGATTGCCGCGGCCGTGATGGGGACCCTCACCCTGACCGGGGTCGCCGGTGTGCTGCTTTCTGCGGTGCTGGGTGGACTGGCTGTGGGCTTCGCCGGTGGCTGGCTGCTGAGTCAGATCGTTCGCCGCAGTCGCGACACCGTGGCGGCCAACAGTTTGGTGCTCATCGCCCCCTTTGGTTTGTATGCCGTCACCGAGAAGATCCACGGCTCAGGCATCCTGGCCGTCGTCGTGGCGGCCCTGGTGACAGCCCACTCGAGTGCTTCCGATGTTCGCCTTACTGGTCGAGTCCAGGCGGCCACGGTGTGGCGTCAGGTCACCTTCATATTGCAGGCTCTGGCCTTCTTCCTGGTTGGCATGGAAATCGTCGGCACGGCGCGGGATTTGGACTGGCCCGAGTTCTGGCTGGCCTGCGCCCTGGTCCCCATCTGCGTGGCGGCGATGATCGTCACGCGCATGGTGTTCGTGGCGACGATGGTGTGGGCGGGTCGTCGAAGTGGTCGCCAGACGGCAACCTCGCAGCCGGTGCGCTTCGCGGTGCTGCTGGGATGGTCGGGGGCCCGTGGACCGGTCTCCGGGTTGGCAGCAGTGTCACTGCCCTTCGTTATCGAGAGCGGGGCGCCATTGCCCTACCGCGAGGTCATCGTGGCGACGGCATTCGGGGTGATCGGGCTGACCATGGTGTTGGCCCAGACGATGGGACCACTGGCGCGCCTCCTTCGCATTACCAGCGACGACCCGCAGCCCATGCTCGCCGAAGTCGACAGCGCCCTGGCCTACGCGGCCCTGCAGCGATTAAGTCAAGCTGAGGAACAGGCCAGTGATGAAGGTGAAGCGTTACCGCGCGAACTGGTGTCAGCGCTGCGGTCGCAGTACGAGGAGCGGCTCGGCCATCACCTGGCAACTGACACCATGACGGACTCATCAGAGACGCAACTCCAGCTACGGCGAACCCTGGTACGAGCCGAACAGGAGGAACTGATTCGACTGCGTGATACCGAGGGCCTGCCCGACGCGATCTTCCGCCCAGTGCAGCACGCCCTGGACCTACGACTTCAGGCACTCAGTGAGCAGTCGGCGATCGGTGGCCAGGCTCCTGAGCAGGGCTCGTGATGGGGCCGGATGAGGCGATGCTGACGTACGGACCGATGCCGCTTGTCGATGCCTGGATGCGGGCCCGTTCCCGGGGACTGCAACCGCTGCAGATCCCGGGTCACAAGTATCGGTACAGCCCTGATGCACCTGGCACAGCGCCCGGTTACGCGATCCTGGCCGAACTCGTCGGCGCAGATATTGCACTACAGGGCGGTCTCGATGACAACGCGATGAGTGGCGGGTACCTCATCGCAGCGGAGCGACTGTGGGCCCAGGCCGTGCATGCCACCCACGCTCGGTTTCTGGTGGGTGGCTCAAGTCAAGGGAATCTCGGCATGGTCGCCGCGGTGGCGTCCATGGGTAATGCCGCTGAGGTCATCGCGGTAGATCGCAGTTCGCACCGCAGTGTGCTGGGTGGGTTGATCATCGGGGGCGCGGAGCCTGTTTGGGTGCAGCCCAAGGTGCATCCAGAATTCGGTATCCCGCTCGGATTGGACCCCGCAGACGTCGCCGACCTGCCGCCGGTGAACGCACTTGTCGTCACGTCACCGGCCTACGTCGGCACACTCTCGGATATCGCGGGTCTGGCAGCCGCCTGTCACGCGCGTGCCTTCCCGCTATTGGCAGATCAGGCTTGGGGCGCCCACCTTGGTTTTCTCCCGGGTTCGGGAGCCATCGCGCAAGGGGCAGACATCTCGGTCACGAGTGTGCACAAGGCGCTGCTTGGTTACAGCCAGACCGCGGTCGTCACGATGTGCAGCGACCTCGTGGAGCCGGAGCGTCTGGATCGATCCCTTGACCTCGTCGCAACATCCTCGCCCTCAGGCACTCTGCTTGCATCCATCGATGCCACGCGTGCAGTCCTGGTGGCTGCGGGTTCATCACTGTGGAATCACCTCTTCGAGCTGGCGGGGGGCATGCGTGCGCAGTTGCGCGCTCAGCCAGGTGTGGTGGTGCTCGACGACGAAACCCTGGGGCAGTCGTGTGATCCCTTGAAGGTGACCCTGTGGCTACCCCGGACCGGGGCCACCGGCACGGCGGTTGCCGCGCGGTTACGCAGTGCCGGAATCGGAGTGGAAGCTGCCGATACCGACACATTGGTCATGACCCTGTCACCAGCGGATGCCGCTGAGCAGGTGGCAGCAGCCACTGACGCAGTGCGCCATGCGATCGATGAATGCCGTGGACCAGTGCGCCAGCCGGCGCCGACTGATGTTTGGCAGGTCGTACCCGAGGTGGTGATCTCGCCACGTTTGGCCTTTGCCGCACCACGGCGACGTATAGCGCTGTCTGCGGCCGTTGGCGAGATCAGTGCTGAGCAGTTTTGTCCGTATCCACCAGGTGTTCCGCTACTTGCGCCTGGTGAACGGGTCACTGAGCAGATCGTCGAGGCGATTGGTGTTGCCGCCCGGATAGGTCGGGTGGCCTACTGCTCGGACCCGACTGCAACAACGATCGAGGTGGTAGCGCCCTAGATCTACGCGGGCAGTTCCAGTGAGCCGCCAATTAGTCCAGCCACGCGGATCAGCCACCGACCCTGCTCCCGCACCAGCGCGTAACGCATCTGGGCCGAGCTGGTCGCGCCAATCACATCAATATCGAGTACCAAGGCACCTTCGTCTGTGCGTTGGCATCGCTGGAGTCGTACGCGCGGATCCGTTGTGAGCAGGGTGTAGTCCGACTCGATGATGGCTCCGAAGGATTCCGGTGTCACTCCCGCGCGGTAATCGCGCGAGGAGAAGGTCAGCGCGCCGGCGTAATCAGCAGCGGAGATTGCCTGGATTTGACCGGTGATGGTCGCCAGGCCTTCAGTGGCTTGTTGATCACTGCAGTCACCAGGTAGGGGCGCTCCAGTGGATGGCGCCGTCGAAGCCGGCGGTTCGCTCGGAGTGCTGGGTTCGATGGCTGCACTCGTGGATGGCGAGCCGGGGGTCAGGGATGAGGAGTTCGTGGTACAGGCGACCGCGGTCAGCACCAGTGGTGTTGCCAAGGCGATGGCGCAGCAGGTGCGAAGCAGTCGCGTGGCCAATGGCGAGTCGCTCTGCACTACGCGGCGCACAGTGTTGCGAGGACGGCGAGGTCGGGGTCCTTCGTTGGATCGACACCGACCTGGCTGATGAGTCGGGTGACGGTGCCGTCTGGCTCGGCTTCCCCCCATCCCGCACGATGACCAAGACCCAAATGCGGCACGCCGGGCAGGAGTACCGCACCGGATGCGGCACCTGTGACCTCGGGGGTGGATGGGATCGTCTCCGAGGGCGGGTGCAACACCAGAAGAGCTGTGGGCTGGGGATCGGCGAGGGCACCGGGCGCGGGTGCATCGGAACCGATGACGGGCCCGGCCCAGGTCACCAGCCCAACCGTGCCTGGCTCAGGGTCATCTGGCAGATCGTCAACTGCTCGAAAGACCGACGTTGTCTGCAGGTAACCGGGGCGAGCGGCAATGCGGACGGCTACCGCGAGGAATTGAGTCCACTCCCGGGTGCTGGCCGGCCATCGGCCAGAGAGGATGAATCCGGCCAGTGATCGGTCACGATGATGGAATGCGGAGACCTCGATCACGGGGTAAGCCTGCGGCAAGATGGGTTAGCACACAAGCACCTGCGAGTGCTAACCGTTTTCGGTACCGGTGAAGCATCGTTACCCGTTTTGATTCGCATGTTCCGGGGAGTCACGCAGCGCTGGGACCTTTTGACTAATGCGAGTCTCGCCCAACTCCTGGACCGCTGCTGCCACGCAGGAAATCCAGATCGGCTCCTTGATCAGCCCCTTGCACGTGCTCCACATAGAGGCGTATCCAGCCCCGATCAAACGAGGGGGGTGCGATCGCGCTAGCGGCGCGTCGATCAGCCAACTCTGACTCATCAACCAGGAGATCCAGTCGACGGCCGGGTACGTCAAGTTCAATTAGGTCACCGGTGCGAACGAACGCTAAGGGACCACCCGCTGCAGCCTCCGGTGCGACGTGCAGGACGCAGGTGCCATACGCGGTACCACTCATCCGGGCATCCGAGATACGCACCATGTCGGTGATGCCGGCATTGAGCAGTTTCGCTGGCATCGGCGCGTTACCAACCTCTGGGAAGCCGGGATACCCACGTGGTCCGCAGTTGCGAATGACGAGAACGGTCTCCGGTGTGACCGGCAGGTCTGGATCGTCCTTAGCCGCGTGGTACGCCTCGTTGGTGTCGAAGACGAGAGCGGGTCCGCGATGGCGCATGAGGTCTGGTGCTGCAGCCGAGATCTTGATGACCGCACCATTGGGTGCCAGGCTTCCGAAGAGCACGGCCGTTCCACTGCCGGCAGGCATCACCGGCTCATCCACGGTCTTCACAACTCGACGGTCGTAGCAGGCTGCCTGCGACGCGGCTTCGCCGATGGCTTGGCCGGACACGGTCATGGCTTCGTTATGAAGATGCGATCGTAGTTCGTTGAGCACGGCAGGTAGCCCACCTGCGTAGGCAAACTCCTCCATCAAGTACTCACCGGATGGCTGAAGGTTGACGAGTAACGGGATGCGCGAGCCGATGCGGTCGAAGTCCGCCAACTCAAGGGGGATGCCGAGACGACCGGCAATAGCAAGGAGGTGCACGATGGCGTTCGTGGAGCCGCCGATAGCGGCGTTCACCATGATCGCGTTTTCAAGCGATGCGCGGGTGACGACCCGCGAGATACACAGTTGCTCGTGCACCATCGCAACGATGCGTCGTCCAGCCATCTGTGCCAAAGCGAACCTTCTCGCGTCAACTGCCGGGTAGGCCGCAGTGCCAGGAAGTGTCATGCCAAGGGCTTCGACCAGGCAGGCCATGGTGGAGGCAGTTCCCATCGTCATGCAGTGGCCATTACTGCGTGCCATGCAGATCTCTGCCTCAGCCAGGTCGCCGGCGGTGATCTCGCCGGAACGTTGCTGCTCGGTCAAGCGCCAGATATCGGTGCCGGAACCGACATCGCGACCGCGGAACTTGCCGCTCAGCATCGGGCCGCCGGTCACCATCAGCGTAGGCAGATCAACGCTGGCTGCTCCCA
>VFQT010004960.1_pt1 | contig 10521 bp, 7 predicted proteins | sample 3512381 | NCBI WGS metagenome assembly VFQT01 (sample SAMN10412376, study PRJNA504923) | tailings metagenome | isolation source: Relicate 2 Philex TSF3 active mining site | place: Philippines: Tuba, Benguet | collected 2017-08-29 | reverse complement strand
GCCGGCACCAAGGACTGGTCCCCGGTGATCCAGAAGCTGAAGGCCGCCAATCCAGGCGTGATCATGGTGGATCACTGGATCGGCGCCGAGCTGGCCTCCTTCTCGCAGCAGTTCGCCAAGGACCCGGTCCCAGGCGCACTGGTGTACCTGCAGTACGGGCCCTCGCAGCCCGAGTACCTGCAGATCGCGGGCGCCGATGCCGAGGGCTACATCTGGGGAACCGTCATCGGGACCGGCAATACCTCGGCAGAGGACAAGGCCTTCCGGGCGGCATACCAGGAGCGCTTCGGGGTCGATGACGTCACCATGGGCATGGTGTACCCGGCCTGGTGCTACGACATGGTGAACGTCCTGGCCAATGCCTGGGCCAACGCCGATCCCGCGGACTTCAAGGCGGTCAATGCGTTCATCGCAGCGAATCCGACCGACGGAGTCACCGGTCACCTGGACTTCTCGGCACCAAGCGGGGCAACCCCGGTGTACCCGGATCAGGTGGACGACCCGGCCAAGGGCGTGACGCACTACTTCTACCAGGTGCAGGATGGTCGCCATACGGTCATCGCACCCGGAGTGGATGCCGAGGCACCCTTCAAGGCACAGCCCTGGCAGCAGTAGTCCATGCCGCTGCTGACCTGCTCTGACATCACCCTCGAACTCGGAGGGAGAAGCATCCTCGAGTCAGTCTCGCTGGATGTGGAGCAGGCGGAGGTCGTTGGTCTTGCCGGCCCCAATGGGGCCGGCAAGACCAGCCTCTTCGAAGTCATCTCCGGCCGGCAGCTGCGGCACGGAGGTGACGTCCTCCTCGATGGGCGCAGCATCCGTGGCCTGCCCATGCGAGGGCGGGTCAAGCGTGGATTGGTGCGCAGCTACCAGCGGCCGATCGTCCCGGCTGCCCTGAGCGTGGGCGAGACGCTGAAGGCAGCGCGCAAGGCATACCGACCGAAGCCATCGCGCTTGAAGGTGGAGTGGGCGGCGGAGTTCGTGCGCCTGCGGGCAGACCTCGACCAGCCCACTGGCTCACTGGAGACCCTCGAGCGACGCAAGCTCATGCTGGCCTGCCTGCTGCTGCGCGATCCGCGCATCGTGCTGCTGGACGAGCCGGCATCCGGGCTGACCGGCTCCGAGATCGACGAGATCGACCTGGTCGTGCGCAAGCTCTCCCAGGAGTACGGGGTGGCCGTCCTGCTCATTGAGCATCGGCTGGAACTGCTGTCGATGGTGGCCAGGCGGGTCATCGTCCTGGACGTCGGGCAGGTCATCGCCGAAGGCCCCCCCGAGACGGTCTTCCTCAATGAGCGCGTGCGGCAGGCCTACTTCGATGTCCCGGTGGCGGCCAGCGACCTCGGGGGGCCGCAATGAGCCCGATCCTGGAACTGGTCGCCGTCAGCGCGGGCTACGGTCCAGTTCGCGTCCTGCATGACCTGAGCCTGACGGTGCAGCCGGGCGAGCGGATCGGACTGGTCGGCCTGAATGGACATGGCAAGACCACCATGCTCTCCGCCATCGTCGGGCTGACCGGCTGGCAGGACGGCTCGATCCTGTTCAACGGCAAGCAGATCGGTGGACGGCGCACCCATGGGGTCGGCAGGCGAACCCCGAGCATCGTGCGCAACGGCATCTCGCTGGCCCCGCAGGGAGATGCGATCTTCCCGGGGCTCTCCGTCAAGGACAACCTCGACTCCGGCGCCTACTCAGGATCCTCGTGGCGATCGCGCAAGGCCCGTCGTGAGCGAGTGCTGCAGGTCTTTCCGCCACTGCGGAGCCTGCTGGGGCAGACCGCAGGCACCCTGTCCGGCGGGGAGCGCCGCATGGTCTCGGTGGGGCGTGCCCTGATGGGTGATGCCCGGCTCTACCTGGTGGACGAGCCGTCCCTGGGGCTGGCACCCAAGATTTCCCTGGGGCTGGTGGCGGCGCTGTGCGAGATCGACCTCGGCGACGGTGCCATGATCATCGCGGAGCAGAACCTGCCGCTGCTGGAAGGCCGAGTCGATCGCGTGCTCGGCATGCACGCAGGCGAACTCAAGCTCGACGTCGGCGAGGCCCTCGGCGACATCCCACCGGCGACCGGCGGCAAGGGAGCGTGGGGCTGATGCTCGACGTGATCTTCAGCGGCCTGGTCCTGTCGAGCGTCTACGGGCTGGTCGCCATCGGTATCTCCCTCACCTGGGCAAGCATCGGCATGCTCAACCTCGCCCAGGGATTCATCTTCACCGCCGGTGGCTACGCCGCCTACCTGTTCTCCCAGGTAGCCGCAGGTGCCGGGATGGCTGGTCCGATCCTGTCTATCGGGACGGTGCTGGCCGGCATGCTCGGTGCTGCGGTGGCCGGCTTGATCGTCGGCGGCATCGCCTTCCTGCCATTGCAGGATCGAGAGAACTTCCGCACGCGTGCCCTCATCGCGACCCTGGCGATCAGCCTGATCGGTACCCAGGTGTGGCTGCTGATCTTCGGCCCGCAATCCAAGCCCCTGCCGCAGATCTTTGGCGACGGTGTCTTCGAGGTTGCCGGGGCGAGCGTCACCAACGGCCAGCTCGGCGGGATCGTGGTCGCGGCGCTGATGCTCGCCATCGTGATCATGTGGATGCGCAGCAGTCGCTCGGGCCTGCAGATGCGGGCCATGATGATGAATCCACTGGGTGCTGCTGTGGTCGGCGTCTCGGTGCGAACCACCGGCATGCGGGTCCTGGCCATCTCCGGGGCGCTGACGGGGCTGTCCGCGGTGCTGCTGGGGCAGGTCTTCTTCGTCAGCCCCACTTCTGGGGTCACTCCGCTGACGGTGGGCCTGATCATCTCGCTCGCGGGCGGACTGGGCTCCATCCCGGGAACGGTGATCGCCGCCGGGCTGATGGGATTCGCCGAGGCATTGACAGCCCGCTACCTGGAGCAGTCCCTGGTGCCCTTCGTGCTCTTCGGACTGGTCGTCCTCATCCTCATCTTCCGACCGCGCGGGCTTGGTGGCCTATTGGAGGATGTCCGTGAGTAGCAGCAAGCGCATGGTCGGCCGCCGTCGCTGGCGGCCCTCCTGGCCCGCTCGACCGGAGCGGACCTTCCATCGTCGTCGCGTGCCGTTCACCAAGCGACCGATCCTGCGCCTGGTCGGGCAGTACAACCCCTTCACCCTGCAACGCGAGGTCAGCCTGCAGGACAAGAAGTCCATGTTCTGGCTGGTGGGACTCGCCGCACTGCTCGTGCTGCCGATCGCCAGCGGCACAGAGCGCATCCTGGTCCTGTTCGGCATCGCCTGCATCTATGCAGCCATCAACGTCATGTGGACCCTGATCATCGGCACCGCGGGCCTGCAGTCCTTCGCGACCCTGGCCACGGTGGGCGTGGGCTCGTACGGCGCCGGCTACCTATCGGTGACCTACGGGGTCCCCTGGCCGCTGATGCTGATCGTCGGCCTGGTGCTCGGTGCCCTGATGGGCTTCATCATCAGCCTGCCGGCACGGCGGCTCGACGGCCTGTACTACGCGCTGCTGACCCTGGGGCTGTCGGAGTTCATGCGCAACTTCGTGACCCAGTCCGATGAGCTCGGTGGCAAGTTCAACGGTGCCCTGTTCGGCGTGGACAAGATCGTGCCGACCCTGGACTCGCCCAGGCTCACGCAGACACTGACCTACGTGAGCACGTTCATCCTCCTGCTCATCGCCCTGGCAGTCTTCCGCTGGGTCAACGGGGGCCGGATCGGGCTCATGCTGAAGACCGCTGCCACCAGCAAGGAGGACGAGGCCTTCGCCTCGGCGATCGGGATCGACTTCCAGCGGGCCCGACTGTGGGTCTTCATGATCGCCTCAGGCGCCCTGGGCTTCATCGGGGCGTTCTACTCGGCGACCATCGGCGGAACCTCGCTGCAGATCTTCAGCCTCGATCTCCTGCTGCTCATGCTGGCCATGATCGTCATCGGGGGACTCGGTCGAGCTGAGGGTGCCGTGATCGGCACGGTCATCGTCGTGTTCATCACCCAGTGGTTCGTGGACTGGGGGCCGTGGCGCATCGTGCTGGTCGGGGTACTGGCCCTGCTGTCGGTCCTGTACACCCGCAACGGCATCTTCGGCCTCAAGGCCCAGCTGCGCGAGATCCGGACCAGGAGGCGAACCCTGCATCGGGCCGCCATCACCAGTCGGTATGCCGAGTTCCTCCCGCAGGAGGCGCCGGATATCCATGACAAGGCGCTGATCCCCAAGCGCGTCTTCGAGCGGAGCCTGCGGGAGCGACTGCGTTCCTGGATCAGCCCAGAGGTGATCGCGGAGCATCAGGCAAGGCCGCTGGGCCAGCACTCCGATCACCTTGAGCGGATGCTCAACTACTTCCGCAAGGCCCCGATCCCGGACAAGTACGCGGTGTACTGCGAGGAGCCGTTCGCCAAGTACCGCATCGTCGCCCTCAGCGGCCTGCCTGGAGTCCCGCCGCGCGTGGTGGACGACAAGACGTACGACAGCCTCGATGCCGCCTACCACGCAGTCTTCCTGCGCCGAGTGAACGACCTGAGAGCGAGCTGATCCATGGCCACGATTTCCCTCACCGGCTACACCGACCAGGTGAGCGTCCGACCGGGCGAGACCGTCGACATCAAGATCAGTGCCGAGAACGCCACCAGTGCCCAGGTCGACATCGTGCGCCTCATTCACGGCGATGAGCACCCGGACGGACCAGGCTTCATCGAGGAGGTGATTGCCTCGCAGGTGAACGGGGAGCATCCGGTCCGCCGCCAGTTCGTCGATGCCGGCAATGCCATCGTGGTCGACGATCCGGCCAACCTCCTCGCGTTGACCGGCTCGATGACCATCTGCGCGATGGTCTATCCGACCACCCCCCAGAAGGGAAGGCAGGTCCTGCTCGGCAGGTTCTCGCTTGACGAGACCGCCGGCTATGCCCTGGGCATTGATCCGCGGGGCAGGCTGGCTTTCTGGGTTGCCGATGGCACCGACACAGATGAGATCGTCAGCGAGATCCCATTGGTGCACCACACCTGGTACTACGTGGCGGCGAGCTACGATCAACGCAGTGGCGAGGCAACCCTGCACCACCAGGCCATCGTCAACCCGTACAACGGACGACTGGGCCGCGTCGCTCCCTTCGATCACACCAGCACGGTGCAGCAGCGACTGAGGACCAAGCCCAAGACTGCCTCCTCCCCGTTCATGTGGGCGGCTGGCTCGAATCAGGCTCCGGTACGCGGGAGATTCAAGGAGTTCTGCTACAACGGCAAGATCGATCGGAGCGCGATCTTCGATCGCGCCCTGGACGCAGCGCAGATCCTCAGCCTGTCCGGTGGCGACTTCGGCTCCTTGCAGCCGTTGGCGAACTGGGACACCACCGCCGGATACGGCCCGGATGGCATCGATGACGTGGTGCGCGATGTGGCTGGGCGTGGCCTCGACGGGCTCGGGGTGCATCGGCCGGTGCGGGCGATGACCGGATTCAACTGGTCCGGCAAGCATGATGACTGGCGAGTCGCCCCGGGGGAGTACGGCGGCATCGCATTTCACGAGGATGCGGTCACGGACTGCGAATGGCAGACCACGGTGTCCTGGACGGTGCCGATGGGCATGCGATCCGGCTGCTACGCCGCCCGCGTGCGGGCAGGCGATGCCGAGGACCACGTCCCCTTCTTCATCCGCCCGACGCAGCCGACCGCGCCGATCCTGGTCCTGATGCCGACCAACTCCTACCTGGCGTACGCGAACGAGATGATCGTTCACCATGTGCCAGTCGGGCAGGCGATCGGCGCCCATGCGCCGGTGCTCACCGAGAAGGAGGCCGACTACTACCAGGATCCCAAGTACGGCAGGTCGACCTACGACCACTGGATGGACGGTGCCGGGGTTTGCTACACGAGCTGGAAGCGGCCCATCCTGAACATGCGTCCGCGCTGGCGATCTAGCGCCATCGGAACCGTCTGGCAGTTCCCGCGGGACCTGTCGCTGATCGGCTGGCTCGAGCACCATGGCTACGCCTACGACGTCGCCACCGATCACGATCTAGCTGCCGATCGCGACCTGCTCAAGGGGTACCAGGTGGTGCTCACCGGCTCCCACCCGGAGTACTGGAGCGAGCAGGGCCTGGACGACCTCGAGGACTTCATCGCCGCCGGCGGCCGCCTGATGTACCTCGGTGGAAACGGCTTCTACTGGGTGGTGAGCTACCGGGCAGGCGAGCCGTACCTGATGGAGGTTCGCAAGGGCGAGGCCGGGATGCGCGCCTGGCAAGCCGAGCCGGGCGAGTACTACCACCAGACCAGTGCGGAGCGCGGTGGCATCTGGCGCAATCGCGCCCGGCCACCGCAGAAGCTCACCGGAGTGGGGTTCACCACCCAGGGATTCGACGAGAGCCACCCGTATCGGCGGATGCCGGACAGCTTCCACCGCAGTGTCGCGTGGATCTTCGACGGGGTGAAGACGGAGGTCTTCGGGGACTTCGGCCTCGCCCTCGGCGGTGCGGCAGGGCTGGAGACCGAGCGCTATGACCTCGAACTCGGCACCCCGCCCCATACCCGCCTGCTCGCCAGTTCTACCGGCTACTCCGACAACTACGCCGGCGTGACCGAGGACATCCTCTTCCATCACCCTGGACTGCTCGGGACGCAGAACGACGCGGTCCGCGCCGACATGACCTACTTCACCGCGGCACATGATGGTGCGGTCTTCTCCACGGGATCGATAGCTTGGATCAGCGCCCTGCCATGCTTCGGCTGGGAAAACGATGTCTCGCAGATCATGCGCAATGTCCTGGACGCCTTTGCCAAGCCGGGTCGATTGCCAGGCGGTGCCTGGGATCAGGAGGAGAAGTCCTGGACCTAGGAGTCGCTAACAGGCTCGCTGGACACTGCACGGAAGGACGCGCGCACCATGGCAACCGGATACGTCTGGCATGAGTTGTACGGGTGGCATGACACCGGCACCAATGCCGGCCTGCTGCCCGGCGACAGCTCCACGCTTCAGCCGTACCTGCACTTTGAGTCCCCGGAGAGCAAGCAGCGATTCGCCTCGCTGGTGGAGGTCAGCGGACTCGCTGCGCACCTGGTTCGCCTTGAGCCCCAGCCGGCAACCGATGAGGACATCCTGCGCTGCCATACCCCGGAGCACCTTGCTCGCCTGGAGACCGAGAGCCTGGATCCCAGGGGCGGGGATGCAGGCGATGGGAGCAGCCCATTCGGCTATCGCGGCCTGGACATCGCCCGACTGGCTGCCGGCGGCAGCATCGCAGCCCTGGAGGCGGTGCTCGACGGGCACGTCCGCAATGCCTATGCCCTGGTGCGTCCACCCGGGCACCATGCCCGGCCGGAGACCGGCATGGGCTTTTGCATGCTGGGCAATGCCGCGATCGCCATTGCCAAGGCGCAGGCGAGCAGGCCCGGCTTGCGGGTTGCCGTCATGGACTGGGACGTCCATCACGGCAATGGCACCCAGGCCATCTTCTGGGAGGACCCAAGCGTCCTGACCATCTCCATGCACCAGGACCAGCTCTTCCCCGCCGAAACCGGCTTCCTCGACGAATGCGGGGGCGGCCGGGGGGAGGGCTACGCCCTGAACATCCCGCTCCCGGCCGGTACTGGCAACGAGGGCTACCTGCACGCCTTAGCAGAGGTTGTCGTCCCGGCCATCCGCCGGTTCGGCCCTGATGCGATCGTCATCCCCAGCGGATTTGATGCCAGCTGCTTCGATCCCCTCGGGCGGATGTCGGTGACGGCGGACGGCTACCGCGCGATGACCCGGGTCATGATGGAGCTCGCGGACGAAGCCTGCCAGGGGCGCCTCATGCTGACCCATGAGGGCGGCTACTCGCCCACCTACGTGCCCATCTGCGGAGTCAGCGTCCTGAGCGAACTGTGCGGGGTCGAGGTGGACGTCGTGCACCCGCTGTACCGCACCTTCGACGACAAGCCGGAGCAAGCCCTCACGAGCAGCCAGCGCTCGGCGGTCGCCGCCGCGAAGGACCGGCATGGCCTAGCGTAGGGCCGTGCACTCCGCCCGATCCGGCCGTCACCGGTCGGCAACCTGATGTCGTTCCCGCGGCTCGGCAGGGGCATCGTCGGGGCGGTTGCCGTGCTGACCCTCGCGGCATCGCTCCTGTCGAACTTGGCGCCGGCCAGGGCGGAGCCGCAACGAGTCGCGTTCCTGGGGAACCTCCCGCTGACCGGGTGCCGAACCGTGGAATTGCCGGACCGGCAGGCCTGGTGCGGCAGCATCACCCGCCCCTGGGGTGCCGGTGGTGGCAGCCTGAAGGTGGGGTTCACGGTGATCGCCCCGGCCGGGGCCGATCTGCAGGCCATCGCCGGCCCGCCGATCATTGCGATGGAGGGCGGGCCGGGCTACAGCTCCATCGACTCCGCGCAGGGGTTCGCCGAGATGCTGGGAGCGATCCTGGACGATCGGGTCCTGGTGGTCATGGATGCCAGGGGCACTGGACGCTCGGATGCCATCGACTGCCCGAGCATGGCTCAGGACGGGAACGGCTCGATCGCGGCCTGCGGCAGGTTCCTGGGCCGGCGGGTCGGTGCGTACGCCAGCGCTGCGGCGGCTGACGACCTCGCGGCAATCGTCAAGGGACTGGATCTGGGTGCGCCGATCGTCTACGGCGACTCCTATGGCACCTTCCTTGCCCAGGCCTACGCGACGCGGCATCCGGTCGCCGGCCTGATACTCGATGGCGCGTACCCGATCAGCGGAGAGGATGCCTGGTACGACACCCAGGGACCGGCACTGCGAACGGCCTTGGACCTGGTGTGCTCCCGCGATCCGGGCTGCCCAGCCGGGCAGCCACGCCAGCGCCTGGAGCAGGTATTGACGCTCGTTCGAGCCAAGCCGGTACGGGTCAGGGCTCCGGGTGCCGACGGAGGAGTCCACGCCGTCACCGTCGATGGCTCGTCCCTGGTCGAGGTCGCGTTCAACGGTACATACGTGATGCCCACCATGCGGGAGCTCAATGCGGCCCTCGGGGCCGCCCTCGAAGGGGACTGGCTGCCCCTGGGTCGACTGGTGGCGGAGTTCGACTACCCGGGTGGCGACCCCCAGCCGCCCGAGATGTACAGCCCGGGACTGGCCCTGGCCGTCAGCTGCCATGACTACCCGCAACTGTTCGCGGCTGCGCAGACCCCGGCGAAGCGCCGCGCTCAGGTCAAGGCGGCCATCGCCCGCAAGCAGCGGTCAAGCCCATCCCTGTATGCCCCCTTCACGATCCGCGAATACCTGGATTCGGACTGGGCAGAGCAGGTCAACTGCGTGAACTGGCCGCTGCGCTCCCAGCCCGAACGGCTACGTCCTGGCTCGCTTGCCGACTTGCCGGACGTCCCGGCCCTGATCATCTCCGGGGACCTGGACACCATCACCACCGCTGCCGAGGGTCAGATGGTGGCCGATGCGCTCCCGCAGGCGCAGCACCTGATCGTCGAGAACGGCCTGCATGTCAACGCCCTGGGCAGCCCCGATGGCTGCGCAGCCTCGGCGGTGCGAACCTTCGTGTCGGACCTGCTCGCCGAGCGCAATCGGACGATCCTGCCGGCGAGCTGTGCACTGCCGGCCATTCAGCCCGCCCCGGGGTATCCGCGCAACCGCGGGTCACTGCCGGTCGGCCAGGCCCTGGCCCAGACGGTCGCTGATGTGATGGATCGGGCCTGGCAGACGATGGGTAGCTCCGGGCGTGGCCTGCGGGGCGGGCGGTGGTCCCTTCGAGGGTGGCCGGACACCACCATCACCCTGCGCGGAGTGCGGCTCTTCGATGACCTGCCGGTGGACGGGACGATTCGCTGGAATGCCGACTCCGGCGATGTCGAGGCCAAGCTGACCGTCAACGGGCAGGACTGGACCGGGTGCTGGCGCGCCCAGGACGGCTTCGGCCCGGATGCCGCAGCCAGCGTTGGGACCTCCTGTTCGGCGGCCGTGCATACACTCGCCCCATGACCAGGTCCCAGGGGCAGCAGGCGCCCATCTCTGAAGTTAGACCCGCTGAAGTTGGACCCGCTGAAGTTGGACCCGCTGAAGTTGGACCCGCTGAGGATGGACTCGCCGCGGCGTCCTTCAGTCAAATCCCGCAGATCTCCCTCGCCGCCTGGACCGAGGGCCGAGATCGCGCCTTCGCCCGCGAACTCGTCCGAGCCTGCCATGAGGTCGGCTTCTTCGTCCTGGTCGACCACCCCATCGATCGCGAGACCATGGACGAGTACTTCGAGATGGTCCGGGCCTTCTTCGACCTGCCGCCCGAGGTCAAGGCGCAGATCGACAAGCGCAACTCCCCGCACTTTCGTGGCTGGGAGCAGGTCGGTGCGGAGCTCACCGACAACCGGGTTGACTACCGCGAGCAACTGGACCTATCGACTGAGAACGCCCCTTACCCTGCTGATGCCGTTCCCGCCTATCTGCGAATCGACGGGCCCAATCAATGGCTGCCCGATGAGGCGCTGCCTGGCTTCCGTGCGACCGTCACGCAGATGCTGGCGCGCCTGGAGCAGGTCGCGGACACCCTGATGGAGGCCCTGGCCGTCGGGCTCGAGTTGCCGGCTGATGCCTTCACCCGAGCCTTCGG
>VFQT010004957.1_pt1 | contig 10524 bp, 8 predicted proteins | sample 3512381 | NCBI WGS metagenome assembly VFQT01 (sample SAMN10412376, study PRJNA504923) | tailings metagenome | isolation source: Relicate 2 Philex TSF3 active mining site | place: Philippines: Tuba, Benguet | collected 2017-08-29 | reverse complement strand
GTGTGCCAGAGCTGTATGCGGACTTCCTCAAAAACCCGGTCACATTGGTATATCGCGACCGTACATGGCAGCCCACCAGCGCCGAATTAGGGATTTCGCTTGACATACGACAGACCAATAATGCCCTACTCGGGCTGACATTTGATACGCGTCGTGGGGTCTACGACTGGGTACGCACGCTCTACGCGCGCTGGCAGGGCGACCTCGATATCGGGCCAACCCTGATTGTCAACGGGCCCAAACTTCAAGCATATTTGATGAATGTGGCCAGCGAAATAGACGTCCCAGCGCGCCCTACAGGCATCTCCATCGATCCACAAAGTAGCCGTTCACAAATCTTGGCCGCCGAAGACGGTCGGCAACTCTTGGTCGACGAGACCGCGCTCGATATTATTCGGGTGATCGATGCGGCCCAACCGAGCACTGTGTCCATACGGACCCGCGTCATCACGCCCACCAGCAACGAGCAGAGCATATTACAGAATGCGGCTGACGCTGATCGGTTTTTGAGTGCGCCAATTGAAATTCGCTTTGGTGATCAACGATGGACCTGGACCAAAGACGAGATTTTGTATTTGTTCAACATTGAGCAACGCAGCGACGGAGTACGTGCCACACCAAACGAAGGTGCCATTGCGCTCGAGGTAGAGCGCCTCGCCAAGCGCATTGATCGCCCCAGTAAAGAGCCACGGATTCGCCTCGTCGATGGGGTGCCAACGCTCCTCGCCGAAGGAGTCCCTGGCATCCAAATCGACCAAGCAGCAGCCGTGGTAGCCATCCGCAATGCGCTTTATGCCGAATCACGCACTGTAGAGCTCCCCAGCATTAGTATCGCACCCAAGCTCACTCTGGAAGCAATACAGCAGTTGCGCTTCGACGATATTCTCAGCACCGGGCGCAGTAGTTTCGCTGGATCGGCCGATTACCGCATCACCAATATCAAGGCCGGTGCACGAATCCTCAACGGGACGTTGATAGCCCCCAATAGTGAGTTTTCGTTTAACACGCACATCGGTGAAATCGACGAGGCCAACGGCTTTATGCTGGGCGCTGCAATCGTCAACAATCGTACCCAACAAGAACCGGGTGGCGGGATTTGTCAGGTTTCGACGTCAGTATTCCGCGCGGCATTCTATGCGGGGCTACCGATTACCGAGTGGCACCACCATCAGTTTTATATCAGCTGGTACGACGCCTACGCCTATCCCGACAGGAACGGCCCCGGGCTCGACGCGGCGATTTTCACCGGCCAAGACGATTTGCGGTTCCGCAACGACACCAATCATTGGATGATGATGGACATCACGGTAGATGAAACCAATCAGATCCTCGACATTCAATTACGCGGGGTTGCCACCGGGCGCACGGTGCAGGTCTCTGAGCCCAATACCACAAAAACCGACTCTGCTCCGAGCGAGCCACGCTACATTGATGATCCCACGCTCCCTGTGGGCACCGTCAAGCAAACCGACAAGGCCCGTGATGGCATGGATGTCGTGGTCTACCGCACTGTACTCGAAGACGGCAAGGTCATTTCAACCAAAGAATTTGCTACATCGTTTGCAGCATGGCCCGATATCTACTTGCGTGGCACAGGTGAGCAAACTAGCCTACCTCACACACCATGATAGGCAGCACGACAAGAATCCTGCCAAACACCCCTCACGCATCTGCATACATCTGCATGTGACATCCTCTTTCGAAACAGTCGACAATCGCCACAAACACTCGTTACAATAGGCAATGGACACATTCTTGTTTGCGGACGAGGCACAATGGCGACAACAATTTTTCATGCTGCCACTTTCACGCCTGGCACACCGACCAACAGCGGTTGGGATGTCATCGACGGTGCATTTGCGGCAGAGCGCATACATGTATTGAAAGAGCTTGGGTATACACATCTGCTGCTACGCCCAGCGTGGCACTGGCTCCAACCGCGCCCACATCAGGTATCAACCACTGCAATCAATGCACTTGAGCGGCTACTCGACAGCGTGCAGGCCCATGGGCTCACCGCCATCACCAGTCTACTTGACGTCGACCACTACGGCATCCTGGCCCTGCCCGATTGGCACAATGCGCCTGACGTAATCGGGTGGATGCAAAAACGCACCACCCAACCAGTGCTCTCCGAAGGACGACCAGTGCTGGTCAATGGGCGGCTTCATCACCTGCGCATGGCGAATCCCTACACCACTTCCGAGCTCGTACGTGCCCAACGCATGCTCGTAGAGACGGTCATGCGCTACTTTGCTGGGCACCCGGCAGCCACCCACTGGCTCATCGCCCATGGCTGGAGCCGCCTCGCCAATGCGCCCAAGGCGATTGTACGACCATGGTGGGAGCAGCTGACCGAAGCCGCTCGTGCCGCCCAGCCACAGGCCACCTTGCTGGCCAGTGTGGACTACCCCAATGCGACCAGACACACCCTCAATATTCCTACCCTGGCGGCCCGCGTCGATATGCTCATTGGGCTGGGCACTTGGCCCGAACTCACCAAACAGACGCAACGACCACTCAGTGCGCCATCTCGCTTTGTACACACCGTGGTGCAGGGGCTGAGTAGTGTGCCCGTGCTGACCTGGCTACCACCGCTCGGGCACAGCACCACATCATCACATTGGCTACCCATCAGTTGGCACGATCAGCCATGGTCTCTGCCGGTTTTGTCACTCACCGACCAACAGCGCTGGTCTGCGGCGATGTACACGGGGTTGCAACGGGCAGGTTCACAGGGTGTGATTGTCACAGAACCGCTGGGTGGGTATCCGCCTACCAACGCACACGACCACAGTTGGTGGCCGCACCTAGCCACCCAAACTCACCCCGACTTGGTCGACATGGTACGCCAACAGCACCAGCAGTGGCATGAAGCAGGCCCAGCGGTGGAACGCATCGATGCTGAACGATATTGGCATGCCCCAGTATCAGAATGCGCTCGCCTGTGGCACGAATTTGCCTAAAACACGACACACCGATAATTCGATATATAATGGGACGAATGCAACACAAGGATCAACATGGATACTGAGGAGATGACGGAACGTGGTGTGGCCGACGCCTATCGTGGCGAGCCCAACCCGTTTTATTACCAGCACTACGAGCCCTATCGGCGGGCGTACGATATGACGCGACGCCGTGTCAACAAAACCGGTGCGATTCCGGTTATTGACATGCGCCGTTATCTGATGAATGTCCTGTTTGCTGGCACTGTGATTGCAATAGCACTGGGCATCTACTGGTTTACAACCAACGAAGTGATTACCCCCAGCAAAACCAAGCCCACACCCGTGATTTTGCCGACATTGCCAGCAGCGAATGTGATTTTGTACTCCACCAACACGCCCGTACCACCCACACCAGAACCGTTGGTGCTGAGCAAAGGGGGACGTGCCATCATCCAAAATACCGGGGCAACTCCGCTACGAATCCGGATTTCGCCATCCAAAGGTGCCAGCGTCGTCGCCTACATGCGTGACAACGAAGAGGTGCAGATTGTTGAGGGTCCAATTCTCGAAGACGGATTGGTCTGGTGGAATATCGCGGGAGTCTCTGGCACCGGATGGTGTGCTCAAAACAATGGCGAAGGCATCGAATGGCTCGTGCCCGTACCATAGACACTCTAGTTACAAAGGTCAATGCGCATGACAACCACACCCATCGTTGATCCCAAAGTCGGACAACGAATTGCCCAGATCTTGTTCATCACACAAAGTCTGGGATCGGCGGCTCTCATCTCGAATGCCACGGTGAATCCCATCATTGGCGTCCAACTCAGCCAAAACGAAGTCCTCGCAGGCGTGCCAGGCACCCTTTTACTCATCGGCGCTGCTCTCGCATCGTATCCAGCCGGCGAGTTGATGCAGCGCCTAGGACGACGGCCAGGGTTAGCCCTAGGATTTTTCATTGGCGCACTCGGCATGGCCATTGGGGGGTATGCGATTGTCGTTCATTCCTTTGCCATCTTCTTGTTGGGATTATTGCTGATTGGGGCTGCACGCGGTGCTGTCGATCAGAGCCGCTATGCGGCCGCTGATGCCAATCTGCCCGATGCACGTGCCCGTGCGATTAGCACCGTGGTCTTTGCTGGCACCGTAGGAGCTGTCGGTGGTCCCCTGCTCGTGGCTCCACTCGGTGCCCTCGTCGAACGCCTGTTTGGCTTTGATGTGCTGGCTGGTCCCATGATTGGAGGGTCCGTCGTCTTTGCCATTTCTGGCGTGCTGATTATCACGTTGCTCCGCCCCGACCCGCGCGATATCGGGCGCATCATTGCTCAGGCCCTGCGCAACGACGACGATCCACCACCGGCAGCTGCGCGACCGTGGGGTGTCATTTTGCGCCTGCCAGGAGTACAACTGGCCGCCTTGTCGATGCTGATGGGGCAGGCCATGATGGTGCTGGTCATGACCGTCACCTCATTGCACATGAGTCACAACAACCACAATCTGACCGACATTTCGCTGGTCATCATGGCACATACATTGGGCATGTTTGGACTATCGTTTGTGACCGGCACCATTGCCGATCGCTTTGGACGACCAGCCGTTGTCGGCCTCGGTTCGATTATTTTCGTCATCGGCTGTGCCATCGCCCCATTGTCGGTAGCCACCTTGCCACTAGCCATCGGGCTCTTTTTGGTGGGGCTAGGGTGGAATATGTGCTATATCGGGGGATCATCATTGCTAGCCGACAATCTGGCCGTCAGCGAACGTGGTCGTTACCAAGGTGCTGTCGAATTAACCGTCAATTTGTCGTCAGCACTGGGCAGTCTCAGTAGTGGTTTCATTTTGGCAGGGCTAGGATTCACCGTGCTCTGCGTCATCGCCGGCGTGCTATCATGCATGCCGCTCTTGATGGTGCTATGGCAACGTTTTCGCATTCCAGACGCCGTTTCAGCATCGGCCTCATAAGTAGTCTCATCACGCCGCTGGTGGGGTGTAGTGCCCCACCGGTGGTGGTGTCGGTGCACGACCTCATCCAACGCACACCGGATGAGGCGTTCCAGGTGGCGGCTGTAGCCGCCTGGGACTCCGACACACACATTCGCCTCTACAACACGGTGCTCCTCACTGCTGATGCTCCTCCCCTACATTCTGTCAACTCACTCCCCGTGACCATCGGCACCTATGACCTCACTCGCGCACCTTGGCGAGATACCGCCACACTGCGCTACCTGCCTGCGATTATCGACATCGACAGCACCGCACCTCAGACCACGCCAGTACTCACAGGTCTGCACACCGACATCAGCGAACATCGCATCGGCAATCACCCGCTCCAGCGTCTGATTCGCCTCACCGGCATTCTACGCGAAGAGGGCGGTCAAATTCGCCTCGTCGATCAATACGACTCCCGTCGCGTTGTTTCGCTACAACCCTCCCCCGAACTCCAGCTCGTATCGACCCGTTTGCCCGTGTTTGTGGAAGGCGTAGCAGTGGCCACCACGATGTTTGCCCTTGTGATTGCTCCCATTTCGACACACACCTCATGAAAAAAGCCCCCTCTGCGGCATAGCCGCAGAGGGGGCTCGCAGACTCTATCAGACGATGGCGACTTCGCTGTCCATGTCAAAGGCATGCATCTTGGACATGTCGACAACCAGGTTGATGTTGTTGTTGATGGCGGCAGACGTACGGGGGTCGAGGCGGCTGACCAATTCCTTGCCACCGTTCTCGACGAAGGCGTAGACTTCGCTACCGAGTGGCTCACGCACGGTCACGCGGGCGCTCAACTTGGCATTCTCTTCGACGCCACGAGGCACGTAGTTTTCGTCGTGGACGTTCTCGGGGCGGATCCCGAAGTACACCGACTTACCGACGTAGGACTCAAGTGCACCGGCCTTGGCAGCTGGCACTGGCAACACAAACGAACCAGTGTCGACCATCAAACCGTCATTGCCCTTGCCAATCTTGGCTTCGACGAAGTTCATCGATGGTGAACCGATGAAGCCTGCCACAAACATGTTGGCTGGATTGTCGTACAGGTTCTGAGGGGTATCGAGCTGCTGCAACACACCGTCCTTCATGACGGCGATGCGCGTGCCCATGGTCATAGCCTCGGTCTGGTCGTGGGTCACGTAGATGAAAGTGGTCTGCAAGCGCTGGTGCAACTTCGAGATTTCGGCACGGGTCTGCACGCGCAACTTGGCGTCCAAGTTTGACAACGGCTCGTCCATCAAGAAGACGGATGGGTTACGCACGATGGCGCGACCCAAAGCCACACGCTGACGCTGGCCGCCCGACAAGGCCTTGGGCTTGCGATCAAGCAAGTGACCAATGGCCAGCATCTCGGCAGCTTCCTTGACGCGGCGATCGATTTCATCCTTGGGAGTCTTGCGCAACTTCAAACCAAAGGCCATGTTGTCGTACACCGACATGTGGGGGTACAAAGCATAGCTCTGGAACACCATGGCGATGTCGCGGTCCTTGGGAGGAACATCAGTCACGTCACGATCGCCGATGTAGATGTGGCCATCGGTGATTTCTTCGAGACCAGCCAAACAGCGTAGTGCGGTGGTCTTGCCACAGCCCGAAGGACCGACCAGTACCAAGAACTCTTGGTCGCCGATCTCGATGTTGAGATCTTTGAGGGCTGTGAAGTCACCGAAGCGCTTCCACACGTTTTCAAACTTAATTCCTGCCATGTTACAACTCCTCTAAAACAAACAACGACGTCTGTATCCCAAAAACATGATTTGCAATCACAAATCAAGACAATAATCGCAATACTGGTGTACTACCACGAATCATTAACTTGGGCGTCAACAACTGCTGTGGCACCAATGATTCATCACCACGTATAACGGCTTCAAGCAATGCTACGGCAGCCACTCCCACTGCAAACCGCGGCTGATGGATGGCCGTCAACGGTGGTTGTAGATACGCGGCAGGAGGCAAATCATCGAAGCCAATCACTGCCATATCACGCCCCACCACCAACCCTGCATCTGCAATGGTACGCATGGCCCCGTACGCCAATTCGTCGCTAGCGGCAATCACCGCCGTCGGCAATTGTGGCAACGCCAACAATTCTGCCATGGCCGTCGAACCGTCGATTTCGCGGCGACCACCAGCCAACACGGCGCCGTCAATCAACTCAAGGTGGTGCTGCTCAAGTGCTGCCACAAACCCTTCGACGTACCAGTCACTGCTCGCCAAATCGGGATCTGGGGCAATCAAGGCAATATCGCGATGGCCGACACTCACCAGATGAGACACCGCCAAGTGCATACCATGTGTCACATCACTGGCCACCCACATTGCCCCCTGCTGGCCGACACTCACATGCGCGATGCCGGTTTGGGTCAGGGCTGCAATGCGCACGTCGTCATACTCGGGGTCGCAGATTACGATTCCATCGACCTGACCACTACGTGCTACCGTGACACACCCTTTGGCCAAATCATCACTCATGGGGATGAGCAAAAGCCCTAACCCCTGCTGTGATGCGGCCTGTGCCATACCCGCCAATACCTCGGCAGTGGCAGGATCGGCCAAACGGTCGTATCCACTGGCCATCGATACCCCCAACGTGTGGCTGCGTCCACGCATGGCGCGGGCTGCGTGACTCGGCTGGTAATCCAGTTCGCGCACCGCCTGCCACACTCGTTCTCGTGTTTCCGCAGGAATCGAACCCTGCCCGTTCAACACATACGACACCGTCGCAGTAGATACTCTAGCTCGGGCTGCTACCTGACGAATCGTGGCCATCAGCACTCACACACATTGAGGTTAATCGTTTAACTAGAGTATAGAGGCAAAGCGCTTTGGTGTCAAATCATCGACATACGTGCTGACATCGGGATATCGGTATAATAGACACACATCATTACTCGTACAGAGGAGTAGCGCACATGACTGCAGTTATTGATTTGCGTAGTGATACCGTGACTCATCCTTCGCCGGCCATGCGCCAAGCCATGTTTGCCGCCGAAGTCGGCGACGATGTCTATGGCGACGATCCCACCGTCAATGCACTCGAAGCCCTGGCTGCCCAAAAAGTCGGCAAAGAAGCGGCCTTGCTGGTCACGAGCGGCACCCAAGGCAACTTGTGTGGCGTACTAGCCCACTGCCAACGCGGTGACGAAGTCATCGTGGGCGACAAATGCCACATCTACAACTACGAAGCCGGTGGCGTCTCCGTACTCGGCGGAGTCGCCATGCACGTGGTCCCCACCACCAGTGCCGGTGAATTACCGCTCGATGTACTAGCCGGTGCCATCCGCAACCCGCACGATCCCCATTCAGCCGTAACACGTCTGGTCTGCCTCGAAAACACGCACGGCGGCACTGGTGGCAAAGTCGTCGCCCCCAGCTACATGGCTCAAGTCAAAGCCTGGGCTAGTGCCAATCACTTGCAGGTGCATCTCGACGGCGCCCGCGTCTTCAACGCGGCTGTGGCACTGGGGGTCGATGTGACCGCGATTACCCAGCACGTGGATACTGTGCAGTTTTGTCTGTCCAAAGGGCTCTCAGCACCCATTGGGTCCATCTTGGCGGGTAGTGCTGAATTCATCGCCCGTGCCCGCCGTATCCGCAAAATGCTGGGGGGCGGCATGCGCCAGGCCGGCATCATCGCAGCCGCCGGCATGGTAGCCCTCAACGAAATGGTCGATCGCCTGGCCGAAGACCACGCCCACGCCCAGACACTGGCAGCCGGCCTGGCCACCATCCCCGGCATCGCCATCAACCCCGCTGATGTGCATACCGACATTGTGGTCTTCAGCCTCACTGATGGGCGCAGTGCCGGTGAGTTCGTGGCCGCCATGAAGCAACACGGCATCCTCGTGGGTGGGTTTGGGCCGACCAGCATCCGTGCCGTCACCCACTACGGCATCGACGGCAATCACATCGAACACACCCTTGAATCCGTGCGCACCGTCATGAGTCAGACCAGCAGTGCCCCTAGCACCAGCAGTGGCCCCTACGGTCGCTAAATAAACGCCACCCCCCCAGTGCGATTGCACTGGGGGGGTGGTTTCTTTTCAGCTGCTACCACTGATAAAACCGCTCACCGGGCACTTGACCATCAATTGCCGACATTTCACCGAGGTGATACTGGGTGTGGCCGTACAAGTGTTTGAGCAGATAGGCCCCTTTACTCATACTGCCCATGTACTGCACCGTACCTGCCACGTCATCGCCTGCTAAATCGGCATAGCGCGCACAAATGGCCTCGACTTCGGCCGCCGTAAAGGCTTGATCGAGCCGCCAGTCAGCACTGTACTGCGCTACCGTCGCACTTTGAGCGGCCACAGCCTGACCGTAGGCGGCCAACGCATCAATATCGATGGTGTTGCTCAACACGGTCACATCGTCACTGCTCATCCCAAAGCCATCGCCGGTATATGGCACTCCCATGCGAGCATTCCAATTGCCCTGCGTCAACACCTGCTCACTGGGCACCACAAAGCGCGAAATACAGGCATCTTCACTGCGGATAGAGTGCCAAATACTCCACACCAATGAATTCATGTCGGCATGCGGACGCGTACGCAGACGCACATGCGCCACATTCCGCAATATTGCCTGCATCTCAGCGTGCACACTGGCGTGCCCCATCAGTACCATTTCATGTGACATGACGTCCTCACTGTCTTACTTATGCTATGCGTAATTGTGCACATAGGCCACGCATATATTCTACGACCGCCTTGGACTCGGGCACCGCAAACACCTGATACGCGTGGAACATGCCCGGCGCTTCCACATAATGCGCCAAAATATCAGCCGCCTCTGCCTTGACACGCAGCTCCCGCACATCCGGCAAAAAGATCTCGGCGGTGCCCACCCACATCGCCAGCGGTGCCAGCCCCTGCAAATCACCAAACAATGGACTCACCCATGGGTGCTTCGGGTCCAGATCCCCCGTCCAATGCTGACCTGCCAGCACCAACCCGGGAATACTCAGGATGATATCGCCAGCATCGAGCGCCTGCGCGTCGGGATTGGTCATGCCGATATCGAGCCACGGCGACAACAAACACACCTGCGCGGGCTGCGGCAATCCCTGCTCGCGCAGATCTTGTACACACGCCAACGCCAAACCACCACCAGCCGAATCGCCCGCGATAATCACTTGTGTCGCCGGTGCCCGCTCCAAGATGGCCTGATACACCGCACGCATGGCCGGTATCACCTCTGGAGCCTGTGCATTGGGCGCGAGTGGGTAATTGCTCGCAATCACCGTAGCCTGCGTGCGTTGGGCAATTTGATCGAGAAAACGCCAGTGGAACTCTGACGCATGGAAGATGTATGCACCGCCATGCAGGTACCAAATCACCTGCCCCGATGGGTGCGCTGGGGTCAACACCACGCTATCCATGCCTCCCACCAACGTCCGCTCGTACTGCGAGCGCAACTTGACCTTGGGCATCTCGTAGGGCACCGCATTCGTCACCCGGCACAGCTCGATGATTTGTGCCGTCTGCGCCACATCCGCAAACATCTGCTTGATGTTGCGCTGTTTGATGAATGCCGTCATAATCCGGCCCAAGATGCTTGCTTTAGCCATCATCCACAT
>VFQT010004954.1_pt1 | contig 10527 bp, 5 predicted proteins | sample 3512381 | NCBI WGS metagenome assembly VFQT01 (sample SAMN10412376, study PRJNA504923) | tailings metagenome | isolation source: Relicate 2 Philex TSF3 active mining site | place: Philippines: Tuba, Benguet | collected 2017-08-29 | reverse complement strand
TGAATAAGTCGTTATACGTTACCATGCAAGGTCCGAGTGAGTTTGGTATATCAGGACGATTAGAAAACTGGGATGTGAGTAAGCAACTGTCATCTATTCAAGTGCCAGCACTGGTAATTGGTGCTCAACATGATACCATGGATCCTGAACACATGAAGTGGATGTCGACTCAATTTAAAAATGGTACTTATCTCTATTGTGAAAAAGGAAGTCACATGGCCATGTACGATGATCAGGAAACTTATTTTAAAGGATTAATTGACTATATCAACAAGACAAAATAATAAATCATGCGTTTACAACAAATTGGTATTGCGATTCTAACAGCAACATGTATTTTTTCTGCTTCAGCAGCTGCGCAAAAGAAAACTGCTAAAGTTGCAACTGTTACTCAATCACCTGTGGTGGATTTGGAAAATCATTTTAAGCCAGTCTATTGGAGGAACCTCGGCCACAGCAGAGGAGGACGTTCAGTATCTGCGACTGGTGTAAAAGGTAATACACTTACCTATTATATGGGCATTACTGGTGGTGGCGTTTGGAAAACGGAAGATGCAGGTCAGACCTGGTTTAATATTTCTGACGGATATTTTAAAACAGGTTCTGTGGGAGCAGTCGCTGTAGCTGAATCAGACCCTAATGTCGTATATGTTGGAATGGGAGAACATGCCCCAAGGGGTGTCATGACTTCTTATGGAGATGGAGTTTATCGTTCTAATGATGCAGGAAAAACCTGGCATCATTTGGGTTTAGAAATGACCCGTCATATTGCCAATGTGGTGATACATCCAGCCAATCCTGAGGTAGTGTATGTTGCAGCACAAGGCGCATTGAATGGTCCATCAAAAGAAAGAGGAATCTATAAAAGTGAAGATGGGGGAAAGTCATGGAAGCATGTATTGTATGTTGATGAGAATTCCGGATGTTCTGATTTGAATATGGATCCCAATAATCCTAGAATTTTATATGCAGCGATGTGGGATCATCGTCGCTTGCCGTGGGCTGTACAAAGTGGTGGAAAGGGAAGTGGCTTGTATAAAAGTACCGATGGTGGAGAGACCTGGTTCAAAATACAAGATGGGTTACCCAAGGAATTAGGAAAGATGGGTATTTCAGTTTCTAAAGCCAATTCTAATAAGGTATATGCTCTTGTTGAGAGTGATACTGAAAAAGAGCAAGGTGGATTGTTTGTTTCAAATAATGGAGGAGAAAACTGGAACAGGGTGAGTAAAGACCATAGGTTAATTTCACGAGCATGGTATTATATTGAAGTATTTGCAGATCCACAACAAGAAAATACTGTCTATGTTTTAGGTGCAGCTGGATTAAAGTCGATGGATGGTGGAAAAACATGGACAAACATTACAGGAACACATGGAGATTATCATCAGTTGTGGATCAACAAAGATGACAACCAGAATATGATTGTCGCCAATGATGGTGGAGCTGCAGTAACTTTTAATGGAGGTAAGGTGTGGTCTTCTCAAAACAACCAACCAACTGCTCAATTCTACAGAATAAATGTCGATAATCTTTTTCCTTATAATATTTATGCAGGTCAGCAAGACAATACTTCGGTAAAAATTGCCAGTCGTAATACAACTGGTGGAAGCATTACAGAACGACAGTGGTCGTATTCGGCAGGTGGTGAATCTGCTTTTCTGGGCTTCGACCCTAATAATCCTCGTTATGTAATGGGAGGAAGTTATCAGGGTACCATTGAGTTATTGGATACACATACAGGCGAAGGTGTTGGTGTAATGATTCATCCTGTTCAATACCAAGCTATGCAGCCTAAGAACATGAAATACAGGTTCAATTGGAATGCACCTATCTTGTATTCAAAGCATGAGAAAGGGGTTTACTATCATGCAGGCAATCATTTGTTCAAGACAAAAGATATGGGTAAGTCATGGGAAGTTATTTCACCTGATCTAACTACCCATGACACTACAAAAATGGGCATCAGTGGATATCCATACACAAATGAAGGTGCAGGTGGTGAGAACTATTGCACCATTACCTATGTAATGGAATCCGACAAAGAGAATGGGGTAATTTATACTGGTAGTGATGACGGGTTAGTCCATCTAACACGAGACGGTGGAAAGTCTTGGATGAATATTACACCCAAAGATTTAGGAGAAGCTGTCATCAATGCGATTGAAGTATCTCCACATGATCCAGCAACAGTATATGTGGCTGCTCATAAATATAAATTGAACGACTTTACACCTTTTGCGTATAAATCGAATGATTATGGAAAAACATGGACCAAAATTGTGAATGGTATTCCTTACGGAGCTTGTGTAAGAGTTGTTCGAGAAGATGATAGCAGAAAAGGATTGTTGTATGCAGGAACTGAAACTGGTTTGTATATTTCTTATGACGATGGAGCAAGCTGGTTGAATTTCCAACGTAACCTTCCAGTCACACCCATCACAGATTTGAAAGTGCATAAAAACAATTTAATTGCTGCTACTCAAGGAAGGTCATTTTGGATCCTGGACGAATTACAGCCCATCAGATCCTTTGATGCTGCCACTCTTGGCAAGCTTTCCTTATTGCCAATTCCTGAAGTACACAGGGTTTCCGGTTATAGTATTTTTGATAGTAATAGCGACGAAAAAGCAAAATATCCTATTACTACAGCAGCTAACCCAGCAACAGGGGCAGTACTTTATTATCAATTGCCAGATTCTGTTAAATCCTTAACGATTGAAATCAAAAATCAGAACGGGGAAATTGTACGTTCATTCAGTAATAAGCAAAAGACAGCAAAGAGTAACAATAGTTTCAGAAATGAACCTGTCTTATCGACAAAAAAAGGGTTGAATCGATTTGCTTGGAACTTGCGTGGGCAAGGAATGCCAACAATTGATAATGTTTATATTGAAGGAAGTTATGCAGGTAGGAAAATAGTTCCAGGCAATTATACGGTTACACTCAAAGCAGATGGTGTTGAACAATCAACTCCGCTTGTGGTAAAAGCAGATCCTAGAATCAATGCTTCGTCTGCTGATTACGCAGCACAGGATGAATTATTGTCCAAGCTTGAGAAAGATGTAACAGATATTCATGTTGCTGTTACTCGAATGAGAGGTTTGACTAAACAAATCAAAGAAATGGTCAAGTTGATTGAGTCAGATAACACTAAATCTGAAGTGGTGTCTATGTCAAATGATATTGTAAAGAAGATTGCTATATGGGAAGAAAAACTCATTCAGCCAAAGAGTCAGTCTTATGATGATGTTATAAACTTTGTAAATAAATTAAGTGCCAATATCATTTTTGTACATGGAGAAGTCAATAGTAACATACCATATGTAACAGCGGGTCAGCAAGCAAGATACCAGGAACTGCATGCTGAGTGGTTGATCTACCAAAAGGAAATGGAAGAATTGTTGAACAAAGATGTTGCAGCATTAAATGCGCGTTGTAAAGCACTTGCTGTTGCCAATGTGATGTTGCCTGAATAGTTTCTTGCAAATACGATAGCATACCATTTTTTGTATGCTATCGTATTTTAATTGAATTAAAGATCTAAACCTGCTAAACTCAAACTGAGTTTCTTAAGTTCATTGAGTTCTGTATGCTCAACAATATTGTTGGGCATAAGTATCAAAGAGGTTTTATTGGTTTTCCACCAGTTTTTATGCAACAGAGATGAATAAGGGATCGTGCCTATAAGATAACTTCTTTCATTGCCCGAATGCCACTCTTCAATGGTATTGAAATCTTGTTTTGGTATGTATTTCAAATCTGTGAAGCTGATGTAGACTCTTAAATGAAAATCATCAGCCAGTTGCGCTGGGGTATGCTGATATAATTTCTTGTATTCATATTTATAGCCATAGCGTAAAGCAGCAATATCACTCAATACAGCAGATGCTGTAGGAAAGCTTCCAGCTCCTTTGCCATAAAAAAACTGTTTGTCTGCAAATCCGCTTTCAATAACAACACCGTTGTATTCATTTTTTACAAAATAAAGTTGATCGTTTTGTTCAATGAATTGAGGAAGTAAAAATGCAGCGACTTTCCCATTTTGTAATTTTTTAGCTTGTGCTACAAGCTTGATGGATTGATTTTTAGCGGCAGCTACTTTTGCATCCATTTCATCTATTTGGGTTATGCCATTAAATAGCATTTCATCGATAGTGATGTTTATACCATAACTATGCGCAAGCAATAAAACCCATTTGTTGGCAGCATCAAATCCTTCTATGTCCAATGTTGGATCTGATTCTGCAAAACCCAACTGTTGTGCAAGAAGAAGTGCTTCTTTGAAATTGAGTTTTTCCTCAAACATCTTCGTTAATATGAAATTGGTAGATCCATTCACAATTGCCTTGATTGCATGTAAAAGGTCATTGTCATAGTATTCTTCCAGATTTCTGATGACCGGTATTGAAGCGCATGCTGATGCTTCATACAAAAGCGATTTTCCAGTAGTTTCTTGTAATTGAATCAATTCTGGAAGGTGTTCTGCTAGCATTTTTTTACTTGCACTCACTACGTCTTTTCCATTTCTAAGTGCAGTGGTTACAATTTCATATCCAGCTTCACTATCGTTGATTACTTCAACAACAACATTGATTTCAGGATCAGACAAGATTTCATTTTTGTCTGAAGTGAAAAGTGTTGATGGCGCATTTCTTTTCTTTGATGTGTTTTTGATACAAACTTTTTTAATAGAAGCTTTTAGTGAAGGAGTTTGTTTAAGGATTTTATATAGTCCTTCTCCCACAACCCCAAATCCAAACATTCCAATTACCAGTGTTTTTTCTGATCCCATCTTATATAGTTTTATTTTTATTTATAAATTCAGTTAACAGGTTAGTTAACTTTTCAGCTTCCAATAAAAATCCATCATGCCCAAATGATGAATCGATAATTGCCAATTCTGCATTAGGTATACGATTTGCAATGAATTTTTGCTCTTCTGTGGGATATAAAATATCCGAAGAAATACCAATAACCAATGCGATAGATTTAATGGTGCCAAGTCTTTCACTTGCATTTAGTTTTCCTCTTCCCAGGTGGTGACTATCTATTGATTTGGTTAAAAAATAATAACTGAAGGCATTGAATCTTTTTGCCAGTTTTTCACCCTGGTATTTTAAATAAGACTCACTTCTGGTATGTTCTAAGGTTTCGGTGTTATCTTGTTGCAGTTTATTATAAATGTCATAATTACGATAACTGATTAATGCAATAGATCTAGCAACTTTCATCCCTTCTATGCCTGCAGAAGGAGAACTTTCTTTCCAGGTTTGATCAGCCTCAATACACATCCGCTTAGATGCATTAAATGCTTTCCCCCAAGGAGAATGAAATGCATTGGTTGCTATTGGTACAATAAACCTGAATAAATAAGGTTGTTCACATGCCCATGAAAGCAATTGTTGTCCACCCATAGATCCACCTATACCCAAGTAAATTTTTTCAATACCCAATGATAATCTAAGTTGATCATAGGCCCTTACCATATCAAGGGGCGTAAAAAATGGGAAAGTGTGATAATAAGGTAAACCAGTTTCTGGGTTGGTGGTGAGTGGACCAACACTACCATAGTGAGAACCTGGAATGTTCACACAAATGATAAAATATTGTTCAGGCGTAAAAAACTTTCCTTCCCCTACAAGGCCTTCCCACCAATCAGTTGGATCACTGTTAGCCGTCATGGCATGAAAAATCCAAACGACATTGTCTTTTTCTTTGTTCATTTCACCAAGGGTAGTGTAGGTCAATGGAAAATCACTTATGATTTTGCCTGACTCTAAAACCAGGGTTCCTTTGTATTGATATGTTGTAGTTTGTTTGTTCATGATTGTTCATTCGACCCAGCAAGGCAAAAAAAAACCCACCTGAAGTCAGATGGGTTCGCTATAATGTGTTGATCATGTCTAGAGAAAATATCTGACTTATCTTTCCCCGCATTTGCGGAGTTGGAGTTGACACCTTATTATTTTTAGTAACAGGTTGTCAAGGCTTCATCGGGCCAATCCCTCTGCCTTTCTGGATAAGAAAATTAAAGAACTAATGCAAAATTAATGATTTCTTCAATTTTTACCAAATGCCAGTCATACAGCCAATCAAATCAATGATAGACCTGTTGTTTTTTTGATTTATTTTGTGCGGTAAAACTTTCATCAACTCCCGTTGTTAAATAGAAAAATACAATGCGTTCCAAGGAAGAAAATATAGAAGTGATTGGTGCCAGAGCGCATAATCTGAAGAATATCGACATTGAAATTCCCAAGAATAAACTGGTGGTGATTACTGGCATTAGCGGAAGTGGAAAATCATCATTGGCTTTTGATACTATTTATGCAGAAGGTCATCGCAGGTACATGGAGACTTTTGGGACCTATGCTAGGCAATTTATGGGCGAAATGGAAAGGCCTGACGTTGATAAAATAAGCGGTCTTTCTCCTGTAATTTCTATTGAGCAAAAAACCACCAATAAAAACCCCAGGTCAACAGTTGGAACCGTTACTGAAGTTTATGATTTTCTTCGTTTGTTTTTCGCACGTGTAGGCGAGGCCTATTCGATGCATACAGGAAAGAAGATGGTTAAGTTTAGTGATGAGGAAATTGTAGCCGACTTATTCAAAAAATTGCCCGGTAAAAAAATAACAGTATTAGCTCCATTAGTTCGGGGTAGAAAAGGACATTATAGAGAACTTTTCGAAGAGACAAGAAAGAAGGGATTTGTGCGTGTAAGGGTTGATGGAGAATTAAAAGAGTTGGTACCCAAAATGCAGGTGGATCGTTACAAGATGCATGACATCGAAGTAGTGATTGACAGATTGGTTGTTGAGCAAGATATGAAAGTACGTATTGCACAAAGCGTTCAACAATCTATGCAAATTGGTAAGGGATTAATATTTATTTTAGATCACGATAACGATAAGTTGATTCAGTACAGTAAAAAATTGATGTGTGCTGAAACAGGTATTTCATACGAGGAGCCATCGCCCAATACATTTTCATTTAATTCACCCTATGGGGCTTGTCCGGTTTGCAAAGGCATTGGTCAAGAATATACCATTGATCTCAATGCTGTAATACCTGATCGTTCTATATCTATTGCCGATGGTGCCATACTTCCATTAGGCGAGGCCAGAGATTCCTACTATTTTAAAATGGTAGAACAATTGGCCAAGAAGAAAAAATTCAGTTTAAAGACACCGGTTGAGGACTTGAGTGAGGCAGCCTTGAATTTGGTATTATATGGGCATGAAGAAGGAACTGATGCTGACCCTGATGAACTTGGCAAAGATGATTATCCTGGTGTAGTGAATATGGTAGTAAAGTGGTTTACGGATAGTTCCAGTGATATGGTGAGAGAGTGGGCTGAAAAATACATGATGCTTACACCATGTGCTTCTTGTAAAGGTGCAAGATTGAAGGAGGAGAGTTTGTGGTTTAAGATTGATGAAACCAATATTTCTCAGTTATCCAATTTGGATTTGATCAGTTTACGCAATTGGTTTGAGGGACTTGAAAGCCGGTTAGATAAAAAGCAGAATGCGATTGCAAAAGATATTCTTAAAGAGATAAGAAGTAGGGTTATCTTCTTGCTTGATGTTGGGTTGGGGTATCTTTCATTAAACAGGCCTACCAGGACATTAAGCGGGGGAGAATCGCAACGCATCAGATTGGCAACACAAATTGGTTCACAACTTCAAGGTATTACCTATATATTGGATGAGCCTTCGATTGGTTTGCACCAACGTGATAACCAGCAATTGATTCATGCCTTGCAAAATTTAAGGGATATTGGAAATAGTGTGTTGGTGGTAGAGCATGATAAAGATATCATGTGGGCGTCTGATCACTTGATTGATGTGGGTCCCCGTGCTGGGATTCATGGAGGTACAATTGTTGCACAAGGCACGCCACAACAGGTTTGTAATTCAAATTCAGAGACAGCTTTGTATTTGAATAACCGTAAAAAAATTGAGTTACCTGCTGAACGTAGAAAAGGCAATGGTCTGTTTATTGAACTTGTTGGTGCGAAAGGCAATAACCTGAAAAATGTTAATGCTTCATTTCCTTTGGGCACTTTCATTGTAGTATCTGGGGTGAGTGGAAGTGGAAAATCGACTTTAATCAACGAGACTTTATATCCTTTGTTGAATAAGCACTGTTATGATTCAAAGGCTGAGCCCATGCCTTATAAAAGAATAACGGGGTTAGAGCACATCGACAAAGTAATTGAAATTGATCAGTCGCCTATAGGAAGAACGCCAAGAAGTAATCCCGCGACTTACTGCAATTTCTTTTCAGATATACGCATGTTGTTTGCAGCTGTCCCTGAAGCAAAAATTCGTGGCTATAATGCAGGGCGTTTTTCTTTCAATGTAAAAGCAGGTAGATGTGACGTTTGCGAAGGTGGTGGCTTGCGGGTGATTGAAATGAATTTCTTGCCTGATGTATATGTACATTGTGAAAAGTGCAATGGAAAAAGATATAATCGAGAAACTTTAGAAATTCGATACAAGGGTAAATCAATCAGTGATGTGTTAGATATGACAGTTGAAGAAGCGGTTGAATTTTTCCAGCATGTACCTTATCTCTATAGAAAAATAAAAGTATTGCAAGAAGTGGGTTTGGGGTATGTAACACTCGGACAATCAGCAGTTACGTTGAGCGGAGGAGAGGCGCAACGGGTAAAGCTCGCAACAGAGTTGTCCAAAAAAGATACGGGTAAAACTTTCTATATTTTAGATGAGCCTACAACAGGGTTGCATTTCCAAGACATCAATTTATTGCTGAACGTTTTGAATAAGCTGGTCAACCGTGGTAACACTGTCTTAGTAATAGAACACAATATGGATGTTGTTAAAATGGCAGATCATATTATTGACCTGGGTCCAGAAGGCGGAAGCGGTGGTGGAACAATTTTATATCAAGGTGATATATACGGATTGCTTAAAGTGAAGGAAAGTCACACAGCAAGGTTTTTGAAAGATGAATTGAAATAGAAACTAAAATCGAACAACAGGGCATTTAACACCACTGTTTCTGCCATAGTTGTAATCGTTATTTCTTCCTAAACGAATACTAAGTTTGATGGTTGAAGCGTAGTAGGCATCTTTGTTGCTGGCTGTCCCTCTTTTATTACCTATGCCATAGCTAGGTCTGTATACTCCACCATTGGCAAAAGCAGTTTTATTGGCCATTTGAATAGCCATTTTTGCTTCTGGACTTTCCTCGCCAAAGTGAGCATAGAAATCTTCGTTGCTGATGTAATTGGTACTTACATCGTCAATGTAGTCGGTGAATGTTTTGCGGTTTACAATTTCAAACGCTAATGCAACATTTTGATTCATGTAATATTTTAGACCAAAACCATAAGGGATATTCATTTGGGTGAGTTTGTACTCTTTTCGATCGGCATATTTTGCCATTCCCTGACCTTCTGTTCTTAGTGGTTTTAAGTCGACCCATGTCTTTGTTCCATCTTCAGCCTCATATTGTGCTTGAGGATTGAAGTTGAATAAACCAACACCAAAAACAAAGTAAGGTCTGATTCTGTGGTAAACATCTTCAGACTCATATTCAAATAATGTAGTAGGATAAATTTCTGTAACAAGTAAAGCTTCCCTTACTGGAGACCTGAAATGCTGGTTTCTTGCTTTTCTGGCTTCTTCGTATCCCCCTAGACCATTGATTAAACTATCGGCACCTTCAAGCCTTCCGATGTTAGCAGAAAAAGTAAATGAGATGAATTCACTGGCACGATAGGTAACGTGTGCTCCAGTCATGAATTTGGTCAAGGATACCATGTTGTCTTTTAGGAACCCCCTTCCTTTACCTGCATTGCCTCCTAAATCGCCAAGAAAGTTAGAAAAACCATAGTTTACCCCAAGTTCGAGCTTGGACTGTTGTGCATAGGTTGAGCTGAATTGAAACAGCACAACTAAAATTGTACATAGCACCTTAGTAAGACTAGTGAGTCTGGTTTTCATGGGGTTGGATACTTAGTTGTCTTTCGACACTATATAAACGCCAACCAATTATATCATATTATACGAGCGTATAAAATCGAGGGAAAACGCGGTAAAGTAGGTACGGTTATTCCGTATTTTTACTGATTTCTGATCATTTTGATGTGTGGAATATCATCCTCCAGATAGGTTTCACTACACTGAACAAAGCCAAAACTTTCATAAAATTTCTTCAAATAAAGTTGAGCCCCAATTTTGATAGCGACCTGTCCATACAAGCTAATCGTCTCTTCAATTGCCTTTTTCATCAATTCAATCCCAACTCCTTTTCTTCTGAACAAGGGCGAAGAAACCACTCTTCCAATAGAGGGTTCTTCGTAGGCTAATCCAGGAGGTAGGATTCTCACCACTGCTGCAAGTGTTTCATTTATTCTTCCTTGCAGGTGATGTGCCAATTGGTCCTTATCGTCCATATCTAAAAAAACACAGTTCTGTTCCACGACAAAAACTTCACTTCTTAGTTTGAGTATCTCATACATTTCTAAGGCAGAAAGTTCATTAAACTTTT
>VFQT010004953.1_pt1 | contig 10529 bp, 5 predicted proteins | sample 3512381 | NCBI WGS metagenome assembly VFQT01 (sample SAMN10412376, study PRJNA504923) | tailings metagenome | isolation source: Relicate 2 Philex TSF3 active mining site | place: Philippines: Tuba, Benguet | collected 2017-08-29 | reverse complement strand
GGTTGGGGGTAATCGGGCGATGCCAAATGACGATCGGGTGGCGATATTGCCTCAACGAAATGCTGTACGTCGTTGGCAGGGTGCAATACCCACTGTCTGACGGCTTGGGGGTAGAGCGGTACCGCGGCTAATGCGGCGATGGGGCACCACCAAAACTCGGCATCGGCGGCTTCTGCCATACCAGCAAATCGCTGTGTGGTATGCGCCAAACCAGGCAATGTGACCACATAATACCAGCCAATCTGATGGAACCAATTTCCGGCTCGGCTGCCCTGTGGCACCAATACTTCGCCGAGTAGAGCCAACCGTTCGATCTGACAGAGTGTGCCTAGTTCTTCGTGCATTTCACGGACCAATGAGACATCACTCGCTTCACCAATCTCGATACGGCCACCAGGCAGAAACCACGATTGCATGCGGCGATCGCGATGGATAAGCAGACAATCCTGTTGTATACAAATTGCCGCTGTACGTGCCTGAAAATGCCCTGCAGACAGGTCAAACGAAATCATATTTGTCAACGGTATTCCTCAGTGAGCACCAACACTCATACCTTTTGCCTACGTACCATCGGTACATAGCACATTGTACTCAAACTGAGGAGTAAACACCATGACACACCAAACACCCGTGGTATACTTACCAGCATTACTGTTGAATAGCACCACAGACAGCATGAGCACACCACCATCAGCCCGCAATATGCAATGGCGTTTAGAGCCCAGCTATGCCGATCACACCATCATGGCACTCGCGTCAGCAAGCCATATTTCACCATTTGTGACACGCATCCTCGCCAATCGCGGCTATACCACTGTGGAGTCAGTTTTAGCGTTTCTAGGGCACCACAATCCACAACACGATCCTCTCACCATGCACGATATGCGCACGGCTGCACAACGCATTATTACCGCCATCCAAACACAGCAAGCCATAGCGGTATACGGTGATTTCGATGCCGACGGCATCACTGCAACCAGTTTGATTTGTGATGCATTCACACAGCTCGGCGCCAATATTGCCCCCTACATCCCCCATCGCACCAACGAAGGCTATGGGCTCAATCATGACGCTATGACGCGTTTGTCACAAAGCGGTGTACAACTGTTGCTCACCGTCGACTGTGGGATCAGCAACCGTGAAGAAGTCGCCCATGCACGGGCCCTCGGCATGGATGTCATTGTCACCGATCACCACCAGCCACCCCCTGATTTGCCGCTAGCCAATGCCGTGGTCAATCCTCAGCTGGCAGTTTGTGCATACCCTGACAAGGGATTGGTGGGGGTCGGCATCGCTTACAAGCTCGTCCAAGCCATTGCCGTTCTCGGCATGGCGCTACCGGCGCATGCTATGACTGACTTGCTCGACCTCGTAGCACTGGGCACCATTGCCGATTTAGGGCCGTTGCATGGTGAAAACCGGGCCTTTGTCCATGCAGGGTTACGGGTCATGCAACACCACAAACGCCCAGGGATTGCGGCCCTCATGGAAGTCTCCAAGCTGTCTGCCACCACCATCACCGCCGAAGATGTAGCCTTCAAGCTGGCACCACGCATCAATGCCGCTGGACGTATCCACGATGCAGAACCAGCCTACCAGCTGCTCCTCGCCGATACATATGCTGACGCTCTGGGCTGGGCACGCCAACTCGACGAACTCAACACGGTACGTCAACAACAGACACGCGCCCTGCAAGATCGCATCGCCGCTGATATTCAGGCCATCAATCGCCATACTGACCCCGTCATCGTGCATGCCGATCCCGATGCCCATGCCGGGCTCGTGGGGCTCGTGGCGGCTCGTGTGGCCGAACAATTTGCTCGACCGACCGTCATCATCGAACACAAAATCCCACATGCCCGTGGCTCGGCGCGTTCGGCCAATATGATTGACATGATTGGAGCGTTACGCAACTGCGGCGTGGAATTCTTGCAGGTCGGTGGGCATGCTGCAGCGGCTGGCTTTCACATCGAGAGCGCCAATATCGACGCCCTCCGCGATGCACTCAATGCCTACGCCATCGCCCAACACATGACGATGGGTGTGCGTACGCTGACCATTGACTGCGAAGTCCCAGCCGATCAGGTCGATATGCCCCTATATCACGAACTCAAGGCACTCGAGCCGTGTGGCCAACGCAATCAAGCCCCATTATTGCTCACACGCAATTGTCGCGTCATCACCGCCAAAACCATGGGCGCCGATGGTCGGCACTTGTCGTTGCGTCTCGATTTCAACGGGCGGGCATTCACCGCCGTAGCCTGGAACGAAGGCGCGTTGGCGGTGCACTTCAAGCGCATCACGCACCTTGATGTGGTCTATCAGTTGCAACTCAACGAATGGAATGGTCGCCAAGAACTGCGCCTTGATGTGCGCGACTTCCGTTCAGCCCGTGGTGCAGATGCCCCACCACATCCTAGTATGCACACCCTAGATGCTTAATTATCAGATGGCATAGTTCATTAATCGTTGTCATTAACACACGTGTGCTATACTAAAAAACACATGTACTATCTATTGTCATATACTATGACCTATCATGGCATCAGCTTCAGCACAGTCACACGAGGAGCACGGCATGACCAAGAGTAAATCGAGTCAGACACGCGGAACAGGGCGACGTGCCAAGCGCAAAAGTGCTGTCACGCTCCGCCCCGAACATCAACGTGAACTCTTTGCCTTGGCCCTCATCGCCATCGCTGGTGTCACGGTCATTTTTTACTTGACCGGCAGTACCGGCCAATTGGGAGCGAGCTGGAAGCAATTCATGGAGAAGTTGCTCGGCTGGGGGGCGCTGATTGTACCACTCGTCATCGGCGTACTTGGCATCGGATTGTTTCAGAGTGGTCAAAAAGACAACACCCCCCTCGAGACGACGCAAGTCGTCGGCACCGTGCTGGTCACCATCGCCATGCTCATTCTGCTGGAGTTCAGCATCACGCCACGCCAAGGATATGCCGATCAAGTCGGCGAAGGTGGTGGCGTCATCGGCTATGCATTACTCGGCATCTTGTCGCAGGCGATTGGACGGCCAGCCAGCTTTGCCCTGAGCAGCATTGTCGGTCTCGCCGGTGTCATGTTGGCGTTCGATATCACGCTGGTGCAGATTGTCGCCACCGTGCGCCACTGGTTGGTCGTCATCTGGATTCGGATTCGTGGCGACGGCGCACTGACTAGCAGCATGCGGACTCCGGCCCTCAGCAAATCTCGACCGCGCATCAGCACAGCCGAAGCCACCAACACGGCTAGTAGTAGCACTGCTGAAATCATCACACCCATTGCCGAACGACGCACCCAAGCACGCTATCGCGATCAAACCGAACCCACCGCCGAGGCACCCAAGTCGACCGGCAAGTCGCGGAGCAAAAAAGCAGATACCGCAGCCCAAGAACAAGCCGAAATCGACATGCTTGATGCGATGTTGCATGGCCAAAAACCCACGGCATCGGTCACCATCAACAACAACAATGCTCCGCGACCGGCAAATGGTAGTTCGGCACAATTGGTCCAAGGAGCATTTGACGGATTTGAAGGGGGCACCGCCTACCGTGCCTGGCAAATGCCGCCAGTTGATTTTTTGCGCTATTCGGTCGAGGCCACCATCAGCGACGACGAACACCGCACCAAATCACGTCTCATCGAAGAAACTCTGTCCAGCTTCAAGGTCGAGGCACGAGTCATCAATATCAATGTGGGGCCAGCCGTCACACAGTACGAATTACAGCCGGCAGTAGGCGTCAAGGTCAACAAAATCACCACACTCGACAAGGATTTGGCGCTAGCCCTGGCAGCTCCGTCGATTCGTATCGAAGCTCCTATTCCAGGCAAATCGGTGGTCGGCATCGAAATCCCCAACTCGTCGGTGTCGACCGTCGCATTGCGTGACATCATCGAAAGCGATGAGTTCAATCGCTCCAAATCCAAACTACGCCTGCCATTGGGCAAAGACGTATCAGGCATGGCCGTAGTAGCAGGCATGGAACGCATGCCGCACCTGCTGGTGGCAGGGAGCACAGGTAGTGGTAAGTCGGTGGCCATCAACTGCTTTGTGTGTGCTCTGCTGATGCGGCATACCCCCGATGACCTCAAGTTCATCATGGTCGACCCCAAACGGGTCGAACTGGTCGGCTACAATGGCATCCCGCATCTGCTCGCCCCAGTGGTCACAGAGGTCGAGCGCGTAGTGCCCACACTCAAGTGGGCCGTGCGTGAAATGGAACGACGCTACAAACTCTTTGCCAAAATCGGAGTGCGTAACCTCGACAGCTATCGCAACATGGCGCGTGAACGCAAAGACCTCGAGACGATGCCCTATATCGTCATCATCATCGACGAATTAGCCGATTTGATGATGATGGCACCTGACGACGTCGAAACCCTGATTTGTCGACTCGCACAAATGGCGCGCGCGACGGGCATCCATCTCATCATCGCTACCCAACGACCATCTGTAGACGTGGTCACCGGGCTCATCAAGGCTAATTTCCCGTCACGTATGGCTTTTGCCGTCACATCGCAAATCGACTCACGCGTCATCCTCGATCAACCGGGCGCCGAGCAACTGCTGGGGCGTGGTGACATGCTCTTCAATGCGGCTGATTCGCCACGCGTACTGCGTGTGCAAGGTACTCACCTCAGCGACGAAGAGGTTGAGCAAATCGTGCGCTTCTGGCGTACTGCCACACCACCACCGGATCCTGCTACCGATGCCGATACCGATGCCGATGCTACTAGCACCCGGCCGGTGGCCACAGGGCGAGTCACCCAACGCATCGACACCAACGAGCTTGCGCCCGAGCTCGCCAAGGTCGAACGACAACCCGTCTATCCACGGGAACCGGTGCCCCACAGCACGACCACAGTAACGCCCGATGCGGATCGCGATGCCGAGGTCAAACCAATGCAACCCATCGCCGAATACTTGTCGAGCAACGAACAAGACGCCTTGCTCCCCGAGGCTATTAAGTTGGTCCAACAACACCGGCGCGCATCGGCATCACTGCTACAACGGCGCCTCCGTATCGGCTACAGCAAAGCCTCGCAGCTCATCGAAATGCTTGAGCAACAAGGCATTGTCGGACCAGCCGACGAAGGGCGCTCACGTGAAGTGTTACTGGGCAATCCTCCCCATCGAGACACCTAACTCAATCACACGAAAGCGGCAGTACGCATGCGTACTGCCGCCTTTTTTATGAACCACACCCACTAACTACACAATATCAACATCACACCCAAAGGCTTTGCGAAATAACCCGGCTGCTCGATTGGCATCCCAGACCTCAACTGCACTATCACCAGCCGAGATGGTCACAATCCGTACCGTCTTGCCAATTTCGACTGTCAACGCTTGCACCACTTGATTTTTGCGACGCTCAAGGAACTCGGCCAAGCGCAAAATGGCAGCCATGCGGCTGACCAGTACACGATCACCCGGCAACAACATGGATTTGTACTGATCGAGCGAAACGTCACCCTTGCGATGATAACGCACCAACAGCGCCAAAATCGCCACTTCACGATGCGTGAAGCCCTGCATAGGACTATTGACGATGAGGTAGGCTCCGTGCTTGTGGTGATCATAATAATTCACCGCATTGCCGATATCATGCAAAATCGCCGCATGCCCCAGCAATTCCCGGGTCTGATTGTCGTATTCGTGTAGCGGGTACAGCTGATCGAACAACGACAACGCTAGTTCGCGCACCTTGGCCGAATGCACGGCTTCGTAGTTGTACATGCGGGCCAGATTGTACACACTAAAACTGCGTATATCGTGGATGAGCGCACTGCTCCCGCGGGTGAATTCCTCGAAGAACACCCCCTCGCGTAGGCCTTGGCCGCTCACCGAAATTTGCGTGAACTGCCCGCTGCGCATGATTTCGGCCAAAATCGTACTCCCTGCCAAGATGATGTCAGCACGATCGCGACTCAAACCCGGGATGTCCTCACGCTGTTTGACCGTCATCCCCTTGAACATCTCAACGAGTTCATAGACACGCTCAGCGGTCAGCACATGCCCGTGTACCCGATCAATGGGATGCCGCGTGAGTTTTTGGTCGATTTCGGCAATCGCACGGATAGTCCCCCCAATCCCAGCTAGCTCACCACCATGCCCGGGCAGCCAGGCGACATCAGCAAATTGCTTTTGAATGGCTGTTTGGAGCATCTTGTAATGCCGGGCCGAGACGGGATCGCTCTTGATGTAGCGATCGGTGAGGCGTACCGCTCCAATCGGGCGACTAATGCTGGTCTGAAGCAGGCGCTGGTGCACCTTCGAAATCTGGGTGCTACCACCACCAATGTCGACCACACAGCCGTCGTACACATTCAGCGTATTGACGGCCCCCAAATAGCCGTAGTAGGCTTCTTCTTGGGCAGTCAGCACACGGAAGTCTAAGCCGGCTTCAACCTGAACACGTGCCAAAAATTCTTCGCGGTTGGTTGCCTCACGTACCGCACTCGTCGCCACGGGGATGATGCGATCGACACCAATGCCTTGGCACATCTGATGAAACAACCGCATCGTGTTGATGGCACGTGCCATGGCGCTCGCACTCAGATTGCCTGCTTTGTCAATACCCTGTGCGAGACGTACCGCTTCACGAACTTCATCGAGGAGTTTGAAGGTCTGATGGGCCACATACCCCACCACAATCATTCGAGTCGTATTTGAACCAAGATCAATAACCGCAATCCGTTCTTGCATGTGTTCCCCATTGTTTTCCGTTTCTTGTGTATTGTACGGCATTGTGGCATGCACGTCACGATTCGTTATCATCGGTAACCACGACAACCTACACTTGCGAGAGTCTTCACAATCCAAATTTATATGCTACAATTTGTAGTATTCGTAATGATACAGATATTGCACGGAGGACAGATGCCATGGTTGTCGATTACGAATTAAGCGGCACACCACCGATGCACGGCGTCAAGCTAAGCAGTACCCAGTGGCTCGAATATATTGCTTCGTATCAATTTGGGCCAGTGCTGCCGACCCAAGTCGTGTTGCACCACACCTGGCGCCCCACTGTGGCGCAGTGGCAGGGAGCGACGAGCATGCGTGGCATGCAGCGATATTTTGCGGGCCTAGGATGGACGGCGGCACCACACGTATTTGCAGCGCCTGACGGGATATGGCTATTTACGCCACTACGCGAAGTCGGGGTACATGCAGGTACTGGCAATGGCAGCTTCAGCAAGGGCTGGTACACCATCGGGCTCGAGATGGTCGGCGACTACGACAACGCGCGCCCCAGTGGTGCGGTGTGGGAGCACACCCTTGCCATTCTAGGCGGGCTCTCGTTGCGCCTCAACACCCCACCCGCCAAGCTCTTGAAGTTCCACCGTGACTTCAGCACCAAGACCTGCCCCGGCAAAGCCGTGACTCCGGCTTGGGTCATCGGCGAACTCGAGGCCTGGCTCAAACGCAACCCCAAACTCCCATTCGTCTGTGATAACTCAATAAGCGCCAATGATGCGACGTACACCACCATGGCCACACGTCTGCTCAAAATTGCCTGGCGACGCAACGGCAACGCCTATGAAAACATGTCGCCGATGGCAATCATGTCAATCGACCAAAACGCAGGGATTCCACTGAGTGCCACCAATTCGTTTACCTTCAATGACAAAAATTACCTCAGTACGGTGTTTGTCAGAGACACCTACTTCATCGAAGTCCCAAATTGGAGTCAACCATCCAGTATGTGGCAATTGATTGGCAATCAAATCCCCGCCGCCAATACACTCGCACGTGAATTGCTCGATCAGAGCATGCGTAGAGGTGGTACCGGATTCCGCGAAAATAATCCGTTCCATTTATTTCTGTTTGCCAATCGTGATGTAGGGCCACCCATTGCGCCCATGAAGATTGTCGAAATCAATGGCCAGATGTACCACATACAAGTCTGTGCTGGTGATACGCTCTACATCAAAAGCGCATCCATCGAACAGGTAAATTGGAAGAACATCAAGATTTTGAGCAACTTGGGTGGAGTCATCGATGCTGCGACGGTAGCAATCCGAGACACATTGATTGCCGAAAGCTACCGTACCACGCTTGCCACGTACTACCCCGAACGCATCTTCCATCAATTGGCACGTGCCTGGGCTATTGGCACGCCCTTTGGATTATCGGGTACTTTCAGAGTAAACGGCGTACAATGTGTGTATCAGGTATACGCAAACGATGTGCTGTTTGTGATCGCCCCCAAATGGAACACCGTACATCGACTCAGCACACTGGTCGCAAATATGCGGCGGAGGAATCCAGTAGGTACATGATGAATCAAGACATGCGCACAATCTACGAGCGAGTAGGTGGTGACGAACCGTTCCGTCACCTAGTAGAGGTGTTTTATCGCAATATTGCCGCAGACCCTACGCTGCGCGGCATGTTCCCGGCAGATCTCGAACCAGGCAAAGAATGGCAGTTTTTGTTTATCACGCAATACTTTGGCGGGCCGACACGCTATATTGAGCAACGCGGACATCCACGCTTGCGCATGCGTCACATGCCGTTTGCCATCGGGCAAGCCGAACGCGATGCATGGGTGCGCTGCATGCTCAACGCTATCGACGAAGTGGGCTTCGAAGCCGACATCGCTGATGCGTTACGCCACTACTTCGAGGGCACAGCTACCTTTATGATGAACCGTGCCGATGGAGACATCACGTTGACCGAATAGGCAACCATGCACGGACAAACGAGCGATATTCGGCCCATGGGGGGAGTGCGGCTAACCACATGGCTGCCCCAGAAATAAACCGGTAGTTCTCGCCATACTCGGTCAGGTTCGGCAACACCAATACGAGCATGATGACGGCCATATTGCCAAGGAAATACCCAGCTTGTAATGTCGTACGCCGCCGTAGCACTGCCAAAATCATGCGTGCCAATGCCACCATCAATACCACATTGAGTAACATCAGTACGAGCATGGCGATACGGTACACATCGACCCACCACCCATTGCCGATTAGTGCCGGTGTACCTGGTTCATAGGGTACGATGAGAATGTTCAGCAGTAATTCACCTGCCCGACGCAACGTTTGATCGGGATGAGTGAGTTGATACTCAATACCACTTTTTAGGAGCCGTTGGCTATTGTGTTGGTGCACTTCTGTGTTGATGTTGGGCCACAACCCCTCAGCAACTGGGGGGGCTTCTGGGCTCAGATCAGGAGGAATGGGGCATTCCCATGCATTACAGACATTATACCCCGTATGATTGCTCCAATTCATCTGCCCGAGGTTGATGATGTGGTGCGCGTGCCAAGTCACACTCAAGCACAATGTCAAAGCCAATAACACCATGCCCTGCCAGCTATGCATACGCCAACTACGATACAACAACCATGGTCCGACAACCGCCAATACCACCATGCCAAACGGGCGCATGCTATCCATCAGTACCAACAACACCCCAACTACTGCCCATTGCCAGAGTACGATATCTTTGCGGTAGGCAAGATGCACAGCAAACAATAGTACCGCCCCAAACAAAATGTCATAGATGAAGTAATTGTCAAGCGTTTTCACCAATGTAAAGGCATACAGCCACAGCAGCAACGCCACACCACGGATCATGCGTTCTCGCCAATCCGTAATCCCTCTAAACACCACTAAAAGCATGGCGACGAGTAATATGGCACGTGGCAACAACCACACATAGATGATTTCTAACAGGGTATGATTATGAATGGCAAATTCAATGATGAGCAACAACGGTGGGATAGCCACTCGAGAAGTACGTAAAAAATCCCATACTCCCTGCCAATTATCGAGATACTCTAGGGAGATAACGTACATCCACGTATGCACGGGCCAATATCCATTGCTCTGCACCGAGACCAATACACCGAGAGCACTGAACAACACGAGCCACCAGTCGAACAGATAATCACGACCTGCCACCCATCGTAGCAACCACATGGCAATCAGCCAGACACCCCAGCTCCAATACGGTTCCCAGATTATCGGCAATTGAAAGTTAATATTGTGGTTGACTAAAGGAACATCACTAGACATACCATACTGGAACCAACCAGCTCCAACACGGATCAACACAAACGCAAAAAGCACACCCCCATACGTTAACCATGACCAGCGCAATAACGATACTGCGTCACGCATCCACCACAACGTTGCAGCCACGAACCCCCACGCCATCACGAATTCGCCACTCCCAACAGGGCTCGTCAACCACCACGCAATCCACATGCTCGCATGCACCCCAAAAAACCATTTCGATGTGGCTTCCCCAATCAAATAGTGTAATACGGCAGTACCTGCAAGTATGGCCAGTAATATCAGCACAATTTGTACCCAAATACTCACGATATCGGCAAACGACAACCGCGTACTCTGGCGATTCGCAGCAAATACTTGCACACCTAACTCGCGTTGCTCGGGCGACAAGTAGACCTTGCTTGTCTGTAGTGCAACCACAGACGACTGCGCTGTTAGCACATGATACCGCCGTGGCATGGCATCAGATTGAACATACACGCCACCAACCTGCATGG
>VFQT010004951.1_pt1 | contig 10531 bp, 9 predicted proteins | sample 3512381 | NCBI WGS metagenome assembly VFQT01 (sample SAMN10412376, study PRJNA504923) | tailings metagenome | isolation source: Relicate 2 Philex TSF3 active mining site | place: Philippines: Tuba, Benguet | collected 2017-08-29 | reverse complement strand
GACGAGGTGATTTTGGGCGATCAAGATTACGGCAGCATGGTGGAGGCTTTTGAGCAGGTATCCCGCCGTCACGGGGTGATTTTGCGCTATGCCCAGGTGCCTATGCATCCCAAAAACGCCCAACAAACCGCCTCGGCTTACTTGGATTTGATCAATTCCCGAACGAAGATGCTTCACTTGACGCATTTGATCAATCTAAGCGGACAATTGATTGACGGGGAATCGATAGCAAAAATGGCGAAGGAGAGGAATTCTGGCATTTTTACAGTCTTGGATGCCGCCCACAGCATCGCCCACCACACCCAAACCTTGCAAGAAATGCCCCACTGCGACGCCGTGGGCGGCAGCCTCCACAAATGGCTATGCAACCCATTGGGAGTGGGCTTTTTGCACCTCAAACCAGCAGCCATTCCCCTGCTTTGGCCCCTGATGGGTGATGTGCAGCAACCTGAAACCAACATTCGCCGTTTTGAGCATCAGGGTACTCGACCCATCAATAGCCTCATGAGTTTGAGCAATGCCATAGCCTTTCATTATGCTATTGGGGCTCAAGCAAAGAAAAGCCGCTTGGTGTATTTGAAGCATTGCATTGTGGGTAATGTGGAGGTTTTGGGTGAACACTATGACAAGAACCAACATGCCTTTTTGTTTGACCTTAGCACCTTGCCCAAATTGCAATTCAATTGTCCTTGGAAAAATCCTGAGCAAGGTGGGGCAATCATCAATATAAGCATTGATGGCATGAGCCCAGCTGAATTAGCGGCTGAATTGAAGGAGTTGGGAATCTTTACCGTAGCCATCGATCATGCTGTAATCAAAGGGGTTCGCATTACTCCTCATTTGAGCAATACGCTGGAAGATTGCCTGGCCTTGAACCGGGCTCTCTTGCGGGTGTACAATCTGCAATTCCAAAAGGTGCAGAAGATGTTTGAGGATTGAAAAGCCTTCGATTTTTTGAATCTGGCAGACGCAAGCAGCCATGATGAGTGACTGGGGGCTTGTCAACAGTCTGGTCCAAAAAAAAGGCCCCATGGCTGGGGCCCTTTTGAATCTGTAAACCCTATAGGAAATCAATGCCGCAGGTAGCGGTCAAGGTCTTGTATGCTGCTGCTGAAGACGAATGCTTGGTTCACTCGGTAATAATTCTGAGGGTCAATGCAGTAGTCGTAGGCATATTTGGCAAAGGCTAGGCGGCTACTTTCAAAGCTGAAACGGTCCATGATGACAGCCACTTGGTCGGCTTCAATTCCACCCATACAGGCTTGTTTGGCTAGGGCCAATCGGTCACTGTCAAAGCTGCGATCATCGATCATGTTCAACAACACGCGGAAATCAGCTTGACTCATGCCGCGCGCTTGGGCATAGGCATTGTGTTGGTGGGCGTTTCCTTCGTTGCAACCGTAACCCTGCATCTGGCGAGGGTAGTAAACCGGAGGGCAGCAATCGTGATTGTGGCGTTGCTCGTAGCGTTGAGGAGCCCGTCTATCTCCCTGATAAACCGGATAAGAAACCTGAACGTTTATCTGCGGTCCTCTGGGGGCGGGATTGCGCATGGGTTGGGCGTTGAGGTTGGCTGCAGCGGCAGCGAGTAATGCGGGTAAAAGTAGATTTTTCATGGGGATGTCCTCCTTTCTTATTTTTAGAATTCCAACTATTGTGCCAAACCCGATTTTGTATCTTGCATCCCAGATGAATACCCCTCAAAAAGTACTGTTGAGCATCGTAGCGGTGGTAGCCGCTTTGCAATTGATTCCTCGTCACCACAATCAGTCTCATAGCCCTGGTCAGGATCATGTTTCCCACTTGTATCCGACGAGCAAAACCGTCGAACAGATTTTGGTTCGGGCCTGCAACGATTGCCATAGCGACAGCACAACCTATCCGTCGTATTCGCTGTTTCAGCCCCTGCGTTGGTGGATCGATGAACATGTGGAAGAGGGTCGCCATCATTTGAACTTTGATGCTTTTGGCCAGTACCCGCCCTACCGTCAATACCACAAAATTGAGGAGGTCATCGAGACGGTTGAAGAGGGTGAAATGCCTTTGAAGTCATACACCTACATGCACGAGAATGCTCGTTTGAATGAGACCCAGAAAAGGGAAATTCGCTTGTGGGCAGAGGGAATTTTGGACTCTATGAAGCGGCAGTATCCGGCTGATAGTTTGGTGCACCCCAAGCGACGCGGGAAGCGTTCGTAAGGGCCATGGGTTGCGGTGTCGAGAGGCCTTCTTCTGAGGAATAACTAAGCATTATTGGTGCCGCGGGAAGCGTTCGTAAGGTCGCGGGCTTCCATGCCGGTGATATTAGGTTGATAGTTTAGAAAAGGGTTTCCAGCGGTAGTGCCGAGAAACCTTCTTTCCAGCATAATTCCTAATCCAATTGCTGATCCAGCAAATAGATCATGCAGGCCACGGCAGCGGCTCCGAGTTCGAGCTCGCGGCGGTTGACGTTTTCAAAGACATCGGTTTCGGCATGATGCACATCAAAGTAACGTTGGGAATCGGGAATGAATCCGACCAAACCGACTGAAGGGTCTTGACGTTTCAGTGGTCCCACATCGGCCCCGCCTCCTCCTTGGGTAAGTTCCCCAAATCCGTAAGCGGCTAGCCAAGGCTGATAGGGCTGGATCAACGCCAACAGAGAAGAGTCTAGGCCAAAACCGCGGGGAACAAAACCACCCCGATCGCTTTCCAAGGCAGCGATGTGCTGCTCGCCTTCGGCGGCGCAGAGTTCGGCGTATTTCAAGGCTCCTTTCAAGCCGTTTTCTTCGTTGATCCACCACACGCAGCGAAGGGTGTGACGGGGTTGATAACCCAAGGTTTTCAGCAAGCGCAAGGCTTCAAAGGTGTGCATGCAGCCGGCGCCGTCGTCGTGGGCACCTTCGCCTTCGTCCCAAGAGTCGAAGTGACCCCCGAAGGCAATGATTTTATTGGGGAATTCGCGGCCTCGGGTTTCGGCAATGCTATTGGCGCTCATGCGGTCGGGCAGGGTTTGGCAGCCCAGTTGCAGTTCAATTTGGGCGGGTACCCACTGTTGGCGGTACAACCATTCGAGCAGATCGGCGACGCCAGTCGCTACAGCAGCAATGGGTATGCTATCGATGCCGGCCTGGTAATGCGTAACACCGGTATGGGCGTGCAAGTCGCAGCGGTGGCTCATGGACCGAACCAAGACGCCAATGGCGCCGTATTTGGCACATTGTGGTGCCCCGTTTACGCGCTGGGTGACGCAAGAACTGTAGGCCGCAAAGGTGTTCACAAAGTCTTTTTCGAAGGGTCTATTGAGCAAGACGACACGGCCGAGCAGTTGGCCAAGGCCCCCAACTGAATCCAATTCACGTTCTGAATTCACGACTACCAAGGGCCCCAAAACCGAACCTCCCACACTACCTCCTAGAGCCGTGCATTCGAGGCCGTAAATGCCCAAGGGGTTGGGCTTGGGATGAGCTTCGTTGTAGGTCTCGCAGTTGTAGTCGTATTCGGGTAAGAACTTGTAGAGTTCGCTCAAGTTGGTGGAAAGCAAGGTCACTCGGTCTTCGGTTCCGCGTTCCCAGCGGGGCACCATCACGGGCTGGGTATAGACCGAATCAAATCCATAAGAAGAGAGCATTTGCTGGGCCCACTGCACTCCTTTTTCAGCATTATCACTTCCGCTCAATCGAGGGCCTACCTCTTTGCAAAGGGCTCCCAACTGTTTATAGGCATGGCCGTTGTTCAAAGCTTCGGCTACGATACGGGCCATGAAGACAGAGTCAGCGGGGGTTTGGGCTTGTAAGGAAAAAGATCCAATTAGTAAACAGAGAGCGATGGCCCTTAATGATTTCAAAGAGAAGCGTTTGCCGCCAAATTCCATGTCCCGAAGATAGGGTTTGCCTACATGATTTTTTGACTGGAAACACAGGCTGCCTCAGCTAAAATGGGTATCTTTGCCACCCTTTGTCAAGCTTTTAGGCTTGGTTATTGAGACAATTAATTGTGAAAATGAAGGCCAAATCGCTGATCCTTTTTTTGTTTCTGCTACTCACGGCGGGCACCGTATGGGCGCAACCGGGTCGCAGCAAACCCAAAGCATGTGATACGGTTTGGATCATGAACAATCGTTCGTTCAGCCGGGATCCTAGGGTTTATCCGCCGCCACCGCCGCCAATACCTTCTTATGGATACCGCCATGTAGTTGATTCCTTGTCGCACCGCTTTCCGAGTTTCAACCGAGTATCGGTGAGCACGGAAATCTTGGAAAACGACACCAATTTCAACCGGGATTGGAGCACAGAGCAATTGTTTCCGACCACCTCTGTGGCCTTGCAGTCAAGCGATACCTTATTGTTGAATCTCACGGCAGGTGAAGAAAATTTTCACTTCAATTACTACGGTCGAGTGGGTTGGGGATATGGCATTCGCTATGGACGCCCTCACGAAGGAGTTGACCTGGGCCTTAGCACCGGTGATACGGTTCGCGCGGCTTTCAACGGCATCGTGCGCTATGCCAAATACAATGCGGGTGGCTATGGTTACTGCGTGATCGTTCGTCACTTCAGCGGTTTGGAGACCTTGTATGCTCACTTAAGTCAAATCGCCGTTGAGCCTGGAAATTTGGTCTTGGCTGGCGAGGTTTTAGGTTTGGGTGGAAATACGGGCCACAGTTACGGCAGCCATTTGCATTTCGAGTTTCGATACAAGGGCGTGAGTTTTGACCCTATGATCATTTGGAACAAAGACAGCATGTGCTTGAAAGGCGATTCATTGTGCTTGACTCGTTCGACCTTAACCCATGTGGGTTATGCTCACAATTACAGCTATGGAAATTCAACCACGTCGAGCAGTCAAGGGGCTGTTTCGGCTTCGGTTCGCTACCATACCGTTCGTTCAGGAGAAACCTTGTCGACCATTGCTCGCAAATACCACACATCGGTGAGCAAACTGCAGCGTTTGAACAGCATCAGCAACCCCAATCGACTGAGGGTGGGGCAAAGGCTGCGCGTTTATTAACGATTCATGTCTCAGACCTATTCCCGTCGCGTTGCCACCAACATGGTGGTCGCCAACATGATTGGAACAGGGATTTTCACTTCGATTGGTTTCCAAGTGGCACCCGCTGCCATTCCTGATCCTTTCGCCATTTTGGTGATTTGGTTACTCGGAGGAGTGTTGTCTGTATTCGGGGCAACGGCCTATGCCGAAATTGCTACCCATTTTCGCGAGTCAGGCGGGGAATACGTTTATTTGAGCAAGTTGTATCATCCCATATTGGGCCTAGCCAGCGGCTGGGTGTCTTTGGTGGTCGGATTTGCCGCCGCCAGTGCTTCTTTGGGTTTGGCCGCTGGCGAATACTTGGCTTCAGCTTTGACACCCTGGTTGGGTGCTAGCCCGCTTCCAGTTACCCAAACAGTAGCCATATTATTTGTAGCGGTTGCTGTGCTTATTCAATTTGCGGGCATTCAAAAAGGTGGCTGGGCACAGAACATTCTCACCATACTTAAGCTCTGTTTTATCCTATCTCTGATTGCTATTCCTCTAATTTCCTTGCCTGATGCCTTGAAAAGTGGCGTGAGTTGGGCGCCTACTGAGCGAAGCTGGGACACTGTATTTTCCATGTCTTTTGCCGGTTCCTTGGTCTGGGTCATGTTTGCCTACAGCGGATGGAATGCGGCCACCTACATCGTCGGCAATTTGAAGGATCCCAAACGCAATCTGCCCAGGGCCGTATTGATGGGAACGGGCATAGTTACCGTTCTGTACATGGCTTTGACGGCTGTGTTTTTGTACAGCGCGCCCATGAGCGAACTGGTGGGTCGAGTCGATGTAGGAAACTTGGTGTTGGAGCGCAGCTTGGGCATCAAAGCGGCTCAGTCCTTTACCCTTCTTTTTGCCTTGACTCTCTTGGCTGGCGTAAATGCAATGTTCATGGCAGGCCCGCGGGTGGTGCAGCGCATGGGACAAGACCACTCCTTGTTTAGGGTGTTTCAAAAAGAGACCGCTCAAGGTTCACCCCGCTACGCCATTTTGGCCCAGGCCTTGATCACGGTATTGTTTGTCTTGTTCACTTCGTTCAAAGACATCATCGAGTACATCGGCATTACATTGAATTTGTTTTCGCTATTGACCGTGTTCGGCGTGTTTTTGCTGCGCTTCAGAAAGCAATTGGGTAATGATTCAGTGAAAACATGGGGTTATCCTGTAACACCGGCACTGTTTCTTTTAGCTGGCTTGTGGATGTTGCTGTATTTTGGCCTCAATGACCCTTGGAAATTGACGGCCTCTGTCTTGACCTTGCTGCCAGCGGTTTTGACCTACAGTTTTCGCCAGCCCAAAGGTTAAAATTTGCATCGGCTTCGTGTCATATTGACGCCATTGCCTTATTTTGCAAGAACCTCTCTGACGCCATTTATTTTATGATCAGCCGCATCAACAGCATTCAGCACATTGGACTCGCCGTTCAAGACATGGATGCTGCTCTTAAGTACTACCGCAAATTTTTTGGAATGGATATTCCATTTTTTGACTCTGTTCAGCCTGCTCCCTTGATGGATGTGTATACCCACGGCAAAACCATCACCAAGCGCGCCAGTATGATCATGAATTTGCAAGGCGGTTGCGCAATGGAGGTACTCACTCCTACTTCGTTCAAACCCAATAAGTCGTCAACGCCCATGCAGGTGGGTGATTTGCACATTTTCATGGTGCATTTCAAGACTCGCGATCTGAACAAGCACCACAAGTTTGCTACGTCAAATGGAGCCATTGGGGTATCAGAAGTAAAATCCAATCCAGCTGGAACCAAGGTTTATGATTTGAAAGACGAAGACGGCAATTGGTTTCGCATGGAGCCCACCCAAGATCTGTACCGCGAAATGCACCACGTCAGCAGTGGTGTGGCCGGATGCAGCATTGGGGTCAAGAACATTGATGAGTCCCTAAAGTTGTACCGCGACATTTTTGGGTATGACCGCGTGGAATTTGACCAAACTGGGGTCTTTGATGATTTCAAACACCTTCCTGGTGGCGATCAGCAATACCGCCGCATTCGCTTGAAGCAAAGCATGCAAACCGGTGGTGGATTCGGCCACTTGGTGGGCGACTCATTCATTGAACTTGTGCAAGCTTTGGACCGCGAACCCAACCGCACCTTTAAGGGCCGCATTTGGGGCGATTCTGGATTTGTGCACTTGGGCTTGGACGTCAAAGGCATGAAAGAATTGGGCGGAAAATTGACTGCCGCGGGTCATCCGTTTCGCTGCGATTCGAACGAGGCCTTGAGCATGGGTCAGACCAAGGTTCACTGTACCTACATCGATGACGTTGACGGAACCCTGATTGAGATGATTGAAGTGTACAAGGTGCCCATCATTGAAAAGTGGGGCTTGTTCTTGAACGTCGAAAAGCGCGATCCCTTGAAGCCTTTGCCGGCCTTCATGTTGAAAGCCATGCGCTTCTCCCGCATCAAAGATTGATATGGCCAGAGTTTGGGTGACCGGAGCCTCTTCTGGCATTGGGCGAGCCCTAGCCTTGGAGTACGCCAAGAGGGGCCATGATTTGGTCATCTCAGCCCGCAACTTGGCTCAATTGGAAGAGGTCAAGCAGGCCTGTTGCGATTCTGTTACGGTCGAAATTGTGCCCATTGATTTGACTGATAGTGCCAGCATCGAGGCCGCCGCGGCTCAGGTTCTCTCCGGCGGATACGTGGATGTACTGGTCAACAATGGCGGCATTTCGCAGCGTTCCAAAGCCGAAGAAACACCCTTGGAATTGGATCGCCGAATCATGGAAATCAATTATTTCGGCCATGTGCAGGTGACCAAAGCCGTTCTTCCCTCCATGTTGGAGCGAGGATCGGGCACCATAGCCGTGACCAGCAGTTTGACAGGCAAATGGGGCTTCTATTTGCGGTCGGCTTATGCGGCTTCCAAACACGCCTTGCACGGGTTTTACGATTCGCTTCGCATGGAAGTGGAAGACCGTGATATCCAAATCACCTTGATTACCCCCGGATTCATTCGCACCGATATCAGCAAGTACGCCGTTGATGCACAGGGCAAACCCACGGGTGAGATGGATGAAAATCAGGCCCAAGGCATGCCCGTAGAAACCTGTGCCCGCATCATGGTAGATGGCATTTCAGCCGGAAGGCGTGAGTTCGGAGTCGGAGGTCGCGAATTGATCGGTTTGAAGCTGGTTCGCTTTGCCCCCAGGTTGTTTGCCAAGCTGCTGAAAAAGCAGTCGGCTCGTTAGGCCCCCAATAACCACATCAACAAACTGATGATGGCTATGGAGACTGTATTCATGCGAAGACCGATGCGAATCATATCGCGTTGGGCGACATAACCGGTACCATAAGCAAAGGTGTTGGCGGCGGTGGCCACGGGAAGCATAAAGGCGCATGAGGCCGATAAGGTCGCCGAGCCGAGCAATATCAATGGCGGCAAACCGCAGGCTTGGGCCAGAGGGAATAACAATGGCAAGGCCACAGCGGTGGTAGCCAAATTGGGGGTGATTTCTGTAAGGAAATTGATGGCCGTGACCACGGCTACTAGCACAATCCAATTGGGCCATCCTGCCAAAGCTGTAAAGCCGCTGGCTAAGTGAGCAGCTAATCCGCTGGATTCAAAACCGGCTGCCAGAGATAATCCGCCGCCAAAAAGGAGCAAGGTACCCCAGGGCAAACGCTGAGCATCGCTCCATTCGAAAAGACGTCGGCCGTTTTGATGGCTGGGCAAGAGAAAGAGCGCAAAGGCTCCTAGTAGAGCTATGTGTGTATCGCTGATGTCAGGGAAGAAGGGAGATAAGGTCCAGGGTTTGCTCATCCAAGCCACTGCGGTGAAGAAAAACACCCAAGCCACCCTATTTTCGGCCGCCGATATTGGTCCCAATTCTTGCAGAGTTTTGCGAAGTTCAGCATTGTCTATGGGCTCAGACTCTTCGAAGTTGCGGGTTAAGATCCACCAAGCGACTATCAACAAGAGTACTGAAACCGGGAATCCCAATTGAAACCAAGTCCCAAAATCAACTACCTCGCCGTATTGCTGCTCGTAGAGGCTGGCTAAGACCAAATTGGGGGGAGTTCCAATCAACGTAGCCATTCCACCAATCGAGGCAGCATAGGCAATGGAGAGTATGAGTGCTGTGGCAAAAGGGCTTTTGCCTTCGCCGTCCAATTGGTGCAAAATGGACAATCCGATGGGTAGCATCATTACCGCTGTGGCTGTGTTGCTCATCCACATGGAGAGGAAGGCGACGGCTATCATGAAGCCCAAGACCAGTTTTTTGCGCTGGGTTCCGACGCGCAGAACGATATTCAAAGCCAGTCGGCGGTGCAAATTCCAGGTTTCCATGCTGCGGGCCAACACAAAGCCTCCTAAGAATAGAAAGATCATTGGATCTCCAAATGACACGGCTACTACCTTGGCTGGCATGATGCCCATGAGCGGAAACAAGAGAATGGGCAAAAGAGCTGTCGCTTCTATGGCTATGCATTCGCTGATCCACCATAGGGCCATCCATATGGCGACACCCAAGGTTAATTGAGCTGTTCCTGTGAAGGGATAGCCGGGAGCAGCCCAAAGGGCCAAGCAAATCAACGGACCAAGAGGAAGGGCAATCTTGCGAATGGAAAGGCTCATGCGAACAAAGCAAGGGCAAAAACTAAGAATTGCCAACCGCCCTTCGTATTTTGCGCAAGAACAAGTGCTATGAGGAATGGAATTTTGGCAGTTTTCGCCTTGGTCATGTGCGGTTCAGCACAGGCTCAAAGCGATGACATCAGCATGACTTCGATCATGGCCGATGCTGAGCGTTATGTGCAGGTAGTGGAGCAGGAATATGGGCAGCAAATCGTGCGCATGGAGTTGGATTTGATCTCCAGCACCAAAGAGGCCTTTCGCACTCTGAGCGGCGGTTTGGAATACGGCATTGCGGCCTTTGGCGATCAGAACATCAAAGACATAGACCTGAAGATTTATAAGTTTGTCAATGATCAATGGGTCTTGATTGAAAAAGACAACAAACGGGAGAAGTTCGCCATGGTGACCGTGAGGCCCGAGGTGACCGCCCAATACATGATCGAGATTAGCGCCTATGAGTTTGCCGAAAACAAGCACGTGGGCCATTACGGATTGATGATATTTCACCCATGAAACACCTGATATTGGCCCTGGGCCTTTTGCTGGCTAGCCCTTTGTGGGCCCAAGATGAACCCAAAGCAGGCGATGGTCCTGGACCTCAATCTGTATTGCCTGCGCCCTACGAAGTGGTCGAAAATCAAGCCACATTTCCTGGAGGCATGGACAAATTCTACCGTTATGTGAGCAATGAGTTTCAATACCCCACTCGTTGCATGGAAGAGGGAATTAGTGGCTACGTGATGATGCGCTTTGTGGTAGAAATTGACGGCCACATCAGCAACATCAAAGTGATGGAACAAACCGAGGCTTGCCCCGAATTTGCCCAAGAAGCTGTGCGTGTTTTGAAAAAGTCTCCACGTTGGAAACCGGCCATGAATTATGGCAAAGCGGTTCGCTGTTATTACCAGCTGCCG
>VFQT010004950.1_pt1 | contig 10531 bp, 9 predicted proteins | sample 3512381 | NCBI WGS metagenome assembly VFQT01 (sample SAMN10412376, study PRJNA504923) | tailings metagenome | isolation source: Relicate 2 Philex TSF3 active mining site | place: Philippines: Tuba, Benguet | collected 2017-08-29 | reverse complement strand
ACGACCTTGCTCTGCACCGTCGCGGTTCCCTCGACGGGAAGCGGCTGGTGGAGCGTGATCGCCTGCGACGCGTGCACGAGATTCGCGAAGTTGAACTCGCCCACGTTGCGCATCGGGTTCGAGTTCGGGCCACCCTGACCCGACCCGAGCACCACCGGCATCGTCGGCAGTGCCTTCTGCGTCACTCCCGTCGAATTCTCCGTCACGTACTCGAGCTGGTCGGAACTCACGTTGAGGCTCACCGCGTACAGCAACGAGTCCTTCGAGGTCCACGAGATCTGGAACGGCTCGCCGACCGATCCCACTGCTGCCGGGTTGAGTGCCATTGTTCGTTCCCCCTCTGTCGAGAAATGGTCTCTGTGTGTCTGTTGTTCAGTCGACTCGCGTCACTTGGCGAGAGTGCTCTGCGGCCACGAGCCGTCCTTGCCGTCCATGCCGGCGTTCGGGCGCGCGTTCTTCAGCAGATCCGCCACGACCGGACCGAGCTTGGTCGGGTCGTCGATCGGCGACGTGCTCGGACCACGGTGCCAGCCTTCGGCGACGGCGAGCGTCTGTCCCGATGCCTCGAAGATGCGGCCCGTCACGTGACCGGCTTCGCTGCCCGCGAGCCAGGTGACGATCGGTGCGATCCAGCGCGGCGAGCGCATCTCACGCTCTTCGTCGGTCTCGGGAGCATTGCCGAGACCTTCGGTCATGCGGGTCAGCGCCACCGGCGCCACGGCGTTCACCGTCACACCGAAGCGTGCCAGCTCGAGCGCGGCGATGATCGTGAACGAGGCGATACCGGCCTTGGCGGCGCCGTAGTTCGTCTGGCCGACGTTGCCGTAGATGCCCGACACCGAGGTGGTGTTGATCACGCGTCCGTAGACCTCCTTGCCGGCCTTGGCCTGCTCGCGCCAGTAGGCGGCGGCCCAGCGAGTCGGACCGAAGGTGCCCTTCAAGTGCACCTTGATGACGGCGTCCCACTCTTCTTCGGTCATGTTCGTGAGCATGCGGTCGCGAAGGATGCCCGCGTTGTTCACCACGATGTTGATGTCTCCGAACGACTCGACGGCGGTGTTGATGAGGCGCTGCGCACCCTCCCACGACGAGATGTCGTCGCCGTTGGCGACGGCCTCGCCGCCCATGCCCTTGATCTCCTGCACCACCTGCTCGGCGGGCGAGAGGTCACCACCTGATCCGTCGACGTTTCCGCCGAGGTCGTTCACCACGACCTTGGCACCCTGGGCCGCCAGGCTGAGTGCGTGCTCGCGGCCGATACCGCGACCCGCACCCGTGACAACTGCAACACGGCCTTCACACATCTTCGACACGATTCACTCCTCGGGGACAGGGCGCCCGGTTCGGACGCCGCCGACTGATCTTACGAAGCAGGAGCCCGCCAGCCCTAGCCCGAGCGCGCCGAACCAACTCCACGTGACTCCCCGAGGCCCCCGTAGCCTCGGGAGACGTGGCTCCCGGCTTCCGCACAGATGTTCTGGTGGTCGGCGCGGGACCAGCCGGAGTCGCCGCCGCCGTGACCCTCGCCCGTTCCGGGGTGAGCGTGCGCGTCGTCGACAAGGCCGTGTTTCCTCGCGACAAGTGCTGCGGCGACGGTCTCACGACGAACGCTCTGAGGAGACTCGAGGAGCTCGGCTTCGACCCGTCCAAGCTGGCCACGTGGCAACCCTGTCGTGACGTGCAGATCCGCTCCCCGCGCGGGCGCGACATCGCGCTCACGCTCCCCTCCGATGGCCTGTTCGCAGCCATCGCTCCCCGCCTCGACCTCGATGCTGCGCTCGTCGACTTCTGTCGCGATCAGGGTGTCGAGGTCACCGAAGGAGCGACCGTCGAGGGCGTGAGGGTGAACGATGCGACACGGGTCGTCACCCGTGTCGAGGGCATCGGCGACGTGGAGAGCTCATGGGTCGTCGCCGCCGACGGAATGTGGTCACCCGTGCGGCGCAGTCTCGGGTTGTCGACTCCGGGGTATCTCGGCGAGTGGCACGCCTTCCGCCAGTACGTGTCGAACGTGACGGGGTCGGCGTCGACAACTCTTCATGTCTGGTTCGACGACGATCTCCTGCCCGGATACGCATGGTCGTTCCCACTCCCCGATGGACGCGCGAATCTCGGGTTCGGGATCCTGCGAGAGTCGGGCACCACCGTGCAGCACATGAACGACCTGTGGCGCGGACTCGCATCGCGACCACACATCGCCGACGCGCTCGGCGCCTCAGCGACACCCGAAGGACGCCACACGGCGTGGCCGATTCCGGCGCGCATCGACTCGGCCGTGCGATCGGCCGGGCGCGTGTTGTTCGCGGGCGACGCGGTCTGCGCCACTGACCTGTTGACCGGCGAGGGCATCGGACAAGCGCTCGAGTCGGGCATGGCCGCGGCACATGCGATCGCAGGTGGCGGTGATGCGAGATCGGTCCGTGGACGACACTCGCGCGAGCTCGACCGTATGTTCCTCGCCGACCACCGCATGTCACGAGCCCTCGGTGCCGCGCTCGGTCGTCCGCGACTCGCCGAGACCGCACTGCGACTCGTCGACACCAACGACTGGACACGGCGCAACTTCACGCGCTGGATGTTCGAAGACGAGATGCGCGCCGCCGCGTTCACCCCGCGACGCTGGCACCGAGACTTTCTCTCGCGGCCCGGCGCCTACCGCCACTGAGCGGATCTCCCCCGGCTCGCAAGGCCCGTCGCCCGGGGGTATACGGTGACGCGCATGAAGACACGCCTCACAGAAATGCTCGGCATCGAATTGCCCGTCATGCTCGCCGGAATGGGCGGCGTCTCGTACAGCGACCTCGTCATCGCCGTCTCGGAGGCCGGCGGTATCGGCACGTTCGGTGCCGCCCCGATGAGCACCGAACTCCTCGTCGAAGAAATGGCAAAGGTGCGCGCGGCGACCTCGAAGCCCTTCGGCGTCGACCTGCTCACCGCCTCACCCGATTCGATCGCGCGCAACATTCGTGCAGTGATCGAGGGCGGCGCGAGCATCTACGTGGCCGGCCTCGGCGTGCCGCGGGAGATCATCGACGAACTGCACCGACACAACATCTTGGTGGGGTCCGTGTGCGGCAAGGTCCGCCACGCGGTTGCCGCAGCCGAGTCGGGCTGTGACTTCGTCATTGCACAAGGAACCGAAGCGGGCGGTCACACCGGCCAGATCGCCACGATGGCACTCGTGCCACAAGTGGTCGACGCGATCGACGGCAAGATCCCGGTGGTTGCGGCCGGTGGTCTCTTCGACGGCCGTGGACTGATCGCATCTCTCGCGCTCGGCGCCGAAGGCGTGTGGATGGGTACCAAGTTCATCGCCACGCACGAGGCCCACACCGGACGAGGCTTCAAGGAGAAGATGCTCGAGACACCGGAGGACGGCACCGTCATCTCGAAGGGATACACCGGCAAGACCTGCCGTGTCATTCGCACCGAGTGGACGAACCACTTCGAGCAACACCCCGAGGAACTGAAGCCGTTCCCACAGCAAGTGATGGCCGCGATGCAGGCCGGCGTGCAGCAGCTCGGGAGCGGGCCCGACATCGAACTCGACACGAACAAGGCGTTCATGGCCTGCGGTCAGGCCGTCGGCGCGATCGACGAGATCAAGCCGGCACGCCAGGTGGTCGAGGAGATCATGGACGATGCCCGTCGCACACTGAAGCGACTCGCCACGTTCGCCTGACGAACCCCCGGCCCGTCACGGGCCATCCGTAGCATTCGACCGATGTTCTCTCTCCTGCGGCGCAACCGCGACATCAGGCTGCTCTTCTTCGCACAGGTCGTGTCGTACCTCGGCGATTGGTTCACCTTCGTCGCGCTCGCAGGCCTCGTCGAAGATCTCACGGGGTCGAGTTTCCTCGTTTCGATGGTTCTCGTCGCGTTCTCGTTGCCCTCGTTCCTCATGTCACCCGTGGCCGGCGCCGTGGCCGACCGCTTCGACCGGCGAAAGATCGTCATCGCAGTGTCGCTCGGTCAGGCCCTCGCGGCCGCGTGCCTGTTGCTCGTCGATGCCGGCACGGTGTGGCTCGCCTTCGTCGCCCAGAGTGCGATCACGGCGCTCGCATCGTTCGTTGGGCCGGCCACAGGCGCAGCGGTTCCGAACCTCGTCGACTCAGACGACGACCTGCGACTCGCGAACTCCCTCTTCGGCAGCACGTGGGGAGTCATGCTCGCCGTCGGCGCAGGACTCGGTGGCATCTTCTCGGCCGCGTTCGGTCGTGACGCGGCGTTCGTGGCCGACGCGGTGTCGTTCGTGCTCGCCGCGGCGCTGATCGCCGGGATCAAGCGACCGATGCAGGAAGACCGCGCCGGTTCACCCACCCGGCGGGTGCGCCCGATCGCAGACATGGCCGAAGCCGCGCGACTCGCGCGGAGCAACACCGTCATCATGGCGTTGATGGCCTCGAAGGCGACGTTCGCCGTCGGGGCCGGAATCGTCAGCCAATTGGCGGTTCTCGCCTCGAACGCGTTCGATGCCGGTGACGCCGGACGCGGAGCACTGCTCGGCTCGCGCGGCGTGGGGTCGGGACTCGGGCCGATCATCGCTGCTCGCCTCGTCGGTCGCGACATGCCGAAGTTGTTGCGGGTGTGTGGACTCTCCGGCCTCGGGTTCGCAGTGGCGTATCTCTTCGCAGGGCTCAGCCCTGCGCTGTGGATCGCGTGCATCTGCGTCGCCTTCGCACACCTCGGTGGCGGTGCACAGTGGACGCTGTCGACGATGGGCCTGCAGATGGAGTCACCCGATGCACTCCGCGGTCGCATCATTGCCGGAGACTTCGCGCTCGTCACGCTCATGCTCGGCGTCACGAGCACGCTCGCCGGCCTGGTGTCGGAGACGATCGGCGTGCGACCCACCGTGACCGTGTTCTCGGTGCTCGCTGCGACGGCGTCGGTAGTCTATCTGACGGCGACGCGCGGGCTCAGGACGCGTCTGCGCACCTGACGGCAGCCTCGACGAGTCCGTACCGACGCGGGTCGGCCTCGTACGTGGTGAGCATTGTGTTCATCACGTACGCGAACGCCAGACCGCGCGACGGCTGCGCGAAAGCACACGAGCCACCTGCTCCGTCGTGGCCGAAGCTCGTCTCGCCGGCGTACGGAGTGCGCTCGCTGTGGACCATGAACCCCTTCGCGAACACCGTCGCTTCGCGGAGGACCTCGTCGATCTCACCGTGCGGGGTCTCCGACGTGGTCGCCGTGCGAACGGTCTGCTCGTTCAACAGACGCACACCGTTCACGTCGCCGATGCACGCTGCATAGATGGTCGCCAGGCTGCGGGCATTCGAGATGCCGTTTGCCCCGGGCACCTCGGCTGCGCGCACCTCGGGCTTGTTGAACACGCCGTTGCCGTAGGCACCGAGCAACGACAGCGCCTTCTCACCCAGGGATCCCGGTCCGCCACGCTCGAGCATGATGCGCGCGATCTCGGGAGGGAACGACGGCACCGGGTGGGCCATGATGTGCGCCACACGGTGCTGATGCTCGTCGGGAATGCCGATCCACATCTCGGCGCCGACTGGTGCGGCGATCTCGTCACGCACGAATGCGCCGAGACTCTTGCCGGTCACCCGGCGCACGAGTTCACCTGCGAGCCACCCGAACGTGATCGCGTGGTATCCGTGCGTCGAGCCCGGTTCGAACAACGGTTCCATCGCCGCCAAGTACGAGGTGATGAAGTCCCAATCGAGGGTGTCCTCGAGTCGCAGTTGCTCTGCGGTCGTGTACAGACCCGCCCGGTGCGCAAGCAACTCCGCCACCGTGACGTCGCCCTTGCCGTTCGCTGCAAACTCGGGCCAGTACGTCGAAACCTTCTCCGAGTAGTCGAGCAGGCCGCGCTCGACACACATCGCAACGGCGATCGACGTGATGCCCTTGGTCGTCGAGAACACCAGTTGGAGGGTGTCACCGTCGTAGGGCACGTCGCCAGCCTTGTCGCGGTGTCCGCCGACGACGTCGACCACGAGCCGGCCGCGGTGGTACACGGCGCACCCCGCGCCGCGGTCCATGCCCGAGTCGAGGTTGGCCACCAACACGTCGCGCACCGGCTCCCAGCCGGGTTCGACGTGATCGACGTGGAGAGTCATCAGCCGTCGATGATGGCGCGGAGCTTCTCGATCTCCTTGACCGGATCGGGCCCCACCGGGTTCACCGAGAGAACGGTCACGCCGGCCTCTTTGTACGCGGCGACACGCTCACGGATGAAACCGGGAGGACCGACGAGGTTCGCGTTCAGGATCCACTCACCCGGAATCGCGGCCGCGGCCTCGTCTTTCTTGCCGTCGAGATAGAGATCCTGGACTTCGACGGCTTCCTTCTCGAAGCCGTAGCCCTTGCACACGTCGTTGTAGAAGTTCTTGCCGCGAGCACCCATGCCGCCCACGTACAGCGCCATGTTCGGCCGTGCGTAGTCGAGGATCTTCGTCTGTGCGTCACCGGTGAGTGACTCGTCGATGGCGAGCATTCCACCCGCCGAGATGTCGAGACGCTTGCGCGACGGATCCCGCTTCGCTGTACCGGCCTTGAGCGCATCGCCCCAGACGTTGTGGTACTTCTCGGGATAGAACATGATCGGCAACCAGCCGTCGGCCATCTGTGCAGTCGCCTCGACGCTCTTGTCCTTGAGCGACGCCCACCAGATCGGGATGTCGCTGCGCACCGGGTGGTTGATGATCTTGAGAGCCTTGCCGAGCCCGGTCCCCTGACCGGCCGGCAGCGGTACCTGCACGGTCTTCCCGTCGTATGTGAGTGCTTCCTTGCGCTCCCACACCTTGCGGCACACCTCGATGTACTCCTTGATGCGCTGCATGGGCTTCTCGTACGGAACACCGTGGAAACCTTCGATCACCTGCGGACCCGAGGCTCCGAGGCCGAGAATGAAACGACCGTCGGAGACGTAATCGCAGCCCGCGGCCGTCATCGCCATCAACGCTGCGGTGCGCGAGTACACGTTGACGATGCCGGTGCCGATCTCGACACGCTCGGTCTTCGCGGCGAGGTACCCCACCTGCGAGATCGCATCGAAGCTGTAGGCCTCTGCGACCCACACCTGGTCGAGGCCGGCCTTCTCGAGCAGCACGACCCTCTCCACTGCTTCCTTGAAGCCTCCGGCGTAATTGATCCCCATCGACAACTTCACGGTGTCCCCCTCCTGATCGGTGTTTCCCTGACCATACTTGGAGCGTGATGACTGCCCCCACCCCGGAGATGGTGCCCGTGCGCGACGGCACCCGTTTGGCGGTGCGGTTGTGGTCCCGACCCGAGCCCGGCGGCCGGACGCTGGTCCTCGTCCATGGTCTGGCGTCCAATTCACGTCTGTGGGACGGCGCAGCCCGTGCTCTCGCCGGCCACGGACACGGCGTCGCGGCCGTCGACCTGAGGGGGCACGGGCTCAGCGACGCCACCGATCATGGATTCTCGACGGCCGAAATCGCGCACGACGTCGCCGACGTCATCGAACACCTCGCCCACATCGACAGTGGGTTCGCTCGCCCGGTCGTCGTGGGCCAGTCGTGGGGCGGCAACGTCGCCGTCGAGATCGCCGCCGTCCATCCCGGCCACGTGTCGGGCATCGTCTGTGTCGACGGCGGCACGATCGAACTCTCGCACGCATTCCCCGACTGGGACAGCTGCGCGGTCGCCCTCGCACCGCCGAACCTGGAGGGCGCCCGGGCCGATCGGTTGCGCGCCATCATCGCTTCGTCGCACCCGGACTGGAGCGACGAAGCACTCGACGGCACCATGCACAACATGGAGATCCTCGACGACGGCACGATCAGGCCGCGTCTCGCACGCCACCGCCACATGACGATCCTGCGACACCTGTGGGAGCACTCGCCGTCGGTGCTGTGGAGCGAGATCGACGTGCCGGTCCTCTTCACGCCCGCGGTACGCGACGACAGGCAAGGCCCGGTCAAGCGCGAACAGGTGGAGCATGCCCTGTCGATCCTGCGTCGCGGAGCCGTCGAATGGTTCGAGGGCGCCGACCACGATCTCCACGCCCAGCACCCCGAGAAGTTCGCCGACGTCGTGCACCGTCATCTCACCGAAGGAGTCCTCGCATGAACCTGCCCCGCGTGCTTTCGATCATGGGCTCGGGCGAGACCGCACCCACGATGGTGTCGGTGCACCGCAACCTCGTGGCGCGCCTGCCGAAACCCGTGCGGGCGGTGCTCCTCGACACCCCGTACGGGTTCCAGGAGAACGCGAACGACCTCGCGGCACGCGCGGTCGAGTACTTCCGCAAGTCGGTCGACATCGAGATCGAGGTCGCCGGACTGCACCGCACGCGCGACACGCACGTCGAGGCCGACCCGGTCGCGGTCGAACGCGGGTTGCGACACGTGGCAGAAGCCGACTACCTGTTTTCCGGGCCGGGGTCTCCCACCTACGCACTGCGGCAGTGGCACGACACGCCGGTCTCCCGACTCGTGTCGGAGAAGATCGCGAACGGCGGCATCGTCACCTTCGCCTCGGCCGCCGCACTCACGCTCGGACGGGCGACCGTTCCCGTGTACGAGGTCTACAAGGTGGGCGCCGACGTCGCGCGACTCGACGGACTCGACGTGTTGTCGACGATCGGCGTGAACGCGGCCGTCATCCCCCACTGGGACAACGCCGAGGGCGGACACCACGACACCCGCTTCTGCTACCTGGGCGAGCGTCGCCTCGAGATCTTCGAGTCGATGCTCGACGACGACACCTTCGTGCTGGGCGTCGACGAACACACCGCGCTCGTCATCGACATCGACGCCGGCATCGCCACCGTGATGGGCAACGGCACGGTCACCATCAAGACCCGTGACACGTCCCGGGTGTTCCCTACCGGAGAAACGCTTCCGCTCGCGCTCCTCCAGGATCCGTGGTCGCACAGCGACTCACACCCTGCGCCGGTCGGCTCGACCACGACGGTCGCGCAGTCCGCCGACGCCGCCCCGGCTGCCGCCGGTCTCGAGATCGACACGTCGACCGCGAGGGCCGAGTTCGACGCCGCCGTCGGCACGCGCGACGCCGCCGTCGCTGTACGGGCGTGCCTGGCACTCGAGGCGTCGATGCACGAATGGTCGGCCGACCCCACCCAGAGCGACGCACGCGACCGGGCACGCGAGACGCTCCGCTCGATGATCAGCGCCCTCGGCGACGCGGCCGACACCGGGTTGGTCGACCCGCGCGAGAGCGCACGACCGTGGGTCGAGGCGATGCTCGAGGTGCGTCGCATCGTTCGCGCCGAGAAGCGCTACGACCTCTCCGACGTCATCCGTGACGCGTTCACCGCACTCGGTGTGGAGGTCCGCGACACTCCGAGCGGCGTCGAGTGGGACCTCCGCGACTGACAACGGCCGCTCGGTGCGGCCGACACCCGTGTCACACGTGGTGGAGGTTCGAGATGCGGCTGCGCCCGCGCAGCCCGGTTGCGACGTAGGCCGCCACGAACACCAGCGTCGACACGAGAATGATCGTCGCACTCGACGAGAGATCGAGATGGTATGACACATTCATTCCGACGAAACCCGAGACGGCCCCGATCACCGGTGACAACACCAGCATGCGTGCGAACGAGTTCGTCAGCATGCGCGCAGTCGATGCCGGGATCACCAGCATCGCCGAGATGAGGAGCGTGCCGATCACGCGCATCGTCACGATGATCGTGAGCGACAGCATGATCATGAGAACGGCCTCCGACCACTGCACCCGCACTCCACTGACGGCCGCGACCTCCGGGTCGAAGGTGCTGAAGAGAAGCGAGCGGTACATGCCGACCACGACGACGCAGACGAACACCGACGCCGCCACGACCGCGACGATGTCGGAGGTCTCGACCCCGAGGATGCTGCCGAAGAGCACCGCCTCGATGCTCTTACGCGCCTGGCCGTAACGGTTGATGAGAGCGAGCCCGGCCGCGAACGACGCGGTCGTGACGACACCGATCGCGGCGTCTGCACCGATGATGCGACGTCTCGCGATTCGCCCGATCAGCAGACCCGACACCACGCCCCACAACCCGGCGCCGAGGAAGAAGTTCCACTGCATGACCGCCGACGCAGCCGCACCACCGAAGATGGCGTGAGAAAGACCGTGACCGATGTAGCTCATGCCGCGGAGAACCACGAATACCCCGAGCACACCGCACAACGCACCGGCGAGCGTTGCCACGACGAGTCCGTTCGTGAAGAAGTCGAACTGGTACGGAGCGAAGATGTCGGCGGCGAACATCACGCGATTCCCCCGATGCGCCGCACCACGTCGCTCGCCCCAGTGTCGACGACAACGGCGACACCCCCGTGCGTGAGCACCTCCATCGGTGCTCCGTAGGTGCGCTCCAGAACCTCGGGGGTCAGCACCTTCAACGGCGGACCGTCGGCCACCAGGGTCGTGTTCAGGCATGCAACCCGGGGAAGGTGTGCCGCGAGCCCGTTCAGGTCGTGTGTGGTGAGCACGATCGAGACTCCCTCGTCGTGGAGGTCGGCAAGGAGGTGCAGCACTTCGTGTCGCGTGCGCACGTCGACACCCGACGTCGGCTCGTCGAGCACGAGGA
>VFQT010004949.1_pt1 | contig 10532 bp, 9 predicted proteins | sample 3512381 | NCBI WGS metagenome assembly VFQT01 (sample SAMN10412376, study PRJNA504923) | tailings metagenome | isolation source: Relicate 2 Philex TSF3 active mining site | place: Philippines: Tuba, Benguet | collected 2017-08-29 | reverse complement strand
ACTGCGCAAAATAAATTGCAAACCTCCTACGAACGCCTCTCGAGCGGATCGAGGATTAACCGCGCCCAAGACGACGCTGCTGGCATGGGTGTATCTCAGCGCTTGGTTGCCAACATCAACTCCACCAGCATGGCGATCCGCAACGCGAATGATGCAATTGGCGTTGTTCAAACCTCCGAAGGCGCGCTCGCAGAAATTTCGACAATGCTTCAGCGCTTCAAAGAACTTGCCGTACAGGGTGCCAACGCTGCACTTTCCAATTCGCAGCGCGGCTTTCTTCACACCGAGATGAACGGTCTCAAGTCCGAAATCACTGCTATTGCTAACCGCACAACTTTTAACGGGAATGGTCTTCTGTCCAATTCGACGTCGCTGAGTTTCCAAACTGGCGCAGCAACAAGCGATACGATCACCGTCAACAGACTGGACTTGATGGGCGGCACCAATGCGCTGTCTGACATGCTTGGCGCTGCTGGTTTTGGTGCAATGACAGCCCCTGATCCCGCTGACTCCACAGTCGGCCCGACAGTCGCTGAGTTTCAGACGTTGAACGGCACCGGCGCGAATACAATCGATGCTGCTATCGACTATGTTGCTACTCAGCGCGCATCTTTCGGTTCTCAGGTTAATCGTCTGAACCACAACATCGCTAACTTGACCGCCCTGCATGAAAACCTGAGCGCGGCAAATAGTCGCGTTACGGACACCGACTACGCCAACGAGACCGCCACGTTGACCAAGACGCAGATTCTTCAACAAGCTGCGACGGCGATGCTCTCCCAAGCAAACGCCCAACCCAATGTGGTTCTTGCCCTGTTGAAGTAGTTGTTTTACCCTTAAAGTTTCCCTCTTTGCGAAGGAATCGCCATGAATAGTGTCATGCCTACTAGTGCTGCGTCGGTCACACCGCAGCAGCAGGCTGCGCACCGGGACAATAACCCGGGCCCGCAGGCCAGCGTTGGGCAGGCCGGAGGCGTATCCATCCGCCAAGTTTCTGGTCAAGTCGCTGCGGCCCGATCCGAAAATGCCCCCAGCGTTCAGGAATCGGCCCAGGTGACGCGAGAATCGGTCGAAGCGGCCGCCGAGAAGATTCGTGCTTTTGCCACGTCGATGAATCGCGACCTTAATATCCAGTTTGACTCTACCAGTCGCAAAGCGGTGATCCGTATCACCGACCCCCAATCCAACGAGCTCGTTCGACAGATTCCCGCTCCGGAAGCCGTTGAACTTGCACGAACCATCGATTACTTGTCGAGTTTGATGGTTAGCCAAAAGGCTTAAGCCGATTGGCGCAAAGAAACCCGCCGCTCCGCCAAGGAGTCCGGCGGGTTTTTCTTTAGTAAATACGCATTTCAAGTCCATAACCGGCTTACGGCCAGCTTTCGGAAAATGATTAGAGGAAAACCAGCCCCCCACAAAAGTAGGGATATGATCTTGCCCCTGAATCCTAGACTTGGTTGTCTTCATGTGAAGGTTAACGGGCAGTTCAAAATTTTTGTTTAGTCATCCCGTTGCTGTCTGCGAGGCGGATTTGCAACAAGGGGTTTTTCCTTAGGATTAACAGGTCTACATTGCCTGTATGCGCGCCACCTTAGCTGCTGCTTTATCAAGAATTCCGCTCGCCCAGACCGCTGCGCCGCTTCTGGTGTTGGTTGTATTGGGTTTGATGCTCTTGCCCCTTCCGCCGATTGTGTTGGACATCTTGTTCACCTTCAACATCGGCGCCTCGATGATTATTTTGCTCACCGCGATGCAGATCAAGTCATTCAAGGACATGGTTGCATTCCCGACGCTGCTTCTGGTGGTCACCTTGTTGCGCTTATCACTGAATGTGGCCTCGACACGGGTGGTCCTGATGCAGGGACATACAGGACCTGATGCGGCCGGCCAAGTGATCGAATCCTTTGCCCAGGTGTTGGTGGGCGGCAATTATGTCGTCGGCGTCATCGTGTTTATCGTGGTCACGATCATCAATTTTGTGGTTATCACCAAAGGCGCTGGACGCGTTGCTGAAGTTTCGGCGCGCTTTACCTTAGATGCGATGCCTGGAAAACAAATGGCTATCGATGCCGATTTGAACGCAGGCATTATTCGCGAAGATGACGCAAGGCGGCGGCGAGCCGAGGTCGCACAAGAAGCCGACTTCTACGGGTCGATGGATGGTGCCTCGAAGTTCGTCCGCGGCGATGCTATCGCCGGGATCATCATCCTCATCATCAACCTGCTCGGCGGTGTAGCAGTCGGCATGATGCAATTCGATCTGCCGTTCATGAAAGCCTTGGAGACCTACGCAACCCTAGCCGTTGGTGATGGTCTCGTTGCACAAGTCCCTGCACTGATTGTTTCAACAGCAGCGGGTATCGTCGTCACTCGCGTAGCAACCGACGAAGACTTTGGGCAGCAGCTGGCATCCCAACTCGGCTCGTCTTCCTATCCGCTGTTCTTGGCGGCAATCATTCTGGCCATACTGGGAATCATCCCTGGCATGCCTCACTTTGCCTTTTTGCTCTTTGCCTTTGCCTTTGGCGCAGTTGGCTACATGCTTCAGCGTAGTGCCAAGCAAGAGCTCGTTGCCGCTGCAAAAGCACAAGCTGCTGCCGAGCAGCCATCCGATGAAGTGAATTGGAAGGATGTCCCCGTCGTCGAGCCTTTATCCCTTGAGCTTGGATACCGGCTCATCCGACTTGTTGATGCCGGTGACCAGTCGGACGTGATTAAGCGAATACGTGCTATCCGAAAGAAGTTTGTCGCTGAGGTTGGTTTTCTCATTCCCTCGGTCCATGTCCGCGACAATCTGCAACTGCCGCCTGAAAACTATCGTATCCTCATCTACGGCGCAGAAGTAGGTCGCGGCCAAATCCTTCCTGACCGGCTCTTAGCGATTGAGCCAGTGACTGATCCCGCACCCTTGGACGGCATTAGGGTGCTCGATCCAACCTTCAAAATGCCTGCCGTCTGGATCTACGCGAAAGACAAAGACAACGCCATAGCGAAGGGCTTCACGGTCGTTGAGCCTTCCGTGGTGATGGCAACCCATCTCGACCAATTGGTGAGAATGCACGCGCATGAATTGCTTGGAAGGCAGGAAGTACAAGATCTCGTCGATCACTTCCGTGAGCGCTTCCCCAAACTCGTCGAAGATACCGTACCCAAGGTTGTCACGCTGCAAGTCGTCCAAAAGCTTTTACAGTTGCTTTTGGAAGAGGGCGTGCCGGTGCGCGACTTCAGAAGCGTCTTGGAAGTAGCGGCCGACCTTGGCGGCAAAGATCCTCAGCCACAGGCACTACTCGCCCCCCTACGATTTGCCCTCCGCAGAACGATCGTTCAAGAAGTCTTTGGCGAGTCGACGTCGATTCGAGTGGCCGCCGTTCATCCGGACTTTGAGCGCATCATTGAGCAGGGTGTTGGTACGCTACCGGCTGCGCCAGAGGGGGCTATTGAGCCTGGCTTAGTACGTTTCTTTGAAGAGGAAGTAGCTTCTGTGGTTGACGACATGGACAGCCTAGGCCTCCCGCCCGTCATCGTAGCGTCTGCTCGCAACCGCCTCACCTTGTCGCGGATTGCTCGTAAAGCAAGGCCACAAGCGATCATCTTGGGGATGAATGAAATGCCAACAGACGCTGATCTGGCCTTCCATCGCATTATTTGCTCGCGCCAGGGGGGATGATGGCGAGTTCTGCAAGCTCTGGCCCAAGGCGTTTTGTTGCCGCCACAGCAACCGAAGCACTGTCAATGGTCAAGCAGGCCATTGGGCCCGATGCCATCTTATTGTCCAACCGTGAGGTCGAGGAGGGCATTGAGATTATCGCCATGGCGCAAGATCAGTTTAAAGAAATTGCGCCGAGGGCTACCGCAAGAAGTCAATCCCAGCCGCAGCAAGTAAGTAGACCAGTCCTGCGTTCATTCGACGACGAACCCGCAGCCGCATCCGGTGGCCGATCTTTTGCTGAGCAGGCCTTCAACCCCGCTATTTCAGCAGGCGCTGATCGTGCGCCTCGACCTGAAGCACTGCGCCCTAAATCAGATAGCGCTATCCGCACCGCAAACCACAAGCTTGTCATCGCCGATGTGGCTGATCGCCCGATGCGCAATCTTGATGGATCGCCTGTATTTGCACCAGATGTTGCGGCAGCGCACTTTAAGTCCGAAACGGGCGCATCCCTGCAGCGCCCGGGCGCGAATGAAGCCTCCGAAGCTCATCATGCTTCGAGCACACAACAGCGCGGTAACCAGACCAGCGCTCAAATTACCTCAGCCCAGAATCCAGCGCTTAATGAGCTGGCTGAACGCCTCATGGGTCAGGTCAACGAAGTTAAGCACCTTCTTGAATCACACATTGCTGGAAATACCTGGAGCCAGCTCAAAGGCGTGTCCCCGGGACGCGCCGAAATGCTTAAGCGCTTGCTCGCAACCGGCTTTTCCCCTGCACTCGCGACCTCACTGCTCGAGGAAGTTGGCGAAGTCGAAGAAGGTGCTTCGCTAATCAACACACTGCGCAAACCCCTGGCTAGTCGGATGCGAACAATCGATCCAGTCACGCTATTTGACAATGGAGGCGTGTTTGCTTTCATTGGCCCAACGGGTGTTGGCAAAACCACCACTGTCGCGAAAATCGCGGCTCGTTGCGTCATGCGCTTTGGCCGTAAATCAGTCTCTTTGCTTTCCACCGACACGTACCGAATCGGCGCTCTTGAGCAACTCAGAGTTTTTGGGAAGATACTTGGTCTACCGGTCACAGCACTTCGCGATGCCGAGGATCTCACCACACGTATTCAAGAGCTTGAAAAATTCCACGTCGTTTTGATCGATACGGCTGGCATGGGTCAGCGGGACGTTAAGATGGTCGAGCAACTTAAGGTGTTGTCAGAGGGCTACAAACAAGCTCAACGATTGCTCGTTATGTCAGCCACGACCAGCCTGCAGACCATGCAAGATGTGATTCAAGCACACGCACAGGGCCGTGAAAATGGCATTAAGGCTGCTGTGATAACGAAAATCGACGAGGCGATGAGCCTAGCTCCCTCGGTTGATTGCCTCATTCGTCACGATCTGCCCCTTTTGTTTATCGGCAACGGGCAACAGGTCCCTGAAGATTTGCATGTCGCTGATCCTAGCTACCTTGCCCACCGATCCCTTCAGCCCCGCGCTTATGCTTCTGATTTCGAACCCAACGACGAAATGGTGCCAGCAATGATTGCTGATAACATCTCTGATTGGGCGCGAAGGAAGTAATTAACCGGGATCATCCCTTTTTGTTTATTCATTTTCCAAAGAGCCATCATGACCGATCATCAGGCTTCCACCGCAGGACTAGGGCAAACCGATCAGGCGGCAGGCTTGCGTCAATTGTTTGGTGAAGGTCTTGCCCGCGTTTGGTGCCTTGTTAGCTCCCTTCCTGGTGATCCCACTGTGATGGTTGCGCTTGGCGCAGCGAATGCCCTCCGCCGAGCCGGCCAAAGAGTCTTGCTGGTCGATGAGGTGCCTCTCACGAATCGGAGCCTTCTCGGTGGCACGCCTTTTCCGGTGCGCTATGACCTCGGACAGGTATTTGCTGGCTCAATCGGCATTGAAAAAGTCGTCAAGCCAGTCGGCGATAAGCTCTGGTACTGCGTTGCAACCAAACTGCGTCGCGCCAAAGAGGATAAAAAGGCGCGACCCCCAACACTTGCCGAACGGCTGCAAAAGGCTGGAATTGACATCGACGTCGTGATCGTTGCGAGTACAGATCCCCATAGGGGCACCCACCAGCTTTTTGCTGATGACATGGAGCACATCCTTATTTCCGGCACCGACGAAGCTGCAATCGAGAAGAGTCTCCACATGGTGCACGAGCTTGCCGTCCTTTTCGGCGGCGCGCCCATTCCCGTGTTGACGGTTGGCGGTGGTTCGGCAGATGCGGGGCAGGAGTCCTTTGAAGCTTTGCAAGCTCAGTCTTTAAGCTTGATGGACCAACCGCTCGAGCATGAAGGTTGGGTACGTGCGATGCAGTTTGCGTCTGCTGATGGCGGCGATAGCGGTGAAATGATGGTACCCGCGAGCCTTTATCGAATGATGGCAGGCCGAATATTCCCTGAGGGCGTGGTTCAAGACCACGGCAACGAATTTTCCGATGCCGATTTGAGTCCAGACAAGGTCTGACATCCGGTCATCCGAAAGCCAAACAAAACGATGCGAAGTCGCGGTTACGGCGCCCCCAAGGGACAAGATATTGAGGCTCAACTCAAGCTTCACGCACCGCTGGTGCGGCGAATTGCCATGCAAGTTGCCTCGAGATTGCCTCGAAATGTTCAGCTTGACGACCTTATTCAAGAGGGCATGATGGGATTGCTCGATGCGATCAACCGCTACGAGCCCAAGCCTGGCGCGTCCTTTGAGACCTACGCAAAAGCGCGCATCCGAGGGTCGATTTATGATTCCTTACGTGAAGATGATGTGATTCCTCGCCATGTTCGCGACAAGATCACTCAACTCGAACGTGCTAGCGAAGAGTTGCGACAGTCATTGGGCCGACCACCTGAAGACAACGAAATCGCTGCGCATGTCGGTATCAGCATCGACGAATACTTTGCCATTCTTGACTCGGGAATGACGATTACGGTCGTCGATGAGGACCTTCCAGATGTCGTCGATGAAAGTGCAGATCAGGCGAAAATGCTTCAACAAAAGCAACTGGCTGCACGTATCGAAGACAAGCTCAAAGAACTGCCTGAGCGTGAACGCCTGGTACTGGCTCTGCACTACCAGCAGGATCTGAGCTTTCGCGAAGTCGCCTATGTGATGGAGCTTACGCCCGGGAGAATCTCTCAACTGCACACCCAAGCGCTCGTGCGCCTGAGAGGCATGCTAGCGAAAGAGCAAGAAGACAGTAGAGAGGAGTAGCTCGCTAGTGAGCGCGCTTAAACGCGCGTGGAAAGCTTCAGGCCAGGCCTTGGAGATAGCGTATCTTGTCCATAGGTATCCTCATCGGCGCTTACGGCATGAATTGATTTCAAAGCATTAAAACGCTGCAAGTTGATCTTGATCAATTCGGCTGAAGCCTTGCGATCAACTGCCGCAGCTTCAAGGGTTTGACTAACACTGCTTTTCAGATCCTCAGAAAGACCTGCGAGCTCGGATCTCAGACCTTCAATTCCACCCGGATACTGCGATATTGAAAACACTACATCCTGTAGCTGCGGGATCACGGCGTTGAGAGCAGACCAATCGCTCTCGGCGAGCGCTTGTCTCTGTTTAGAGAGCGCCCCAACCAACTGCCCAATGAGTTCAACGGGTTGCATGCCTAACCGCGTCGGGATCCTCGCTGCTGAGCAGCCTGTTCGACGAGCTGTGAGGCAATGGCTCCGTAGTCAAACTCAAAGGAACCATCTTGAATTTTTGCTTTCAAAGCATCAAGCTTTGCGGTATCGAGCTTATCGGGATCTTTTGACTTTTCAGAACTCGATAGTCGTGCAATCTTCCCGGCGTCAACGGATACCTGGGCCGATGGCGCAGGCGCTGTTGGGCTTACCCCTGTTTTAACAAGCGCATCTTGAACCGCCTTTGCCGTTGCCTGCGCAACACTAGCCTGCTTTGCGAGGTCGAGCGCCTGCGCTTTATTCATTTCAGCAGACTGAACCCTCTTAAGGTCCATGGCACCAACCGAGCCTGACTGAATACTCATAATTACCCCCAAAAACCAATACAAAGTAGTTCGCCAACAGAATCGGTCAGTCAATTCGGATCTCAACAACACCTGCTTTGACTACGGTAGCAGTCACTGACTGCCCATTCGCCATCTTCACCCGTATTGACTCGCCAATTGAACCCTGTTGAGCAGCTACAGCCTCGCCACCGACGGTAAAGTTTGTTCCTACCATCTGCACACGAACCCGCTCTCCACTCCTAATAACGGCTGTTTGTCGAAGGAAATTTAGGCCTATTGCTTGCCCAGCCACCAAAGCCCGAGAAATAGTTCGCCCAACAGCCTGGTCGGGTTCAGATAAGACATCGTCCGGCAACGAGGCCCAGTCACCTTCCAGAAGGGTTAGATCTTGTTCGCTGACGATAGAGCCTAATGCAAGTGGCCTTGCAGCGGCCAAATATCGCTTTTTCGCGTTAACGGTCACTTGTATCGATCCGACCCACCGGGGTGACTCGCAGCGTAGCCCCAGAAACATTCGGCCAACCGGCTTCGGACCCGAGCCAAGCTGCACTTTCGGATCTTTGCATTCTGGCCACTTAGGCCGCTGCGCGGGCCAGATAATCTCAAAACCTTGGCCCCCCAAGGCTGCTTGCTCGGCAATGCTTGCTTCAATGGCGGCTTCCCAGATCGGGCCCGCTTTCATTTGGGCGTTCACGGGTTGACCGTGCACCATCCATGTCAACAATAGGACAAAGAACCCTGATCGGAGCTTTGCTAAGCCGAGCATCATTTAAGCCCCGCGGCGCAAAGGCTCTTCAGGAGCACACACCAGCCTAGCAGTTAAAAGCACACTTCATCCTAGCCGTAAACGGGAAACAAGCGTCCGTCAGGCACCAAAACAAGGCCTCGGTATCGCTCGCGCCGCCTGAGATTTCTTGGGATGTCAAAACGGACACCCACCATGGTCTGACCCATTTCAGTTGCACTAATCCGATCGCTCTCGTCGCCAATGCTTAGTCGAACGTCTAAGCGACGTTCCGCCAGGTCACGTTCGTGTTGACGCAAATTAAGCGGGTTAGCGCCCCTCTCTTCATCAGCGTTGATCAACTGCGCCCATGGGACTGCAATCCATCGTCCAGCAACCTCAAAGGGTACAACCCGCAATAAACGCGCCGAAGCAGGTATGACTAAGCGCAGGCGTAGCTTGGATGCATCGACTTCCAATCGCCCTCCATGGGCACCTGCAAGTTTAGCCAGAGAATCTAACTTAACTTGCACATCAAGTTGAATTGCGAGGATTAAGGTGTGTGCCACCAGGATTGCGTCACCCATGCCTGTGAGGCGATTCTGCTCAAACACGTCGGCAAGTGACGCCATCAACTCCGCTTGAAGTCGAATTGAAGCACCAGCGGCGAGGGAAAAACTCGGAGTCTGCAGCAACGACAACGGAAGATGGTCCAGATCGTCGATAGCCTCCAAAAGCGCACCAACACCTGTGAGCCATGGCCCGGATTCTGTGAGTTTGAGCGCGCGGCGAAATGCCTGGTCAATCTTCGCACTCGAGAACACTTCAACTTGCAACCTACGTTGTAAATGAGATTCGGGATCCTCTTTGATCGTTAGGTTTGTGTCTGCCGAGGCCCCAATGCCGAGTGGAAAATCATCATGCACGGCCTCATGGTAATCACCCTCGGCATTAAGCGATGCCTTGCTAACTCCCTGCTCGAATGGGATCAAAATATCTTTGGGTTCTGAGGCGTAGTCATCAAGGTCTGATATTTGGGTACGAGGCTCTGAATCCTGCGCATCTAGGCATGACGCATGGGCATCTGGGTCCGTTACGTGGGCATCAGGCGCTGACGTACGAACCTCGGGCTCCGCACGGTGTTCCGCGGGACGCTCTAAACCCGCCTGGATTCGGTGTGCAAGCTCGTCGACAGCCGCGATTGCTCGGGCAGCATCTTGAAAGAAACGCCCAGTCTGCGGCAGTGTCGTAGCAGTCTCACTGCGCTGCAGCTGTGGCAGTCTAGCGCTTAGCCGAGCGAGTGCCTCGTCGTGTTTTGGTAGTTCGTCACCTGCACGAATCGCTTCAAACTGAGCGTGTGCGAGCACGACAAAATCCCGAGTGATCCGACGACCTTGGCCCTCGTCAAGCAAAGGAAATACCTTGGCAAAGCGCCCGCAAAACTCAGCATGTCGTTCAAGCCCCAAGGACTGTAGCACTGTGTCAAGATAATCAATCGTCGAGGTGACACGCTGAGTTTGAAGCTCAGCCTGACCTGACCCATATTGCGCAATCTCCTTGACAGCTTGCTCAGCGTCGAGAAGAAACAGCTCATTTGGACGATCATCCATCGCGGGAATAGTCCGGAGTCAAGCTGAGTTTCGATGGCGAATATAGGACGCAGGAAGCTCTGCAACCGCGCCCTCTTGGATACCGCGAATCAACGCCTCGCTATGACGACGAAAGCGCTGTGCGTCTTCATACAAGGTTTCTGCCCGCTCTTTCAGGCTGTCAGCAGCGGCAACCATTCGTCGGCCCTCATCAATCGAATGGCTCAGTCGCCGTTCAACTTGCGCAACACCTCCCGATTTACCAACCCTCTTTATCTCATCGGCAAGTACAGTCAAATCGGCATTAAACTGTTCTAAGTCGTCAAGTAATGGATCCGAACCCTCGCCTGAGCGGACCTGAAGCGAGAGGTTCATGGCAAGCGCCTGAAGCTCATCAATTCGCTTGCGCAAAGTCAAAGCATCGAGGCCAGCGTTTGGAGCATTCTCTTCGGTTGCCAGCTGGAGACTTTGTACGACCATGTCAGCTCTTCCGGCGAGGGTTTCAACCGCTGCCATCACTGCCTTCACATGTTGCTCGAGTTGCTCAGATTGTTTGTCAAGCAACGCAACCCTCCGC
>VFQT010004948.1_pt1 | contig 10532 bp, 9 predicted proteins | sample 3512381 | NCBI WGS metagenome assembly VFQT01 (sample SAMN10412376, study PRJNA504923) | tailings metagenome | isolation source: Relicate 2 Philex TSF3 active mining site | place: Philippines: Tuba, Benguet | collected 2017-08-29 | reverse complement strand
GTGCGGTTTTGGAACCACGAATGAACACGAATCGGCACGAATGAGTGCGATGTCATGGTGGCTCGGGCTTTAGCCCGAGTTCTGTTCTTTTGCGTTTCGCGGCGGCGGGGTTTGAGAGCTGACAGTGGCAGGGGGTGCGGTTTGGGGGTACCACGGAAGACACGGAAGGCGCGGAAGGGAATTGCAGGGGGCAGGGGAGTGGTTTGGGGGGAGTTGCCCCCTCACCCCCGACCCCTCTCCCCCGTTGGGGGCGAGGGGGGATTTAGTTTTCAGTTTTCAGTTTTCAGTTGCCAGTTGCCAGTTGTTTTTTTGAGTGGTGAAAGAAGCAGTGGCCCCCCTCGCCCCTGGAAGGGGAGAGGGGTCGGGGGTGAGGGGTGAAATGCCCCCCGGTGTCACCGTGTTTTGCAGGGACGTTTGTGAAGTGTCTGCAGCGTGCGACCTGCGGCACATCGCACAGCACAGTGCAGTTCTTCGCGTCTTCGCGTCTTCGCGTGAGGTCCTGCACTGGTGAGCGATGGTGGTTGTCGGAATGGTCGCTGTTGGGTGGGTTTTAGGGTGTGTTGCCCCCTCACCCCCGACCCCTCTCCCCCGTTGGGGGCGAGGGGGGCCTGCGGTGGGCTGCGCGTGCGATTATGGACGTGAGTACGAGTACGAGGAACAGGCGGCGGGGGGCGCGGGTTTTTTCTTAGGGATGAAGAGGTCTGAACCCCGAGGCAGCCATCGGGGACATTCTGTTCGCACAGAATGTCCCCTGAGCATGGCCTGATCGTTTACCTCTGCAATTAATCTCCCAGGATCCAGCCTTCGCAGGTTTGCACTGACTGATTTGGTACTTGAGCATGGGGATTGAAACGCGCCGCAAGGGTGCCATTCAGGTCGTGCCTTGCTGCCCATTCAACATAACTCAGAACCTGCGCGGCGTCTTTGATGTCGTGCAAATGCTCATTCACCGGTATTGCGCCTGGCCAGATTTCTGCATGAACCACCAGCGGCCCCTCTGTGGCAGGGCAGTGCCAGCCCGCCTCGAAAGGCCAGACAACGCTGCAGTCTCTTAATTGGTCATGAAAACGCAGTCGATTGAGTACTGGTATTCCCATAAGAGTCTGGCTGCCAACTGATCCGTTGTAGAACAATTGCCAGACAGACTTTGGCCACCGGCCCTGCTGCTGCAGAGTGACTTCGATCTGGCGGAATTCTGCGAGATTATCGTTGTAAACGTTCGGCCTCGTGGCTGGAAGATGTTCGTACAAATTCTGTTGCCCCTGCGGCCTGCCCCAGAATGGACCAGCAGCCGGCCCTGCGGCTGCATTCAGATGATTGGCTACTACGAATCTGTTGTTTGTGTTGTGGGCGTTATCCGCAATATGCTGGGTCAGCAGATCCCACAAAGCTGTCCAGTTGCCCTCATTGACGCCCAGCGCGTGGTGCCAGCCGTTCGGATAGCCATACGGAAAATCAAAACCCACCAGCACACGGTGTTTCGCCTGCACATGACTGAGCAGCAACTCAGCCACCGTCGCCTCGGCTGCCATCCGCGTTTCAGGGTTGATGGGTTCAGCAATTACGAAATCGCCGTTGTTGAGGAATTCAGCGGCACCAATCCAAATACTGTCTGCTCCCTGCCTCGGCCTTTGAGATGCACTCCAGTCGACGAAAACGTAAGCATCAAACAGTCTGGATTCACGCAGACACTGACTGGCGTCGACAGGCCTGTGAACAGTACGAAAACGGCGGTTTGGCAGTGGCGTGGTGTCGTCGAAAATTTGCTGCCAGACGAAGTTTCCTCGCAGTTCACTCGGTCTCTGTTGCGCGTCGATACGGCGGTACAAGTGTCTTAAATCGCTGTGCCGGCCACCGCGACTTCCCTCGACGTTGTCTACGAGCTGATAGCCTTCCCATGCGTCAGAATATTCGGCGACAAACAACCAGTCGGGCAGCATACGCTGGTGCCCTGCGATGCGACTGAGTTCTCCGTCACGACCGAATTTTGAAAGATTACGGCCAAATCCGTGATCCTGAACCACCACCACATGAGGCGGAGCACTGGTGAACCTGCGGTCGAAAAGTGCTTGATATGCGGCGAATGCATCGGCATGCAGGAACAGAACCGCCAGCCTCGAGGGACCATGCTGCGCATCCTTTTCCACATGTCTTGCCAGAACCTCGAGGAACCCAGGGGAGCCGTCACTCGAACCGTCGACTAATCGAGGTAAATCGTGCGGGTTCCTGCCACGGGGCACGAGGTCCGCCCATGTGAGTGGAATTCGTCGCAGAGACGAGTAGCCGGCAAATCCGTAAGTCGGACTCGCAAGCTCACGGTGCAGTTCCGACAATTCAACATGTGAATCGACATAGACGAAGCAATGAGCCCAGTCAGCTGATCCAAAGACCTGCACAGGGTGTCCGTCAAATCCGGATCCCGGATAGTAGACCACTCGCGAGCCGAAAAAATGTTCACGATCAAAGACGGAATTCTCATTGAAATTCGCCAGCCAGTACGGGATCTGTTCTGGACTTAACGACAGATATTCGGCAAGTTCCATAATTCTCTCCCGAAAAGAGTTACGCTTCAAACATCACCCGATAACTGAATCTCCGGACGTTCAAATCCCGCTGCCTTCACCGCCTTGCCGCCGATGGCTCGGGTAGCGGCTTTTGTCATGTTGGATCGATGCACCGCCGCGAAAACGTCGGCGGCGGGAAGGCCCGCTGCCACCGCGTCACCAAAGAGCAGGTAGCAGCGATCAGCCCACGCATCGGCAACGGCATCCAGATTCGCAGAAACATGAGCCTCCAGCCACTCCGCAAATTCCTCCAGCGACATTGCCGCACGGCTGATCAGCACGTCGCCATCCACGCCGACAGCAAGCAGCTCCGACAAAATGCCGCGCACCGCCACTGCCAGCGCTGCGGCACGTTCACGCGAACCGCGCAGGGGTTGCGGCGATCCGGCAACCTCCGCACCAATGCGGCGATGAAAATCTGCCACCTGATTCAATTCACCCAGCATCACTGCACCTCAACCTTCTGCTGAATTGCCCCTGTTCAGTACATCTCACAGCACTACGGGCGACTGCTGATCCCCAGCGTCAAAATGCTGTGCTGCCCGGCTCGCCACCGCCTGGACCGCACCGAAGAACTCCAGCCGCAGCCCACCAATACCCCGGAAACCGCCTCAGAAAAAAGATTCCAAATTGTCGTTTATGCGGATTAACAGGCCGCTGAATTCACCGCCTGCGGAACGTTGAGTCCAAAAAACAAATGGCAGCTATTGGTATTCTCTATATGGCTGTCCTTAAGGAAGCGATTTGGGGCTTTCAGGAGGAGTTCTGGGGTTTGAATTCTCCATACGCCTATATGTTACAGTGGGAGGCCCTCGCGTTAAGTGTGCTGGTGGAGCCTGCGGCTGCGTGCAAAGGGCCGCACAAACACGGTAGAAAGCCCAATTCATGGGGGAGAGAAGAGTGGGCCATCGCCTCCCTGCGTCCTTGATTTGACCAACCTGACCGCGGCCGCACCGCCCCTCATGTATGCCTTAGGTGTGAACGGCAAATGCCACCAGAAATCGGTTCAGCTGCGATTTTGTGGGCGTGTTTGGAACGGAGCCGCAAAATTGTGACCACCAGAAAAGGAGTGTGTGCCATGACGCCACTACGCTTGCTGCGCGGGCTGGTAGCGGGTAATTTCAGATCGTTCGACATAGCGTGAGTGGTTGCTGCCCACCCCACAAAGGCCCTGCAAATTATGGACACAAAATCCAAAACTGGCCGCAAACGACTGCGTGGTATCTTTGCCATCGAAGGAGAGTGGCAGAGTGACCTGCGAGGTGGGCTGAGTTTTCGTCCGCTGCTTGAGATCATTCGCAGCCTGCAGCGCAGCCCTTTTGTCCATCGGGACGCGGCGACGCGCGAAGAACTGTTCTACTACCTGCGAAAGTGGACGCAAAAACGATACGCCCGCTACTCAATCCTGTACCTCGGATTTCATGGCAACGAAGAAAGCATCCAGATAGGCGATGCACGTGAACGCAACTGCGAAGTTCGGCTTGACGAACTGATGGAAGAACTGGCTGGCAAGTGTGACAAGAAAATCATTTACTTTGGCAGCTGCAGCACTGTTGGTGTCGATGAGCGTCGGCTGCAGAATTTCCTGCAGAAAACTCGCGCACTGGCTGTCTGCGGATACCGGGAAGACATCGAAATGGTTCGTTCGGCAGCGTTCGAACTGCTGCTGTTCAACATTCTTCTTGGGAACGCTCTCACGATCAACGGTGTTCGGGCTATGCGACGTCGCATATTGACTGAAGAACGGCACCTTGTTCGCGAGCTTGGGTTCCGCATGGTTGTGAGAAAGAGCTCATAAGGTTGAGTACAGTTTTCACGAAAGACATCCACTAAATGGCGGAGATCTACCTTGGCTATGACCCGGGCGGTGGTGGTGCGCATGGAGTTGCCGCGATCAACGGCGAGCAGGCGGCGTGTGCGACAGTCGCGACTGCGCAGGATGCAATAAATTGGCTCACGCAGCAGTGTGGTCAGCAAACTCCGGCAGCCTTGGGGCTGGACACGCTGACTCTTTGGAGCACAGGTCCGGCAGGGTGGCGACCGGCAGATCGAGCACTGCGGCAGGCATACCCGGTGGCGTCAAATTCCATCGTTGCACCAAATTCGCTGTACGGAGCAATGTGCATCAACGGTGCCGCTGCAGGCCTGACCCTTAGGCAGCAGTTCCCGGCGATGCTGATCACCGAAACACACCCCAAGGTGCTTTATTCTGCGTTTACCGGCGATGTTTATGACTTTACCGGCAATCATGATGGAATGACGCAGCAGCTGGCCGGGTGGCTCCAGTTGGCTGTTCCCGCCATTCCCACTGACCACGCCTGGGACGCACTTATTTCTGCTTATGCCGCGCGAGCATGGCACACTCAAGAGTGGACGACGGATTTGCACCAGCTTCCGGCAAATCCGCATGAGTCGCTGGTGTGGCCAATGGGTCCGGCGGCGTATGCCTGGCCGACGGTGATTTCGCCCGCAGGTGACGCACCCATGCCGGCACGTGGCATCGCGCCAAAACGGCCTCGCTGGCAGGTGGCTGTCGACGTGCTGCACGCGTCAGGGCATCACGAGGTAGCGCAGCAAGTTCAGAAGTATCGCAATGCAAAAAATGAACGTGCGGGCTGGGACGCGTGGCTGAAAGCCAGATTTCCGGAGCTCTGGAATCTTGTCTCGCAGCATGAATAAGTGCGATGTGGCCTCGGGGGAACTCCGACGAGGAACTTCTCCCCGGTGGTTCTTTGCGGTTGTGTTGTGTGCTGTGGGGTGAGCCGGAAACGCTGGTGATCGGGCAGTTGCTCCTCACCAGCCCTTCCTTAACTCTTCGCGGACCTGCAGCGGGTCCATGACCAGACTGCAGGTTTCCCAGTCGGCGTCTTCAACGCGACTGTATTTGGCGTCGAAGGGGTTTCTAGCCGATGCGGTTCTGTCAATCAGCTGCCGCGCGGCCTGCTCGTTGTCAAGGGCCAGCTGTACCCAGACGTCTTCCAGTGTGTCCGGGATCTGCCCAAACAGATCGTGAATCGCTTCCAGACGATCGGCCAGAACTTCATGCACCCGGTCTTCCACGGATCCCCGGTAACGCAGGTTCGCGACCCACACTTCGCTGCGCGACTGACCAATTCGTTGAATCCGCCCCTTGCGCTGTTCAAGACGGGTGGGATTCCAGGGCAGGTCGATATTGATCAGTGTTCCCAGCCGCTGCAGATTCAAGCCTTCAGACGCCGCATCGGTGCCCAGCAGGATCTTCAGACTGCCGTCCCGCACTCGCTGCTTCAGTGTATCCCGCTCGCAGCGCTGAAACACCCCGCCGCGCCAGAAGCCGCTGCGACCACTGCCGGCATACAGTCCCAGGTCCTGATCCGCAAATTCGCCTCGCCCGGCTAACTCCTCACCCACCCAGCGGGCCGTGTCATAATACTGCGAAAACAGAATGCAGCCGGCATCCAGCCACCGCGATTCACTGTCCGCGCGGGTCCCCAGCAGGTAACCCAGCACCGCTTCCAGTTTCGGATCCCGGTTGCCCCCCTGCTGCAGCAGCATCAGGCAGCGTTCCAGAGACGCTGCCTCCGCCTCAGTATAATCCCGCAGCTCGGACTGCACCTCTCGTCCCGGCTGCCGCTGCTCCCCGGATTCGTCCGCCAGCTCAGTGAAATCATCCTCTTCGTCCGCCGCGTCTTCCGCTTCCAGACTTAACAACTTCGTCACCGTCCGACGACCAGCCTCCATCGAACTTCCCAGGCGACGCAGCAGCAGCGTTTTGAAGAAACCGGCCGCCTTCACTCGCTGCTGCAGCAAACGGCAAAATGTTTCCGCCTCGTGATACGCGTCCAGCAAATACCCGCCCAGCGTCAGCGCACCGTCAGCAGACTCACCAAACAGCCGCACCGACACTCGCGGCAGAAAATAACTGCCGGTTGCCGGATTGATGGTACTTTCCAGATACCCTCGAGTGCGGCGGACAATGCATCGCAGCAGCGGATTGAATCGCCCGGCAAACTCCGGCAGCACATGGTTGATCAGCTGCACCTGCCGCACTGCGGCCGGCAGCCGGTCAATCGTCTCCGGGGCAAACTGCCACTGCTGGTCACTGGCATTCAACGCCCGGCGAATCTTGCGAAATGCCGGATCCTCGTCCGCCGCCGGCAGCGGATCACGCACGTACTGCCAGCCGTCGTGAGCGTCTTCGGGAATGCCGCGCTGCCCCTGCGCCACTGCCAGGCAGCGACTGGGCTGATACCAGGGACTGGATCGAGTCCTGCCGCCCAGCACCCCGTCATTGCCCTCCGACAAAATACGCAGCAGGTCCCACGCTTCAATCGGATGCAGCTGCACGGGAGTGGCCGTGGCCAGCAGCAGACTCTTCGTCCGCTGACCCAGCCGGAACAGGAAATTCATCAGATTGTTGCCCTCAGGAGCGACATCGAGGTCCTCCGGCGCAGCATCAATCTTTGGCAGATTACGCCGCCGCGCCCGGTGCGCCTCATCCACGATCACGCACGTGTACCGACGCCGGCAACCCGCCTTGCAGCATCCACAGGCAGGCGTGAGGGGAGAGTGTGACAGGGTAGCATGAGGCGAGGAAAAAAACAGTGAGTGGCGGCGGGGGTGTGTCAGCGGGAGTGTGGCTGGCGGGTGAGGTCGGACAGAGGGCTGTCCGGGTAAAAGTGGAGAAAAGTGTGGGTTTTGTGGGTTTGGTGATGATCTCGTGACGATGGTCGGCTGCACCCGCCCGCGATGAGCAATGGCTGCACTCTGGTGGTCGTGGACACCCTGGGCGGGCCTCGATATACTTCAGGGTGCGAACGGTGGTCGCGGCCGGTGGCGGCTGTTGTCACGGATCCTGCGAGAGCCTGGTCGAGGGTGCTGCGATGTCCTTTTTGAAATCACTGAGACTGGACAGATTCCTGTCGTTTCCTCCGGATTCCCCGGCCATTGAACTCAAGTCGCTCAACGTCCTTGTGGGGGCTAACGGGTCCGGCAAGTCGAACGTGATTGAGGCGATTGAGTTGCTGCGGGCGACTCCGACGGGATTCGCGAGTGCCATCCGCGACGGCGGTGGTGCCTCCGAGTGGCTATGGAAGGGGGAATCGGGTGGTCATCCGGCAGCGATCGAGGCCATCATCTGCGGCAACGGCGATTCTCGTGACCTGCGGTATCGACTGCAGTTTCAGGCATCGGGGCACCGCACAGAGGTCATCGATGAGTCGTTGGAGGAGGCAGACAAACGGCACCCGAGTGAAAAGGATGTGTACTTCTTTTACCGTTTCCAGCGGGGACGGCCGGTTCTGAATGTCCAGATGGATCCGGCGGACCGTTTTTCGCGGGTGGAACGGCACCTGCGCCGTGAGGAACTGATTCCTGATGAGTCGGTATTTTCGCAGCGAAAGGGGGCAGAAACGTATCCGGAAATCACTCGACTGGGCAGGCAATTTGAGGAGATTCAAACGTTTCGTGAGTGGAGCTTTGGGCGTTATGCGACCGTACGCCGGCCGCAGCCTGCCACTTCGTCGGGTGCTGCCCTGGCGGCCGACTGTGCGAATCTTGGGTTATTCCTGAACGGCTTTGAGCACTCGTCGGTGATTCCGCACTTCAATAGTCTCCTGAGGCGTTTTCTGCCGCGATATCAGCGATTTTCAACTCGGATCACCGGTGGCAATGTGCAGCTTTACCTGCATGAAGACGGACTGAGCACTCCTGTATCGGCGACACGTCTGTCGGATGGAACCATACGATTCATGGCCCTGCTTGCAGTGCTTCTGAATCCGGCTCCGCCACCACTGATCTGTATTGAAGAGCCTGAGCTGGGGCTCCATCCGGACGCTGTCGCGATTCTTGCCCAGTTACTGGTCGACGCCTCCCGTCGCACGCAGCTGATTGTCACGACCCATTCAGACATCCTGATTTCGGGGCTGAGTGAGAACTCAGATTCCGTCGTTGTGTGTGATTATGCTGGTGGGACGCGTCTGGAGCGGGTTGATCCTGATCGCCTGGAAGACTGGCTGAGCCAGTACCGCCTTGGTGAGATCTGGCGGATTGGTGAACTGGGGGGCAATCCGTGAGAAGGATTGTGATTTATGTGGAGGGCGGCGGAGATTCCGCGCAGCAGAAGACGGAGTTACGTCAGGGGTTACAGGAGTTGTTCAGAACGCAAAGGCAGGCGGCTGCGCAGAGGGGGCTGAGTCTTTCTTTTGTGCCAGCAGGCAGCCGCAATGAGGCGCGGCGGCAGTTTACAATCCGGATGCGTTCGTCGCCGTCTGACATTGTGGGACTGCTGGCAGACTCGGAGGAGCCGGTGCCCGCTGAGGTACCCGGCAAGGTGGAGCAGAACGCTCTTGAACGGAGGCAGCACCTTGTGACCCGCGATGGCTGGCAGCTGACGGAATTTCCCGCGGCACACATTCACCTGATGGTGCAGTGTATGGAGGCGTGGATTGTGGCGGATCCGGAGGCGCTGAGTGAGTACTACGGAGCTGGTTTTAAGGCGGCTAAACTGCCAGTGAGGACCAATCTGGAGGAAGAGCCGAAAGCTGCAGTTTACAGTAAGCTGGCGGACGCAACGAGGGGAACGTCAAAGGGTGAGTACTCGCAGGCAAACCATTCCAAAATCAGACACGCAGGCAGACTTTTGGCCATGATTGATGCCGCGAAAGTCGCGAAACGCTGTCCTCGATTTGCGACCTTCTCCGGGTGGCTTGGTGATGTGATCAATCGAGCGGCGCAGTCCTGATGCTGTGACTGTGCGTCCTGCCACGTCACGCACTGTGGTGCGCGCGATGCGACCGCACCGCACGCGGTGCGTCTGCGTGGCACGGGTGCTCTGGCCGGTGATCAGTCAGAGGCGTCCGGAGTATTGAGGCTATTCGCTCACCAATGGTGTGAGTGGTACTGGCTGTCTGCGCTGCCAGTGCTCAGGCTCGCTGAGGCATCAGTCCTCGCCCTGTCCCGTTCTGCGGCCGCCCTGCACCGGGCCAGCTGTCTGCCACGCCGGGCCCTGGTTCGCGCTCCTGATGTCGGGAATCTGCGCGAATTGACACCAACAGTGGTAAAAACGGCCAATCCCCGGCATACAGGGCAGAGGCGTATGGTGCGCTTCGTGTTGTGTTGTCCAATGGCAATTGACAATGGAAGAAAACCATGCTGTTTATTGATCTTGATCTGATTCCTGCAAACCCGGATGAGAAGCACGCAGAGTTCCTGAGTGATGCTGACTTCATTGTTCCTCAGAAGTTCAAAGATCAGCTGGGGCCAGAGAACCTGGTGTTTCTGGAAAAGTACGGTTCGTACCTGAGATGCCTGAGTCGCGGATTGATTGAGCCAGTGAATGAAAGCCAGCGACGATTTCTTGCTGGCCAAGCAGTTGATGACGTGGCGATTCAGACTTTGCGGCTTGCCATCGGTGTCAATGACGAAACTGGCCGGGTAAGTCGTGTACGAGTTTTTCCCACAGGCGATTTTGTGGGCTACAAGAAGTCCAAAATAAGGCCCATTAAATTCCCTGAAAAATCCCCTTGGGCCCTCTGATTCGGCTGGCGCGGAGCATTCCTGAGGGAGCACCCTGCTGCTGCAGGCGATGCGCAGCGGGCATCCGCGGTGCGGGGCCGGTGCGGTTTTGGAACCACGAATGAACACGAATCGGCACGAATGAGTGCGATGTCACTGTAGCTCGGGCTTTAGCCCGAGTTCTGTGCTTTTGCGTTCCGCGGCGGGCGGGTTTGAGCGCGGTGAGTGGCTGGGGTTGAGGTTTGAGGGCACCACGGAAGACACGGAAGACAGGGAAGGGAATTGCAGGGGGCGGGGGGTGGTTTGGGGGGAAGTGCCCCCTCACCCCCGACCCCTCTCCCCCGATGGGGGCGAGGGGGGATTTAGTTTTCAGTTTTCAGTTTTCAGTTTTCAGTTTTCAGTTTTCAGTTTTCAGTTGCCAGTTGCCAGTTGCCAGTTGTTTTTTTGAGTGGTGAAAGAAGCAGTGGCCCCCCT
>VFQT010004946.1_pt1 | contig 10536 bp, 7 predicted proteins | sample 3512381 | NCBI WGS metagenome assembly VFQT01 (sample SAMN10412376, study PRJNA504923) | tailings metagenome | isolation source: Relicate 2 Philex TSF3 active mining site | place: Philippines: Tuba, Benguet | collected 2017-08-29 | reverse complement strand
AAATTACTGCCGATAATCACAACACTGGTTCCACCATTTGAGCTACCCGTAAGCGGAGTAATTGTGGTGATAGTCGGAGTTGTGTAATAGGTGTAAGTAGCGTTCACAACACCCACAGGAGTAGTAACTGAAACCGTCACTGGACCTGCGGTGCGGGCAGGAGCAACCGCGGTAATTTGGGTATTTGAATTAACTACAAATGATCTTGCAGCAATACCACCAAATGAAACCGCGGTAGATCCCAAAAGATTATTACCGACAATCACAACGGTGTTTCCGCCATTTATAGAGCCACCATTTGGCGAAAGCTGGGTGATGCTTGGTGCAACATAGGTAAATGATTGTGATGCAGTCACCTGACCAGCTGGGGTTGTGACCACAATACTTGCTGAACCCGCAGATCGAGCCGGCGTGACCGCAGTTATTTGCGAATCTGAATTAACAGTAAATGAGCTAGCGGCTGTTCCACCAAAGGTTACTGAGGTAGCACCGGTTAGATCAGAACCTGAAATTACAACGGTAGTTCCCCCTACGGTGCTTCCGGTAAGTGGTGACACCGAGTTGATTACTGCACGACGATAATTGAATCCACCAATTGAAGTTACAGATCCACCCGCTGCGGTAATGACAACATCAACGGCGCCAGAGCTAACCCGTGGCGGTGTTACCGCAGTGATACGAGTTGGTGAATTGACCACAAAGGATTTCGCGGCGGCGCCACCAAAACTCACCGCGGTGACATTCCTAAAATCAGTGCCCGAAATTGATACCGAGGTGCCGCCAGAAATAGCGCCGGTATTTGGAGTAATAGTTGTGATAGTTGGTGCTGGAACACTCCAGGTAGCTATCAAAATTACACGATTTCTCTTCGGCGCTTTTACTTTCACATATGTACTAATAGTCGGAGCCGGAAAGGTCGCGGTCGCATATCCCGCCTTTGCCGTATCAAGCACCGCAGCAAGACGCTCCTTAGTCAATCTCTTCATCGCTGAAGTTGCGCCAACCTTCTTGTTGTACGCAGTCCTGGTGAAGGTCAGGTCAGTTCCATTATCAGCACGAACCAATGACCCAATCTTGATTATGCGCTCAATGTCCTCGAAGGGAATATCTGATGAATTAGATAGGAACTTAATTGTGATGGTTTCACTCTTCTTAACCGGCTCCGCCTGGGCAGATACCGATGAAAAACCAGAAAATAGAAGGGAAAATATAGAAAGTAGCGCTATACGTCTCATGAGCGCCAAGCTAAATTTCAATTATTAAAAAACACTGAGATAAAGCTGTAGGTCACCGCACAATATGAATCTCTAATTAAGCTCACTTTTCCACGGTGGATTTGCACCTGCACGCGAACAGGTAATCCCGGCAGCTCTCACCGCTCGATCTAAAACCCCTCGCAAAACACTCTCATCCAACAAACCCGACAATCCATTATTTAAAACACCCTCAACCAATACTGCACCAATGGTGTCGCCCGCACCCACCGTATCCACCAAATCAACTAAAGCTCCCGGCACAGATAAAACAAATCCCTCTCCATACGCTCGCAACCCCGCAGCTCCCAAAGTCACAACAATCAAAGAAACTCCAGAGGCCAACCAACGATTCACCACAACCAATTCAGATTCTGTATACAACCAACTCAAATCATCTTCACTTAACTTCACAACATCAGATACCGATACCCAGTTATCAACCGCGGCCTGATAAAGAGAAACATCCCCCTCAATTGAAGGTCGCACATTCGGATCAAATACCACCACAGAATCAGCCTTCGAAACCCATTGAAATAAGGCTTTTGCCCCAGGTTGCACCAATGTCGCAACCGAGCCCACATGAATTACATCGGCAGAATCCTTAGGCAACCACGAAGCTGAAAAAGAAAAAGTGGCTGTTCCTTCTAATTCAAACTCATATCTGGCAACACCATTCTCATCAATCAAAGCCCGCGCCAACGCCGTAGGCAAAGAGGAGCGATAAACCGAAGATAAATCCACACCGCTTTCCAAAAGCTCGGTTTCAATCAAAGACCCATACTCATCCGAAGAAATTCCACCAACAAAGACACTAGAAAAACCCAACCGCGCCAACGCCTTGGCCGTATTAGCCGGACCCCCACCCACATGCGCCGATTGCGAACCACCCACATTGATTAAATCAATCAGCGCCTCACCTGCTACATATGCACGCTTCATGCAGTCCTAACAACCTTCCGCAAGAAATTCTCCAAATTAACAAAGTTGAATTGATTGGAATCAAAGAGTCTCATCATCTCGGTGTAGATCCCTTGGCTGGTGTCATCAATTCGGTATCCATTACTTCGCAAGAATACGTCTAAGACGCCAAAAGCAACACGTTTATTGCCGTCAATAAAACAGTGATTGATTGCCAGGCTCTCAAACAAGGCTGCCGCCTCTTCAATAATGTCCTGGTAGTAACCAGTTTGTGGCCGCGACAGCGCCGCCTCCAATAATCCATGTTCTCTCATACCCGCCCCACCACCATGCCTACTCAGCAATACCCCGTGGATGAGGTGCGCATCGCTAACCGTTAAATATCGCAGACTCTCCATTTACTTGGCCAGCTCCCTATAAAGATCATCAAACTCTGCAACGCTCTTGGCCAGCTCTTCAACCACAAAGGACCTGGGCGGCTCCATGGCCGAGTCGTTCAAAAATTCCTCAATAAATTCAACTACCTGCTCTAAATCCATGATTACCTCGCTAGATATCGATTCCTTCGAGGTTACTTCTTCCTGATCCTTCAACATGCCGCGTATTTACGCTGCGCAGCCGTCCTTCTCAATTAGTTAACCAATAGGTAAACAGCTTTTTCGCTGCCTTCTCATATTCAAAAAACTAGCCAAATGCCCAAAAAAGGCGCACTCATATCTGATGAGTGCGTCCTTATGCGTCCAGCCGATCTGAAGAAATCCTTTAGATCGACTTTTTTAGAAAGGAAACAAATGTCTACAAAGACATCAATCAAGCGCATTGCGCTTGTTGCTGTGTCAGCGTTGGGCTTTGGTCTGTTGTCAGTAGTGCCTGCGAAGGCAGTTACCTCAGCAGCGGCGGTTAACAACGGAGGAGTCTTCTTCGTTGGTGGCGCTGATGTAACCATCAGCTTCACGACTTCTGGCGCAACAGACAAAGTTGCTGGAAACTGTCTTATTTCGCCAAACGGTTTTTGCCCAGGCGACGATGACCAGTTCCTCGGCAGCGCAACGAACGGAGATATCCCAGCCGGATATCGTGGGACAAACTTGACCGTTACTTCTTCTGCACTAACGGCAACTTCTACGTCCCCTTCACTAATAATTCCAAACAACCTATTGGTTCCTGGCCTATATAAAATCGGAGTTGGTAGCCATGCAACAGATCTAACTACCGCAAATGAAGGAACTGCCGAGGCAGCAGCAGGAGCATCTGGAGATTTTGTGACCTTCACTGTTTTGCCTGCGGTTGCATCGGGCGCGGTTACTGCGGCTACAGATGCACCTTTCTACACCTTGACTGCATCCACAGACGCAACTGCGACAATCGTTGTGTCTAAGCCTGCTGGTACGGGTGCCGTGAAGGCTCGTGTGCTTACAGCACCTTCTACCGCAGTTGAGTTCATTCCCGGCTACAAAGGTTCGGGATTCACAATCACTGATCTTGTGGGTGCTGGTTCAAATGCCACAGGTGCAACTGTAGGAATTGCTTACAATGGAACTGCAGGAGCTAACAAATTATCAGTGGCTGGCACTTATGGAATCCAGATTTGGGCAGATAGCAATGGTGACGGCGAGTTCACTACGGGTGAAATCGCTACCACAGTTTCTGTCCGCTTCGGCGGTGCTGCAACTGCAACTGGTTCCACAATTTCGTTGAGTCGTTCACTTACTGCTAACACTGCAAATAACGATTCTGGTTCGGTTGGTATTGCAAACACTGAAACTTTGGGTAACGCAGCCGGTCTATTGGATAATTTCCGAGTAACCGTAACCTGTGCCGACACACTAGGAAACCCTGCAACTTGTACTCCAACCATCTTCGAAGATACTGATGAGTCAGATATTGGAGCATCTGGTTCCGCAACTTCTATGACTCGTGTAGGAAACACAAATACCTACATTTTCGATGCGACTATCTCATCTGCCGGTGCCTCTACTGGATACACTGATGTTGAAGTTACCTTGGCATTGTCCGGCACCGCGACCACCAAAACCGACACCTACAGAAATGTTTATCTCGCTGATGCAATCACACAGCTTGAAGCCATTGATGCTGTTGGCATCGGCACAGTTGGAGCTCTCGGTAAAGAAGACTTGTTCAAGGCGGGAGTAACCTCTACTTCAGCTCTACCAGCTGCTGAAGCAATTACTGTTGATAAGGCGGTTACAAGCATTACCTACAAAGTGACTGCCCCCGCTGCGCAAGCTAATCAATACATTATCGTACTTCGTCGACCAGCTGCTGTTGGAACATCCCTAACAGTTGCTCCAGAGACAGTAACGATTCGTCGTCTTGGATCTGACGCAACTGCGACTTGGTCTGAGGCTGTAACTGGTGCCGCAGCTGATTCCTATACGGTAAGCGTTCTTGGCGGTACTTCAGGAACTTCTGGAACAGGAACCGGTAACGCAGCGATTGCAGTAACTTATGCAACCGCGACACCAGCAATTACAGCAACCCCATCTGCTGCAGTCCTTGCAAAAGATGGCGCATCGACCACTTTCAGCGGATCACTTGCTGATCAATTTGGACGTGTTCTTTCTGCAAAGACTGTTTTCTACTCAGTATCAGGCCGTAACCCATCAAATGGTTCGGTTACTACAGCGGAAGATGGTTCTTTTGGAAACGTAGTTGTTACAGATTCCTCAGGAGTCGCGACAACACTTACAACTCCAAACACAGACACAATTACCTGGACCTACAACTACACCACCTCAACTGGTGCGGCAGCTTCGGCTACCGGTTCAAAGTCTGTTACTTACTCATTGACTGGTCCATCAGTCGCATCTGTGGTCGTAACTTCTGCGACAACAACTAAGCAGATTGATCAGGCTAAGGCTTCGGGCATCCCTGCTCGTTACACCACCTACACAGCAACTGTCCGCAAGGCTGATAACACATCTTCAGGCGCAGGAATTCTCTGCACCTGGGCCGGTGGCGCTGGTGATCTATTTGAAAATGGAATCAATACTTCCGTTACTGATGCTGATGGGCTCTGCACAATCGACGCATATCGCGATCTAGTAGGTTCATCCGCAATTACAGCGTCTGCTGTTGGCGTAACTTCAAACACTTCACTTCCCGTTAAGTGGGTAAACCAGGCTGATCAAGCAACGGCTACTGGCGATCATGATGGTCGTTACATTGCAGTAACAGCGGGAACTGCTGTTGCCGGTACACCAGTAACCGTTCTAGCAAAGGTCACCGACCGTTGGGGTAACCCAGTGGCCGGCGTTGATGTCACATTCCAGCTTTCTGGCGTTGGGCGTCTAGTCTCAGGTGATTCACTTGCTAAGGAAACAAATGTAAACGGTGAAGCACAAGTTCAGGTTGTTTCTTCTGATAGCGAAACTGGAACAAACACTGTTTCAGCAAGCTTTACAGGTGCACAAGCTGATGACATTGCAGGCATCGTCACAGTAAACGTAGCTACAACTCCAGGTCTGGCAACAGCTGGCGGTGGAGATACGCAGTCTGCGACAACTGTTGCCGGCGTAACAGCGGCTGTGAAGTCAGCATCAGGCACCGTTACCTTCACCAAGAACACCTCTGTCTCAACTGCAGATGCTCTGCTTGAGCTAGCAAAGGCAATTGGCACCGGTAAGGACGTAGAGGCTGCAGCTGATGCTGCTCTCGAAGCCATTGATGCTGCTAACGCTGCAACCGATGCTGCAAACCTAGCTGCTGAAGCTGCAGATGCTGCAACTGTCGCTGCTGAAGAAGCACGCGATGCTGCAGATGCTGCAACAGCTGCTGTTGAAGAGCTTGCAACTCAGGTCGCCACTTTGATGTCGGCTCTGAAGGCACAGCTCACAACCTTGGCTAACACAGTTGCCAAGATTGCAAAGAAGGTTAAGGCCTAAATATGAAACCTACACGACTGATCTCTGGCCTTGTATTGGCTCTGTCTCTCAGCATGGCACCTGCCATTGCTGACGAGCCGACACCAGTCGTGGCCACTTCAGAGGAAGTGCAGCTAATTACCGATGCAGTTAGTGAAGCGAAAGATGCAGCTGAAGCTGCCATCCAAGCTGCACAACTTGCACAGGAAGCTGCCGATGCCGCTTCTTCTGCAGCGCTGGACGCACGCAATGCGGCCGATGCTGCGAATGTTGCGATCGAACAACTCAAGATTCAAATTGAGGAGTTTGCTTCCAGCACTAAAGCTTCAATTACTAAATTGTCCAAAACAATGGCCAAGATAGCCAAGAAGCTAAAGGCCTAATACAGGCTAAGCAGTACAGGGCTGGCCCTGATTCTTTTAGGAGAATCGGGGCCAGTTCTTCAACAAAAGAAATTTGGTCCCGAAACTTATACAAAGGAATTTTCTTGAAACTTAAATTAGTCAAGAGTCTCGGAATTATCGTTGCTGCAAGTCTATTTTTTCCTTCATCGGCTTATGCCGATCAAACTATTGCTATCGACTTAAATAATTTTCAGGATGATGGCTTAGGCCGTCTCTACCCTAATTACACTATTTCTGGCGTAAACGATGGAGACGTAGTAACGATTAATGTTTCTAACGCTGCAGAGGGATTCCTTGGTTACATTAATGATGGAGCAGGCAACTCCCTAAACGTTTCAAATGGAGGCGCCGTAAACATTACAAACAACACCGGACAATTTTATGGCGTCGGTTCTGTCAGCGCCCTCTCGTACAACAATGTAATTAGTGGAAACTACACGGTGACAGTAACTATTGGTGCCGAAGGTTTATTTTCGCAGAATGAAATGAATGAAAAACCGCTCGCTGATGAAACCTCAGACCCTTTAAATGCCGTGGGATGGCTTGTTCTCGAATGGAGAGATAACTTCGTCAATCAAAATAATTGGAAGCAAGTGAGTTTAGTTCGATCGGGGAGTCCCGCCACATCTCGCGCATCAAATTCTCTAAAAGTTTTATCACGACCAGAGATGACTCAAGAAGGCAACCAACTCACTTGCACTAGTGGGTCATATAAATTTCTAAATGGTGGCTCCACAGAAGAAGAGTCAAAACTAGAGGCTCTCATCTATACGCTCTATATAGATGGAGTAGCCACGTCAAGAGTCGGGTCCGAAAATCTTTCAGTAATTCCGACCCATTTTTTTGAACCAATAAGTGGGCAAATCGCTGGAAGTGCGAATTTAGAGTCAGCGACTTGGGACATTACAGGTAGCGAGAATTTTGATGCTTACTGCACGGTTTATGCGTGGGAGCGTGGCGCCAATATGCAGTCTTCGTCAATTGTCATCTCCGATGTCGTGAAGAAGTCGATTGCAACAGCTAAAGCTGAAGAAATGGAGAGACAACGAGCACTCGCAACGGCCGCTAACTTCACAAAAGAAGCTCGCGAGGCTCGTAAGCGCGCTGCTGCAAGGGCAACTAACCCATAGAGCTTTACGAATCAATAGTGCTTGAGCAATAAACAATGAATTCCACGGGGCACGACCCGATGGAATATCACCGAGGGGCTCTCAGAAATGGGGGCCCTTCGGGCTTTTCTAAGTTAATTGTGGTCATTTACATGTGCGATTAATGTGTTGCTCACTTATTGTGAGCCGGTGCGAATCCGAATTTTCTCTACTTTTGCTCTCGCAACCTCCCTGGTATTTTCAATGGTCTCGCCAGCCAGTGCGGCGGATATTCGACTGATTGATGTTGTCGGAGTTAATTGGATCGGCTCGAAGCCATTTGAAGTCAGTTTGAATCAAGTTGAGAATTCGATAAAAACCGAAGTAAATCAAAGGTGGAAGAGATACACTACATTTGAAGATTCGCAAGAAGACAAATCCATTGAATTCGTGCATGGCAAAACTCTAAATTCCACTTTAACTTTGACACTCCCTATGCAATGTGAAGGAAATTCAGCTTCACAGTTTATGAATTCCATAAGGTCAGAAACTTATAAGCGACTAAACATTGAAGATTATTCAAAGAGATATCTGGTGATTCTTACTCCAAATGCAGGTTGTGTTTGGACTGGCCGAGCTTTGATGGGGAACATTAATAATGGTGGGGGTGTATTGACATTAAATAACACGGCAGATCCTTTCATCATTGTTCATGAATTGGGGCACGCACTGGGATTAGGCCATAGCAACTTCTTGCGTTGTGATTCGGGAAAGAATGATGGGCCATGGGGAACCGATTGCAAAGCTGTTGAATATGGCGGCACTGTTGATGTGATGGGCAATGTGGATGTTGATGCGCCTTTGTCTACCTACAATCAATGGCAGTTGGGTTATTTAGATGAGAAAGATATTTATCAATCTTGGTTAAGTGAAAAGGTTGAGTTAAGTGCTACTGATGTAATCGGCGGTACTCGGGCAATTTTTATTCGCGATGGAAAAGCGACTTACTGGGTGGAGTATCGCCGAGCCAGCTTTGCTACTAATTACAAAGCTGGGTTAGTTATTTTCCGCACCGATCCACCGCCGACTGCTGCGATTGTCAGTCCAAATCCGGAGGACTCTGCGGCGTCGGAGCCAGGGTCTGGAGTTACCACTGATTATTGGATGTTGAACTGGGATAACTACACATATGTGCGCTCAAAAGCCAATGGATCAATGACTTTGCCGCAGGGAAATGTGGCTACGACATTCAGCGGAAATGTCTCGATTGTGGCCAGCCCGAGTGCTTCTGCAAACAAAGTGACGGTTTCTATTACCCGCAAAGCAGATACCACTCCACCACCTGCTCCTGAGTTAATTGATCCGGCGCAGTGGCGCTATCCAGAAGTGTCGATTATCAAGAGTGGTTATGACGATGGTGAGACTGCGATTGCAGGTTTTGAGGTCGATGTTGATGGCAAGGTAAGTGCGGTTGAGTCGGCTGAAGTTTCGAACTTCACACCTACTTATCTAAATCCATTTGCGCCATTAAAGACTGTTTATTTGAAGAACCTACCCGAAGGTGATTACAGCATCGCGGTGCGTGCTATTGATGTTTGGGGAAATAAGAGTCCTTGGTCAAAGAGTGTTAAGGCTTATGTTGATAGAGGAAATCCTGTAATCACATCGGATTTCAAAGTCTCGTCTATCAATTCCAAGGAAACCACAGTTACCTGGTCGGGTGTGCGAGATGAGGGAATTGGATTGTGTTCAATCATTTTGCATAATCCAGAAGGATTTGTATTAGCAAGATCGGCTGCAAAGAGTTCCCCATCATTTGTAGTGCCGACTGGTGCTTCATTTAGCGCCAAGGCACAGGTTTTTGACTGCTTGGGTAATGGCATGGCTGGGGATGTTTCACTCTCCTCTTCCTTTATTGAAGCAGCTAAATCAAAGCGAACTGGTAAATGGAGCGCCGCCCCGGCGATTTTTGGCAGTGGTGCTTTGAAATGCACCGGTAAGTGCAATGCTTCAATTTCTACAAACGGAAATGTGTCGGCGCTAATTGGTGAGGGTAGTGCTGAGATTTTGGTGTCCGGAAAATCAGCGGTAAAGATTTCTGACTCTACCGCACAGGTATTGCGTAACTCCGATGCGGTCTCTATTGGGGCAAGAAATAAGGTAATTCGAATATCGGGCAAGAACTTTGTATTTGGCGGATTGACCAAATTTGAAGCCAAAATCAGCGAATTTAAGCCTGTTTCTAAGGGTCCAGAGATTCCGGATCCATCTTTGGATGAACCGATTCAAAAGAGCATGAGCCGATTCGGCTTTAACCAACAGGATTTCACAAGTGACTGGACCATTTTGCCGATGGCCCGCGGAACCACATTGTTAGATCCAACTTTGGATCTTTGTGCCGCTTCATATGCGTCAGAAAGTGGTCGAGAGGTTCGCCGTCAGATTTCAGTAACAAAAGTTGGATCTCCTTATTTGTTCCTATCTTCCGAGACAGTTAAGTACAAATCTGTTGCAGCAGCCAACGCAGCATTAGCGGAGCTGAAGAAGAACTACGAGGCTTGCGTGACTAATAAAGGTGGCACAGAAAACGGCACCTTCACCGATTACACCTTCCAAAGCTTGCCGGACATCAAGGCTTCCTTGGTCGAGGAAAAGTCTCGTGTAGTTGTGCGAGCGACAATTGGTAAAGGTCAGGCAGCACGCCAACTTCTAGGCGTCTATCAATACAGCGGAATGTATTTCACTGGACTGTATGTAGTTGTTGCTGGCGAGAAACCGATTGCCGATGAAGAAGTATTGCGTTGGCTGGATGTTGCAGGAGTGATGGCAAAACGTCTGCAAGCTGGCTCTACATTGCAAGGTTAATTCCCAAAGACTTTTCACTCTTACAAAAGGCCGATGGCCCCTGGTTTCCCAGAGGCCATCGGTTACTACTTTTTGAAAGCTAAGGCTTTACGCCTTTACCTTCTTTGCAATCTTGGCAACT
>VFQT010004944.1_pt1 | contig 10549 bp, 15 predicted proteins | sample 3512381 | NCBI WGS metagenome assembly VFQT01 (sample SAMN10412376, study PRJNA504923) | tailings metagenome | isolation source: Relicate 2 Philex TSF3 active mining site | place: Philippines: Tuba, Benguet | collected 2017-08-29 | reverse complement strand
TATGAACAACATCAGGCAACAACCCGCGCTCTGACAACAATTTGCCACCGCGTGCCGCTTCTGCGATACCTGCTTCAGAGAGGCGCACATCAACCCAGCCAGTAAATAAGTTGAGGGCATTCCATTCAGATTCGCCGTGGCGCAAGAGGATGAGCTTCAAAGTAGACATGGCGCGAATCTTCTCACATCAAATCAGATGCTCAAATGCCTGCAGATTGGCTAGTGATTCACCGCGGCTAACCCGCCACGCCCATTCACGACGGATGGCATCGGCAAAACCTAATTCCAGCAAGGGATTAAATGCGCTATCTGAATATTGCAGAACCGATCCGATTAAGCGATCTAACTCTTGCGCCGTTACCGCAGGCAGCGGCAGCCGCCCCACGAGATAAATATCGCCGAGTTCGTTAATAGCAAAAGCAACTCCATACATCGCTGCATTCTTTGCCATACACCATTTGTGAACAGCATCTTCGTGCGTATCTGGTTTACGGATTACAAAGGCATTGATGCTCAGCGAATGGTCGCCCACAACAAGTGCACAATGAGTCTGTAATTTTTTCTCACCTGGAAGCGTCACCATAAAGGTATTGGCATCTTTTCTTTCAAAATCTAAATCATGTGACTGTAGGAAATCCTCGATCACATCGCGTGGATTCATCATTGCGCCAATCGGGGACATCTAGCCAATGCTCTTTGCCGCTTGTTCGCGCTGCGACAGTACGCGGTCATAGATATCCAAAGTTCCGCGAGATGTGGCATACCATCCGAAGTGCGATGCATGTTCCGTGGCGCCCATCGACAATAAGACTCGTCGTTGTGGCTCTTGCAGCAAGCGCGCAAAGACTGAAGACCATGCACGCGGATCATGGCCGTCTACCAAGACCCCTGAAATACCGTCAGCAACTGCAGTACGTAAGCCACCCACAGCAGTTGCCACAACAGGTGTGCCACATGCTTGTGCTTCTAGGGCTACCAACCCAAAACTCTCGGAATAGCTGGGTACACATACCAAATCAGAGGCGCGATACCACTGTGGCAGTTCTGCGCGCGGCACAGGAGGTGCAAAGTGAAGAACATCTGCAATACCCAGCCATGCAGTCAACTCTTTCAAGCGTTCCACTTCAGATTGATTAGCACCAGATGGTCCACCAATAATGTTGACAACTAATTTGCTACGTAGAACTGGGGTGTGTTGCACCATCTCAGCGATAGCACGAATTAAAACTTCTGGACCTTTATGTGGCTGAATTCGCCCCACAAAGGTAATGACAAGAGCATCTGATTTAATGCCAACAAATTCGCGAGCTACTGCCCGTCCACTTCCTGGTGTAAAGACTTTGAGATTGACACCGGGGCTGACGACCGAGACATGATCAGGACATGCTTCATAGAGTGAAACCAAACTCGCAGCTTCTGCATCGGTATTAGCAACTAGCGCATCAGCTGCTGCTACAACTTGGGTTTCACCCTGTACACGGATCATCGGTTCAGGTGATTCGCCTTCTGCTAAATTCAAATTCTTTACCCGCGCCATCGTGTGCATCGTATGCACCAGCGGAATTCCTAACTCTTTTGCAACAGGCATCGCTACCTTGCCGCTAATCCAATAATGAGAATGGATCACGTCATAACGGCTCTTCTTCAACTCTGCCTTAAATGCTTCTGCCATCTGCGGGATATATGCCGGAAGTTGTTCTTTAGTTACGCCTTCAACTGGGCCTACATTAAGTTGGATGACGCGAACTCCGGGAGTTACCTCAACAACATCAGCGACATCGCTATTGGTGCGTCTAGTGAAGATATCTACCTCAACACCTTGTTGCGCCATATTCTGCGCCGCTTCGCATACATAGATATTCATTCCACCGGCATCGCCCACACCTGCTTGATCAAGCGGTGAGGTATGCACCATCAAGGTTGCAACGCGGCGGGAAGTCATGAACCAATCGTACGCGCGCTTAGAACGTTGCGCGAAGTGTGCCGATTACTCGATCTCCACCGAGCACATTTTCAGGCTCATATGGGCTATCAATTCCTAGCTTCTTTAATCCTGCATGCACGAGCACTCTAAATGGACGAAGTGAGCCATCAGAGACTTTAAAGACCAAGGTACGTCCATCGGGCATCGAAGCTACTTCAACAGCTTCGGCTCCATCTTTCATATATAGACCCGGAACAGCTTCAATCATCTGCGTTGTTAACCGCCCAATACCTGCAACCATTTCAGGAAAAGCGCGAGATGCTGCCATTACCTCTTGATGCACTGGGTCCTGTGAAATCGTAATATTTCTAATCGCCTTAGCTAACCCAGCAACTGAAAGTAAAAATAGGGGAGCGCCACATCCATCGGTAGATGTCAGCGTTATTTTTTCTCCAGATAAAGTTTCTAACTCGCTCTTGATTGCAACCTGAAGTGGATGGGCAGGGTCTAAATAACTTTCAATCGGCCAACCATTGGTGACACAGGTGAGTAACATCGCTGCATGTTTGCCGCTGCAGTTCATGGCAATACGCGTTGCCGGCTGATCACCCCAAGCACGGCGTTCAGTGTCACCGAGCGGCTTATCAAGCATGCACTGCAGCGCACTTTCATCTAAATGTGCCAGCGTCAAAATTTCTCGCACAGCTTGCAGGTGTTGGTCTGATCCCGAATGACTTGAACAGCCCAGCGCCAATAAACGTGGCTCTAACTTCAAACCAGCTCGCACCATGGCGGCGCCTTGAATTGACTTCACGGTTGAGCGAGGAAAAATTAAGGAAGAACCATCGCCAAGTTCTAGCGCAGTACTGCCATCTGCGTTAAGCGCCAACAAATACCCACGGTGCACGGATTCCACAACGCCATCGCGCACATATTCTGCGAGAACTGCATCAACCATTCAAAACCTCTGTTATCTAATTTCTCTTAGTGCTGGCAAAAACTCACTGAGTCCATTCCAGTCATCGTTAACCGGTTTCCTAGCACGCGGATCGTCGAGACCCATTTGCTTCAATGTATAGCCTGCTTTCCCAAAGTTACAGGAGTAGCAACTAGTAACCAAGTTATCTACTTCAGTTTCTCCTCCAGATGCATAAGGATCAACATGGTCTGCCACTCCACGCAAGCCGAGGGTTAAGCCATTTCTCTTCGAATTCTCTCGCTCTACCGAAAAGTTCTCAGAACCCAAAATACGGCTGACTTCCGTGAAAACTTCTTTAGCAACAATTCTCTGCCCGCAGTATCGACAGCGGTAACAATCTCGCTTAAAAACGTCTTTCTCTAGAGTTGGATTAAGTCTCGGAGTTTCGTTAGCTTTCTTTACTGATTTGTTCTCTTCATCAATCTTCTTTCGATCATTAACTCTGAAGTAAGCAGATTGCTGACCATGTTCTATAAAGAATTCTCCAACTTCTTCAGACCGAGCCGCCAACAACGCGACTAGCGCTTCCTGTCGATTGCCCTGGGATAGCTCCGTAACTGTAAGAGTGAATTGCCCAAGCGCTTCATCGAAAAATTGAGGTAAGGGAATCGGGCACTCTCGACTCCATGAGCTTGCATCAGTTCCAAGCGCTTCACAGAATGTTTTTCCTCTGCACATTGTGGCTCATTTCCTAGTGGATTGAATCAACGTTTGTGCTGATTCTTTCGTTATTTCCAAAGTAGAGCAATCCCCACCAAGAATAAGCTTTGTAAGGTCGGTCGTGGGTTCCCATGCTTGAGATGATGCATTCCAGAATTCTTCGTAAATTAAATTGGCTTCTTCACGCATCCGATAGAGAGTATTTTCATAGGGCTTGTTGTCGACATCTACCTGACAAAAAAACCTCATACATAAAGGTTAATCCAAGGCTCTGACAGGCATCTTATTCAGCGAGGGACTGGATACACCTACTCTGACTGACGTTCAAGAGTTGACCAGATATGCGCCTGAAGTTCTTGACCTTCAGCAGCCATGTCATAAGCAAAGAAGAGTTCACCAGCAACAAGCCCATATAAACGCACACCCGCAGTCACAATCTTCGCTGTTGGAGCTGAATATCCTTGATCCATAACTAGTTGAATCTTTGGACCGTCAAACTGCCCCACCCAACCTTCTGAGATTCCAGTGCTATGTGAAATCACCACCTCTAAAACATTGTTTGGCTTTACTCGCCAGAAACCAGCTTCAGATGCACCTGGACGAAGAATTTCTCCATCGCTATCGATAATCCATGATCGCGAGTAGTAATTCATAAATGGGCGACCATCATGGTTAAAGACAACCTCATGTGCGTATTCGAATGTATCGATTGTTGGATATTCACCACGGCCTTTGCCGCGCCATGTTCCAATCATCCACGCCAGTGGATTGAGATCAGGATGAAGTCCTTCTGGGATTGTGAAGGCCATTAGAGCCTGCCTCTCTTATATGTGCGCCCATCGCGCGCTTGAGATTCGCGTGTGCCACGAATTCCATAGATAAGGAGCCCCACGCCCAACCCCAGTGAGATTGCCACTAGAAGTACGGTTGTAAACAGCTCCACAGGTTTAGCGTACTTCAGTCTATGACGAAGCCGTGCCGCTCTGAATATTCAAATTCAAGCAATTTACTGCTTTCAGAATCACTTAAAAGGGCCCGATTCTCAAATACTGTTAAGTGCCAGGAATATTTGAGATTGAGCCGTTGCGGGTTCTTAAAAGTTGATGGGTTGAGAAGAGCTACGCAGGCGCCTGAAGTTTCACCTCGGGCAGATTTGTAAATGATTGCACCAACTCCTGCGGCGCGTGCACTTCGTCCAACCTTCTGTGTCAAAGAATAATCGCTCTTAGATTGCAGCTCTCGGTTGTACTTTGAAAAAGGTGGAAACCTAATGTCAACTCCTTGAGTTGAGACATCACACGTAATCTGAATAGCGCTACTTTCTAACCTCTTTAACTCTGGAGAATCTTTTAAGAAGTGCATCAGTCTATGAAAAGAGAATTCGCACGCTGCTGTTTCAACCGTTTCGGCACAGTAGTACACCCCAGGATCCTGCGGACCTCTAAAACGAGTCTGCCGAGTTAAATCTGTTCGCTCAAAAGGTGTGGCAAGCATGCGATGCAAATTCTCGGATGGAATCTCTATCCGACTTCTATGTCGGTAGAGAATGCTTTCAACAACCTCAACAGTTCTGGCGGAGTTACTTACCTCTTGAATCGCCGCTTTCCCATCTGAGCTAGTAAATCTGTATGTCGTCGATTCGTATTGATCCGCGCTAGAAGCCACCACGGCTGAAGTCCAAATATCTGACGACATCCACAAGTCCTTCCATCGACTGCATCAACTCAAGGGGGATCCCGTTGAGCGCGTTGTTATAAGAATTTAGCCAAACTTTCTCTTTGAGTTGGCTATTTACAATCACTCGCAGCGACCTATACGCGCGGATAAATAAAATTGCAGCTTCCCACACCCGATTTTGGTCACTACTCAAGTAGGTGGGGTTGGTTCTACCGCGAGAAACAGTGGACTCACTGACCCCCAGGATTTGCGCAATCTCTCTACCGCTTAGCCCCAAAAAGTCGGCAGCACCAAAGAAGACCTCAGTGACTGCCTCTGCCTCCTCTTCTGGGGCTGCTCTCAGTTGGGTAGTGGTCATTTTTTACCTTCTTTCTGTTGCAAGAATAATAAATAATTCTTGCAAATGCAATAGTCTGAAAAAGGCTGGGTCTGTTGAGCCGCCTGGGCCGAAATTTGCCAGCCGTCACTGACAGGTAGAGAGAAAAAGGTAGACGCTTGTGGATGGCTGCTTACAACTTGCGCACAGCCAAGATAATCGCGTAACAGGCGAGCACGGTAATAAATAACTGCCCAATGAATTTCATCGTTTAAGCCTCCACGATGATCTGTTGTGATGCGGCCACTCCGCCCACCATTAACTGCGCATCAACTGGTGTAGTCCGCTTAACCAGCGCTAACGCAATTGGACCCAGTTCGTGATGGCGAGCAACGGTGCCAAGAAATCCCACCTGCACATCACCGCTCATCACCGGTGTCCCAGCTGCAGGCATGACGACTGCGTGGCCATCAAGATGCAACATCACCAAACGACGAGGTGGTTTTCCTAAGTTATAAATCTTGGCAACAGTCTCTTGCCCGCGATAACAACCTTTAGCCAAATGTACTGCGTTATGTAAGACCCCAAGTTCATTCGGTATTGATTTATGGTCAGTATCTACACCGTGTCGTGGTCTACCAGCAGCAACTCGCTCTGCATCAAGCGCCCATGTACCAACCTGCATTGCAGCGCCACCAAAGGCCTCTTTCATTTGCGCAAGTTCAGTTCGCGGCACCAACGCATATGGCCCACCTATGGAGGTTGCTGCACCAGGTGCACGTAAGACCGCATATTCATTAGATCCGTTACGTACTTCAACGCGCAACATAAATCTCATCTTGTTGAGGTAATCCAACAGGCCTTGCGCATAGGGCGGATCAAGAACAATCCACGTTGTCGTGCCATCATCCACTAATACAAATTGATACTCAACGTGTCCTTGCGGATCTAGCACCATGGCCGAAGTCCAAACACCTGCTTGAAAATCTAAAAGATATTGCGTTGTTAAATCGTGTAACCACTTCAAACGATCTTCACCGCTTACTGCGATGATGGAAAGGTGCGATAAATCCGCCCAAGCTTTTCCTTCTTCTAGCGCCTTCTGTTCTTTATTAGGTTCACCGAAATGCCAGATAGCGCCTTTATCAGAGCCCTCTTCAACAAATACGGCGGTCACAGCAAATTATTTAACGCAGGCAGCGCAGGTGCCATAGATGGCAAAGTGCGTGACATCGGTCTTAAATCCGTAGTCATCTGCAAGGCTCTGAACAAAGTTGGCTGCAACATCGATAGGAGCATCTCCTACGGATCCGCAGGTACCGCAGACAAGGTGGAGGTGAGTTAACTCTTCAGCAGCGTGATAGGTAGCTCCGCCATGGCCCAAGTGGGTGTGCTGCACAAGTCCCACATTCTCAAGTGTTTCCAAGTTGCGATAGACAGTAGATAAATTAATTCCAGGATGTGTTTGACGTACCTTCTCTGCAACTTCTTCTGGTGTTGCATGTCCCAGCGCGCGCACAGCAGACAACACCAGCTCGCGTTGTGGAGTCAGGCGCAAGCCCTTTTCATGGAGTTCGTGTTTTCCAGCCATCTCTGAAGTCTACTTTCCTTCGGTTAAATATGAATAACTAGATCGGTCGGTTGGCCCTGAGCAGCAATGATCTTCTGCTCTACGCGAGCGCCCGGCGCCTGAACTACGAGAGTCCAGGAACCAGGGGCTGCAAAGAAACGAAATTGACCTTCGAGGTTTGTTGGAACCTCAGCAGTGAATTCACCTGATGCATCAAGCAACCGAACGTGGCCATTGGTGACAGCTACTCCATTAGGAACAGAATCATCTACGCCATCTTTGAGGATGACGCCTTGAATAACAGTCTGCTTCGTGAGATCGATGCCATCGAGTGATGGACCGCCAGGTGTTGCACCGCATGTACGCATCAGTGGCTAGGCACCAACTGCAACTGGAACACCGACGAGTGAACCGTATTCTGTCCATGAACCGTCATAGTTCTTCACATTATTTACGCCAAGGAGTTCGTGAAGGACAAACCAAGAGAACGCTGAGCGCTCACCGATACGGCAATACGCAATAGTGTCCTTGGCAAGATCAACACCAGCGCCCTGGTAGATCTCCTTCAACTCTGCATCCGATTTAAATGTGCCGTCTTCATTGGCAGCCTTTGACCATGGGATGTTTTTCGCTGTTGGAATGTGACCCTTAATCTGTCCGCCTTCTTGTGGAAGGTGGGCAGGCGCTGCGAGTTCTCCAGAAAATTCAGCAGGAGAGCGCACATCAACGATGTTCTTCGTGCCGATAGCTGCAACGACTTCATCGCGGAATGCGCGGATTGAGTTATCGCGCGCCGAAGCCACATAGCGAGTAGCTGTGCGAACTGGGACATCAGTTACGAATGGACGAGCATCGAGTTCCCAACGCTTACGTCCACCATCTAGCAAGCGAACATCTGCGTGGCCATAGACCTTGAAGTACCAGAATGCATAGGTAGCAAACCAATTGTTATTGCCTCCATAGAGCACAACTGTGCTGTCATTGGAGATACCGCTCTTTGAGAGAAGCGCTTCAAACTTCTCCTTTGAAATAAGGTCGCGGATTAAGCCATCTTGTAAATCATCACGCCAGTGGAAGGTAATTGCATTTTCAATATGGCCTTGAGCATAGAGAGTGGTGTCTTCATCGACCTCGACAATAACGACATTTGGATTGTTGATGTTTTCAGATACCCAATCAGCTGTAACCAATGATGTTTCACGTGACATTTTTTATTCTCCTAAATTAGTTAATGAAATCTGCTTTTCTTACAAAATTATTTAGATGTAAAGCGGGTTATCAATAAGTACATCTCACAACCCAAACAGTAATTAAATGCGGCATTAAGAAACGCTGCAGCAAGGGCGAAACCGGTCGCAATAGTGAAGACGAGATCTGCACCTGCAAACGCTCCAATGGTTCCAACCAGAGCAAAGATAAACCCGACAGCTTGTGCAAACTTTGGTGGGCGCACATCTTCGGTAGGTGCTTCCTTCTTCAAACGTGGCTTTACGAAGGTCTTAAAGATCAATCCATAAGGGGTGAACTGTGGGCCGCGCACTGCGCCAATGAAGAAAACCAGACCTTGTAGTGCAAGTACCCAAACGTTTTGGGTAACTAAGGCAATCGCTAAAACAGTTGTTGTAATAACGGCGCCAAAACGAGGGCCGCGTGCATCGATATATATCTTTGCAACTTCTGGCTTATTAAGAATCTCAGACATGCGGTAAGGATAGGCAAACGACTTCAGATATGCGAGTTGCCAAAGACTTGCAAAAACTGCTGCAGATTACAGCTAACGAATAGCAGCCAGCGCCTCAAGTACCTGCTCGCGCTTGGGGGTGCCAGCAGCTCGCCCAACTTCGATACCGTCTTTATTGATAAAAATCGTTGTCGGGGTAGATCGAATATCAAGTTCGCGCACTAATTCAAGATGCGATTCCGCATCAACATGGATGTGCTTTACATCCTTCATCGATTGCACCATCTGCGATAGCAGCGCATGTGTAGCGCGGCAGGGAGTACAAAACGCTGACGAGAATTGCACCATCGTCGCCCGCGAACCCAGCGGTTCACCCAAAACTTGCTCGCTCAAACGATGGCCAGGAATCGCTTTATTGGTGCGAATAGCCCCCGATTTACGCTTCCACCAGAAGCCATATGCCGATGCCAGCACCAGCACAATAAGAAGTGGAAGATAACTTTTCACAAGAGTATTCTCACACAATGGCCAAGGTGTTGCTACTTACCAATTCGCAAGGAGCGAGCGCAGAAGTTCTTCCTGCTCTCGGCCTTTTGCAACACACTTGCAAAGTCGCACCTCTTGAAGCATCTGTTCTTGTCGATACACCAGTCATGGATATTGTCTTTGTTGATGCTCGTCGCGATCTTCCCAGTGCAAAATCACTCACACGACTTCTCTCAACTACCGGAGTCGGTGCACCCATCATCGCAATCACAACTGAAGGTGGCTTATCTGCATTCACAGCAGATTGGGGTGCTAACGATGTCATTCTCGATACTGCAGGCCCTGCCGAAGTAGATGCTCGTATTCGTATTGCAGTTGGCGCACATACAGCTGCGCTAGAAGCACAAGATCCAACATCCTCTGAAATCCGCCAAGGCGATGTTGTTATCGATGAGAACACTTACACCGCAAAAATCAAAGGCACTTCTCTTGATTTAACTTTTAAAGAATTCGAACTACTGAAATACCTAGCCCAGCACCCTGGCCGCGTCTTTACACGCGCCCAGTTGCTGCAAGAGATCTGGGGTTATGACTACTTCGGTGGTACTCGCACGGTAGATGTTCATATCCGCCGCCTGCGTTCCAAACTTGGCCCGGAATTTGAATCCATCATCGGCACAGTGCGCAATGTTGGATATCGCTTCACCGTACAAAATGGTGGCAAGGAATCTAATTCTGTAGAACTCGTTTAGCAATGCGTCATATCCTCAAGCTCTACCGTCCACTCGAAGAGCCAATTCCACATATTCCTCATAACTATCAATTCATTACCTTTGATCCAGAAATCCATAGCGATGCCTGGTTAGAACTTAATAACTTGATATTTGCCCACCATCCTGATCAAGGAGATTGGGCGATGAAGGATCTAGAGAACAGAATGAACGAGCCCTGGTTTGACCCACAGGGATTTTTCTTATGTGTGCACAAGGGCAAAATCGCCGGCTTCTGCTGGACCAAAATCCACCACGACTTTGTTAATCAGGACCCCATCGGTGAGTTGTACGTTATCGGCGTTGACCCATCCGAAACCGGCAAAGGTATCGGCAAAGCGGTCTGCACAGAAGGCTTGATATACCTCAAAGAGAAAGGCATCAAACAGGCCATGCTCTATGTCGATGAAGATAACGAGGCTGGCAAAGGGCTATATAAGACCTTGGGCTTTAACTAGCGTCTTGTTTCATTATCCGAACTAACCA
>VFQT010004943.1_pt1 | contig 10551 bp, 14 predicted proteins | sample 3512381 | NCBI WGS metagenome assembly VFQT01 (sample SAMN10412376, study PRJNA504923) | tailings metagenome | isolation source: Relicate 2 Philex TSF3 active mining site | place: Philippines: Tuba, Benguet | collected 2017-08-29 | reverse complement strand
CCCAAACTCTTGCTGGGCTTGATGCATTTCCTGCTTATTACAAATACATGGGCCCAGCTAATCATGCTGGTCCTGGCCCAATAGATCTCAGTGAATTAAATCGAATGACCAGCCAAGAAGTTTTAAAAGCGATTGAAACTGGGGGCTGGGTAGTTGATATCAGAAACAGAGAGCAATGGGCAAAATCGCATGTGCCTGGGTCTTTATCTTTTGGATTAGATGGATCATTTGCAACTTATCTGGGTTGGGTATTTCCTTATGAAGAAAAGTTGTATCTACTTTCAGATAATTCATCTGATATTCAAGAAGCTCAAAGAGAATTAGTCCGAATTGGTATCGAGCGGCCAGAAGCAGCTTATGTAGGGGAGCTAGCAGAATTCGACAATCTAGCTTCAACGAAAGCAGTTACTTTTAAAGATGTGGTTACCGCTTTAGCTGATCCAAATATTTTGGTACTAGATGTACGCCGCAAGAGCGAGCGAGAAGCTTCTCACATCAAGGGTACCTTTCATATTCCGTTACATGAATTAAAAAAGCGCGTCAATGAATTGCCAAATGACAAAGAAATTTGGGTTCACTGCGCAGGGGCATACCGCGCTGCAGCAGCTGTAGGAATGTTAGAAAAAGCTGGTTTAAATGCAGTGTTAATTAATCAGCCATACGACGCCACCTTGCAAGTGAAAGAATTGCCAATCGAACTCGGTACTGTGGATGCCGGCCCAGTGGCGCCAAGTGATCAAGAGGTGAATGCTTAATTATGAAAGAAGTAAGCGCTCAAGAAGCATTTGAAAAAATTAATAATGGTGAAGCAATCGGTATGGATGTTCGCGAAGCAATGGAGTGGCAAGCGGGTAGAGCCGGTATTGAAAACATTGTTTGGAATTCTTTAAGCAGTTTTGATTCACAAAAACTGCCACAAGATAAACCGGTAATTTTTATTTGTCGCTCTGGAAACCGCTCTGGCCAAGTAACCATGCAATTAGAAAATTATGGGTTTGATGTAGCTAACATGGTTGGTGGAATGCAAGCTTGGGAAGCAGCAGGCTTACCAATGGCTGCTGATAACGGTTCACCTTACGTTGCCTAGATGATGCTCTTAGAAGGCATTCTTTTAGGAATTGCTATCGGTGCAGTGCTAGCGATTGTTGGTGCTGGCGGTGCAATTTTGGCGGTTCCTGGATTAATTGCCGTAATGGGTTTAAGCGCCACAGCTGCAACCACATCGTCTTTGGTAATTGTTGGAGCCGCGGCTATAGCTGGATTTATCCCGCGGATAAAAAAACAACAAGTAAATATAAAACTAGGAATTATCTTTTCAGCTTTAGGTGTACTTGGAACCTACCTCGGAACGCTTTTAATTGCTGAAGTTTCTGAAACTATAACGGTCTTTATTTTTGCAACCTTGATGTTTGCTGCAGCTTTTTCTATGTGGCGTGGGCAAATATCAGAGAGCGAAGTATTTAATAAACCAAATTGGGTTTTAGTTATTTTGGTAGCTAGTTTGATTGGGTTAATTACTGGATTTTTAGGAATTGGTGGTGGATTTTTAATTGTTCCAGCTCTGGTGTTGATTCTTAAAGTCCCAGCAAAAATTGCAGTAGGTACCTCGCTTGTCGCAATCGCCACAAACACGATTATTGCTCTTGGTTTTCGTTATGAATTTTGGAATACAATCCCAGTTGAATCAATCGCAGCTTTTACGCTGGCTGCAGTTTTAGCATCTTTGATCCTCGCGCCATTTGCAACAAAATTACCGAATAGGACTATTCAAAAGTCTTTTTCTGTGATTGTGGTGCTGGTGGCTATTTATATGTTGGCCGGATTGCTTTAGGGAATAAAGCCCCGACCTTTTTTTGGTATTCAGCTGCTTGTGGCCACTTATCTCTCAGTAGAGAATCTTCATAGCGATACTTAACACTTAAAACCACAAACAATCCAATTGCTACCAATCCCGCATAAATTGACCATTTATAAATTGCTGCTCCTACGCCGAAAAGAATTAGCGCCGAATACATCGGGTGTCTTAGGTAGCGATAAATACCACTAGTAATCAAGGGTGCCCCTGCTCTAGGTTCGGGGAGCGCGGTTAGCGAGGGGCGCAAGAAAAAAGCTGCCACCACTAAAGCAAATAGAGAAAATATCGCCAGTCCTCGACCTATTAGATAAACGACTTGATTTGGCGGGGTTTGATCAGGCAGAAGTACTAAAACAATTAACAGCGCAAACTGCGCCACTACCAAAATCCAACCCGGCTTTTTTAACAATTTTCAACCCTTTCAAAGTATGCTCACTAAGCAAATAATCTAGCGGCTAGGGGATAACTCGTGAAATTAAGCAAAATTGCTTTTGGATTTAATGCCCTGATTGCCTGGATTGGCTTCATAGGTCAAGTCATCATTTCTTTTTTCAATTTAGTTGACGAACCTCGCAAAGGTGAAACACTCTTTGGTGGTCATGATGAGGGTTTACGCGGCGCCATCTTTAGAGTGATCGACACTTTAAGTTATTTCACAATTTGGTCAGTATTTTTGGTAGCAGTCACTATGACTTTGATTTATAAAAATCCAAATAGTACGAATACAAGATTACATGCTGCTCGCTTAACCAGTTTGATGATGATTTCAGTAACAGCAATTTTTTATGTCTTATTACTCTCTGCTGACGACACACCTATCAGCTGGAACATTTATACAAACTTTCTCAATCACTACCTAACACCTGCGGTCACAATTTTGGTATTCGTATTATTTGGCCCGAGGAAGTGGTTTAAGTTCAAAACAATCTTCCAAGCACTGATAATTCCAACTATATTTTTGATTTATACATTTATTCGTGGCGCAATTATCACTAAATATCCATACCCGTTTTTAGACGCGTACACAAACGGATATCCTGCAACCTTGATTCAGGTGCTAACAATTTTAATTGCTGGTTTTATCTTCTTAGTAGTTTTCTACTTATTTGATAAATTGCTACCAGCTAAAAAAAGTTAATTATTGCTTAAAATCATCAGGCATAGTGTTGGAATGATCTGTTGCTACCGCTAGGCGATCAATAACCGTTTCTTGAGATGGGCAAAGCTCCAAAAGTTCAGATTTTTTACCACCAATAAATTCACTGCCCACAAATCCAGGTGCCATAGTGCAACCAAATAACCCCCAACTTCCACCAGGAACTAATTCACCTGCTTGCCAGACTTCTTTTGGCACAACAAATTGATGGTTCGCTAATTTATCTCCCAAAATAATTTTTTTGTACTCACCATCTGGGTAGATCAGATGCAACTGAATCGGATCACCTGCATAAAAATGCCACATTTCATCATGTTTGAGTTTATGAAAGAGAGAGCGGCTTAGCGGTACTTGACTATAAAGCGCCAAAATTGCAGTTGCGTTAGGTTTATTGGTTTTTTCGTCAAGTTCGCCCACATAAGTACTTTTATAAAAAGTGCTTTCAACTGGCAGGCGCTTTAAACCAAGTTCAGCGATAACTTGCTCAGCAGTTTTTAGTTCTTGACTCTTCACGCCTCGACTTTATCGGTGAAGTGAATCAAAAAGCTCTCTCCGCTATTGGGATAGGCTCAACAGGCTTTAAGAATTTGAAGGAGTCAAAATTGGAAACCACCTCAAGGCGAACTAAAGCTTTCTACATCAAATGGGTTGCATCTATTTTTCAGATAATCGGTTATGCCTTAACAGGTTTTGAAGTGATCCCGTTAAACAGTTATTTCTTTATCGTAGGCCTGGTCGGTTGGTTTTTAGTTGGAGTTATTTGGCGTGATAGAGCAATTATGCTGATTCACGTAGTTGCTTTTAGCGCCTTAGTGACTGGCTTATTCTCTTAGAACCAGCGAAACATTCCAATTATGCCAGCTGTTGCATAAAAAAGTTGTAAAAATAAAATTCCGCGATGCTTACCTAAGTACGCCCACACACCAATAGAGATTGCTGAGATCAACAATAAACTAAACCCTAAAAATTCTGCCCCAATATTCAAAGCCACCAGCATTGAATAGAAAATTGCGGTGATTACGCCAAACCACTCAAAAATCTTTTGTTTATCTATCTTGATAATTGCAGAACCCCACTTTCGTAGACATGAGGTCCAGATATTGCTTTGTCTAAGTCTGCTTTTGAGTAAATGATTTGCCAAGTATTCTCTGCGGTTTTGACCGCAGCAGGATCTAGATAATTAATGTTTTTGTCTTGAAGCAGAGGATTCTTATCAACTTGCCACGTCAAGCCATCTGCGCTGTAGGCAACATATAGTTTTTGAGGCAATCTTCGCTGATCCGGAGTTGTTGAGAGCAACAAGATCCAGTCGTTGTCGGCTACCTGCAGCATATAAGGATCAACATAACCTCCGGTCAATGCTACGCCTTCATCTCGCGTGAAGTTAATACCATCTTGACTCGTAGCAGTGATCAATGATTCTGTATTTTCACCTTCAAGAATTTCCACCCACATCATCTTTACGTTGCCTTGAAGATCTAAATAGGTATCCGGAACACCCCAAGCAGGAGTTTCATCAGGTTGTTCAATTCCTGTAAAAATTGGTTCACTAAATGTTTTTAGATCTTCAGAAGTTGAAACAAAAACCTTTTTTTGCCCCATTGGAGGTTTTTGAACTTGGCCCTGTTGTTGATTAGGCAGTGGCGGCTGCATTTCAAAACCAACAAAATAAAGCAAATAAGTACCATTATTTTTTTCAATGACTGAATAATCGGCACCCATAGGTAGGTTAAGACTTTCTGGAACAAAATTATTTCCATCGGTTGATTTGAAAACTCGCTGCTGAGCTGGGGAGGTTGTAAACAGTAAGAATTCACCATCTCTGTTTTGAATTAATTCGGGACTTACCCCTTCGATAGCTAACTCTTTGGTGTTGGTGATCTGCCAAATATTTGAACTTTCAATTTGTTCGGTAGCGCTTTGGGAGCAACCAGTCAGTGAAATTAGTAGTGTGACCACAAAAAGGCTTATACGCACGGCCAAATAATATCCCTACAGCAATAAAACCAATGACCGGGGATTTTGAATCCAAGATTTGTGGGGGTAGACTTCAAAAGTCCGTTAGATAAGGAACTTCATGAAAAAGCTTTTAATCGCCGCAGTCTCATCTTTTTTAGTTTTTGGCACATCTATCTCAAGCGCTCAGGCTGTGACATATTCAGCAACGCAACAAAGCGCGATTCGCGCATTGTTCAAAGCTTTTGCTACTAGCGAGCCCGCCAAAATACAAAGAGCAGTTAACGCCCGTACCGCCGTGGGTAGTGATGCCAGATTGTTTGGCAACGTAGTCAAGAATCATTTTGAATCTAGAGAATATTTAAAATCTGTAGATAATTTTGGAAATATCAGCCCAGAAGTACAAGATCCACGTGGAAGTTATCGTTACAAAAACGGAAGAGTTACGCTAAATAGTTACAATGATTTTTTCGATGGAATTTATTCTGATTTTAAATTCAACAAATCAGGTAAAATTACTTCTTTTTCAAAGCGTGATGCAAAAGGTGCAGCTAAGCGAGATTTAGCAAATAGCATCTTTCCGCTAACAATTAATTATAAGACTGGTGGATTAGAAATTAGTGAAGGCACTGTGCTTATTACATCAAGCGGTAGAGTGTTCACCCAATTAAAGATGTACCAAGAATTTGGTGGATTGCTTTCTTGGACTGAGCGAGGTAACTATCGTTCACCAGATGGATCAGTCCAGGTAATCGACAGCCTTGAGCCTGAGTGCATGGCAGATAAGGGAGTAGCTTTTTATGAAGCGCTAGGTCAAACTCCTTCTGTGGTTGCACCTGGAACTGTCGCTGTGGTCACAATTCCTTTGCAGACTCAATGCGCCAAGCGCGGCAATGATCGCCCTGCAAACGTTTTAATAACCACTAACTAGGAATCACCTAAAACGCTGAGGGCGGAGCAGACTTTCACCCTCAGCGTTTTGAGGTATGGTTTAACTAAATGCAGAATTCTTTATCAATCGCGGTAAGTAATTTAACTTCTGTAACTGTCTTAGCATTTGTCTTGGGATTTGTCGCCGCAAGATTAAAAAGTGATATTCGAATACCTGATCAAGTTTTTCAATTTATATCTATCTATTTGCTACTAGGTATTGGTATCAAAGGTGGAGTAGCAATCAGCTCCAATGGCGTTAGTGAAATTGCAATTCCAGCTTTAACCACAATTTTGCTTGGTATCTTGATTCCAGTACTAGCTTTTTTTATAGCGCCGCTATTTATCAAGACTGATTCAATTACTCGTGGCTCCTTGGCTGCCCACTATGGATCTACTTCTCTGGTTACATTTTCTGCAGCCTTAGTGTTTTTGGAATCAAATCAAATTTTTTACGAGGGTTATGCAACAGCTTTGATGGCAATCATGGAAATTCCAGGGCTCGTAGTTGGTATTTTCTTAGGTGCTTATTTCACTCACCAAAAGGTGAGCTGGGGAAGTTCTTTAAAAGAAATTATTTTAGGTAAAACTGTTTTATTACTTATCGGTGGTCTATTAATTGGTTATGCATCCGGTAGCGCTGGTTACTCAAAAGTAACGCCATTTTTTATTGATATCTTGCCTGGAATTTTGGCGCTCTTCTTGCTTAACTTGGGATATCAAGCAGGCAATCACTTAAAAGTTTTACGGCGTAATGGATTTAAATTAATACTTTTTGCTGTTTTGTTCCCTTTGCTTGCAGGATTACTAGGTGCTCTTGCTGGGGATCTAATTGGATTAAGCCCTGGAGGGATTTTTGTCCTGGCAATTCTTTCCGCTAGCGCTAGTTACATTGCCGCCCCCGCAGCGGTTTCCGTCTCGTTCCCAGATCTAAAGTCCAGTATTCCTATCACTGCAAGCCTTGGTATCACTTTTCCATTTAACTTAATCATTGGAATTCCCATACTTTTTGCTTTAGCAAACGCGCTGTAACTTAGTTTTTAATTTGACCCCTATTTATCCCTCTTTTGGTATACCGTTATGCCACCTCATACTCAGGAGCTCTTTTGAAGTCAAAGTTAGTACGGGCAACAATGGCCGCAGTTTTGGTTGGATTTTTCAGCTCAAATTTTGTAACTGCCGCCCAGGCCATAACTGGAACAATTCCACAACCAATAATTGGAACTGCCCAAGGTTTTTACGCAGGAAAGTCTTATCCAACATTGGTCGGAGTATTTTCTACGGCTTGGAGTCTGCAACCTGGAGAAGTCATGAAATCTTCAGGAATATTGGTTTACCAAGTTGAAATTGCTGGCGCACCCTGCGGACCGACTGTTAGTACATCAAAGTTTGTTGATGGTAGTTCAAAAAGATTAAATGATTCCACAAATAAATCTGACGCAAACTTTACTTTTACATTTACGGTTCCTGAAGATGCCGCGAACAAAGCGATTTGCGCGATATTTCAATTAATGACCTCTTCTGGCGTATATGAATCTGCCGCTACTTATGCCACAGTTTCTCAGAATCCAGATGCAACAGAGTCTGCTACGCCAACAGCGTCTGCAACAGCTCAGGCTGCAGCTGTACCGACCGGCTCAAAACCTACTTTTCCAAGTTCACCTCAAGAAGGGGTTAAGCAAAAAGTAAAAGTTAGAAAATGGAAACTTAACGGTGCAGATTTTGTAAGTCGTTCAGTAACTGTTTATAGCTGCGAGAAGAGTGATTGTGCAGATAAAACAGAAGCAAATTCTGTTACCTTCAAGGGGCTTAAGGCCAATGAAGAAAAAACAATAACCATGAGTAGCGCAATAGGCGATTCAGGAAACTATTTAGTCGCCTATGATCGCCTGGTTTATGGCGATAATGATTCAGTTGAAAACGCTACGAATATTAGGAAAATATCCGAAGCTAGCGCAACTATCGAATCAGAAGAAGAAACTACAGAAACTGAAGCTGAGCCCACAGAAGATGTGTCTGCTAGCGAATCCGCTTCAGCACTTGCAGAAGTTGAAATTGAAGAAACTCAAGATGCTGTAGTTGCCGAGGCCGAGGCTGGTGAGTCTGCAAACAATTTGACTACGCTACTTATTGGGCTTGCAGCTGCAATTGTGGTGTTATTACTTGTAGTAATTTGGCAGCTTCGTAAAAAGAAATAATTACTAAATATCCCAGTTGGTTGTAGACTGCCAACTGGGATATTTAGAAAAGGAGCGGGCATGGGTGCTAGTGGAAATCCAGCAAAGAAAGCTAAGAAGGTTGTTGCAAAAAAGTCTTCTACGCCAAAGCCTCCTAAGAAATCTGACAAGGCTCCAGTACCGCTTAAAACAAAAAACCCTAAAAATATCAAAATAAATACAAAGACAAAATCAAGTCAGCGTATCTCTAATTTCAGGGCTAAATAACTTTCAGTTCCGTTTTAGCCCCACTATGTAAAACTATCGAGATTATTTGTCGTTAATTTCACCTTTGAAGGTCAAAACTTAAGATTTTTTAGGAATTTCAAACTATATTTTTGCAACCGATTCGAAATGGGTTGATCATGAAGATTGCTGAGCGAATATCTCATCTAGGCACTGAAACCGCTTTTGCTGTTTCACTAGCAGCAAATGCCTGGGCAAATGAAGGAAACAAAATCTATCCATTTCATTTGGGTGATCTAAATTTTCCAACCGCACCTCACATTGTTGAGGCTCTTAATAAAGCGATTAAAGACGGAAAAACCGGTTATTGCCCAGCAGCAGGTATTCCGCAATTAAGAGAAGCTTTAGCAGAGGATGTAAGTAATCGAAGAAATCTTTCATTTTCTTCTGAAAACGTGATAGTGCAACCAGGTGGAAAGCCTGTTATTACCAAATTTATTCAAAGTTTGATTAACCCTGGCGATGAAGTTTTATATCCAAATCCGGGTTATCCAATTTATGAAAGTCAAATTGAATACTTCAATGGTGTGGCAAAGCCCTATCGGTATTACCCATCACCAAGCGGCTTTAGCATTGATATTGATCAGATTAAATCTTTGATAACACCAAAAACTCGAGCAATAATTTACAACGATCTACAAAATCCTAATGGGGCCGAAAGCACTGATGAAGAGCGTGAAGCGCTTGCCAAGATAGCGATTGAAAACGATTTATATGTATTAAGCGATGAAGCCTATTTCGAAATGAGATTTAGCGGTAAATCTAAATCGATTGCTCAATTGCCAGGGATGCTAGAGCGTACGGTAATTCTCTACACTTTTTCAAAAAAGTTTGCCATGACTGGTTGGCGCTTAGGTGCAGCAATAGCACCGATTGAAGTGGCCAAAATAATTGCCAAATTGAACACTAATGATGAATCTTGCACCTCTCATTTCACGCAATATGCCGGTGTAGAAGCAATTAGAGGGGATCAAAGTTTTTTGCCAGTAATGCTTGATTCTCTAAAGGAACGTAGAGATGTTGCATTGTCTTATTTAAGAGATATAGATGGAATAAATGTCCATCAACCAGAAGCTGGGTTTTATTTATTTCCAGAAGTTTCAAATCTAATGCAACGAAAAGGCTTTAAAGATGTAACTCAATTAATGGAAGATTCACTACATCAAACAGGAGTCTCTTTTTGCACCAGATTGCATTTTGGTCGCCCTCAACCCAATGAAAAATTCCAATATATTCGCTTAGCATTCTCTGGCATCAACAAAGAAGATATTTCTGAGGGACTAGCAAAGTTTCGAGATTGGTTAAAGTAGGGTTGTTTTACTGATCTTAAAGTTGAGGTGTCATGGCTGATTATTCACTTGTCGAACCACTTGATCCAAAAATCAAAGACCTATTAGATCGTTATTTTGATGTGCTTTATTTTCAAGATATGAATGAATTTGACAAAGTGTTTCATAAAGATTGTGTGCTCTATTCAGGCCAAGGTGGCGAGCTTTCTATTCGACCGTACGCGCAATATCGCGAAGCAGTTGCTAATCGTCAATCACCTGCAGAAAAAGGTGATAAGCGTGATGAAAAAATCTTGATGTTTGATCAAATATCGCCAACCCTCGCTCTAGTCAAACCACAATTAGAGCTTTTTGGGGGAGTTATGCAAGATTACCTAAATCTAGTTTTCCTAGATGGGCAATGGTGGGTAATGGCAAAGATGTGGGAAAAGGTTGGCGACGTTAAGTAAAAATGATTCCCAATCATCTTGAATATGCCCACTCGCTAATTAAAGATGTAAAAGACTTTCCAAAACCAGGGATTATTTTTAAAGACATTACCCCAGTATTACTTGATGAAAGAGCTTTCAATTCAGTTTTAACTGATTTTTCAAACCAATTAAACGGAGCAAATAAAATCGCGGGTATAGAGTCCCGTGGTTTCATATTTGCCGCCGCGCTTGCCGCAAAAAATGATTTAGGGCTAGTTCTGATGAGAAAGCCAGGAAAACTACCTAGAGAAACTCATAGTGTTTCTTATGACTTGGAGTATGGTTCAGATTCACTTCACATGCACCATGATTCTGTTAATCCAAGCGATTCGGTTTTTATCGTGGATGATGTTCTAGCTACCGGGGGCACTATGTGGGCGGCAGCTGAATTAATTAAAAAATCAGGTGCAAAGCTTGCGAATTGTGCGGTTTT
>VFQT010004942.1_pt1 | contig 10551 bp, 8 predicted proteins | sample 3512381 | NCBI WGS metagenome assembly VFQT01 (sample SAMN10412376, study PRJNA504923) | tailings metagenome | isolation source: Relicate 2 Philex TSF3 active mining site | place: Philippines: Tuba, Benguet | collected 2017-08-29 | reverse complement strand
TGGGGCAGACACCGTCATCAACGAGCACGACATTTTGGTGGTCATCGGCCAAAACAACGACTTGGCGCACTTCTACGACTAAATCCCTGTCAGGTCTGAATATCACAAACGGCAGTGTTATAATGCACAACCAGAGAGACGAAACGCACGCATCATGCTGTTTGTCCAGGATACTTGTGCGTCGATGGCGCGACGCTTCTATAGTCTTGTCGACACATGTCGAGGGAGAGTACCGTGACACAATCACACACAACGCTTCTTGATCGCATCGCCACCCGCGAAGCGCGCATCGGCATCATTGGCATTGGGTATGTCGGTCTCCCACTGGCAGTAGTTTTCGCCGAAGCCGGCTTTCGGGTCACGGGTTTCGACCTCAGCCAAACACGCACTGCCCAGGTCAACGCCGGGGAAAGCTACATCGAAGACATCCCCAGTAGCACACTGGCCACTCTGGTGGCCCAGGGGCGCATTGACGCCACTACCGACATGTCACGCCTCCACGATATGGATGCCATCAGCGTATGTGTGCCAACCCCGCTCAGCAAAACCCGCGACCCCGACATGTCGGCAGTGCTCCAAGCTGCCGATGATATTGCGCGTCATCTGCGCCCTGGGCAGGTGATTGTGCTCGAAAGCACCACCTACCCCGGCACCACGCGTGAAATCTTCCAACCGCGGCTCCAAGAGCGTGGTTTCGCCATTGGCCAAGATGTCTTCTTGGCTTTTTCGCCTGAGCGCGTCGATCCCGGTCGCACTGATTGGACCACCAAAAACACCCCCAAGGTCATGGGGGGCATGACACCAACCTGCTTGAGCACAGCCCAAGCTCTGTATGAATCGGCCATCGAACGCGTGGTGCCGGTCAGCAGCCCCGAGGCCGCCGAAATGGCCAAACTGCTCGAAAACACCTTCCGCGCCGTCAACATCGGCCTCGTCAATGAAGTCCAGCTCATGTGTGACCGCCTCGGTCTCAATGCCTGGGAAGTCATCGAGGCAGCTGCCACCAAGCCCTTCGGCTTCATGAAGTTCACCCCGGGCCCAGGCCTTGGTGGGCATTGCATCCCCATTGATCCGTTGTACTTGTCGTGGAAGCTCAAAACCCTCGACTACACGGCCCGCTTCATCGAGCTAGCCAGCGAAATCAACACCTCCATGCCGCGTTACTGGGTGCAAAAAGTGGCCGATGCCCTCAATGATCGCAGCAAGTCGATTCGGGGCAGTCAGGTGTTGGTCCTCGGCGTCGCCTACAAAAAAGACGTCTCGGATGTGCGTGAATCACCAGCACTCGATATCATTCATCTGCTCCGTGAAAAGGGAGCGATTGTCTCGTATCATGATCCGCATGTGGCTAGCATCCGTATCGACGGCGAACGCCTGCACGGTGCATCCGATCTCGCAGCAGCTCTCACCACCAGTGATTGTGTGATTATTGCGACCGACCACAGCGGCTACGACTGGGCACTGGTCAAACAACACGCCCCGGTGGTCATCGATACGCGCAATGCACTCAAATCCTAAATCTCTTCCCCCCAACCACGGATTTGCACAGCACGATTGTGTGGTTGGGGGGAAGTCTATGCCTAAGCGGCATAGACTTCTTTTTTCTTTATATATTTTTGATACAAATGATCATCCAGCTATGCTAGAATAGCCCGATTCTCTTTATTGTGAGGCGGATATGCCAATCTCGCGTCGTGAATTACGCCGGTTACTTGCTTTTGGATTCGGGACGACGCTCCTCGCAGCCTGTATGCGCGATCAGCCGCCCCGCCCACCACGCCCCTCCCAGGGTGCAGATAATCCACCGACGCCTCAGGCCACTACGCCCAACAGTCCATCAACTGCCACAGCCAGCCTGCGAGCCACCATGGCACCCTCACAGACCCCACTGTCACTCACTCCCACAGCACTCGCCACACGCACCGGCGCACCACTGGCAACCGCCACGCAGTTGACCAATGCCAACGCCATCTCGCCCACCACCCAAGCACAAGCGCTGCGTGCCCTCGGTTTCGATGCATTCGCAGATGTGGTCAGCACCTCGCAAGATGACACCTATCTCTACATCGAATCAAATGGCTTACCCCGCCATCCCATGATGATTGGCATCCGCAGTTGGCAACAACAGCTCCCCCTTGCGCAGACATATCGTGGTAGCAATGCCTGGAAGGTGCCGTTACATCCACATCCAGCGGTCAACCCAGTGTCTGCACGCAACGCGCTCTATCGTGGGGCCATTGCCATTGCCGTCAACGGCGTACCGATTTTCAATGCCCTCAATAACCGTGGCGACGATGCCTATCTGGCCGGCGAGCTCGACAACTGGGGTGGCCACGCCGGACGTGCCGATGACTACCACTATCACATCGCCCCCCTCCACCTGCAAGCATTCATTGGGGCCGACCAACCCATCGCCTATGCCCTCGACGGGTATGCTATCTATGGTCTGCTTGAGCCCAATGGCGCCGAGCCGGTCGGATTGGATGCCTTCAACGGGCATATCGGCCCCGATGGCGTCTACCACTACCATGCCTCCAAGACGTACCCCTACATCAACGGCGGCATGTATGGCCAAGTTACCGTACAAGACGACCAAATCGAGCCCCAACCACGTCTTGACCCCATTCGCCAACCCCAACAACCACTGCCCGGCGCAGTTATCACCGATTTCATCACACACGATGCCACCCACAGCACCCTGGTATACACGCTCAACGGCCAAACCTACTCGATTGACTACGAACACACCGCAAGCGCACTCAATCTACAATTCCACGACGCCAGCGGCGATCACACCGAGAGTTACGCCGTGCGTTCCCGTGCTGCTGGCGCTGGCAACGCTGGTGCTGCACCGCCACCAGCACCCCAACCCACAACCAGCGAATCTCAACCGGTCACATCAGCCACGGGATTCACCGTACGGAGCTCTGCGGTTGCCAGCGACATGGCATTACCGGCACAGTACACCTGCGACGGCAACGGGATGTCGCCACCCATTGAATGGGCAAATACCCCCAGTGGCACTCAATCGCTCGCTCTGGTCATGCATCACGTTGCCGGAGTCGGCGATGTGCATTGGTATTGGGTGGTGTACAACATTCCCCCCACCATCACCGCGATTGCCGCCAACGATCGTAGCATCGGCACCTACGGTGGCAACAGCGTGAACCCGGATCTCGCCTATGCTCCACCCTGTTCCAAAGGGCCTGGGCGCAAAGAATACACGATTTCACTCTACGCGCTCAGCGCAGCTCCTCAGTTCAGCGCCAACACCAAGGTCGACCGTGACACCCTGCTCGCGGCGATTTCTGATCGCACCCTCGCCGTGGCAAGCATCACGCTTAGCTACACGCGCTAGGGCATCATCTGTACACGGCTCCCTGCCACACGATGCATGCAGAGTTCTGCGTGCATCGTGTGATTGCACCACCGACTCGCACGCACATCCACCAATCAGTTACACTTGATGTATGATTAAAAAAGCATCTGTAGCCACCATATGTGTCAGTACCAATGACCCACAGCTACACAGGCTTCGTTGGTTGCTCGCACATCTCGAAACAATTCAGAACGCATGCCAATGAAACCCATACAGGCTGGCGTGATGATGGATGAGCGCCCAGCCAATGCCCCATCGCACCAATGTTGTCGAGTTGCACAAACCACATGCCGGTTCGCCATTCAGGTGTCCACAGAGCATGCCGATATCGTTGCGGCGTGCACCTAGCAGTGTAGGAGAGCCCTCCATGCCCCACCCTCCGCACCCCGTCGTCCGTCATTATGACCAGCAACACATCCGCGCAGTGGCCTTACCACTCGGTGGCATCGGCACCGGCACAGTATCGCTCGGTGGTCGTGGCGATCTGCGCGATTGGGAACTCGGGAATCGCCCGGCCAAAGGATTCCGCCCCGACGTCGCATTTGTGGCCATCCGCATCCATGGCGACGGTGATCCGCACACTCTGGCAGCAGAAGGGCCACTCGACGTCAGTGAGTATCAAGGGCCGTTTGGGTCGCCAGCTGCGCACCACGGGTTACCCCGCTTCCGCAACTGCCACTTCGACGCCTGCTACCCCTATGGCACCGTCACCTTGTCTGACCCCGACATCCCCGTCACAATCACCATTACGGGCTTTAATCCGCTCATTCCCACTGACAGTGATGCGAGCGGCATCCCCCTAGCCGTATTGACCTATACCATCACCAATACCGGCGACACACCGCTTGCAATCAGTCTCGCCGCATCCCTACAAAATTACCTCGGCAACACACCCACCAGTGGCGCTTATTCCTCGGCTATCGTCAACGACTTTTTTCAGCAAAATGAAGCCGAAAAAGCCCGCCGACGGAACACCATCGGCTATGTGGCCAGCGAACGCCTGCATGCCCTCGTGTACCAGTCATCACCGGCACTTGCCGACAGCGAACACGCCGGCAGCCTGGCATTGGCATGGCTCGACGCCCAACACGTGTCGTACCGCACCGGGTGGGCCGATTACACCTGGGGTGATACACTACTCGATTTTTGGGATGATTTCCACGCCGACGGTCACCTCGATCCACGTGAAAGCACCGCCACCCATCCAGTCGGCTCACTGGCCCAGAGCATGCATCTCGATGCGCACGCGAGCACCTCGTGCACACTCCTGTTGGGGTGGCACTTCCCCAATCGAATGGCGTGGCGTTCCGAAGAATACGGCGCCATGCACTTCGGTGAGTACACCGACACCGTCATCGGCAACTACTACACGACTCGCTATCGTGATGCCTGGGATGTCCTCGTTCAGACGGCACCACAACTCGAGCTCCTCAACGAACAAACCCTCGAATTCGTCGAAGAACTTACCAGTTCACAACTCCCTGCCCCCCTCAGCGAAGCAGCGCTCTTCAATCTCAGCACGCTCCGCAGTCAAACGAGTTTCCGCACCGCTGATGGGCGCTTTTTCGGTTGGGAAGGCACCGACAACTTCCGTGGCTCGTGCTTTGGCACCTGCACTCACGTGTGGAACTACGAACAAGCCACAGCGTTTTTGTATGGCGATCTGGCCAAGACCATGCGTGAAAACGAATTCGCTTTCGCCACCCGCCCTGACGGCTTGATGAGCTTCCGCATCGGATTACCCCTCAGTCAGGCTCAAGCCTGGCCCACCGCTGCCGCCGACGGGCAGATGGGCTGCCTCGTCAAGCTCTACCGCGACTGGCGCCTCAGTGGCGACACCCAGTGGATGCAAACCCTCTACCCACACGCCAAGGCCGCCCTCAGTTTTGCCTGGGTGCCCCACGGCTGGGATGGCGACGGCGACGGCGTCATGGAAGGTTGCCAGCACAACACCATGGACGTCGAGTACTTCGGTCCCAATCCGCAGATGCAATTCTGGTACTTGGCCGCCCTCAAGGCTGGTGCCGCCCTCGCCACTGCCGTCCACGATGCCGAATTCGCAGCCACCTGCACCCGCCTGTATCAACAGGGGTCGGCATGGACCGAGCAGCATCTCTTCAATGGCGAGTACTACATCCACGACATCCGTCCGCCCATGCATGCCGACAACATTGCCCCGGGCACGCGCCACATGGTCATGGGGGCCAGCAATCTGACCGACCCCGAACTCCAGCTCGGTGCCGGATGCCTGGTCGATCAACTCGTCGGTCAGTATTTGGCACATATCAGCGGTCTCGGCGATCTCGTCGACACGACCCAGCTCCGCACCACCCACCAGAGCATCTTCCGCTACAATCGCAAAGCTGGGCTCCACCATCATTTCAACCATATGCGTAGTTTTGCGTTGGGCGATGAGTCGGCCCTGCTCATGGCCAGTTATCCGCACGGCAATCGGCCCAAACGGCCCTTCCCCTACTTCAACGAGGTCATGACCGGCTTCGAGTACACCGCCGCCGCAGGCATGCTCTACGCCGGCCTGCGGGCAGAGGCCATCCAAGTCGTAAGCGACATCCGCGCCCGCTACGATGGCGCCAAGCGCAATCCCTTCGACGAGGCCGAGTGTGGGCACCACTACGCCCGTGCCATGGCCAGCTGGGGACTCGTCAACGCCTGGAGTGGCCAGCAGTACAACGCACTTACCGGTGAATTGCGCTTCGGGCATATTGCCACCAATAGCAAAGTGGTCTGGAGCACAGGGCACTCCTGGGGTACCGTGCGCCGCCGTGGCAATAGCATCACATTGACCATCTACGCCGGCCAACTCCATCTCACATCGCTCGTCGTCGGCGAAGACGTATTGTGCGAATACGGCGTCATCCAGTCACTTGGGCGTGGCGCGCTCATGTTTCAACTCTGAAACGCCAGGTACGGCTCCACAAACTGACGCAGTGATGGACTCTGAGCCGGTCGTTGCCGTTGGCGCCATTCCCAAATCAGCACGCGATCGGCCAATACAAACAACGGCCAGCGCGCCTGTCAGCCCTGCCAATCTACCGCCTCGCCCATGGTTGCACGCACAAATTGCCGCGCCGCCATGGGCTGGCCTGCATCCAGATACGCCAATGCCTGTCGCACACTATCACTTTCGGGATGCCCGACAGCGGCTTCCATCAAATCAAATACACCTGTTACCTGCCACCCCGTCGCCGTCTGCATCATGGTCATGTTTTCGAGTTTGTAATCACGCAATACCACCGCCAACGGCCCATCGTCGACTGCCGCCAGGCCCGTGGCAATCACCTGTTCGACCCACGCCACATCCGCCGCCGTCGTCCAGGCACTATGCTGGCACGCCGACTCCACGGCTGTACGAATCTGCTGTGCATATTCCACACGCCACATTGCCATATCGGTGATGACCTGCGCCGGTGGCACGGGAACTGCATGAATGCGCCGCAACATATCACCCTGTGCCTCGGCAATTTCGGTCCATACTGTGCAAGTCTTGTGTGCATCGAGCAGCGCCAGTGTCACACCGGGCATGCGTGGCATGATCACGAATTCCCACCCAAAAATATCCGTATCCACACAGTGCCAATACGGGGCTGGCGTGGGAATCCCGGCCTGCGCCAACCATTCCGCATACCGCTGCTCGTGTGGGAATTGCCAATCGTAATGGGGCACACCACGCAACACCCACTCACCGTGCGTGCTCGTCACATACACGTTTTGCCCAAACAACCCCTGCGTAATCGGCGTCGCAGATACAAAATCACCATACCCGGCGCGCGTCAACGCCTGTTGGAACTGGGCATCGGTAATCTGCCCCAAACGCTGGCCACACCAGATCACAGCCCATGCTCGGGGCACTCAGCCATCCAATCCGACAGCGTTGCTACTCGCTCGGGATGTGCCTGTGAGCGCGCCAAAAACCCCACGCCGTGCTGTGGCATCGGGTCTTGGTCGGTGGGCTGATAACGCAAATCCACACTCCAGCGCACATGATCCGAGTTGTTCGGCGTACTCATGTGGATGCACCGATCATTGAACAAAATCGCTGTACCGGCTTTGACTGGTAGCGAAAGCGCAGAACGCTTGGCTTTTGTCAGCATTTTGCCCGTAATTTCGTAATACCCGGTCCCCGAATACTGCTCTTGGTGAAAATCATAGACCTGCGTTTTATGCGTACGTGGCCACACCTGCAAACATCCATTTTCGAGCGTGGCATCCACGAGCGGGATCCACACCGTAATCACCGGGTTGGCATTGGCATCCGGCCAATAACTCTTGTCTTGATGCCACGGTACCGCCCCAGCCGCCACTTTGGGCACCTTGGGGCGCACGTTGTAGACCGGATTCGCGAAAATCTCGGGACCAATCAACGATTCCACCGCATTCAGAATCTTCGGATTCGTCATAAATACAAAATATCCTGGGATACGATCACGCCAACTTCGCCCATATTTCAAAAATTCCGCATCCGTCAGATGGTCGAAAATACGTGCCAGACGATATTGGAATGGTTCATCAGCATACGCGTTCTGTATAAGCCCATCTGCAATCAGTTCGTCAGCAATTTGGTCAACTTTTGCGCACATGGCCGTCCGTGCCGGCTCCAGATCTGCATCGGTCAGCACGTCTGGCAAAATCAAATACCCCTCACGGTCATACCACGCCTGTTGCTCGGCCGTCAGTGTCCCGGCAGCTGTCCCCCGGTGAAACTCCTTTGGTTCACGGTAGTCCATACAGCGTGCATCCTTTCGCTACACGATGCGCCCAAATCGCTCGAGGATGAGCAGGCGCTCTACGGTCATTTTACCAGTCCACCACTGCTGTGCGGTGGTCCACGCATCGGCATATTGCCCCCACTGCCAGGTCGGCACCCAACTACCATGGGCACGCACATGCAGGCACCACTGGTCAAGCTGGACATCGATCATATCGGCCAGCTGATCGGCAAAAGGGGCTTGAGGATGAGTCACATAGTCCAGTGGTGTCGGCACGTATGCCACCAGCCAGTCTGCCGGTGTGGGGTGTATCACCTGGCGCAACAGACGCACCAGGTGTGGAAAGATGCGGGTTTGGATGGATTTCGGCAACCACGGGTACGCCCGCACATAGCATGCCAACGCGTGTGATTCGATAGTATCGGCTCGTACCACATATTCAAGTAATGCCGCATACCAATGATCCATCTCGCCGATTTCGCCCACATGTGCCTGTAGATAGCCGATGATTTCCACACTAGGATTGGGCCAGTCTTTGTCGAGAGAGTTTTGCCCCGTCTGTTCATCAGCATGCCACCATGGTGCGTGCGGGTATGCATTGACACCAGCCGCCATAGGATGCCACTTACCCGCAGCGGTGTCGTACGCCCCTATCAGGTAGCGCAACGCCCGCTGCCACAACTCGTGCGCTACCGGGATGCCCAGCGTGTGTGCGTACTGCAACGCCACCGTCGTCGCCAGGGGTGATGATGCTGGGTGCCATACATCAGGCTCGATACCGTGCCCAAAGCCCCCATCGGGATTCTGATATGTGGTCAACACGGGCACGGCTGCCTGCCACGGTTGCTGTGCCTGAGCCACCTGCCACACCAGTATGTCGAGTGGCCGCGCTCTGGGGCGCATGCCCGCAATCACTTGTGCGACTTCGGCACGGGTAAGGTGCATCGTCATTTCTCGGTCCCCTCATGGTGCTGACGACGCCGATACTGCAGTACCACCACACCATCATCGACCATAATTTGTTGCAGAGTCAACGGTAGCGAACGTGTTGCCTGCCCAAACAGGCGTATCCCATCGCCCAAAATCACCGGCACAATGCCCACGTAGTAGTCGGTGATTGCGTCCAAATCAATGAAATGCGCAATCACTTGGCTCCCCCCAAACAGATAGACCCGCCCGCGCCCCTGGGCTGCCGCCGCTGCTAGCCACGCCAACACCTGATCAGGGTGCACAAATACGACATGGCCATCAGCGGGGCGCGCTGTACGCGTCATGACGACGACCTGTTTGGGTGCGTATTCAGCATGGAATCCCTGCTCATACGACCGCCGCCCCATCACCACGATGTCGATGTCTGCCAAAAACGCCGCAAAATCCCAGCGTTGCGGGGTATCTGCCTGATGCGCTCCATCACCGACAATCCAATCATACGAGCCATCATGACGGGCAATATACCCATCGAGGCTCATGGCCAGTGTCATGGTCATCTGCGAGTGCGTCATACGATTTCCCTCTATGGTGCAAACACGAGCATCGTGTGCTCTTCATCTGACAAAAACAGAAGTTGCTCCGCTGTACGCTGGATGTGCGTGGTCGCTCGGAGCGCCTCCCAAAACGCTTGTTCGTTGGCCTGGTGTTGCTCTGGGCACGATGCCTCCAATGTCGCAATAGTTTCAATACGGAAGGTTGTCGGCGAAGTCATCGATGGCGCCACCCGATACACCGAACAAAACCCATTCCCGACCATGTTGTTGGATTCATACTGCATGGTTACCTGCACATCAGCATCGATGGCCTGCCCATTGAGCTCAACCAGATGCCAAGTGTCTGTCCCCATCATTGCCGATCCATCCCAGAGCCCATCCAGGTACCATGCTTCACTCGCACATGCCATCATGCTCACTGCCATCCCGATCATGATGAGGCTATTTCGTATCATGGTGTTGCCATCTTTCGTGTATGGTTGGATTCGCAGCATGGAGAAATGCACATACTTGCTTACCACATTACTACCATCATACCGTAGATACCCATCATACCCCTGCTTCGGACCACGCAGTATTGCCTCGTATGATGGTCTACCCTCAGCAACAAAACAATCCCCCGATAGGCGTATGCCTATCGGGGGGAATTGGCGGGGAGGGAGAGATTCGAACTCTCGAGGGAATTGCTTCCCTAGCGGTTTAGCAAACCGCCGCACTAGGCCAACTATGCGACCTCCCCATGCGTGGTATGAGCGAGAATGGAGGAGAGAGAGGGATTCGAACCCTCGGAACGTTAGTTCTCTCGTTTTCAAGACGAGCGCGATCGACCACTCCGCCATCTCTCCGGAAATGGTGATGTGTATGGCAGGCGGGACAGGAATCGAACCTGCAACCTGCGGATTTGGAGGCCGCTGCTCTGCCTAATTGAGCTACCCGCCTACACATCGCATACAAGTATACA
>VFQT010004941.1_pt1 | contig 10551 bp, 13 predicted proteins | sample 3512381 | NCBI WGS metagenome assembly VFQT01 (sample SAMN10412376, study PRJNA504923) | tailings metagenome | isolation source: Relicate 2 Philex TSF3 active mining site | place: Philippines: Tuba, Benguet | collected 2017-08-29 | reverse complement strand
TGCGCCAGCTACTTCGAAAAACAGATTGCTAGAGAAAGATCTGCGAAGTGGGGTTGGATTCCGGAGGACCCGGGTCCACTTTGTTGAAGATTTAGGGGTGAAACCGGCTAGGCCGGATCGACGATGGTTTCCATCGACCCAAAGGTGCTCAAACACTTGATGCATATGCAGCCAGCCTTGTACTGGCTCGATTCTGATCCACTCGAACCGGAGTCCCGCCCTGCCCTCGTTGAGGAGATCGAAGCCGATCTCTGCATCGTCGGCGCTGGATACACCGGACTTTGGACTGCGCTGATCGCGAAAGAACGTGACCCGAAGCGTCATGTCGTGATCCTGGAAGCGAAGGAGACTGGCGCGGGTGCGTCGGGACGTAATGGTGGATTCTGTAATCAGTCACTTACCCATGGATTCATCAACGGTTACAACCGATTCAAAGAAGAGATGGAGATCGTTGAGCGATTGGGGCGTGAAAATTTCCGCGCCATCGAAAAGACGATCAAGAAGTACAAAATCGATTGTGGCTGGGAGCGAACCGGCGAATTGAAGGTCGCAACGAAGCCTTGGGAGGTCGAAGAGCTTCGCAGAGAAGCAGAGCTGCGTAATTCCTATGGCGATGAAGTTGAAGTCTTGAGTGCTGAAGAGATGCGCGCTCGAGTCAACTCCCCTATCTATCTTGGTGCGCTATGGGATGAGGATGGAACGGCTCTCGTCGATCCAGCTCGGTTGGTCTGGGGATTAGAACGTGCCTGTTTGAAGTTGGGTGTTGTGATCTATGAACACAGTCCCGTTGAGTCGATTGAAGATGATGGTGATGACGTCATCCTTACGACACCGTATGGAAAGGTACATGCAGATCGCGTAGCGCTGGCGACCAATGTCTATGACTCGCTCCTTCCTGGAACGAGTAAGTATGTGGTTCCGGTCTATGACTTTCAGTTGGTGACAGAGCCGCTGACTGAAGAGCAGATGGAGTCGATCGGTTGGGCGGGCCGTGAGGGACTTTCAGAGGCGGGCAACCAATTCCATTATTACCGACTCACGAAAGAGAATGAGATTCTCTGGGGCGGATATGACGCCATCTACAACTTCCGTGGGCAGGTAAGCCCAGAGTATGAAGATGAGCCAGAGACCTATGCTCGGTTAGCGCGAGATTTCCTCAAGACCTTCCCGCAGTTGGAAGGAATCAAGTTCACCCATGGTTGGGGTGGAGCCATCGATACCTGTTCACGCTTCTCGCCGTTCTGGGGAACGGCGATGGATACCAAGGTCGCTTACGTTCTCGGCTTTACCGGTCTCGGCGTTGGTGCAACACGATTCGGTGCGGAAGTGATGCTCGACCTGCTCGACGGAATCGATTCCGAGCGCACGCGACTGAAGATGGTTCAGAAGAAACCGATCCCGTTCCCGCCAGAGCCACTTCGTTTCATCTTCATCCGACTGACCCAGTGGTCTTTGATGCGGGCTGATGAGACGGGTAAGCGAAACATCTGGCTGAAGATCCTAGATCGATTCGGGTTAGGTTTCGATTCCTAGTAGACCTTTGTGTGATTTCCTAGACGCACGAGTCTCAAGATTCTCTTATTGGGTTTCTTGTAAATGAGGACAATATCGGGCCTTATGTGACACCCGCGATGTCCTACATAATTGCCAATTAGAGGATGATCCTCAAAGTGAGGAGGTAGTGGAAGGTCCTTCTCCAGATATTTCAGAACGACATCCAACTTCTTCTGAATGTCTCGATTATCTGGCTTCTTCTTCTCCCGTTTTAGATCTTTCTTGAATTTACTCGTGAATTCATAGTCACGCATTGAGTTTCTTGTAGAGCTCTTTGCGATTCCTTGCTCGAGTCACACGGCCACGTTCACCGGCTCGGATAGCGCGACGGGTCGTGAGGTTTGGTTTACCCAGTTCAAAAGGAAGTTCCTTATCTTCAATGACCTTCAACAAAAAGAGCCGAACTGCCATCGACGTGGTCAGTCCAGAGGCTTCCAAAATCACAGCTGCTTTCTCCTTGATCTCTCGTTCCACCCGAACGTTGAGAGTTGAATCTGTAGACATTGCGCCTCCTTTTGTGCGCACATTGTATACACGAGCTCGGTTGGAGCGCAAGGTTAGAGGAGATGGACGAAGTTCAAAGAAGGAATTAACTCCAGCTGTGGATAATCTCAATACTCCCAAACAGGTTCGTTGCTCTCAAAGACTCTTCTATCTCCACCAAAGACAAGATAACGAGAGAAGCCGCGGGTAAACCATCGATCGTGAGTTACCGCAAGCACAGTTCCTTGGTATGCGCTCAGAGCTTTCTCTAGTGCTTCTGCGGAAGCAAGATCCAAGTTATCTGTTGGCTCATCCAAAAGAAGAAGGGTTGAACCTTGTAATTCGAGCAAAAGAATCTGGAATCGAGCTTGTTGTCCGCCGGAGAGAGTTTGGAACTTCTGCTCGGCTTGTTGATCAAGCTCGTATCGCCCAAGAACGCTCTTGGCAGGACCAAGTTGGAGTGAGTGTTCTTCCCAAAGAATCTCAAGAAGAGTCTTCCCGATGAATTCCGGGTGAGCGTGCGTTTGGGCGAAGTAACCAGGCTTTACACGGGCGCCCAACTTCCAAGAACCCTCGACATTGAGTTTTTCATCTCCGCCAAGGAGGCGAAGGAAGTGGGACTTTCCAGTTCCATTCTTCCCAAGGATTGCAACGCGATCGCCATAGAAGATCTCGATGGTGTACGGCTCGGTCAAATCGTTGATGGAGAGATTTTCACAGGTAATGACGCGTTCTCCCGTTCGCCCACCAGTCAGCCCTACTTTCACATCCTGTTCAATCGGTGGCGCTGGTGGTGGACCTATCTCCTCGAATTTTCGGAGACGAGTCTGCATCGCACGATATTTCGATGCCATATCAGGAGAGCCTTTTGCCTGGTTACGTAGCGTGAGGACGAGTTCCTTAAGGCGCTCATGCTCTTGTTCCCAACGAAGCATCAACTCTGCAAAGCGAGCATTCCTCGCCTTTCGCGCTTCATGCCAGGTCGCAAAGCCACCGCCATGGATCCAGGCGGTATTACCAGAGACACCTTGTTCGAGTGTGATGATGCGATTGGCGACAGCTGAGAGAAGTTCGCGGTCGTGGCTGATGAAAAGGATCGTTTTGTGACTCTCTTTGAGGCGTTCCTCTAGCCAACGCTTCGAAGGAACATCGAGATAGTTATCTGGCTCATCGAGGATCAAGACTTCTTCAGGTCCGCGAAGGAGTGCTTGGAGAACGAGCTTCTTCTGCTCTCCACCCGAAAGAGTGTTGACTTCGCGCTCCCCTACTTCATCAAGTGTCTTGCCGAGCGCTTCGGTGCAGCAAATGTCCCAAACGACTTCTGCGTCATACCCACCGGCATCGCCCCAATCAGAGAGTGCGGTGGCATACGCCATCTGTTCTTTTTCACTGGGATCGTTCTCCATTGCAGCCTCTGCAGCCTTGAGTTTCGCCGCAGCGATTCGAACTTTCTCGGGAGATACCGAGAGGAGTAGATCCCGCACCGTTGTCTTATCGCGCACCTGTCCGATGAACTGACGCATCACGCCTAAGCCGCCGGTGAGCGAGATCGCCCCTGCTTCAGGTTCGACATCTCCGCAGATCATGCGAATGAGGGTGGTTTTCCCAGCTCCATTCGGGCCGATCAGTGCAGCTTTCTGTCCATCGCCGACGCGGAAGGAGACATCATTGAGGAGTACGCGGCCATCAGAGAGCGTGAACTCGATTCCGCTGACGTCGATATGGCCCACGTCTACGCGCTTCGCAATCTGTAGGCGAGTTGGCCGATCCATTCGTGGATCGCGTTATTCCAATTGTTCATAGCGGTTGCGCGCTTGAAGTCGAGATAGCTGCCGGCAGTTTCACTGCGGTAGTCAACAGGATAAGGAACCACTTCCCAACCAAATCTTTCGAATGTGGTCACTGCCCTTGGCATATGGCTCGCAGATGTGACCAAGATCCATCCTTCTTTCGATTTAACGAGATCGGAGGAGAACTTTGCGTTCTCGAAGGTATTTCGAGATTGATTCTCGAAGATGGTGCGAGCTGCAGAGATCCGCTGCTCTTGGAAGAACTGCTTCGCTGACTCCGCCTCACTGACACCTTCTGGTCGGAAGGACCCCGAGAAGGTGGAGTAGATCAAGGTGAAATTGGGGCAGCGATTGAGGAGTTCGAGTGCTTTCGTTAGGCGCTCTCCTGCCTCATTGAGCTGCGGCTGCTCCCTTTGCTCAGGGATCAAGCCAGGATTGATTCCGCCGCCAAGGACGATCACACCTTGGTATTCCCTGCCGCAGTTCATTTTGGGAACAGCAAAATCATCTTCGAGGGTTCGAAGGGCTGCGTAACTGATACCTAGGTTTGAGAAGAAGATGAAGAGAAGTGTTAAGGCGATGGTTGCTCGCTTTGCGACCTTGTAACGCCGGTTCCAGAAGAGATAGAGCGTGATTGCAACTGCGGCAACGAAGAGATTGTCGATCTTCAAGAACCAGCCTGCGATCTTGGCGCTATAGAAGAAGAGGTCGTCCTTATTCATTCGACTCGTTACCGGTTGGATCTTCATCTCTTCGACGGACCGTGATAGCGAGACGTGCTTCCAATTCATCATCCTTTGGATAAGTGACATCTGTAAGAGTCAGTCCTCGTGCTGGGAAGACGAGGCTTTCGCCGATCCGCTCTCTGCCATCCAAGAGTTCCTTCATCCAGGTCGGTTCGAATCGACCTTCACCAACACAGACTGCTGCACCGATCAGGCTTCGCACCATCGAGTGGCAGAAAGCGTCGGCGGTGATGGTGGCAGTGATGAAGTTATTCGCTTCGCGTTTGAGGCTGAATTCCTTAAGGGTTCGAATCGTTGTTCCAGTGGCGCGCGCCTTGCAGTAGGAAGCAAAGTCATGTTCACCAAGGAGTGGCTCAATAGCTTGCGCCATCTTCTCGATGTCGAGTGGTCGGTACCAGGTCGCGGTGTCATATCGAAGGAGTGGTGGAAGGAGTTGACCGCCATCTGCGATCTTGTAGATGTAGGAACGAGAGAGCGCGGAGAAACGGGCATGGAAGAACTTTGGCGCATGAGTGATCTGATGGATACGCACATCTTCTGGAAGTATGCGATTGAGGCGAAATGTGAGATCTGCAAGGTCCCACTCATTCCCCTTTTGATCACGGTCAGGAAGATCGAAGTGTGCGACTTGGCTCGTGGCATGCACTCCGGCATCGGTCCTACCTGCGACCTGAAGCGAGATCGGATTTCTTGTCAGCGGCTCTAGCGCCGATTCCATCTCCCCTTGAACGGTTCGTTGGTCCGGCTGCTTTGCCCATCCTGAGTAATGGGTGCCGTCATAGGAGAAATCGATCCGGAAACGAAGAAACCCACCCTCGGGTGTGAGAGTGGGTTCTTTCATCTTCGTTGAACCGTTATTTTCTTAAACGAGTTTCGAGTATTACTCCGAAACGAGTTCGATGACAGCCATAGGAGCGCTGTCGCCCTTACGTGGACCGAGCTTGGTGATACGTGTGTATCCGCCATTGCGGGTTGCAAAGCGAGGGCCGATCTCAGTGAAGAGAGTGTGAACGACGGACTTGTTCGCGATTTGCGCCAACACGAGACGACGAGCTGCCAGGTCGCCCTTCTTGGCAGAGGTGATCATCTTCTCTGCGAGAGGACGAAGACGCTTTGCCTTTGCTTCGGTTGTTGTGATCTTGCCGTGCTCGAAGAGCTGCTCAGCAAGGGTGCGAAGCAATAGCCGTTCGTGTGAAGGGCCGGCTCCGAGACGGGGGCCTTTCGATGGTCTTGGCATGGTGCTTTCTCCTTCTTGCTTGCTCTTTACTCGTCTACGGTCTCTGCACCGTAGTTTGCGTGCTTGGTTAAATCGAATCCGGCTGGGCTGTCCTTGAGCTGCATGCCCATGGATTGAAGCTTCGCCTTCACTTCGTCGATCGACTTCGATCCGAAGTTACGGATGTCCATCAGATCTGCTTCGGAGCGAGCGATCAGTTCTCCAACGGTGTGGATCCCTTCGCGCTTGAGGCAGTTGTAGGAACGGACGGTGAAATCAAGGTCTTCGATTGGAAGTGCGAGATCAGCAGCGAGTGCTTGATCCTGAAGGGATGGACCGAGGTCGATACCTTCTGCGTTGACATTGAGTTCACGTGCAAGACCGAAGAGTTCGACGAGGGTGGTTCCAGCGGATGCCATAGCGTCGCGTGGAAGCATCGACTTCTTCGTTTCGACATCGAGGATCAACTTGTCGAAGTCGGTGCGCTGCTCGACACGTGTCGCTTCGACCTTGTAGGTCACGCGAAGCACTGGTGAGTAGATGGAGTCGACCGGGATACGGCCGATCTCAGCACCGATCGCCTTGTTCTGAACTGCAGAGACATAACCGCGACCGCGCTCGATGGTGAGTTCGATCTCGAGGTTCGCCTTGCCGTTGAGTGTTGCGATGTGAAGCTCTGGGTTGTGAACCTCGACGCCAGCTGGGACGCCGACATCCTTTCCAGTTACGACGCCTTCACCGTTCTTGCGGATGTAGGCAACGACTGGCTCATCGGAAGTAGATGAGAAGACGAGGTTCTTGATGTTGAGGACGATCTCTGTGAGGTCTTCCTTCACGCCATCGAGGGTGGTGAACTCATGGAGAGCACCGGCCACGCGGATGCTTGTGACAGCAGCGCCTGGGATCGATGAAAGCAAGGTTCGGCGGAGTGAGTTACCGAGTGTGTAACCGAAACCTGGCTCGAGTGGTTCGATGATGAACCGTGAGCGGTATTCGCTTACTACTTCTTCGGTAAGGACTGGACGTTGTGCAATAAGCACGTGCTTCCTCCTGGTTTTCTGGGATATCCGCTATTTGATATCCGCTTTGTAGTGCCGGCCGTTTTTCAATTTTGTTGAGGGCCTCGGGTGAGACCCTCAAATTTCATTATTACTTGGAGTACAACTCAACGATCAGCTGCTCTTGTACCTGGGTATCGATGATCGATCGATTAGGTAGAGAGTGAACGATGATGCGCATCTGGGAAGGAACTACTTCGATCCAAGATGGAACCGACTTCTCACCGAATTCAGCGCTTGCGACGATGAATGGTGTGAGGTCATGCGAGTCCTTGTGGAGGTCGACGATGTCGAATGGGCTCACGCGGTAAGAAGGAATATCGACCTTCTTGCCGTTAACCAAGAAGTGGCCGTGGCGAACCATCTGACGTGCCATATCGCGGCTCTTTGCAAAGCCTGCGCGATATACGACATTGTCGAGACGTGTCTCAAGGAGTACGAGCAAGTTCTCACCAGTCTTACCCGCAAGGCGTGATGCCTCGGAGTAGTAGTTGCGGAACTGCTTCTCAAGTACACCGTAGATGCGAGCGCACTTCTGCTTCTCGCGCATCTGGAGTAGGTACTCGGATTCCTTCGCACGTGCACGGCCATGCTGCCCTGGTGGGTATGGACGTGATTCGATCGGACACTTCGGTCCATCGCACTTGGAGCCCTTAAGGAAGAGCTTCACTTTCTCGCGTCGGCAACGCTTGCAATCTGCGCCGGTATATCGAGCCATTTCTCTCTCCTCCTTAGACTCGTCGTGGTTTCGGTGGGCGGCAACCGTTGTGAGCGGCAGGTGTCACATCAGAGATGGAACCGACCTCAAGTCCGGCTGCTTGCAGGGAACGAATTGCAGTCTCGCGACCAGAACCTGGTCCCTTGACGAAGACATCTACTTTGCGAACGCCATGCTCCTGTGCCTTCTTGGCAGCTGCTTCAGCAGCGAGACCAGCGGCGAATGGGGTCGACTTACGTGAACCCTTGAAACCGACGCCGCCGGAAGAGGCCCAGGCAAGGACCGCACCGGTTGGATCGGTGATGGAGACGATGGTGTTGTTGAAGGTCGACTTGATGTGGGCGTGACCGAAGGAGATGTTCTTCTTCTCCTTCTTACGGGTCTTTGCCTTCTTTGCGCCTGGCTTTGCAGCGCCTTTAGCGGTTGCCATTACTTGGTCTCCTTCTTCTTACCAGCAATAGCGACGCGTGGTCCCTTGCGGGTACGTGCATTGGTATGTGTGCGCTGACCGCGAACTGGAAGTTTCTTGCGGTGGCGAATTCCTTGGTAGCACTGGATCTCAACCTTGCGGCGGATATCTCCTGCGATCTCACGACGGAGATCACCTTCGATCTTGTAGTTGCCTTCAATGTATTCACGGAGCTTGATCAGATCCGGTTCTTGAAGATCCTTTACGCGAATATCGGGAGAGATACCGGTTGCCTTGAGCGTTTCATCAGCTCGGGTAGGTCCGATCCCGAAGATATAGGTAAGTGCGACCTCAAGGCGCTTTTCGCGCGGCAGGTCGACACCAACTAAACGGGCCATGTTTGCCTTCTCTAACTCATCCGAAAGTCCTCCGCAATGCATCCGTCATTCTTGACGGCTCCCGCTTTCGGTCGGGAGGTCAGGCTTTCGCCTGTCGCATCACGCGTGCTTGCTATGAAGTTGTTTATCCTTGACGTTGCTTGTGGCGAAGGTTGTCGCAGATGACCATGACGCGACCGTTGCGACGGATGACTTTGCACTTATCGCAGATCTTCTTCACGCTTGGTTTTACCTTCACGATTCCTTCTCCTTCTAGCAGCTGATCAGTTCCACGCGATCGATTACTTGTATCGATACGTGATGCGACCTCGTGTGAGGTCATATGGACTCAGTTCTACGATCACACGATCTTGCGGAAGGATGCGGATGTAGTTCTTACGCATCTTCCCGGAGATGTGTGCCAGCACAACATGTCCATTCGTCAACTCCACGCGGAACATTGCGTTAGGGAGTGCTTCTGCCACAACACCTTCGATTTCGATGGCGCCGTCTTTTTTGGCCAAGCGTTACCCACACATTCTGCTTCGAAGTCTTTTTGGGACTTGATTGGAGTCTTCCGACAATTGCCGCCCCGCTTAAGGGCAGAGGGTGAGTTTAGGCGAGGGCGTGTCTAAACGGAAATCCGCCCCCTCGCCCCCGCTTGGGTGTAAAAGCATCCCCCGAACTTCAAGCCCAGCGCTGGGCCGGATAGCCGAATTCGAGTGAGGCGAGCTCTGGCCGACCCAGAAGGGTCGCCGGACGAGTGGCGCAGGCCTCAGTCGCCGCCTCAGGGCTTACGACTCTAGAGATCCGCTCCCAGAGAGAGCGCATCGTTGCGATGCTTCCCGCTTTGACCCCATCGATACGGAATGCCGCGCCATCGCGGATCTCAATCTCAATCTCACCGAATTGAACTCTTCCACGGGCTTTGATCTCTTCCTCACTCAAACCTTCCAAAGTTCCAGCAAGGGATATCGCATCCGTGGTTGCGATGATCCGATCCCCTGCTTTTTCGAAAGCCAGAGAAATTCGTTCATCAGTGGAATGTGACCCGTCAGCGATCAGCATCAAGTGTGCATCACTCTCTTCAAGGGCCACATCGACGAGATCTTGTGAGCAGCGATTGAAGAGATGGGTGACGAGCGTTGCACCAGCTTTGAATGCTTCGCGTGCTATCTCTTTAGTTGCGCTGGTATGTCCAATCGAGACTTTCACACCCATCTGAGAGAGGAATCGGATCAATTCGATAGCTCCAGGGAGTTCAGGTGCGATGGTGACCATCGTGATGGTTCCAGATGCCAAGTACTTGGAGATCAGATCACGATCAGGGCTCTTGAGAAGGTCCAGCGGATGAGTCCCCGCCATCTCTGGAGAGAGGAATGGTCCTTCGAGGTGAATGCCGAGGATCTTCGCCTCGTCATCTCCTTGTTCGCGACGAGCATCTTCGATCAGTCCAATAGCCCTCGTTACAAGTTCCGGTGAAGAAGTGATGAGCGATGGCTGCCAGCCGATGGTGCCTTGGGCGTAGAGACCTTTTCCGATCGTGTGGATCTCTTCGACTGTGGTTGCAGAGAGAAGGTCGATGCCGACGAAGCCGTTGATATGGATATCAGTGAAGAATGGAAGCGCACCCGCTTCGTCATAGTTCACGCTCTGCCACTTCATAATGTGGCTCAAGAATATCGGACTAGAAACCGAAGAGAGCGACCACTGCGAGAGCGAAGCTCGCTGAGAGCAACCAGAGTGAAATACCGATCACCATAGGGCGAGAGCCAAGGCGAGAGATCGACTTCCATTTCACCCCAAGGCCCATTGCGAAAAGGCCTAGCGAAAGGAAGATCTTCGAACCTTCTTTTCCAGCATCGATGATTACTGGATCCAACGTGATGGCGTTGGAAACGACGGCGACGAGCACGAAGAAGAGGACGAAGACCGGAACTGATTTTCGAAGGGCCACAGAAGTCTCTGAAGAAGAGTCTTCTTTTGCGCTCTCACGGGCGAGGAAGAGAACGAGTGGAATCAACAAAACGACCCGCGTGAGTTTGACGATGATCGATGACTCCACTGCCTCATCGGAGACTAGTGAGGCTGTTGCGACAACTTGGCCGACATCATGAACCGCAGCGCCAATCCATGCCCCGGTCGTTGAATCGGCCAGATTGAAAAGGTGAGCAACGGCTGGCAAGACGAAGACGGAGAG
>VFQT010004940.1_pt1 | contig 10553 bp, 8 predicted proteins | sample 3512381 | NCBI WGS metagenome assembly VFQT01 (sample SAMN10412376, study PRJNA504923) | tailings metagenome | isolation source: Relicate 2 Philex TSF3 active mining site | place: Philippines: Tuba, Benguet | collected 2017-08-29 | reverse complement strand
AATCTTTATGCACTGACCAATCTGCTTTTTGACATTCTTTTGAACAATAATATCCCGAATGACATGAATTACAGATAAAATTTTGTTCTTGTTTGAAACACTTTTGACACAACATTTTTTATTGTTTGTTCGTTTTTATCTAATAATAAATCAATTTTTATAGGTTGAATTAAAATTTTTCCAGAATTAATTCGATTGCTTTTTATTCGACATTTCCAATTCCCAGAATTGGAGGAAAAAGCAAAAATAATTTCGGATATGCAAAATTATGGCTTATATCATCGGATGGAACAAGGACTACATGCTTGGCAACTCTTACGCATAGTAGCTGTGTTAGATGTGTAGAATTTCATCCAACTGCTTCAATTTTGGCTACTGGTGGAAATAAAAGTTTTTATTTATAATTCATAGAAAATAAAAAATGATTTTATTTTTATTAATATTTCTTTGATTAAAAAATGGACTACCAAGGGAATTTAATCAGCATTAATTCAGATTTTTCTAATATTGCAATTTTAATAAATGAAACTATTAAAAGTGTAATAGATCAATATAGAAGATTACCTAGAATTATTCAAATTAGAACCAAACATGAAGAGCTTAGAAGAATATTGGGTGCTAGACCAAATTTTACTTATTCATTAGATGAACTTAGAGAACTTCAAACAAGTATCAAAGAAGGTGAATTTTTTACAAAATATACTACCTATATGACTAATATTACTAATACATTTATTACAAATGGAAATATTAATTATCAATTAAGTGAAAATAATTTTACTGATGTTTTAAGAACAAATCTTTCATCAATCGCAAATAACAGAGAACATTTAACAAAACCGATTATTGCAAAATCAAAGGTTCAAATGAATATTGACCGTTTTATTGAAATTGTTAATCAAGAAGTTAATAACTTACGTGAAAGGGAAGGAAATAATGGAAATTTGAAAAGGATTTTTGAATATATTTTTGGTGCAATTCAATTGTTTATTTTTAATATAGAGGATGATATCCGTTTCTACAAAGGTAAAGACAGAATTTTTACTGAAAGCTTACGTGCATGGTTTTTCATTGGTTTTATTTCAAGAATTTTTAGAGGTGGTCGTTCTTATGCCACTACTGCAAGAGAATTAACAAGTATTAAAAATTATTTTATTGAACCAATGAAAAATACTCCATTAATCTACATTAATTCTTTTGAAAATATTTCAATTGTTCAGACCGAATTAAATACCGCAATTACAGCATTTAAAGAAATTGAAATTACCGAAGAAAATATTCAGAGATGTCGTGGTATGATTATGAATATTGATAGAAATTTGGTTTCATTATACCGTTGTTTATTAATCAATGAAGAATAAAAATTGATTTTTAATTTATTTATTTTTATAAAAACATAAACAATGGAATTGCGATCATTTATTGAACAACCTTATCGAGTAATACCGATTCCGAATACAATAAATAACAATTATTTTCAAAATACATATTCTTATGAATCAGATAATCAATTAGCAAAAGATACAGTTAAAAATTTTGTTAAAAGAGAATCTTATGATATTTCACGAAAAAAAATAACCAAAGAATTATTATCACAAGTTCCTAAAGTAGGAAAATTTATGACAAAAGCCGGTTTTACTGTAAATCGTTTTGGAACTTGTATGTATAACCAAGAAAATTTATTAATGGAAAATGGCATTTATTCTTATGAAAATATTTTAAATGCCTATTCTTATTGTGGTAATAAAACATTCGAAAATTTAAGTTTTTCAAAACTTAATTATCAAAATAATCAATTATTAAAAAGAATGTATTATATTGGACAATTTTTAGATGATACTCCTTTTGAACAAAGATATAACTTTTCTTCATTTAATGATGAAATGCCTTGGTATAATGGTAATAAATTACTACATAATACCCTTTACTTTGGAATGGATAAACTAAACTATGTCCTTTCCCCAATTGAAACATTTATCGTTGATCCTGTTTGGAACAACATAATTGATCCCATTTGGGATGGAGTAATTGATGTTGGATATAAAACTTATGATTTAATAGAATCTGATATTATTCATACCAAATATTTAATTGATAATTTTGGTTTAGTTCGTGGTTTAAATATTAGATTCTTTGAATATTTTATAGTTCTCCCTGAGTTTGTAACCGGAAATTATGTTGATATTGATGTGTTTGATGAAAATAATACCAAATCTATCTTAGATTACGATTATGAACCTCAATTTGTTAAAATGGATTTTGGAGAACCCATCATTGAACAACCTATTCAGGAATCAGTTAAACAGGAATCTGTTAAACAGGAATCAGTTAATCAGGAATCTATTAATCAGGAATCTGTTAAACAAGAATCAGTTAATCAGGAATTATCAATGAATGCCTTAGATCTTAGTATTGATGATCTCCCTGTCATGATTATGCCTCAGGAAAAATTTGGTGAATTTATGTCTTTTTCTTCTGCGGCAATTGGAATTATGAATGGATTAAAAAACTGGGATGAAATGGATGAACGCCAACAACAAAAATGGATTATTGGAACTGCTTTAAGTTCGGTAACAATGTCAGAATCATTCCGGAAGGATATTGGAGATTTTGGTTGTGGTGCCATTAATATTTTATCAAAACTTTTGATAAATGGAAAATTAAGAGTTGAAGAGGTTGCAGGATTTCTTGTAACAGAGGTTACTAACTTTTTCAAGGTTTCATTACCATTTGCTGTTGGAACAATCACAAATTTAATTACTGCTATTGTTACTCATAGTAATATTGGAAAGGCATTATGTGATCTAGCAAGTGAAATTATTTCAATAAATATTCCAGTTTTCGGACAAATTTATGGAATTTACAAACTTTTAACTGGACTTTTACAATTATTTAATACCTGCAATGTTAATCAGGTTAAGATTATGGGGATTAATGCAGTAGAAGTTGATGAGCAACATAAGAATTTAATTTTGGCGGATGATTATTACTATACTGTCGTCAATCCTTTCTTTAATATTGAAATTAAGGTTCATTCTTGTGGAGAAACAAATCATATGAAACGGAAACAAGAAGCATTAGAAGAATTTAAAAGACAATTTAAGGAAAATGCTTATACCTGCACTGGTTTTTCATGGGAAAATTATGTTGAACAAAATAAAGACCAACCAGAAAAAACTCTTTATCATCAATATGTTGAATTCGTTTTGAGGGAGGTTTTATTTAAAAAATGGAAAGAATTAAATAATTTAACACCTGAAGAAATTGCTACATTAGATAATTATCTTGCAAAGGAACAAAAGTTTGATGTTAATATTTTTGATTATTTGGTTATTCTTTGGAATAATTGGAAAAAATATGGATCTAAAATAAGTTCATATTTAATTCCTGACAAAATTGAAAAAACAGCTGGAAATTACTGGGATAAACACGAGGGGGAAAATTTAATTATTTTCTTATATAACCTTTATATCCTTTGGAAAACCGGAAAAGAAGTTCAATCAACTCCTGTAACAACAATGACACCTGAACAATATCAAGAATTTATTATTGAATTAAATAAAAAAAGGTCTCAAGCAACTAAGAGTCAATCTCAACAAGAAGAGAAAGATGAAAAAAGTGCAGCAGAAAATGAAACAGGTAAATATTCTAGAATGGAAATTACTAAATATGCGAATAAAAAACTGTTTGAAAATAATATTTCTACTGGAACGATGGTTGCAGTAGCAGGTTCTACAATTAGTGGCTCAATGTTATTTTCAGTTGTTTATTTAGATAAGGAAATTGAAACCATTAATTATATTGGTATTGAGAATTATTTTAAGGGAAAAATAAAAGGAAATGCCAGAATGTTTATGGAAAGCTATACTTCAATGCTAGTAAGTTCCCATGCAACTTTAACATTTTGTTTAACGGAATATTCGGAGAAGTTTTCAAAGGAAATGTTGGAAGATTTTATTGTTCCTCATATTGGTTTAGTTTCAAATACATTAGTTTCAAATGTTACTAATTGGGATATTGATATTGAAGATCGAATTTATTATTTCTTTGAAGGAATTTTTAGAATAAATATTGGAAAAGTAATTTCGTGTGTTAAAAATTTTTTTAGTATCACCACAAGTTTGGGTGATTTAATTATTGCGAAATTAACTGAATATGGAATTATGTTAAGCAGTTTTTTTACTACTTATATTCCTGTGATAGGCTCCATGTTATTTTATAGATTTGCAAGAAAATTGATTATGGGTCGGAATGATATACCTCCAATCGCAATGGTAAATACTGATATTCAACGAATGGTAAATAATCAAATTAGATTAGAAAAGTTCAAAAAAATATATTCATTTGTTAGGAATGAAGAAAATGGATTAACTGATAGACAAATTGCATTTGAAAAAATTCAAGAAATTGAAAATGAAATTAAATCTAAAAATGAATTACCCAATTATGAAATATCATTGACCGATCATTATCCAAAATTACAAGATTATAGCATGGATTTTATGGAATATTGAAAAAAAATAATTATTTATTTATAAATTTAATATGAAAAATATTGTTTTCCGAAAGGATGTATTTTGAAGATGAAATAATTTATCTGCGAAATCTAAAAATAAATCCAATTAAGAAAACTAAAAAATTCCAAAAATAGTTTTTTTTTTCATTAGTATTTTCAACTAATTTTTGTTCTTTACCGATTCCAATTGATTTTTGAAAATCATAATCTTTTAAATTATCTGTAATATTATCAACACCAAAAGATACATTATTTTGAACAAGTTTTTGAGCAATATTTTTACGATATTCCCATTCATTCACTGACTTTTCTAAAAAATAATGTGTTTCATAACTTGTAATTTTAAGTTTAATTATTAATAATTTTTGATTGATATGACTAAATGAAACAGTATTTTCATAATACTTGTTAAAAGTTTTAAGCATCTCACTTTTAAATTTAGAAATATTTTCTTCAATTAATTCTGTATCTAAATAGGTAATACAATGCTCACCATCAGAACTAATTTCATCAATAATATATCTATTAAGAAAAAGTTTAAGATTAAAAAGTTTTTGATAAATATATAAAATATCGTTCATAAATGCATAATAATTATCATAATCTTTATTTTTTAAATAAAAATTAGGAATAACTAAATAAGGATCGGTTTCATGATAAACCTTTACCTCATTTCTCTGTTCTCTAACTAATTCCATTTTTTATAAATTAGCTTATAATATTTAAAAAATCAATTTTTTATGGAATATTTATATAGTTATTCTTTCTTAAATGTTAAAAGGTTCAAAAGACTTGTATTGCTTGTGTAAATCTAGTGGCACCAGTAATTGCATTTTTTTCTAGAAGAAATCAAGAAATTTGTAACGAGCATATAAAATGATAATAAATTATAAAAAATTGATAAAAATAAATTATAAAAATTTAGGATTTAAGAATAAAATGGCGTCTCTATTTGCACAACAATTATATTTAACGGCTTTTCAGAAAAGAAGAGAGCAACTTGAACGGTTGTTCCCACACCGCTCTGAAAACCATTCAATTATTCCACCATCAATATATGGTGTGGTTATCGATAGCAAACAAAAGCGTGATTTGCTATCGAAATCTTATCTGTCAGTTATCCTTGCTAAAAAATTGGTAGGGAATATTCGATATCCAAGAAGACATGCTCAAATGATTTTGTCACAGCAACACCTTTTTCAAAATGTTAAATGTGTGGCAACTCTGGCGGGGCACAGCAACCTTGTTAATTCTGTTGCGTTCCATCCAACAGCGCCCCTTTTGGCAACTGGCTCCGAAGACGACACCGCGAAGTTGTGGCGCTTTTCACCCGACGGTTCGGCAGCGACTTGTGTGGCAACTCTGAAGGGGCACAGCAGCAATGTTTGTTCTGTTGCGTTCCACCCAACGGCGCCCCTTTTGGCAACTGGCTCCTGGGAGGCCGCGAAGTTGTGGCGCTTTTCACCCGACTGTATGAAAGCTACTTGTGTGGCAACTCTGGTGGGGCACTGCTACAATGTTATGTCTGTTGCGTTCCACCCAACGGCGCCTCTTTTGGCAACTGGCTCCGCCGACAAGACCGCAAAATTATGGCAACTGTCACCTGACTATAAGACTGCGACTTGTGTGGCAACTCTGGAGGGACACCGCAGCATGGTTTATTCTGTTGCGTTCCACCTAACTGCATCCCTTTTAGCAACTGCCTCCAGCGACAACACCGCAATGTTGTGGCGTTTTTCACCCGACGGTTCGGCAGCGACTTGTGTGGCAACTCTGGCGGGGCACAGCAGCATGGTTTATTCTGTTGCGTTCCATCCAACAGCGCCCCTTTTGGTAACTGGCTCCTACGACAAGACCGCGAAGTTGTGGCGCTTTTCACCCGACGGATCGGCAGCGACTTGTGTGGCAACTCTGGCGGGGCACAACAGAATTGTTCGCTCTGTCGCGTTCCACCCAACGGCGCCCCTTTTGGCAACTGGCTCCGACGACAACACCGCAATGTTGTGGCGTTTTTCACCCGACGGTTCGGCAGCGACTTGTGTGGCAACTCTGGAAGCTCACAGCAACACTGTTTTGTCTGTTGCGTTCCACCCAACTGCACCCCTTTTGGCAACTGGCTCCGGCGACAACACCGCGAAGTTGTGGCAGTAAAAATTAAAAATTTAATTTTATAATTTTGGCTTATTTATAAATTATATAAAAATTGAATTAAAAAATTATTAAATAGTAAAAAGAATAAAATGGAAGAACTAATTGTTTCACCGGTTTATTTATGGGCTTTTCAGACAAACAGAGAGCAACTTAAATTGTTTTTCCCGTTTCGCTCTGAAAAACAGCCAATTATACCACAACCAATATATGATGTGGTTATGAATAAGAAACAACGGTGTGATTTAATAATGAAGTCTCATTTGGCGGTTATCGTTGCTAAAAAATTAGTTGGGAATATTCGATATCCAAGAAGATATTCTCAAAGTATTTTATCACGCCAACACCATTTTCAAAATGTAAAATGTGTGGCAACTCTGGCGGGGCACGGCGACGTGGTCAATTGTGTTGCGTTCCACCCAACGGTGCCCCTTTTGGCAACTGGCAGTGATGATAAGACTATCAAGTTGTGGTGGCTATCGCCCGACACCTCGACGGCGACCTGTGTTTCGACTCTGAATGGACATAAAGGTATTATTTATTCTGTAGCGTTTCATCCAAAGTTTCTCATTCTGGCAACTGGCAGTTGGGACCATACTATAAAATTGTGGCGCTTTTCACAAGATGGGTCTACTGCGACTTGTGTGGCAACTCTGAAAGAGCATAGTAGCAGTGTTCGTTTTGTTGTGTTCCACCCAACGGAGCCCATACTGGCAACCAGTAGCATCGACACTACAGCAAAATTATGGCGCTTTTCACCAGATGGATCGATTGTGTCTTGTTTGGCAACTCTTGGGCACAGCCACTGGGTTTTGTCTGTCGCTTTTTATTCAACTGGACGCTTAATCGCAACTGGTAGCTGGGACGATACAGCAAAATTGTGGCGGATGTCAGATGATGGAACATCCGTAATTTGTGTGGCAACTCTGGTGGGACACACTAACAGTGTTTTGTCTGTCGCGTTCCACCCAACGGAGCCCATTCTGGCAACGAGTAGCATCGATAAAACCGTAAAATTGTGGAAGATTGGACCTGATGAATCGACAGCGACTTGTGTAGCAACTCTGGAAGGACACCATAAAGAAGTTATATATGTTGTATTTCATCCAAATGGTCTCTTTATTGCAACTGGTAGCAAAGATTATACTACAAAATTATGGCAGTTATCCTCTGACAAAACAGCAGCGATTTGTGTGGCGACTCTGGTGGGACACCGCTACGAAGTTCATTCTGTTGCGTTCCATCCAAATGCGCCCCTTTTGGCAACCGGAAGCCACGATAATACCGTAAAATTATGGAAGTAAAAATTGAATATTTATTTTACAATTCCGGCATTATTTATAAATCTTAAATGACAACAACCGACAAATTAGAAACCGGTTATCAATACATTTGTAATAATAATCTTATCGCAAATTTCCTGAATTATCAAATGACTACTAGCGACATTGACGAAAGAAGAATATCGCACCTTGATGATTTCCACATTTTACCGCCGAGCACTGATGAAAACGTCGCGCGGAATATTGATATCAAATGGGATTTGGAAAATATCGCGAAAACTGGCTCACGCACCGGTTTGTCTGAATACATCTTCGATTTAATTATTTACGCAAGAGGCGCCACTGGGTCAAATATGAATCCGTCTTGCGCAATTTGCTAAAAATTGAATAAATAATCGAACTTAAAAGAAACTGACAATATATATAAAAATGCTAATCAAGATTAAATACAATGACAGTTGGATTTTCGCAAATCCAGACTATTGTGAAGCCTTTCGAAATTATAAGAATAGACCAACGTATAGTAGAGAGGAGCCGGTTTCTACCGGCGCCTTAACTGTTTATCGAACGAATAATGACCATTATTTACCAACATATATCAAGGATGGAGACGCGGTTTATCCAATCGCCGACTTTGAGGATGTTCGTGTCTTTTTAGTTGACGCCTCCCCAACAGATTGGTATGCTGGGCGCAACTACCAAATTTGGGCCTATTACGATTTCATGTATGATAACAAAGTTCGGAAGACTTACGCTTCAAAATATTCGACATATCTCGCTTATCCGGCGAACACACGCGCCTCCGACGTTGTCGAAATTGACATCGATGGACTACCTCCAAATATTATTTTCAGTATTTCTCGGAATGATAATAATAGCGTTTATTATGAGAGGAATGATGGAAGTGGGGCGCGAGTGCGCATTTGCGACAATGATACCGCTCGAAGTGGATATCGCGGATATTATGCGAGGATGACGGACGATATCGGATTTGTTTTTGGTGGGATTGTAAGCGTTGCTGGATTAGAATTACCGGCGTCTCTCGTATTAGAACAGACTGATGTTGAAGAGGAACAGTGTATAATGTGCTATTCAAACAAGAAGAATCTGCGTTTTTTACCGTGCGCGCATCTAATAATGTGTTCAGCTTGTTATAATATGCTTGAAAAAAAGAAGGAATGTCCAGTTTGTAAAGGCGATATTGAGTCGCTTGGAGTTTAATCCAATTTTTTCAATAAAAATGAAGCGAATATTTGGGATATAAAAATTGAATAAATTATTGATTGAAACTTATAAAATAATAAAATGGAATTACCTTTTGACATGTGGAATAGAATATTTGAACAATGTGATTCATTCAAAGAAAAAAGGAAATTATATGATTCTCTACCAGACACTTTTCATCATCTCTATCCGAAATTCATTGTTCCGGATGGAGATAAATGTTTGTTGAATTATTTGGCGATTGATGATGATAAAGAAGTCATTTTAAGCTTAAAAATTGGCGGTTATTGGTCAAGTGATTCGCAACCAATTTTATTCAGAGAACGCCGATTATTTATCAAAAATAAGCAGGTCGAGTCATCATTCCGATACAAACACGTTCCGAAAACATTGGATGAGTTATTCGATTTTGATAAGAGGATATATGAATATTACCGAAGTATATTGGAATACAATCAATACAAAATAGATAAAGGTTGGAAATCGAATCCGACGCAGATGACAATTGAATATGAGTTGAAAATAGATGGTTCCGAGATTTGTGTAAAAACAGCGGTTATACCGTTTATATACGACTTTGACATATATAAACTCTAGAACGATTGACGTGATTTATAATTATACCGGTTCCGGAAATTGCTTAAATATAATTTTCTTTTATTATAATAATGAATTATCTAAATCTTCAATATTTACAAAAAGCAAGTATTGGAGCAGTTGATAATAATCATGATAATTTTAGAAAATATATCGCATTAAAAAGTTCTTCATCAAAAAATACAGATGGATGGATAATACCGAATAAATTATTACCAGTAAATAGAAGCGCAACCGCAAATATTCTAATTGAAGCAAATATTATAAAAAGAAAAAAAACTGTAATAAAAATTTCAAAGAATAAAGATTTATTAGAAAAAGATTATAATGTTTCTTTACAATTAGCAGAATTAAATATACCAAATTACATTAAATATTTAGGTTTTTTTTCATGCTTAGATAATATAGATAAAAATAAAGCTTTACCTAAATTTTTTTGTAGCAATAAAGGAGAAAATAATTATTTTTTAATTATGGAATATTTTCCATTAGGTTCATTAGCATCCTATATACCACAAACACTTGATGAAGTTATATCAATAATAAATCAGGTTATTGCGAGTAGTATAAGTGCATTTGAAAAAAACGGATTTATTCATGGCGATTTACATCCGGGAAATATTCTTATAAAAAAAACTAAAAAAAAGAAATTTGATTATCCAATAAAATCAATTAAAACAGCTGGTATAAAGATTATTTTATTTGATTTTGATAGGTCAAAATTTAATGGTGATTTTATGACATTATTTGTAGAACTATCAACCTTTATTAACATTTATGAAAAA
>VFQT010004939.1_pt1 | contig 10554 bp, 8 predicted proteins | sample 3512381 | NCBI WGS metagenome assembly VFQT01 (sample SAMN10412376, study PRJNA504923) | tailings metagenome | isolation source: Relicate 2 Philex TSF3 active mining site | place: Philippines: Tuba, Benguet | collected 2017-08-29 | reverse complement strand
CCTCGAGTCGTAACCCCATCGGTGTGTGTGTCGACACCTTCTTTTGTGAAGCAGTTCAGCATGTCATCAAAACTCAGCCCGCCTGCTTGGTCGATAACAACAAGGCGGGCTTTGTCGCATGCTACAAAGATTGGAGACTCATGATCGGAATTTCGTAGGTAGGCATCATCGGCATTAGTAAGAAGTTCAACCAATGCGTTCATCAAGTCGTTGTCCATCGCTTGTGAACTATCTTGTCGACGGGCTCTCGCCGTGTATTCAAGCTGTCCTGATTTCATATTTGATACCGTTAGATTCCAATAATCTGTCGGGCACTTGCAACAAAGCCTGCCAAGTCATCCCGATTCAGTGCTCGCGCTGCATTGTCTATTTCATCTAGTCGGCTTTGCCAGATTTGTTTACTTGCCGTTTCTGTACAGCGAAGTGCAATCGCAATATCGCCACGTGTGAGTTCGTTTGGAGTTTTGTTGAACTTTGAAAATGCAATCGACTCAAAGATACGTTTGGCTTTGCGTGCTACTTCTTGGTTTTGTGCGGGCGGAACGTAGGAACCATAGAGCTGCTCCAGAAGCACATGGTTTTCCTCGCACCAATTGACGCCGTCTACACTCAGCTGCCGATTGTACTGATCGAGGCGGATAATCAACGTAACCTTGTTAGATCGTCTTGGGTCTTCGACTTCCTGCAATGCTTTCGCGCACTTTTTATAATCAGGAATATCTGATCGTGTTCGCCATGAAAGCCTCAATGGCGCTATTTCAAAGCACTTAAGATATAAGTCTTCGACGTCAATCCTCTTTGAGGCACCACCGAGTACATATAGAGACCAAACAATGAGATCTGCGTTGTTTGGATTCGGACTTGGGGGATCAATCAAAGGCATAGTATGACCTTAGTCTAGTGAGATGAAATGCAAAATCAGTATCGTCTGTAAGCGGTATTTGAATATGACCTGTTGTATGGGTTGGTGATGGGTTCGAGCCCATGACGTCGCAACGTTGGTATCAGTTTCGATTGCCATCCCTGATTGTGAACTACACGATCAACATATTGATGGTTTGGATACCCATATTTGAGACCTGAGTAGCTGGTATCACCGTAGAACAAGTTAGAGCTTATCTTGAAGCGGCATGCACTCTCTTCATAAATGTAGGCTGCATTACTGTGGCCGAGAAACTCTACCCAGATAAGATTGTTCACAGACACAATCAGCGCCGTAGCATTACTTTTTTCGATTAATCCAAAATTACTTTGGTACTCGGTCTTCAGTTTCCAAATTTCGTCGTTACGACGTATGCGAATTCGGTCATTGTCATGTAATGCAATTTTGATGAAGTCAACCTGGTGTAAAAAGAGTTTCATGAAATCTAGGCGCTCTTTGTCAACATCCATTCCAGTGCCAAAGTGCTGGAAGAAGACCTCAAGAAACTTATTGTTCAACCAGATGCGAACCATCTGTCGAACTTCCTTAGAGACGGCTGACCAGGCGCCTGCATTATTATCGTAAACCGAGCCCCAATGCCGTGTGACGTAGTTTGCCAGTCCCATGTGCGCGTTACGGTTGCTGCATCGATAGTAACGATTTAGCAATTTCGGAATCGCGTAGTAGGCATACTTGAAATTAGCTAACTCGATCACGCGATCTACATTGAATTTGAAAACGTCATCCCCGAGGTCATCACTTGTCAGCTCATCTATTGTCCGTAAAACCAATAGTTCCCGTAACCAGTCTCCCTCTGGGAGTTCAAGCTCTGCCAGAATCTCATTGACAGCATTGGGATCTCCAAATCGAATGATGGGAGCAAGATCAATACAGGCATCAGAGCTCAATAAGCCCTTGTATTTACGCGTAGTATTGAGCCATTGTGGTTCGAATCTACCTACTGGAAGCTGAGAGATTACGGCTGTGAGCGTTTCACGAACTAACCTACGTTCCACTTCTGGACGAATGACATCAAGTCGTCCGTGAGTGAAGTAGCCATTCATCAGCATTTTGAAGTAAAGCGGTTGTAACGCACTTTCTTTGCTGAACTCGCGCTGAAATCTGTCCAGAAGAATGTTCAATCGCTGAGGGTCATCGGCGATTCGTTGACCACCCATTTCTTTGAATGGCATGTAAAGGTATTGAAAGACGACCCAGAGCCGACCTTTCTTGACGGAGGTCGGATTTCGAAGAAACTTTAGTGCTATCTCCCTAAAGTCACCAACGCTTCCCATTCCATGACCATGTTGGCGAACAATGCGTTCGACCGTCTTTTTCAGTGGTGCAACGGCAAGTGTTTCATCAAACAGGAGTGACTTTGGTCCAGCAGGAGGAACGAAGGGACTCATTTTCGGAATGCCGCCCACACGTCTTTACAAGCACCTAAATCATTGTCATACGTATTGGATTGCTTTTCGCCGTACTTTTTGAGTTCTTCCATCTCCTTTACACTACGGAAAATAATCCTCAGCTCGGCGCGTCGAGATTTGATTCGGTTTTGTTGGCGTTGTGCAACTGTTGCATTTTTGTTGATTTGAACTAGGTTGTTTTCGGAAAATGCGGCAACCTGAAATTTTGAACGTACAAAGTTACGGAACTTAGCCTTTTCCGTGGCTGCATTTCCTGCAGGCTTTTCGAGAAGGCTACAGACCATGAATGCACTGCGAGCTTGGCTAATCCCGAGGTTGGTTAGATAGCTGCCTTCCGAACTAGCAAACCCGACAACATCGACGGACTTTACCCACAGTGTTGCAGAGTCAATATTGGAGATGACGTCTACGACATCATTGTTGACAACTTGTCGTAGCTTTATTAGCTGGTCTTCCGTTAGGCTATAATCGCTCTGCTTGAACTCGCAAACTCGTCCCATGTCTATAGTAGGCGGCTCTGCTGTTACCCTTATCTGATATTTGTTGGTAAAGGGTTCCTTTTTGAGTTTTTCCTCAATCTTCTCCATGATGTTGGCAATAGCGTCTTTGCGTTCCTTTTCGGCCTTCAACGTTGAACTGTATTCATTCAGATTCTTTGTGTTGATAGCAATAAATGCAGCCATCATTACCAGAAACAACGTCATACTTGCAGTCATCATGTCTGCATATGAAATCCAGAAAGGGCGCTCGCCCTCGTCGGCGTGGACTTGATGTCGTCGGTTAAACATGATTTACCTCAGTCGCGATCAAGTGCTTCGCCTAGCATTGCACTCATACTCTGTAATGCGCTGCTAAGGGCTTGAAGGCCAGTGTTTACTTCCTGAGTAACTACACGGAACACACGTTCAACCTGCTTATTGGTTTCGGTGCCGAACTGCTCCATTCCGGTTGTCATTGCTGCGGAAATCTGTCGAGTATGCTGTGCAACTTGGGCTTCGACTTGTTGGACTTGTGTTAAGAGTTCGGATATCGTCTTGGACTGCTCTCGGAGTGCCACTGAGATTTCTCTCGTACTGCCAACCGCGGATGTAAGCGACTTCGAAGTTTCGTGTGCGGCGACGAGCGTCTCTTTCTGAGTTTGTGAGATTGATGTAAAGGATTGAACTACAGTGTTGATGGAGTCAGTCGCAGATTTCAACTGAACGATAGCTGGGGTCACTAGAGTCAGGGCCTGCGTAAGCGATTGCGTAGAACCGTTGAACGAATCGAACGCCACCTTGACATCCGCTGCTCCAGCATTCATAGTCGCGAATGCATCGGTTTGTAGTTTTTTCATCGATGATACGAGTGATGCAACATTATCAATTGCCGTTGATACCTGTTGTTGGACTTGGCTAAGCGCAGCCATAGTGCTCGCGTTCGTCTGCGATGTTTCACTGGTCACAGCCGTGACCGTCGAACTCATGTTGGCAATCAGTAAATTGACATTGTCAGCAAACTTGGAGAGCAAGGCATCACTCGTTCGAGACAACTTGTCGTCTCGTTCCTGGAATGAGCCCTCCATGTTTCGAACTAAGTCATTGATGGTCGAGATGAGATTGTCTTGTCGTTCCGCAACAGCCTTGAGTGTTTCAGCTGTCACTGCAGCGGTGTCTTCGCCAGCCGCTGTTATCGCATCGTGGATTCCCTTAACTGCCATGTCCAAGGTATTTGTCATCTGAGCCAAAGCGGATTCACTTGCTTGATTCGATTGAGCTACTGAGCTTCGCATCGAATCGCCCATGCTCTCAACAATGCCGTGAAGAGAGTCCAATAGGTTTTGTTGTTCCTGGCTGATTGCATCTAAGGAGTCAGCGATAGATTCACTCATTGCTTGTGAACTTTGCTTGTTCACGTCGGCAATCTTTTCAATCAACTCGCCCAGTGCAAACTGTGCGGCTTCAATCGTTTGTGCAGTCTTGATGTTTGAATCCGTAATGGATTGCATTTGTTCCCCAAAGGTACCCTCGAGCTGCTTTTGGAAGTCAGACAGTACTTGCGTTAGGAGTTGCTGAACACCATCATTTGTGGACTGTGTGGTTTGCTGGATTGATTGAGTAACCGCATTAAGTGGTTCCTGTAGAATCTCCACAATTCCATCCCGAATGTTGTCACCGAGCGACCCGAAGCCATCCTTGAGAATGAGATTTGTATCATCAGATACCAACAACCTAAAGTTATCGATAGATCTGGTCGTTGATGTATGAGCTTCGTTGATTGACTTTTGAATATTGTTCAAAACTTCAGTCGATTGTTTTGAGTGTTGTTCGACTTTTTCGATACCATCCTTAAGTGCTGATATTCCCTCAATGAGTTGGACCTCGGCAGGCTTGACTGGATGATTTTCGTCGAGGGTATCAACTAATTCCGAAATTTTGTTGATTAACTTACTTGTGTAAAACTTTTCAACAAAAGTTACTAGCACAGCTACGACAATTGCTCCAAGAGATCCAAAAAATGCCATTTTGACTTCATCAATGAGAAGTTTCACCGAAGCATCGTTTTTAGGGTTGTATTGGCCTAGTCCACCTGTAAGTCCGATAAAGGATCCAATGATTCCAACTGCTGTTGCCATTCCGGGTAGGTGTCTTGTGAACTCACTGTTTACAATTCTGTAAGCGATTTGTGATGGTGAGATCACAGACTCTGCACCTGTCGAGTGAGTTGAATCCGCAGCTAATCCATGTCGATATTGGATTACCAGTGCCTTGAGTTCTTTGGGTAGGTTATCCAACTCAACCTTTGTTGCAGACTTGGATACCGTAATTTTACCTATCAAGTCATCAAATGCTGATAATGCCTTGAGCGCTGGGCTTACCACCTGATTGACAAGCCCAGTAACAATTAGTGCACAAAATACTAGAACGACAGCAATTGCAACAAATCCCATATTGACTACTTACACCTGTTGAATCCATAAATTCCGACGAATAAACTTTAGGAGTTACCCTACAATACGCAGGATTCTATCGCGACCATGTGGATTCGGAACACTCGGTAGCATGCTAGGAAACAGGCCTTAGGGTAAAAGTTGCGAAGCAACCACATTTGAACTCTCCCTGAAGGTTAGAAATTAGTTTAGACTAACGAGCAACCATGAACACCCCCATCTACATCGGTGTAACCGACACTGACTGGTACCGTTTTCACCTCAAAGCGGGGTCGAAGGACGTTAACTTCTGGCGGCCAGGCGGTGGGGCGTTCAAAGCGCTTGATTATGGGCAGCCGTTTGTCTTCAAGTTGAAAAGCCCGGTGAATAAGCTGGTCGGGTTTGGGTTTTTCGCCGGTTACCATCGGCTTCCCGTGTCGATGGCATGGTACGTTTTCGGCAGCGGGAATGGAACACCGGACGTATCGGTACTGCGAAGTCGATTATTGGCGATGGCCGACCGCAACAATATCGGTAGCGTATCGGGGCAGTCAGATCCAGAGATTGGTTGCATTGCTTTATCTGATTGTGTGTTTCTTCCGCATGGTCTGACGTTAGATGCTCCAAGCGATTGGAAGCCAAACATCGTAAGTGGAAAGACGTACGATTCCGACGATGGATTCAATGAAGTCATGTGGCACTGGATACGTGCGAATGTTCCACAGCCTGCCGTTGTTCGAGATCCAATCGACATCACCGAACCAGACTCGGATATCGTTCCTGCACACTTTGGAGATGCATACCTGACCCGAGGCAGGCTGGGGCAATCCGGTTTCCGCTTACAGATACTCAAGAACTATGAAAACACGTGTGTCTTTACGGGAGAACACACCTTGCCTGTATTGCAGGCAGCACACATTAAACCGGTGAGTACATTCCGTAACAATGCCGTTACCAATGGGGTTCTGCTTCGAGCCGATGTTCACATCCTTTACGACCAAGGCCTGGTAGGTATCGATCAGGATTACCGGTTACGGGTAAGCCCCGCCATCCGTGAACAATATCTCAATGGCGTCAACTACTATGCGCATGATGGTCAGCCCGTTAGAAAGCTGCCTGAGATTCCATCACTTCGTCCGTGTCGTGAGCATCTGGCGTGGCACATGGAAAATGTATTTGTGAAGTAGGATTCGTTGGCTGCACGATTTGCCCAATGGACTTGGTAATGCCGAACCCTTGTTTGCGATAGCATGGATGCACATTAGGGGGTCGTTCCATGCTATCCATCATCTTGTCAACCATTATTGTTTCAACATCACCAATAAAACCAATCATCACGCCTAAACCTCGTCCAACGGTACAAACACAATCTGCAGCAGCCCTTTATCGCAGAGTCAAACCGTACGTAGTAACCGTGAAGACGAACTCGAGTACGGGTTCAGGATTCATCACTGACGAAGGATTGCTGTACACGGCCTACCATGTTGTACGAGGTGCATCTAAGCTGACAGCAGTAACAGGCACCGGTAAATCGATTCCGTTGAAGACAGTAATTGCCGCAGACACAGAGCAAGATTGGATTTGTTTCCAGACGGCCATAAAGGGCAGCATTCATGTTGCAAAGCATAACAACTCTCCAGTTGGGGCAAGAGTTACATTGATTGGTTCACCAAAGGGACTGGCTCATACTATCAATGAGGGACTTATGTCTGGGAGGCGCTCATTGGGTAAGGCTGACAGACTTCAGCTATCAATTCCGACCTCTCCCGGGTCTAGTGGATCGCCAGTGTTCAATTCGAGTGGTGATGTGATCGGCATCGTGACTGGTGGACCTGATGAACAGACTGAATCAATCACCTACGCGGTACCGGCTTCGCGATTTGTGGGTCGTCGGGGCATCACTGCAGACTTGGTCTCGCGCGACTATTCCGATGCCGAGAACGGCGCCTACATGCATACTGTTTATGATGAAATTGTTGATAAATCAATAAATGAGGCAAAGAGGCTCAAGATAGCGGATGACGATGATGCCCGCGGGTTGATCGTAATGTCCTCTACAAACGTTGAAGTCACTGGTAATGATTTGTTTAAGGAAATTATGCAGTTAGATCCTCTAAAAGAGTCATTAACCAGTTCGCTCAAGTCAGCCTGCCCTAGATTGGAAATTGTCGATGACGTTGAGCAAGAAAAGAAGCGGGATTATTGGTTGAAGGAGTACGAAGTTGAGGATGAAGTTGACGGATTGGTTTCAAGGCTTTGGGCAACCGATGACTGGACCCGGAAACTATTCGTAAGCGTTACGTTGGAAAAACTCGATGACTCTTACATGATCACTACTTACTTTGTGATGAGACGCGTGGCCTTGTCATATATCGGTGAGAGGTACTGGGATGCGTATTCAGACTTCAAAACGGAAACGATCACTAACAAGGACAGCTTGGCTTCTGCAACTAAGGAAACCATCAAAACGATGGTTACTAAGTTCGCGGAAAAGTGGAACCTTGCCAACCCAGAGGAAAAGGAAGACAAGGACAAAAAATAGACCATTGCCGTCTGGAGATGACAACGGAGTTGTCTCCAGACCGTTAATTTTCATATACATTTCACTTTCCGCATTCAGGCGTCTCCCCAGAGTAATCTCATTTAAAGCAATTTTCCGCCGCGCATTGATTTTGCTGTCACAAAGCCCTCATCACCAGCGACTAACCTGCAGATAGCAACGCATCCTCGCTCCAACTGGGATGTGGCAGAAGGAAGTCAGCGCGATGAGAAACACACAAATCCTAACCACAACGACGACATTTGGCATAGCCATCGGCTGCGCCGTCTTTTCTTGCATCCTTGGTGGATGCGGAGACGCAGTACACGCATCCAGTACGCGGACATCCCCCAAGCCAACCATCCACGTTCTGATTGACCGGTCTCACTCGACGGATAAGGCGCGCGCCTTCCAGCTCAACACGGCAAAGGCACTACACCTAAACCTTGCTAAGAGCGCGGATGTCCATATTTGGGCGTATGACAATGCCGCCGTCGAAGTCATCGCCGCGGCAAGCGACCTGACCAGTAAGCAGGTTGTTCGGGCGCTGGGGGCGGAGCTCTCACCGAGAAACGCATCGACAAAGACCATCACCCGACCCGGCGCTGCCCTGAGCGCGATCTGCGATAAGGCATCCAGTGCGGGACCCACGCAGGTGTTTCTGCTCACGGATGGTGACATCGATGATGCTGCGGACCGCCCCGTGTTAAAGAAGGCTATCGGTCGCCTTACTGAGGTGGCAACGGAAACGTCGATAACTGTCATTGGTATCGATCCCGCAAACCGCAAGGTCTGGGAGAGCACTGTCACACCGAAGGCTGCTCACGCGATAACCCTTGCGACATGGGCGGAAGCCGCCAGCGCCATCAAGAAGGCTACCAAAGGGTAGCCTCCGACCACTTTCGAACATCACCGACTGCAACGCATTTTGGACATTTCCAGGAGCACACAAATGAACGAAGCAACCAACGAAAACCCAGCGCCGATCAACCACTTCACAACCGCCGAGACCCGCACCGATTATAGTGTGGATGTCTTTCAGCCGGATGCGGATGACACGCATCGCTACTTCCGCCGAACGGATGTCAAACATGCCGTTGCGCCCTGCTTTATCGATGCATCCCGGAGCATGCCGAACATCGATGGCATCGATGAGCGCTTCACCCCCGGAATCGACTCTGTTGCCGAGCTCTACCCGATGGATGCGGCGATGCTGCGCGATGGCATCGCGAGGATCAAAGGTGCCTGGTTTCGAGCAAAGGATGTCCTTGATGAGGAGATTGCTAATCGGCAATCCGCTAATGCCGACATCCACCGTGCACTCTCAAAAGCCATTAGTCGGCGCAACCGCCTGACGGCTGAGAAACAGGACATCCAGAACCGCCTTGGCAGCGATTGCTCGCTCCTACGTGCCCGTCGGGATGAGGCACGGCAGCAAACGCTATCGGCCCTGATGCGCTCCCGTGTTTCGACAGCGGCGTTGCTCACGAAGTGGTTTGGCATCGAACCGGATGTCGCCACAAGCATCGAAGCTGCCCGCGTTTCGGATAATGCGACCGCGGATGATTCCAACTTCCGGCTGACGATCGCAGCTCCTAAGTTTGAACAAATGGAGCAACTGACGCCCGGTTGGGAGACCTTTGCGTTGCAACACCATCTGCCGACGGCGTTCAGTGTGGTCGGGCGAAAGGTGCCAGAGTGGGCGACCTGGGTCGGCCTCGGCATCATCTCCATGCCATTTTCACTGAGCTTTGGCAGTGTGGTTGGTCTCTTGGACTTTGAAGCAATGCTGGCTGGGCAGCTGAGTTTCTGGAGCTTTTTCGGTTGTGCACTCGTCGGGATACCTGTGTTTCTCGCGTTTGGCCTCGTGACCAATACTCTCATGAAGTCGGCGGGTAACCGCTTAGTCGCCCACTGGATGGCGGAGGGCACAGGACAGCCGGAGCGTGCAAAGGCGATGGCACGCAAGGTCTTCTGGTGGACGCTTGGTCTCAGTGCTTTGGCCATCGCTTGGCTGCTGCTAGCCGAGACCAATGTCGATATTCAGGGTCTGCTTCGGGGTCTGGATGATGCCAACCTGGCACAGGATGTCCTGGCAAATGGCGGTGCACCCGAGCGTAAGTCGCTGAGCGCGTGGGTCATGGTTTCGATGGGGAGTATCCTCGCCTTTCCTGCATTGGTCTATAAAGGCATCGAGGGTTGGGAGGTTGGCATTCAGGATGAGACCATCCGGCGTTGCAATGCCCTACGCCAGGAAGCCGTGTTTGGAAAGGTCCAAAAGGATGTCGATAAGCAGACGGCGGAGCTTGAGCCACTGAATGCTGCGGTTAGGGCATCGAATCTGGCTGTCCTTGAGGAGGAGTGTAAGCGCCGGCTGGAGCTGGTCGCGGAGCGCGATGTTGTCGGTATCGAGCCGAGTGCCGAGGCCGTGCAGGCGTTGGCGGTTGCCGAGAGCGCTGATCAGGAGATGCGTTTGAAGAAGCGTAACGCTGATATCCGCATCGAGGAGATCGACCGTCAGCTTTCGCAGCTCGATGTGTACCTCAAAGAAGAGGTTGACACCCTTCCGACGGAGGTCCGAGAGCGGATTAACGCAGCTTACCGCGCGGTTTCTGAGGAACAGAAGCGCTTCGATGACCTGTATGCAAAGGCGCAGGCCAAGGTGGAGAAGTATCTCAAGCACCAGCTGCGGCTAAAGAAGCCTGGCCTTGTAGACAAGGCGGTGTTTACCGTAAAGGGCTGGCGGTAGGCGGGT
>VFQT010004937.1_pt1 | contig 10557 bp, 4 predicted proteins | sample 3512381 | NCBI WGS metagenome assembly VFQT01 (sample SAMN10412376, study PRJNA504923) | tailings metagenome | isolation source: Relicate 2 Philex TSF3 active mining site | place: Philippines: Tuba, Benguet | collected 2017-08-29 | reverse complement strand
TGACGAACCCAGCACCGCGGAGAGGAATACGGCTCTCCGTTGCGATGATCGTCGAGGTCATCACAATTGCAGTTAGAACTAGAACCAAGAGTCTTCGAAGTGACATAACAATTAGGCCTACGATGGAGAAAGTGCAGTAGTTGAAAACAGCCCGACCACCGTTAAGCCCCGTACGACGATTTGGTTACATCGATTTTCCACATGAACTAGCGTTGGCAGTGGAGAAGTCAAGAGCCACCAGAGCGCTCATATGGCATTTCAGTAGGGTGGATTCTACGTAATATAGCAACGCCCTGTGCACAGGTGCTCTCATTAGCCCCTCGACTACCCCACTCCTAAGGTGCCTATGTCCCGCCAATCCGGACCATTTGCAGCAATGGGGATGCTGTTTTTCATGATCGGGTTCATTACCTGCTTGAACGACATCCTTGTGCCGCACATGAAGAGCTTGTTTGATCTGAACTACACGCAGGCCGCGTTGATTCAGTTCTCGTTTTTCACAGCGTACTTCGTGATCGCATTTCCATCATCATGGCTGATTTCACGCTTGGGATATCAGCGCTCAATCGTTGTGGGATTGGCCATTTCCGCGCTGGGCGCATTCGCCTTTTACCCTGCTTCGATCGAGCAATCGTATCCAATGTTCCTCGGTGGACTGTTCACACTAGCCTCTGGATTTGCCTTGCTCCAAACAGCGATGAACCCATACGTCGCCGTGCTGGGTCCGCCCGAACGCAGCTCAGCACGACTCGTGCTTTCGCAAGCGTTTAATTCTGTTGGAACAACGATAGCCCCATTCCTTGGTGCAGCGCTGATCCTCGGTGCACACGTTCTCACATCGAGTGAGGTTGCGGGCCTATCGGATGATGCGCGAGCCGCCTACCGCACATCACAGTCGGAGTCTGTACAGATGCCATACCTCGTGCTGATGGGCATGCTTGCAGCATTGGCGCTTGTCGTCGCGTTCTTGAAGCTTCCGAAAATCGATGCGGTTGAGGGTGAGGAAGAGCGGGCTGTTTCATTCTTTGCGCCACTACGCGTGCCGCATCTGCTTAAGGGTGTGATTGGCATCTTCACCTACGTTGGCGCGGAGGTCGCGATCGGGTCGTTCATGGTGAATTACCTGTACGAACGGGTCGGCATGGCCGAGGCCTCGGCAGCTCAATACGTCGCGATGTACTGGGGCGGAGCGATGGTAGGACGGTTTGTGGGATCATACCTTCTTACACGTCTTGAACCCGGCAAGCTACTTGGAGCAATGGCCATCATCAACGTCATCCTCACAGCTTCATCGACATCATTGAGTGGCATGACCGCGGCTTACGCACTAGTAGCCTGCGGTCTTTTGAACTCGATTATGTTCGCCACAATTTTCACACTGGCGATCAAGGATCTCGGCGTGATGACGAACAAGGGATCCAGTTGGCTCATTGCCGCAATCCTCGGCGGCGCACTCATTCCTGCCATCCAGGGCGCCATTGCGGATGCGACGGGAACACTCGTGTGGTCCTATCTGTTGCCCGCTGTGTGCTACATCTACATCGCGTATTACGGCTTCATTGGTTCACGACACGCAACATCATCGGAGACACATGCATGATGCATCGTTTGGTGACGCTGTTCGCAGTTCTACTCGCATCATCAACGCTGTTACTCGCGGCAACAACAATCACGGGAACTGTGATTGATGATACCGGCGAGGGCGTTCGCGGTGCAAGCATCAAGGTTGCCGGCACGAGGCTGGGAGCTATTACGAAGGCAAAGGGAGCCTTCTCCATCGTGCTCCAAGAGCCGAGCACGGTTGTGCTCAACGTTTCGATGGTGGGCTACAAGGCTACGTCGGTCACTATCGACAAGGCATCGCTTTCCCAACCAATTACGATCACGCTGAAACGCGACGCACTGAACCTTCAAGAGGCAGTCGTGGTCGGCTATGGCACGAAGCAACGTCAAGATCTCACAGGCTCAATTTCACGCGTCGATGCGAAGGAAATCCAAGCCAATACCTATGGCAACTTTGAAAACGCCATCATGGGTCGAGCACCCGGTGTTCAGGTGATCAACTCAAACGGCATGGCAGGCAGCGCAATGACGATTCGCGTCCGCGGTGTTGGTTCGCTGACTGCCTCGGGCGAACCGTTGTACGTGATTGATGGCGTTCCCGTCTCAACGGGTGACTTTGGCGGGAAGGATCGTCTTGCCACACAGACGAACGCGCTCGCATCGCTCAACCCAAACGATATCGAGTCGATCGACATTCTGAAGGACGCCGATGCCGCGGCGATTTATGGTTCGCGTGGTTCAAACGGAGTTGTCATCATCACAACAAAACGTGGCTCGCAAGGTGGAACGCGGTTCGACGTAAACCTCTTGACCGGCACTGCCGCAGAGACGAACCGCATTAACCTTCTCAACGGCGACGAATACCGTGCAATGTGGGCAGAAGCAAACCGACAAGACTCAATCGCACTATCAATCCTTAAGCCGACGAGTCGCTTCTCGCCGAAGCCACTGCCAGGGGCAATGGATCCATCGCTCTACACGAACACCGACTGGCTTGACAAAACAATGCAAACGGGTAGCATTCTCGATGCATCCGTGTCGGCATCTGGCGGCTCATCGTTTGCGACGTTCTTTACGTCGCTCGGCTACCGTGACGAATCGTCGTACGCAGTCGGCAATCGATTCCAACGGATGAGTGGCCGCACGAACGTGGAAGTCAACGCTACTGAGAACATTCGCATCGGCGTTAATGCGAACCTAAGTTACACCGACAACCAGCGCGTTCCATCAGCGTGGGCTGGAGGCATCGGAGCAGCGCAATCGAGCGCCCTTCCGTACTTCCCGATTTTCAACCCCGATGGAACATACTTCCAACCGCAACGTCCGTGGTACGCGATGTACAATCCTGTTGCACAGCTCAATGAGAACACATTTAGCAACACCGACAATCGCATTCTGGCGAACCTTTACACACTCGTAAAGCTGCCTGCGAACTTCTCGCTGCGCATTCAAGGCGGCTTGGATCTGTTCAACTTCACAGATCGTCGCTACACATCAGCTGTAGTACAGTCGCAAGCGGAAGCAGAGTTCCGCAAAGTTGGCGTCACAAACTGGTTGACGAACGCAACTCTGAACTACGACAATGAGATCATGCCTGACCTGCAGCTGTCTGCACTCGCAGCAATGGAGGCGCAGCGATCTGATCAATTGGTCACTGGGCTCAAGGGGCGGGAGTTTCCGAGTCCAACGCTTCAGAATCCGACATCTGCTGCTATTCGCGAAGGATACTCCTTCGAAACTGGGTTCAGCTTTTTGTCCTTTATTTCGCGTTGGTCATTTGCGTACCAGCAGAAGTACCTCGTCAATGTTTCAGGTCGATACGATGGTTCGTCGCGATTCGGTGCCGACACACGCTTTGGCTTTTTCCCTGCAGTTGGTGTCGCCTGGATCCTAAGCAACGAAGATTTTCTCAAGGGGCGCGAGGATATTACGTTGCTGAAGCTGCGCGCTAGCTACGGTCTCACAGGAAATGCCGACGGCATTGACGACTACCAGTGGCAAGGCACGTTTAAGGCCGGCGCCGACTACAACGGCAGCCCCGGCATCCGTCCAGATCGTCTCGCAAATCCAAATCTTGGATGGGAGCAAACTGCACAGCTTGATGTAACGGCTGAAGCTGCATTCTGGAGTGGACGTTTGCAGGTTACAGCATCGTTCTACAGTAAGGTCACATCGAACGTCCTTCTCAATGTCGCCGTACCAGCGTCAACTGGTTTCTCTTCGATTCTGAAGAACGTCGGCTCATTCGAAAACCGCGGTGTTGAAGTCACGCTCTCTGGATATCCGATCACGAGCGAAGCGTTCACGTGGCGGTCGGACCTTTCCATTGCACTCAACCGCAACGAAGTGCTCGACAATGCAGACCTCCCACCTGATGCAATCGGCGGACCGGGAGAGACGCGCATTCTCGTTGGGTATCCTGTCGGCACGTTCTTCATCAACCGTTTCGCTGGCGTCCAGTCGAGCACCGACACGATCGTTGTACAACGACGCCGTGCCGGCAACAATGTAGCCTTCGGCACTGCGGGTGACGATCAACGATGGGGCCAATTCTACGATACGACTGTGGTCGTGCTAGGCGGTTCGCAGCTGTTCTACAACCTCAATGGTCGCGTTACCGACATCTACGACCTCAACGACCGCGTGCCCCTTGGCAATCCATACCCGACATTCTTCGGTTCCTTTACGAACACCTTCACCTTCTCGGGATTCGACGTTACAGCAATGATCTACTACCAGTTCGGCAGCCAGATCTACGACGACGCTGCTAAACGCCAGGTCGGCAACCTCGCTTCGAATTTCAATCAGAATCGAGACCTCACCTCGCCGAGGTGGCAGAAGGAAGGCGACGTCACTGATGTGCCTCGACTGTCACTGACCGAGAATTACGACATCAATACAGACCGATTCCTCTACGACGGATCATTCGTGCGCCTTCGCCAACTGACTGTCGGCTACACGCTTCCAACAGATATCGCCGAGAGCTTAGGTATGTCACGCCTGCGCGTGTACGTTACAGGACAAAACCTGATTACATGGACGAAGTACCCGGGCTGGGATCCGGAAATCATGCGTGATCAGGACGGCGCGCAGGGACGTAACCTGGGTGCCGGTGTGTCCTACCTCACGCCGCCACAGGCGCGACAAATGGTTGTTGGTGTAAACGTAGGATTCTAAGCATGAACACGAATACGACGATTACGACACGATCGACGGGACGTCGTGCGCTGTCATTGTTTGCAGTTGCTGCTATATCGCTGGCAACACTTGGTTGCGAGAGCTTCCTCAAGACTGATCCGCCACTCGACATCTCAAATGAGATCGCGCTTTCGACCCCTGCCGGTATAGGTGCAGCACTAGTTGGCGCAGCCGATGGGATGCAAAGCGGCGCACTCTTTGGCGGCAATACGATCTCGCTGGGTGAGCTTTGGTCGAACAACGTCGAGGCCAGTGTTGGTGCGGACTTCGGACGACTACAGATCATCTCGTATAACCTCAACGTCTTCAATCCTGAGGGACGAGCACTCTGGCAGGATGGATACGGAGTAATTAATCGCGTTAACAACGTTCTCGCTGCATGCGATAAGGTTGCGTTTGAGGATCAAGCGCTCAAGCAGCGCTACCGCGGGCGCGCCCTCGCAATGCGTGGCATTACGATGTTCCAACTCTGCACATACTTCGCACAACCATGGGGCTTTACCCCAGACAACTCGCATGCCGGCGTTGTAATCCGCACAGAGCCAACGTTGGGGGACTTAGGAACACTGAAGGCTCGCGCAACGTTGAAGGAGTGCTACGAGCAGATCATCACAGACCTGACCGACGCTGCTGCACTTCTTCCACCAACTGACGCGCCATTCTTGGGTGCACTCGCCGCAAAGGCATACCTGGCACGTGTGTACTTCCACATGGGTGATTTCGCTCGTTCAGAAACGCTAACCACAGAGGTGATCAATAGCGGCGTCTATCGACTCAACCCTGATGTCACGTCAGTCGTGTCAACAAACAGCACGCCAGAGGTCATCTGGGAGATCGTCAATACACCTATCGACAACGCTTCGTCTATTGTCGGCGACTTCCGTTCGTCTGATGGCGCCACACCCCGATACTGGGCTGGCACAGACTTCATCAATGCGATTTACCAGGACACATCCGACAAGCGCCTCGCGCTCTATGACTATCGCGATAATCGATTGTACGTGAAGAAGTGGGAACGCATCATCATGAACATCTACCAGATTCGTCTCGCCGAGATGTATCTCACACGCGCCGAGTGCAGGTGGCAACAGAGCAGTTTCGCAGGTGCGATTGACGACATCAACGTGATCCGTCAGCGAGCTGGTCTTAAGCCGCTGGCCGCCACGCTCACGGGCAATACGCTTCTCAATGCTATTCGTCGCGAGCGCAACATCGAGCTTGGTTTCGAGGGCGACATCTTCCTCGAGCGGAAGCGTCAACGCCGCAACCTCCGCCAGCGTCCGTGGAATGACGCGGCACTGATCTTCAAAATCCCTGACGTCGAAATGAATGCCAATACGCTTTGCACACAGAATCCATAATCTGTACTCTCTCACCTAATTCAATTTGGAGGACTTATGAACCGTCTTCTTCTCGGTCTTCTGATGTTCGTGGCGGCTGCAACAGCAACCATGGCACAGAAGGTCGTTGAAACGACACCTGCGCGTCCGCAAGAAAACGGCGGCGTGACAATCACGTATCGTCCAGCATTGGACGCCCGCAATGGCGAATTCCCAATGAAGGACGTCACGGAAGTCTGGGCATACACAGGCGCACGTGCAGTGCCAATCGCACAAGGCGATGGCAAGTACTACGAGAAGGCGCCGTGGAACGATCTCAAGAACTTCCCGGAAATGAAGCTCACCAACAATGGTGACGGCACGTTTACTCTCGTGATCGATAACATCAAGACGTTCTACAACGTCGATGCTGCCGATCCTGTCCGCGAGCTCCTGTTCGTGTTCCGCAATGTAGATGGTACGGTACAAGGATCAGACCAACTCGTTGCAATCGATCCTGCAGGCGGCGCTACAACAGCTAAGCTGCGCATGATCAATGGTGTGGCCACGTCAGAAGGCGCAGACGCTATCGTTGATCGTGCAACAGAAGCACAAATCACGAACATTGGTTTCCAGCTTTCGTCTACTTATCGTGACGTTCCGAGTGGCGCAGCAGTAAATGTGAAAGCAAAGAAGACTGGCGCACCGGCTCCAATCTATTTCGACAGTGACAAGTCAATGGTGAAGGACGCGAAGTACACGCTCATCGTTGGTGAGAACGCTGACGAGTATGTTGCGCGCTGGCTTCCAGATACGGCAGTAACTGCTGCTGGCAAGGTCACGCTTCGCTTCGTTCACATGTCACCAGCGACACCAAAGATCGATGTGCTCGCACTTCTACCTGGGGGCGGTGGAGCACCAGTTCTTCAGGCAGTGTCTTTTGCTGATGTTGTGGGATACGTCGAACTCCCTGCGGGCACATACAAGCTCGCCGTCGCAGCATCTGGCTCGACAGAGCCGCTTGTGACATTCAACCCGGTCGACTTGCCAGCAAATACAGCACTGACCGTTGTTGCATTTGGCAACGCTGACGGTCTCACGAAGGTTCGCGCATTCATCGACAACGAAAGTGGTCGCGACTTTGTTGACATCCTTCCACTCGGAGAAGGAACGATCGTCAAGGCTGACCCTGCAACACCAAGCTTCACAACGGAAGGTGTAACAGTAACGTATAACCCAGAGAACGACAAGAAGGACGGTCAGTTCAAGATGGTTGGCGTTCAAGATGTCTTCGTCTATACAGGAGCACGCGACTACACGGGCGGCTACTATGAGAAGGCTGGCTGGGCAGACGTCGGCACAACCGACGCCGTCAAGCTCACAAAGAACGTTGATGGCACGTTCAGCTGGACAATTCCAAGTCCAATCAACGCGTTTTACCCGAATGCTACAGGCAAGATCCTCAAGGAACTCCTGATGGTGTTTCGCAATGGTGACGGCTCGAAGCAAGGTGGCGACATCACGTTGTACGTAGGTGACGGCACAGGCAAGGCGGCAACAACCGAGCCAGCTGACGTAGCATCAGCGAAGCCTGTTGCAATCACGTACTACCCATGGAACGATAAGAAGGACGGCCAGTTCCGCATGGTTGGTGCCGGTGATGTGTATGTATACACAGGCGGCATCTGTGACGACGGCACATACCTCGAGAAGGCAGGCTGGGCAAATGTTGGCACAACCGAAGGCCTGAAGCTCACAGGAAATGCTGACGGCACGTCAACGCTCAACATTGCAGATCTCAATGCGTTCTACAGCGTGCCAATGGGCAAGAAGCTCAAGGAGATCCTCCTTGTGTTCCGCACCGCTGATGGTTCGAAGCAGGGTGCCGATGTGAAGATTCCTGTCGACCAGCCAACGTCTGTTGAAGACGACGCTCTTGCAGCTGCTGTGAAGATCTATCCGAATCCGACATCAAACGACGTACACATTACGCTTCCTGGTGATGTTGCGACAACAGTAACAATTGTCAACGCAGTTGGTCAACCAGTTCACCAATTCACGGCGACCGGTGTTGCTGTTTGGAACGGTAAGGACGCCAGCGGCCGTGCAGTTGCACCAGGCTCATACTTCATGAATCTGCGCGCTGGCAATGCCGCAACAGTTGTTCCAGTTGTAATCATCCGCTAATGCTCACGACGCTCACCACGAACTCTGCAACATCATGCCCCCGCCTCTCGGCGGGGGCATGTTTTGTTTTTCTCCTCGTCGCAATTTGGCTCGTTCCGCTCGTTGCCTCGGCCCAAGTGACCACCGTCCCCTTCTTTTCTACGAAGGATGATTCCGTGATCATCGAGTTCGATGCATCGAAGGGCAACCGAGCGCTTGCCTCATGGTCAGGAGACATTTATGCTCATACGGGCGTGATTACTGCGCTATCGACGAGTCTAACTGATTGGCGCTACGTCAAAGCCACATGGACGACAAATCTTCAGGCTTGCAAGCTAACACGCATTGGTCCATCGCTGTATCGTCTGGCAATCGGCAAGCCACACGACTTCTATGCTGTGCCTTCAAATGAGTTGATCAAGTCACTCGCCTTCGTGTTCCGCACGCCTGATGGCTCCGTCGTTGGGCGATCGGAAGATGGAAGCGACATCTATGCAACGATCTACACGGCTGGCACCTACGTTCGCACGATAACGCCAAGTTCAACGCAACGGGTCGTCGACTCTGGTGCAGTTGTAACAATCACTGCGGCAGCATCAAGCGACGTAGTGCTATTGCAGATCGCAGCGAACAACCGCGAGTTAGCACGTACGACCACGTCGGACCGTCTCACAGTTGAGTACACAGTAGATAGATCTACCAAGATCGACATCATCGGATACAACCGTCTCGGTGGAGCAACGCGCGATACGTTTACGCTTCGCGTACGAAAGCAACCAACCATAGCCCCGCTGCCATCCGGCGTGCGCGATGGCATCACTGTTATCTCCGACACGACCGCTGTTGTATGTCTGTTCGCACCTGGCATCAAGGAGGTGTTCGTTGTCGGTGAGTTTTCAAACTGGCGTCGCAGCGACGCATGGTACTGCAATCAATCACCGGATGGGAACCGCTGGTGGGCCGTCATCCCGCTCTCGCGTAGCGGACAGACGATGTTCCAGTGGTCGGTCGATGATGACGACCGTATGAGCGATCCGTATTGTGAGCAGGTTTCCGATCCAAATGATCAGTACATACCTGCAGGGCGATTCCCGAATCTCTTGCCCTACCCGACCGGCAAAACCACAGGTATTGTGTCGGTCATTAACACATCTCTGCCTTCGTACGAGTGGAAGTCGAAGTCCTTCACTCGACCAGACCCACGGCGCATGGTCGTGTACGAACTTCTCGTTCGGGACTTCACGTCATCAAGCAGTTTTCAGGGTGTCATCGACTCACTCGACTATATCGTTGAGTCCGGTGTACAGGCAATCCAACTTATGCCCGTGCAGGAGTTCGAGGGCAACGACTCGTGGGGATACAACACGAGCCATCTCTTTGCTGTCGACAAGTACTACGGATCGAAGAATGACCTCAAGCGTCTGATTGATGCAGCCCATGCAAGGGGGCTGGCGGTGTTCTTGGACATCGTCCTCAACCATCAGTTCGGTCAGTCTCCGCTGGTGAATTTGTGGGGCTCAGTGGCAGGACCGACGTCGGCCAATCCATTCTTCAATGTCACAGCGCGTCACCCGTTCAATGTGGGATACGACATGAACCACGAGTATCCAGGCACACGTGCGTATACGAAGCGCTTTCTGCAGCATTGGATAAGGGAGTTTCATATTGATGGCTATCGCTTCGACATGTCGAAGGGCCTAACGCAAACGAATTCAGGCAGCGACGTCGGTGCATGGGGTCGCTATGATGCATCGCGCATTGCAATTCTCAAGGACTACATCAGCGCGATCCGGGAAGTGGATTCAACATTCGTCATCATCTTCGAACATTTCGCCGACAACTCGGAGGAAGTCGAACTCGCCAAGGCTGGCGCGATTATGTGGGGTAATGCAACCGGTGCGGGCAGTAATGCTATGCAAGGCTTCGACGGACAAGACATTGCTAGCTCGATGAGCGCACAGCGTCGTTCGATGCCCGTGCACGGACTCATCGGCTACGTCGAGAGTCACGACGAGGAACGCATGTTCGTTCGCGGCATCACACAATTCGACACAACGACAACCCTGCGCAGACTCGAAGCTCTGATGGCAACGATGCTCTGTGTCCCAGGCTCGAAGATGCTGTGGCAGTACAACGAATTAGGCTATCCGCATCCGATCAATCTGAACGGACGCCTCGGACGCAAGCCAATGGCATGGCCGTTACTTGCCGACGCTCGTCGCACGCGGCTTCGTAGCGCTGTTGCGGATCTCTCAGCTGCTCGACAGAAGTGGCCTGCGTTTGCAACCTTACAAGCGAAGACACTTTCGAC
>VFQT010004936.1_pt1 | contig 10558 bp, 10 predicted proteins | sample 3512381 | NCBI WGS metagenome assembly VFQT01 (sample SAMN10412376, study PRJNA504923) | tailings metagenome | isolation source: Relicate 2 Philex TSF3 active mining site | place: Philippines: Tuba, Benguet | collected 2017-08-29 | reverse complement strand
CAGACTCCGACAGAGTCGGCGAGCAACAACGCGAGTGCGGCGACTCCTTGACCGATCGACACGAGTACGAGGATTTTCTTCCGGTCGAATCGGTCTGCCGCGGCGCCGGCCACGGGCGAGAGCAGAAATGACGGAAGTGTGAGCGACACGAGCACAAGCGACACGAGAAATTTCGAGCCGGTGAGATCTTCGACAAGTCCGGCTAGGGCGACGAAGGTGAACCAGTCACCGAGGTAGGAAACGACCTGAGCGATGAACAAGTTACGGACATCGCCGTTGCGGCGAAGGAGAGAGAACATGTCAGCGCACGTTACGCGTCGCGTGCGAGAGTGCCTGCTCTGCTTCTGCAACGATGCGGCGCACCAACTCGCCGGCCGGTACCAATGACGTGATGGCGCCAGCGCCTTGTCCGGCAGGCATGAACTCTTTCTTGGGGTCGGCAACGACGCCCTCTGACGGGCCGAGATGGTTGACGCCTGCCCGACTCGAAATGATGAACTGTTCAGGGAATGACTTCAGTTCTTCAGGATGTTCCTCGAAGTGTCGCGTCCAGTCGGTGCGCACCACGCGACATGTCTTTCCGGTGTACGCACGTGAGACCACGGTGTCGTCTTCGGCCATCGACAGCAACGTCTCTTTGTAACCATCTGCGGTACGTGCCTCAGGAGTGGCGATGAATCGTGTGCCCATCCACACACCGTCTGCACCGAGAGTGAGTGCAGCCGCGAGTCCTCGTCCGTCGAAGAGTCCACCGGCGGCCACGACCGGTACTTTGTCGCCGACGGCGTCGACGACTTGAGGCACGAGCGACATCGTCGCGACAGTTCCAGTATGTCCACCAGCTTCTGTTCCTTGAGCGACCACGAAATCGCAACCCGTGGCGACTGCGGCAACTGCGTGACGAACTTTTCCGCACATCGACCCGACGAGGATGTTGTGCTTGTGTAGTTCGGTGATGACGTCACGAGGGACGCCCAGCCCGGCGACGTAAATGCGCGCACCACCGGCGATGATCTCGCGCACGCCTTCCTCGACGTGTTGAGGAGATGCCGTCAAGAGGTCGACACCGAATGGTTTGGTCGTCAGTTTCTTGACCTCTTCGATCTCGCGTCGCAGCGTCGCCATGTCCATGGTCGAGGCCCCGAGAGTTCCGATGCCACCAGCCTCGGAGACCGCTGCGACAAGAGAGTGGTATGAGACGCCTCCCATCCCGGCGAGCATGACCGGCACGTCGATGTCGAGCAGTTCAGTGAGACGGGTGCGCATGACCGCCAACCGTAGTGCGAAGACCTCAGTCGACGAATGCCCCGGGCCGCCGCAAGAAACCTCTGTGCCATCGGCTGGGTGTGAAGAGTGCCGCACGAGGTTCGTCCTCGAACATCCATCGCGCGAAGTTGCGTCGTGTCCACGAGTTCACGTCCACGATGCGCAGCGCTCCTTCGGCACCGCGTCGATGAGCGAGCACTCGGCCAAGTCGTCGTGACATGCGATGGTCCGCATAGAAGTGGTGATCGATCGTCGCTTCGTATTCGCCCCGAACACGTGAGGCGTCGTCTCGATGCGCAAGGACAGCACGTGCGGCGAGTTGGCCTGTGAGCAGGGCCTGACCGATTCCTTCTCCGGTGAGTGAGTCGGTGGCACACACCGCGTCGCCGATGAAGAGCACGCGGCCGACGGCTTTCGTGGCGTCGTCGACACGAGCAGGAATCGGCCAAGCGGTGTGTCTGTCTTCGTAGATGGCATTCGGCCCGAGCGCATCGACGACGTGGGGTCGCACTTTGAGGTCGTCCCACACCTTCTTCATGAACTGCACGCTGTGTGTGTCGTCGCGCAACACACCGAAGCCGATGTTGGCCCTGTCGCCGGGCAATGGGAACGACCATGCATAGCCAGGAAGCAGATCTGGTTCGAACCAGACGATGAGTTTGTGTCGTGCTTCACCAGTGACGTTGCTGACATACTGCCTAAAGGCATGCCACTCACCGAGGTAACCCTCGATGCCGACACCGAGATGTTTGCGCACGGGTGACCACATGCCGTCCGCAGCGAAGAGATAGTCCGACTCGAGTCTCACTGTCTCACCGGTGGAGGTCGTGCAGGTCATGACGACACGCTCATCGTTCTCTTCGATCGAATTGAATGACGTCCCTTCGCGTACATCGACTCCGGCATCTTTGGTCTGACGAAGAAGCGCATCGTCAAGTTGCATGCGCGGCGCGATGGCAGCGAACAGGCCGTTCGACTTGGGTAGGTCGAGCATGACCGTCCGCCCTGCAGGAGTGCGCAACTTCACCTCGTCGCATGGCTGCCAATCAACGACCATGCTTCGATCGAAGTCGAGCTCATCGAGGATGCGAAGAGCCCCCGTGGTGAGACCATCACCGCAGCACTTGTCGCGTGGAAACTGTGCCTTGTCGATCAATGTCACCTGTACGCCGTCTCGAGCCAATGTGATGGCTGCTGCACAGCCGGACGGTCCACCGCCGACGATGGTGACTGAGAGGGGCACGGCGACAGAGGTTAGGTCCGCGTCGTCGATAAGTCCCCTTGGAGCGCACGTTCCTAAGATGACGGGACGCGAAAAATGTCGTCGCGGGGACAGGGGATATGAACGATGGCTCGGTTATGTGAAGGACGTGTAGCAATCGTCACGGGTGGCGCTCGGGGCATTGGTCGCGAACACTCGCTCAGCCTCGCTCGCCATGGTGCGAAGGTCGTGGTCAACGATCTCGGTGCAAACATCGATGGCACGGGTGGTGACACGTCGGCAGCCCAAGCCGTCGTCGACGAGATCACGGCGATGGGTGGCGAAGCAGTGGCCAACGGCGATGACGTGTCGTCCTGGGATGGGGCCAAGCGACTCATCGACACCGCGGTGGAGCGTTTCGGAGACCTTCACGTGGTCATCAACAATGCCGGCATCTTGCGCGATCGCATGTTGACGAACATGTCAGAAGAAGAATGGGATGACGTCATCAAGGTTCACTTGAAAGGCACGTTCGCCCCGGCTCGTCACGCGGCGGGTTACTGGCGAGAGCAGCACAAAGCAGGAAAGCCTGTGAGTGGTCGCATCATCAACACGACGTCGGTGTCTGGCATCTACGGCAACCCCGGACAGACGAACTACGGCGCAGCAAAAGCCGGAATCGCTTCGTTCACGATCATTGCTGCACTCGAGTTGGCGCGCTACGACGTGACGGTCAATGCCGTCGCGCCGGTCGCACTCACGCGCATGACTGAGAACCTCAGTGCACCTCCTGCCAATGACGCCGAACGCGACGTGCGTTCACCACGTTGGATCGCGCCGATCGCGACATGGCTCGCATCTGCAGAGTCGGCACACGTGACAGGCCGAGTCTTTGAAGCAAGCGGTCGCGTGCTTGCAGTTGCGGAAGGCTGGCATCGCGGGCCACGCACTGAACCAATCGATGACGCAGAATCACTCGGCCCGATCGTCGAGGAATTGCTGTCCACGGCTCGCAAGAACGCGGGCATGGATGGTGAAGAGGGCCACCCACCACAGCCAGCCTGAGCACATCTCACTTTCAGCACACAACATCACACAGGGAGACACACGAACATGCCACTCAATCCTGAAGCCGTCGGAGCAGTCGGAGAACCAGGCGAAGCCACTTGGACCAGCAAAGATGCGCTGCTGTACGCAGTCAGTGTCGGAGCAGGCACTGAGGAACTTCAGTACACGACCGAGAACACCAAAGACGTCGCTCAAAAAGTGTTGCCGACCTTTCCGGTCGTGGTGACCGCAGGCGGCGTCGGGGCAATCACGAAGATCGGCACGTTCAACCCGGCGATGTTGGTGCACGGACAACAGGCAGTCACGCTGCATCGACCGATTCCGGTTGCTGGCACTGCGATCCTGACTGGTCGCATCGTCGCCATGTACGACAAGGGCAAGGCTGCAGTCGTCGTCACAGCGACCGACGCAGTCGACAAAGCGGACGGTAAGGCATTGTGGACGTCGACGAACTCATTGTTCATCCGCGGTGAAGGCGGATGGGGTGGCGACCGTGGCCCGAGTGGTCCGCAAAACGTTCCACCGGACCGCGCCGCCGACTTCGAAGTGACCTACCAGACGACAAGGGACCAAGCGCTCGTGTATCGCTTGAACGGTGACCGCAATCCGCTGCACAGTGACCCGTCATTCGCAAAGATGGGTGGCTTCGATCAGCCGATCCTGCACGGCTTGTGCACGTACGGTTTCACAGGTCGCGCATTGCTCCACTCACTGTGTGGAGGCGACTCGAACAAGTTCCGTCACATCGAGGGTCGATTCGCATCCCCTGTGCTTCCAGGTGAAGCGCTGACAGCGCGCATCTGGAAGACCTCAGCAGGCGAGGCGGTGTTCACGACGGCGGTCGGGGACCGAGTCGTTCTCGATCAAGGACTCGTGCGCTTCGACTAAGCCAGAAGAGGCTTCAGTTGTGTGGCGATGGTCTGCACATGACGCATGACCATGTCCTCTGGCATGCCTGCAATTGAGGCCCACAAAAACACAGTGTCGACGGGCGCATCGGCTGCCGTGCGCTTCATGTGATCCGCGATGACGTCGGCGGTTCCGTATGCAAACGACGACATCGACGAACTTTCTGGCTTGTTGAGCAGTCGCTCTGGGTCGACTGGTCGCGGCGCGGGGAAGTCGGTGCCTTCGACGCCAGCTGCCCGATATGAGTCGAACATGTGGCGCACGTGCTCGCGCACGATCGGCCAGTCGCGCTCTGGGTCGTCAGAGACGAAACCTTGGATGGAACCTCCCATGCGTGCAATCGAAAGATCGTGACCGGCCTCTTCAAGCCCCGCTTTGTAATGAGGCCACATCTCGCCTTTGGGAGTGAGTAGTCCTTCGCCAAGTAGTCCTGCACGGCGCGCTCCTTGCGGGCCGCCGTATCCCATCCAGATCGGAATGCGATCTTGGATCGGCTTCGGAGTGACAGGCGATGCGGGAGACCACATGTGGCGTATCTCTCGTGCTCGATCATCGTTGGTGGAATAGCGGGTCTTCAAGTCCGCGCCGTACAGCTCGAACTCAGGGACGCGGTAGCCAGCGCCGAGACCAAGTTCGAGTCGACCGTTGCTGAGAATGTCGACGACCGCTGCATCTTCGGCAAGCGCTGCCGGTGTCTGAAGGGGTCCCAACAGAATCGCGGTTCCAATTCGTATCGACTTGGTGCGCGCAGCGACGGCGGCTGCCATCGTGAGCGGACGCGGCAGGTATCCATCGGCGAACAAGTGATGCTCTGACAGCCACACCGAGTCGATGCCGAGTCGCTCGGCCTCTTGGCACACTTCGATTGCGAAGTCATACACGCGATTGATGGGTCGGTGGAACTGTTGTGGATTACGCAAGTCGAATTGAAGGCCGATTTTCACGTTTTCCATCTTGCCAGATGGGGCGATGACTGACCTTGCTCGTTCAAAAGAGTGTGAGATCGGCGGGTTTGTTGCCGCGAAGGACGTCGTAGTCCACTTCGACGCACATGATCTCACGGGTTTCGGCAAGTGTCCGCGCCTGCGGTTTGATGCTCTGCGCAACGAAGATTCCGCGCACGACACCGAGTGCCGGATCGCGCCGCAAGTACTCGAGATAACGAGCGAGTTGTTCGACTCCGTCGATGTCGCCGCGACGTTTGACTTCGATCGCCACTGTCCCGCCGTGTTCGTCACGACACAGAAGATCGACTGGTCCGATGGCGGTTTGGTACTCGCGTCGTACGAGTCGCAGCCCAGGTTCGACGTGTTCTGGAAGTGCCGCCAACAGCTCTTGCAGATGTGCCTCTACGCCGTCTTTGGAAAGTCCGGGGTCGTCGCCGAGTTCATGTGCCGAGTCGCTCAACACTTCGTGAAGAAAGATGGTGAGCATCTCACCCTTTGCATTGGTGACTTCCCACCGGTCGTCATGTTCGATGATCGAATTGGGGGCGTTCATCCAGTTCAATGGCTTGTACGCGCCACCGTCGGCATGGATGGCCACGCATCCGTCTGCTTTGACCATGATGAGACGGTTGGCTTCGGGAAGTGTCGACTCGAGGCGGCCGGCGTACGACACTGAGCACCGCGCAATGACCAGCCGCATCGTCCCTCCCTCTGTCGTCGCGGACGCGCCGCGCTCTCGACAAATGTAGAGACGTCGTCAGGAGACGACGTAATCGCGCATGCGCTTCTGGATCAGTTCGCGTCGTTTCTGCAGTTCTCGGTATGTGAGCGAGTTCGTCGACACGTCGACTCCGAGGCTCGCCTTGACACTGTCGAAGTTGAACTCGACGGCGGTCGGGTCGATGCCCAGTTCCTTGCCGAGACGCTCTCCGTGTCGTTGGGTGAAGACGAGTGTGATGTTCGCTACTTCTGCGAGAAGGTCGAGGTCAGGAGCAAGTCGCGCGATCGCACCGTCAAGGAACACCATGTTCTTCACGTACAGCATGAGCTCTTTGGGCAATTTGGCCCCGTACGCGAGGAGCGATTTCACGACCCGCTGAACTTCCTTGACCAACTCTTCGCCCGACAACGTGGTCGGGTCGATGGGTTCAGCAAGTCGTAGGTCGACGATGACGTCGTCGATGACCGTGTCGAGGGGCAAGGCGCCGAGATCGCGTAGCGCGGCAACTTGACCACGCAGGTCATTTGTCGTGGCGGCGAGCATCAACTTGAGGAACGCAAGGCGTCGTGCGTCGCTCAGCCGACCGACGATGCCGTAGTCGAGCAGGGCAGTGCGCCCGTCGGCCATCACGAACAGGTTTCCACCATGTAGGTCGCCGTGGAACACACCGCGAATGAGTGCACCCTCCATGAACGCAATCATCCCGGTACGAATGACGGCTTCGGTGTCGATGCCTGCACTCTGCATTCCAGCGACGTCGTCGAAGTTGAATCCCTCGAGACGCTCCATGACCAAGACTCGCTTGGTGACCCGCTCGGGGTGAGGCCGGGGCACGACGTAGCCGTCCTGATCCAGCTCACGCAACATCGTCGCGACATCGACCATGTTGGCGGCTTCCATTCGAAAGTCGAGTTCTTCGACAATCGTCTCGGCGAACAATTCCACCAGCGCAGGTGGATTGGCGAGTGCGGCGACCGGAATTCGACCGATCATGAGTGGCGCGATCCACGACATGACCTTCAGGTCTTCGCGTACCCGCTCTGACACGGTGGGTCGTTGCACTTTCACCACGACGTCCTCACCAGTGCGAAGAGTGGCGCGATGAACTTGTGCGATTGAGGCTGCAGCCAACGGAGTCGTGTCGAAGGTTGAGAACACGTCGGCGAGTCGTGCGCCGAGGTCGCGTTCGACCGTGCGCAGAACGTCGTTGAACGACTCGGCTGGTACTTGGTCACGACATTTCTTGAATTCGCCGACCAGTTCTTCGGGGAACAACCCTTCGCCACTGCTGATGATCTGTGCCAGTTTGATGTACGTGGCGCCGAGCTTTTCGATCGCCACTCGGAGTCTGCGCGACAAGTCCGCTCGTGATTCTTCAGGAGAGGTGAACGCTTTCATCCAGAGAAATCCGCGGCGACGCAAGTACCACGGTGCGATGGCTCGCCCGAGTCGATACACGACGACGACGAGTCGCCGAAGGGGCGGTACCACGCGACGCCGAGTTAACGAAGGAACTTCGCGCTGTGCGGCCGTGCGCAGTTCGACGGCCACCTCGGTCCATGACGAACCGGACGGGTCGAGTATCCACGGTGGTTGATCGGAGAATGCGCCGAAGGCCAAGTCGGCCGCCGGAGCGTGGGGGGTGACGCTCACCTCCGAAGTCTGCCTGTTCCCACCAGTTCGCGTCTCGTCGTGAGGACGATTGCCGATGTGACGGGGGTTATTGTCACGCGGATGAACGAACGCACCGACGACACACGCACGCCCGGACCGCTCGCTGGTGTGCGTGTCGTCGAACTGGGAGTGATGGTTGCTGGTCCGGCCGCTGGTGGAGTGATGGCTGACTGGGGAGCAGACGTCATCAAAGTGGAATCACCGACGGGCGATCCACTTCGCCGCATCTTTGCATCGCTCGGAACTGTCGGCGACATGCCGACACCGCCCTTTGAGATGGACAATCGTGGAAAGCGATCGGTGGTCCTCGATGTCGCCGATGATGACCAGCGTGCGACGTTGATGTCACTCATTGCCGAGGCGGACGTGTTTCTCACCAATGTCCGTCTGCCATCTCTTGTTCGTCACGGGCTCGACCCTGCGTCGCTGACAGATCGCTTTCCGAACCTCATCTATGCACTTCTGACCGGATACGGGCAAGAGGGTCCAGATGCTGCACGCGCCGGGTACGACGTCGGCGCATTCTGGGCGCGATCAGGACTGGCGCAGAACACGGTGCCACTCGATGCCTTTCCGTCAATGTTGGGTGGCGGTGTGGGTGACCATGTCACGGCGATCACACTTGTGTCAGGCATCGCAGCTGCTTTGTTCGATCGCACGCGTACTGGGCGTGGGCGGCTCGTCCAGACAAGTTTGCTGCGAGCAGGTGTGTATGCGAACAGTTGGACGCTCGGCGTTCATCTTCGTTTCGGACGCGTGGAGAGTGCACGACATCGCGAGGACAGCAGGACACCACTCGTCAACCCATATCGCACGGGTGACGGCAAAGGACTGTGGCTCCTTGGGCTCGAAGCGGATCGTCATTGGCCAAATGTCGTACGAGCGATCGGGCGAGAAGATCTCTTCGAGGATCCGCGATTTGCGACGGCGACCAGCCGGAAAGAGCACGGTGCAGCCATCGTGGCGCTTCTCGACGACGTGTTCGCAAAGTACACGCGTGACGAATTGACGAAGATCCTCGACACCCACGACGTGTGGTGGGCGCCGATCAACACGATCGCAGATGCGCTGGAAGATCCCCAAGTGGTCTTGAACGACGGTCTCGTCGAGATGACCCCACGTGAGGGTGACACGCCGTTCAAAGCGGCGAACAGCCCCATCGATTTCGGTGGTTACAAAGTGCAGCCTGGTGCAGTCCCGATGCTCGGTGAACACGAACCGCGTTGGTGACCTGCACGCTGCAGCGGTGATGTCAGCTGCGCTTTCCCCACAGTGACTCGAGCACTGGCTCAGCCAATTCTTTTCGACACACGAGCAAATCTGGCAGCCAGGTGTCGCGGTCGTTGTACACAAGCGGTGATCCGTCGATTCGGCTCACGTGAAGGCCGGCCGCGGCTGCAACTGCAGCGGGAGCAGCAGAGTCCCATTGGTGCATGCCACCATCGTGTACGTAGATGTCTGCTTCGTTCATGACGATGGCCATCGCTTTTGCACCGGCACTACCGAGGCGGAGTGCTTCGCAATTCAGATCTTCGGCGACGATGACAGCGCAGTAGGGGGCTCGATTTCGTGATGTCACCAACCGTGGTCTTTCAGATTGACGTGCCGCAACGACGGGTGCTGGTTCAGTGCAGAACAATTCGTCGATCGCGGGAAGCGACACCGCACCGGCCGTGAGTTCACCGTGCTCCCACAACGCGACGTGAACTGCCCAGTCAGCGCGACCTTCGCCGTATTCATTCGTTCCGTCGAGTGGGTCGATGATCCACACGCGTTCTGCAGACAAACGACGCGCATCGTCGGCGCCTTCCTCTGAGAGCACCGCATCGTCAGGTCGGGCCTCGCGCAGACCGGTCATGAGGAATCGATGTCCGAGCATGTCGCCAGTGTCCTTGAGTGTCCACATGGTGGTGCCTTTTGCGACAAGGGACGTGCGGTGAGCGAGGAGTTGGCGACCCGCTTCACGTGCGAGTACGCCAGCCAACTCATGGTCGTTCAGACTCCGCCATGCGGACATGTCGATGGCAGAGTCGGTCACTGCACACCGCGCACCAAAGAAATGGTGTCTTTCACCAGTTGGCGCGCTGTTTGTTCATCGGCACCTTGTGCGACGAGCTCTGCGATGCGTTCCTCGATGCGTTCGGCGAGCGCATCACTGAACACATCGACACGTTGAGTGCGCGTGACCGCAGTCGCTGCGAGCAGCACCACGGCAGCAAGCGCGGTCGTGCCGCCGAACGTGAGCACCCATCCTTCATTGTTGCCTGCAATCGACGACACGATCATGCCGGCGATTCCGCCCACGAAGACAAACGCGCACAGCAGCCGAAGAGTCTTCACGGTGCCGCCATTCACCTTGCGAGAGGCTTGTATTTGATGCGATGTGGCTGTTCGGCAGCGGCGCCGAGTTCTTTGCGACGCCACGATTCGTACTCGCTGAAGTTTCCTTCGAACCAACGAACCTGGCTGTCACCTTCGAAAGCGAGCACATGCGTGGCAATACGGTCGAGGAACCAGCGGTCGTGGCTGATGACCACCGCACAACCCGGGAATGACTCGAGTGCATCTTCCAAAGCGCGCAGTGTGTCGACGTCGAGATCATTCGTCGGTTCGTCGAGCAACAGCACGTTTCCACCACGCTTCAGCAACTTGGCGAGATGCACGCGGTTGCGTTCTCCACCAGAGAGATCGCCCACGCGCTTCTGCTGGTCACTTCCCTTGAAGTTGAAGCTGGCCACGTACGCGCGACCGTGGATCTCGCGACCACCGACC
>VFQT010004935.1_pt1 | contig 10560 bp, 7 predicted proteins | sample 3512381 | NCBI WGS metagenome assembly VFQT01 (sample SAMN10412376, study PRJNA504923) | tailings metagenome | isolation source: Relicate 2 Philex TSF3 active mining site | place: Philippines: Tuba, Benguet | collected 2017-08-29 | reverse complement strand
GATTGCCTTGACCGGTATCGCTGCGTTTTTCTTGCTACCCGTCGCACCATTGCCGCAAGTGGAATCGCCGAGCATCTCGGTGCGTGCGCAAGTGCCCGGTGGCAGCCCCGCCACCCTGGCCTCGAGTGTGGCAGCACCGCTGGAACGACGCCTTGGTGCCATACCCGGCGTGACCGAGATGAGCTCGAGCAGTGGCAATGGCTCGGTACGTATCAACCTTCAGTTTGAACTCTCGAAAAAAATCGACACTGCGGCGCGTGAAGTACAGGCGGCGATTAACGCTGCGCGTGTCGATCTACCCACCTCCCTGCGCTCCAACCCCACCTACTCCAAGTCAAACAGCACAGACTCACCCGTGATCGTGCTGGCGCTGACCTCAAAAACGCGCTCGACCGGCCAGATTTATGAAGCGGTATCGAACCAGTTGCAACAGCGGCTGATGCAAGTTGAGGGCGTGGGGGATGTGGAGTTGGGTGGCGGCTCATTGCCGGCTGTGCGCATCGAGTTATTGCCATTTGCGCTGCATCGGCAGGGTTTATCGGCGGAAGATGTGCGTGCCGCGATTCAGTCAGCCACCGCCAACCGACCCAAAGGCATGATCGACGGCGATGGCCGCTCGTTTCAGATCATCACCAATACCGGTGCAACCGCTGACCGACTCAATGCAGAGAACTACCAGCAACTTATTGTCGCGTGGCGCAATGGCGCGCCAGTGCGTTTATCTGACGTGGCGAATGTCTACACCGGTAGCGAAGACAGAAACACGCTGGGTCTGTTCAATGGTGTACCTGCCGTGGTGGTGATGATTTATCGGCAACCCACCGCCAACGTCATCGAAACCGTCGATGCCGTGCGCGCTTTGGTACCGGCCCTGAAAGAAGAACTCCCCCCGGATATCGAGCTGAAGATTTCATCAGACAGTACCAACTCAATACGCTCATCGCTGCGTGAGATTGAGCTGACCTTGGTGATCTCCATCATTCTCGTCATTCTGGTCGTGAGCGCGTTCCTGCGCAGCGTACGTGCCACTTTGATTCCGGCTGTCGCTACGATTGTTTCGCTGCTCGGTACCTTCAGCGTGATGTACCTGCTGGGCTTTTCGCTGAATAACATCTCGCTAATGGCCCTCACCATCGCCACCGGCTTCGTCGTCGATGACGCGATAGTTGTGCTTGAAAACATCACGCGTCATCGCGAGATGACAAGTGATGTTTCGGTGCAGGCTAACTTGGCGCCTAGCCAAGTTAAGGCCGCGGATGCGGCCGGCCGGAACCAAAACGTCAACGACCATCGCGAGATGACAAGTGATGTTTCGGTGCAGGCTAACTTGGCGCCTAGCCAAGTTAAGGCCGCGGATGCGGCCGGCCGGAACCAAAACGTCAACGACCATCGCGAGATGACAAGTGATGTTTCGGTGCAGGCTAACTTGGCGCCTAGCCAAGTTAAGGCCGCGGATGCGGCCGGCCGGAACCAAAACGTCAACGACCATCGCGAGACGACAAGTGATGTTTCGGTACAGGCTAACCCTTCTCTCGAGGCCGCCCTCCGCGGCGCGCGCGAGGTGAGCTTCACTGTCGTCTCTATCTCAATCTCATTAGTCGCGGTATTCATTCCGCTGCTGTTCATGGGCGGCCAGGTCGGCCGCTTGTTCCGTGAATTTGCGCTGACACTATCTGCGGCGGTGATGATCTCGCTACTCATCTCGCTTACCACTACACCGATGATGTGCGCGTGGCTATTGCGTCAGCCGCAAGAGCAAAAACCGCCCGGCCCTGTGTCACGGTTTTTTGCGCGCGCCTACGCTTCAATCCAGCATGCTTATGCGCAGGTACTGGATATTGCGCTCGACCACCGCTGGCTGGTGCTCACGCTATTGGCTGCGGTGATCGCCTTGAATGCATGGCTATTCATGTCTGTGCCGAAGGGATTTTTCCCGCAGCAGGATGCAACCCAGATCACGGCAGGATTGCGCGCTGACCAAAGCATTTCATTCGAAGCGATGAAAAGCAAAGTACGGCAGATGGTCGAGATTATCCGCAAAGACCCTGCGGTTGCGACCGTGACAGGCTATACCGGCGGTAGCCGACCCGGCGGTGGTTTCATGTTCATCACGCTCAAACCGCGCGCGGAGCGTAAAGAAAGTGGCCAAGAGGTGATTGGCCGACTGCGACCGCAGCTGTCGCGCGTGACCGGTGTCTCGGCCTTCATGGTACCGGTGCAGGATTTACGGGTTGGTGGTCGGCGTGACGTGAACCAGATCCAGTACACCCTAAAGAGCGATAACCTGGATGATCTCAAGCTTTGGACCGGCAAGCTGGTAGAAGCCATGAAACGCCAGCGTGGCGTGGTGGATGTGGATTCAGATTTACAAGAAAACGGTGTTGAAACTTTTGTGCGGGTAGATCGTGATGCCGCTACGCGGTTGGGCATCAGCTCACGCGACATCAATAACGCGCTCTATAACGCGTTTGGGCAACGCCAAGTAGCGACGCTGTACGGTGAGCTGAATCAGTACCGGGTGATCATGGAACACAACCCGGCCTATACGCGTAGCCCGCAAGCCTTGAATGACATTTATGTGCCGGTGCGCGCTAGCGCCAGCAGCGTCAGCGCCAACCCGGCTTTACGCGATGTCGCCAGCGGCCAATCACTCTCGACTGCCAGCACGGTCATGGTGCCGCTCTCGAACGTAGCTAGTTTTGCCGAGCGATCGACCGCTGCTTCGGTCAGTCATCAGGATGCCGAGCTTGCAGGCACGGTCTCATTTAATCTTGGTCCGGGTTTGACGCTGCCGGAAGGACAAGCGGCACTGCGTAGTGCGGCGGATTCGATTGCGATTCCGGCCAGTGTACGCGGTAGTTTTCAGGGGACAGCACGCGCCTATCAGGAATCGCAAGGTCAGCAACCGCTATTGATTCTGGCTGCCATTGTGGTGATTTATGTTGTGCTGGGTATTTTGTATGAGAGCTTGCTGCATCCACTGACGGTGCTGTCGACGATTCCGTCTGCGGGTATTGGCGCAGTGGTCGCGCTGATGCTGTTTGGTATGGAGTTCTCGCTGATTGCGCTGATTGGTTTATTTTTGTTAATTGGCATCGTCAAGAAAAACGCCATCCTGATTATCGACTTCGCGCTGCAAGCAGAAAGAAGCCGAGGCCTGTCGCCGCGCGAAGCAGTGCGCGAGGCTTGCCTGCACCGACTAAGGCCCATCTTGATGACGACCGCTGCCGCTGCGCTGGGCGCGCTTCCGCTTGCGATAGGATTCGGTGAGGGCTCGGAGTTGCGCCAACCCTTGGGGGTCGCCATTATTGGTGGCTTGGTTGCCAGCCAATTGCTAACCCTGCTGACGACGCCGGTGGTATACCTCACCGTTGACCGCTGGCGCCACCGTAGCCCGAATGAACGCGCGCTGGGTCGCGATGCCAGCGATGCGAGTGACACCAGCAAACCCGACAATACCGGTAACACCGCCAATAGCAACCCACTGCCCACCTGAAAAATGACCCAGCGGTTTCTCCTCATCGTCTTATCCGTGTTGCTGAGTGCGTGCAGCTTCAAGCGTATCGGTCCGGATTACCGCAAGCCCGCCATGCCGCTGCCCGCGCATTTCAAAGAGGCCGATGGGTGGAAAGCAGCGCAACCATCTGATGCAAGCCCGCGCGAGCCATGGTGGCATGTGTTTAACGACCCTTTGCTGAATGAACTTACGCTACGCGTTGCTGTATCTAATCAAAATATTGCCGCATCGGTAGCGGCGTTTCAGCAGGCGCAGGCGCTGGTCGCGCAGCAACGTGCCTCGCTGTTTCCTGTGCTGAACCTGAATGCCACTGCCGCCCGCACTAATGTCGCGACAGCAGTGACCCCGCTGCGCCGGGTACGGGTTGATCTTGGTGCGGCGTGGGAGCCTGATCTGTGGGGACGGCTCGGGCGCGCCGTGCAAGGCGCCGAAGCCAGTGCGCAAGCGAGCGCGGGTGAGCTGGCGACGGCTACCTTATCGGCACAAGGGGAGTTGGTGGCGAATTACCTGCTGCTGCGGCACGCAGATGCGCAGCGCACATTGCTTGAGGCGGCCATCGCCGACTACCAACGTGTCGTTACCATCACCGAGAACCGCTACAAGGTCGGTGTCGCACCGAAGACTGATTTATTGCAAGCGCAAACACAGCTATCAAATGCGCAATCTGATTACACCGGTTTGTTCAGCCAGCGCGCGCAGCTGGAGCATGCGATTGCCGTGTTGTTGGGTGAGGCACCTGCCAACTTCAGTATCCCGATCAATCATGAATGGCGTATCGCGGTACCCAACTTACCGATGGTAGTACCTTCCGAATTGCTGGAACGACGACCGGATATCGCCGCCGCCGAGCGTCGTGTAGCGTCAGCGAATGAACAAATTGGTATCGCACGCTCGGCTTACTTCCCGAGTGTAAACCTCACCGGTAGCGCCGGTGGGTTTGCCGCCACTGCACCGGGTTTGCTATCGAACCCGACCAGTATCTGGTCGCTGGGGGTAGCACTGACGCAGCCGATTTTTAATGCGGGTCTGACAAAAAGTAGAGTCGCCGGTGCCGAAGCTTTCTATGAGCAAGAGGTGGCGCTGTATCGTCAAACCGTGCTTGCGGCGTTTCAAAGTGTGGAAGACCAACTGATCGCTTCACGCGTGCTGGCAGAGCAGGAGTCTTTACTGTCTGCGGCGGCTGCCTCAGCAACGCAAGCGCAAGAGCAGGTGCTGAATCGCTATCGCGCGGGTCAGGTCAGCTTCCTGGAAGTGGTAACAGCGCAGACCACTGCGCTAAGCGCCAGACGTGCGTTGCTGCAGGCGCAATCGAACCGCCAAGTGGCCAGTGTCGCGCTGATTAAGGCCGTGGGCGGTGGCTGGGGCAGCGCCTCCCGTACAGATGGAAATACCCAATAAAGTGCCTGTCGAGTCTTGGCTTGGATTGGCTTTGTTTGGCGCTAACATGATTGACACGGTTGAATAAAACGAGCAGTCCTCGCAGCATGTTAACGCCCGCTTTCGCCCGCCTCACGCTTTATCGCGGCTGTATCACCCTCGCCTACCAAATTCTGACCGTCACTGCAGGTTGGCATATCTATTCGCTCACGCACGATGTGGTGGCCCTTGGCCTGATCGGCCTGGCTGAGGTGATTCCGTATTTTCTGTTGTCGCTGTTTGCCGGGCATGCGGTCGATGTGCTACCCAAAAAATTAATCGCCCTGCTCGGCTGCGCCTGCTACATCGCGATTTCAACGCTGATGGTGGTCATGGTGACGCATGACGGGGCTGTGCTGCCGCTAACGATGTGGATTTATATCGCGATGGGGCTGGCAGGTGCTGCACGTTCGCTTTTGCGGCCCGCTTACTCCGCGATCATGGTGCGCATTCTAGAACGCGAGCAGTTGGCGCGCGCGACTGCTATCAGCACTGTCGTGTTTCAAGTCGCGCTGGTGTCGGGCCCGGTAGTGGGTGGCTTGCTGATCGCCTGGCAGGATGTGCGGCTGGCTTACCTTGCCACCGGTGTATTTGCATTGACCGGCGTGGTCGCGATGCTTGCTTTGAAAGTGATCGAGACGCCGCCAGCTGAAAGGTCGACCTCGGTGTTCGCCAGTATTCGCGAAGGTCTGCGCTTTGTGAGCTCGACGCAAGTGATGCTCGCGGCGATGGCGCTGGATATGTTCGCGGTGCTGTTTGGTGGTGCGGTCGGTGTACTGCCGGCGTTCATTCATCAGGTGTTGGACGGTAGTCCGGAGAACTTAGGCTTGCTGCGCGCGATGCCCGCAGCGGGTTCGGTGATTGTGGGTTTATGGCTGACGCGGCGATCGATTGATCGTCACTCCGGCAAGTGGCTGATGCTGTCAGTTGCGGGCTTTGGTGTATCGATTATTGGCTTTGGAATGTCCAGCTCGCTGACCATGGCCGCAATTTTTCTGTTTTTGTCGGGTCTATTTGATGGTGTCTCGGTGGTGCTGCGTCAAACCATCCTGCAACTGGTCACACCACAGCACATGCAAGGCCGTGTCACTGCGATCAACGGCCTGTTCATCGGCTCGTCCAACGAGATTGGGGCCCTGGAGTCCGGAATCGCGGCCAACCTGCTGGGGCTGGTACCATCTATCTTGTTTGGCGGATCGATGACCCTGGTGATTGTCGGCTTCGCCTGGCTACTGGCGCCGCAGCTACGGGCGCTACATATGCGGGACCTGCACCGCGCGATCAGCTGAAAAGCCTTGTAAATACAGGACTTTTTAGTTCGGTTGGCGATTTCAAGCAGTTCTCACAAACCCCTTTAAAGCTGTACGTTTATACAGTATTATGGTGCCTACCCCGTCCTCGGCGGCGCTATAAGGAGATGTCAAAATGAAAACCAATCTGGCCTATGTAAACCCTGAGCCGACTTCGGCGATGCCACGCACCCGGACCGACGTCACGCGACTGTGGCGCAAGCGCGGATGGCAACCACCCAGCGAATACCGGCAGGATTTTGAGCAGTCCTGCAAGCCTGTGATCCACGCCGGCTTGGTAAAACTGCACGCTGAAAAAACTTTCTGATCGATCAGCGATCAGGATTTATCCACAGGTTTTGGGGATAACTCCCCGCAAAAAGTGCGTCTGTGTTCTGCAAGCGCTTGATTCTGATCAGCTTCATGGATCAGTCATCGGTAGAAAAAACAAATAGGCAGCGTGAGCAAAATCAGCGTCTCGCGCGAAGAAAATTTTTAATAATCTATTGACACAACGTCATCTACTTTCTCTCACTTACTCTTGAATTAAGCAGATTCGCCGCCTCAAGCGTCAATCACAATTGCACGGAAGTCATTCACATTCGTTAGCGTTGGCCCGGTGATCACTGAATCACCCAGCGCACTGAAAAACGTATGACCATCATTGTTTTCCAGGTACTTCAGCGCTGGCATGTTCTTGCTCCATGCACGCGTTAATGTGTCGGGGTACAGCAACCCACCCGCAATATCTTCCATGCCATCGACGCCGTCGGTATCACCCATCAAGGCATGAATACGCGCGTGCCCACCGAGTGTTGCAGCCAGCGACAGTAAACACTCAACATTGCGACCGCCGCGTCCGTTACCGCGTACGGTGACCGTCGTCTCACCGCCGGACAACAACACGCACGGCGCATTGAAGGGCTGCGCGCGCTCTGCGACTTGCAATGCCATTGCAGCGAGTACTTTGCCGACATCGCGCGCCTCGCCTTCAATCGAATCACCCAAGATATGCGCGTGGTAACCCGCTTGCTCTGCCACACGCGCAGCCGCTTCAAGCGCCATCTGCGGTGTTGCGATCATCTTCACTTCATTACGCGCCAAGCGCGCATCACCCGGCTTAACGGATTCACCGCGACCGCTGGTCAGTACCTCTCTCACCTCAGCTGGCAAATCAATGCGGTAGCGATCCACAATCGCCAGCGCATCAGCACAAGTGGTTGGGTCAGGCACCGTTGGGCCGGATGCGATATCCACCATGTGATCGCCTGGCACATCCGACATCAGCAGCGTAATCACACGCGCCGGATGACAAGCTGCGGCCAGTCGGCCGCCTTTGATTGCGGAGAGATGACGTCGCACGCAATTCATCTCGCTAATGTTTGCGCCACAAGCCAGTAGAGCGCGATTCACCGCTTGTTTGTGCTCTAACGTCAGGCCATCGATCGGTAATGGCATCAGCGCCGAGCCGCCACCCGAGATCAGACAAAGTACGATGTCATCTTCGTGCAAATCACCAACGAACGACATCATGCGACGCGCCGCATTCAGCCCCGCCTCGTCCGGAACTGGATGCGCTGCCTCGACAATCTCAATACGCTCGCAGGGCACACCGTAGCCATAGCGCGTGACAACAAAGCCAGACAAGGGGCCCTGCCAAGCCTGCTCGACCGCTTGCGCCATGGCTGCCGACGCTTTGCCGGCGCCAATCACGAACAGGCGACCTTTACCGAGCATCTCCGGTGTCGGTAGATAAGGTGGCACGCAGAGTGCCGGCTGTGCGGACGAAACCGCCGCATCAAACATGCTTCTCAGCAGCGTGGCTGCAGCGCTCATGGTGTCTCCGTCAAATCAAAATTGGCCATATTTTCCAAGGCTTTGACCATCGCTGAGTGATCCCAGGCTTTACCGCCCTGCGCCACGCACGATGAAAACAACTGCTGTGCGCTGGCCGTGTGCGGCAAGGACATCCCCAGTTCGCGTGCGGCACTGAGCGCCAAATTCAAATCTTTTTGGTGCAACTCGATACGGAAGCCCGGATCAAAGGTGCGCTTGATCATACGCTCACCATGTACTTCCAAAATCCTTGATGCTGCGAAACCACCCATCAGCGCCTGACGCACCTTAGCGGGGTCGGCGCCATTGCGTGCCGCGAACAAAAGCGCCTCGGCGACTGCTTCAATATTCAGCGCAACGATGATCTGATTAGCGACTTTGGCGGTTTGGCCATCACCATTACCACCCACCAGCGTAATGTTTTTGCCCATCAGCTCGAATAAGGGCTTCACCTTCTCAAAGGTGGCTTCATTACCGCCCACCATGATCGTTAATGCCGCATTCTGAGCACCGACCTGGCCGCCGGATACGGGCGCATCCAGATACTCGCAGCCGAGCGCATTGATCTTTTGCGCGAACGCCTTGGTCGCAATCGGCGAGATCGAGCTCATGTCGATCACGATCTTGCCTTTACTGAGCGAACTCGCAACGCCGTGCTCACCGAACAGAACTTTGTCGACATCCGGCGTATCCGGCAGCATCGTAAAAATAATATCCGCCTTTTGCGCCACTTCTGCCGCATTGGCGCACAGCTGCGCGCCATCCTTGACCAAGACTTCCGGGGTCTGGCTGCGTGTATGGGTGTAGAGGGTATTACCTGCTTTGAGCAGATGGTGCGCCATGGGCGCGCCCATAATGCCCAGGCCAATGAATCCAAGTTTCATATTATGTCTCCGAACGTCGTTGTAGCGTCTGAACCAGCGAGCGCGTCACCCGAGAATTGTCGCCCGCATCCAACCTAAGCTCTCTTCGGTAGTACTTGAAGGTTTGTACTCTGCGCCGATCACGCCGGCGTAACCCAGTTGATCAATCCAATCAAAAAGAAATGGGAAATTGATTTCGCCGGTACCCGGCTCATGCCGACCCGGATTATCCGCGATTTGAATATGACCGATGCGGTGCAGGTTATTTTTTAGAGTTGTCGCCAGCTCACCCTCCATTCGCTGTGCGTGATAAACATCGTACTGCAATAAGAGCGGATGCTTGTTTAATTTACCCGGTTCATGCTGCTCACCTGGCTCGCCCAGCTCATCGATGACTGACAGTACTTTAGCCGTGCTATCTAATAAAAACCCCGGAATATCAAACCGATTAATCGGCTCAATCAGCAGCTGTATGCCATGCGGCGCGAGTGCAGTGGCCGCATAACGAAGATTATCAATCAGCGTCTGACGCGCCATTGGCTCGCTAACCCCCTCGGGCAATTTACCCGCAAGGCAGTTGATTTTTTTTACGCCGAGCGTGGTGGCGTAGCCAATTGCTTGCGCCACACCCGCTTGAAATTCATTGACGCGCGCAGGGTCGCAGGCAATACCGCGATCACCCGCAACCCAATCACCCGCAGGCAAATTGTGCAGCACCATAGTCACGCCATGTGCGTCGAGTAATTGACGTATCTCGCTGGCTGCCAGCTCATACGGAAACTGGCACTCGACGAATGAAAATCCCGCACGTGCCGCACGCTCAAAGCGCTGCGCGAATGGGACTTCAGTGAACAGCATGGATAGATTGGCGGCGAACTGTGGCATCGGTTGTGTGGATTAAATAAGGTGTTATCGAGTGAAGCAGGTGCAGTGTTACACAGGAGCTTGACGGCACCCAGTTTCGAGCACAGGATTAAATCCTACTCCAAGGCAGGGCCACCATGCGATCCACCCAACAACTCAGCATCACCTTGCCCATCGATATGGCTAACATGGTGAAAGAAAAAGTTGCAGAGGGCAGCTACGCCAGCGAGAGCGAGGTGATCCGCGAGGGAATCCGTGCCCTGCTCGCCCGTGACCGCGCGATCGAATCTTGGCTGCATCAACATGTTGCTCCAACACTTGATGCCACGCTATCCAACCCTGCGCGAAGCGTATCGCCCTCCGCCGTTCGTGAACGACTCATTGCTGAGCATCGCAAGGCACCCGAGGATGATCAGTAACCCGCGATGATTTCGAACAACACACCACCGCGGCCGGGTAATCATCGCTTACACCGTGATTGATGCAGATGTACATATTCTTGGTATTTTCTACGGCGGCCAAGATTATGAATCATTAATTTAATAGCAACTGCCTGTGTTTCCGTACAATATGGGCGTCTTCACACCACGCTGCACGCCTGACCTAATCATGACTGATATTGCTCCCACCGCGCCAGAGGCGCTCGCTTGGCCTGATCACTTCGCTGTGGCCCATATGCCCGGCTCGCTGCCGATGGGCGGCGTGATACCGATGACACCGATTTTTGCATTTCGCCAAGCGGCGCCAAGGCTTGCGTTTCCGCGCGATCATGGGT
>VFQT010004934.1_pt1 | contig 10560 bp, 8 predicted proteins | sample 3512381 | NCBI WGS metagenome assembly VFQT01 (sample SAMN10412376, study PRJNA504923) | tailings metagenome | isolation source: Relicate 2 Philex TSF3 active mining site | place: Philippines: Tuba, Benguet | collected 2017-08-29 | reverse complement strand
ACGCTCTACTCGAATGGCGAGCTGGAACTGGTCTCGCTGAACTGGAAGAGATGATCACTTACGTTGCCAGTCAGGGACCGAGTCTCACTGAACGCAAATCTCTACTTTTCGAGGACATCAAGGTGGCCGGGCAAAAGCTTCAGTCAAGTCTGGCGGAGCGACGTCGTGTGCGTGAGGAACTGGCAGCTGTGGAGGAGCAGCTGGGTGACCCGCGTTTCGGTGACGAGTCGGTGAAGCTCAAGAGCAGGCTACAGACTCTGAAGAACCAAGAGATCGACCAGAGGGCAAGCAAGCAGAGGCTCGAAGAGGACGTACGCTTCAAGAGTGAGGAGCTGAATAGTGCAAAGAAGAGCCTTGAGAAACTGAGGGCTGGCGACGAGAGAGCCTCCGTTGTGCAACGGCAGCTACAGGTGGTTGACCGAGTTGCAAAGGCACTAGAGGCCATCGCCGAGTTCAAACAGGATGAGGTACGCAAGGCGCTTGATTCGCAGATCCGAGAAACCTGGCGTGATGCGGCTATCAAGGATTACGACGCCTCTCTCAGCGACGACTACCAGCTGAGATTGATCAAGAGCGTGGCTGGTCAACCCCAGGAAGTCCACGGTGCATCGACAGGCGAAAAGCAGGTACTCGCTCTTTCTTTCGTGGGAAGTCTCGTCAAGAAAGCAGGCGAAAGCATCGCAATCGGACTCGGTGTGGATATGGGAGGCGAGTATCCGCTTGTGATGGATTCACCGTTCGGGTCCCTTGAGGACGAGTACCGATCAAAGGTCGCAGAATGGGTTCCCAGACTTGCGCCTCAAGTCATCGTGATGGCGTCGAAATCGCAGTGGAGAAATGAGGTTGAGACCGCGATGCGGAGTCGTATTGGCCGAGAGTACATACTGGAGCTCCACAGCTCCAAGCCGGGTGCTCAGAGGTCAATCGAAATCGATGGCGAACAACATCCTTACGTCATCCACTCCAACGAGCCCACAGAGTTCACACAAATCAGGAAGGTGTGATATGGAAATACGACGTATTGCACTACCGGCAGATACAGATGTCCGAAACCTGCTGGACGAAATAACATCACCTGGCCAGGAAAACCCTAAAGCTATTTTTGAGACGAGACAGAAGGCGCTCATGTTTGCTGCGGCCCTCGGTTATTGGCGAGGCAAGCGTACGCCGTATGCGGGTCGCGAAAGCGGGACGAGCCTTCGCCTCGATATTTTTGAGAGAGCCGTGGACGACGCATTTTTGTTTATGCTCGCAATCACCGAGACTGGCGATCTCAAGGTACTCGATGAGAAGCGTTCTGACGAAGTGGCCACAGTCTTCGAAGAGTATGCCTATACAGGACTGCTCGAACTTAGACAGAAACAACTGGCGAGCGGAGCGGAGCTAATCGACGTCATTATAGACTTGATCAACTCTGCTAGGGAGTCTGACTCAAATCAGTCCATCCCGGAAGGGCTTGACCAGCGAGCCTTCAGCTTGCTTGCAGGACTGTGAAGCTTAACTCGTCAGCGTTTCAGTCTGTGGATCGCGGCAGCCTGTAGATGCCTAATTTACTTACGTAAACGAAACTGTTGCGATGCTTGAAATTCGCATGTCGAGGAAACAAGGAGGAAGTTTGGCAGTCACCACAGTTGGCTACTCGGTAATTGAGCTCGATGCCGTGCAGGGTGGCTGGAAACCAATTGTATCGATGGTCTCAGAAAGCCCAGGAATATACACCTGGTTTAGAAAGTACTACCCCCCTCCTCCCGAAACGACAACAGGCCCTGAATTCTACAAGTACTTGAATGCGCTTCTCGCTTCGCCACATGCGCTGAAGCGAAAAGCGTCAATACGCCCTCTCTTTGAGCTTCATCTTAAATCAAAACGGGGTTTGCCATCACCCAAACAAGCACGGCTTGAGATTCTCTGTGAATCATTGGGTTTTCGTCAGAGCGTTTATTTGGCCTTGACTGACCAACATCGTTTACTCCAACAGCCTCTATATGTCGGCAAGGCAAAGAATTTACAGATGCGAGTCAAGGCACATCTGAAGGGAAGAACGCCATTGAAACAGCGTCTCTGGCAGGCAGGCATCAAGCTCGAACAATGCACACTTTGTTTCATTGAGACTCCACAAGTCGACGATGATAGCGATGACGGCACTGATGTCATCGAAGACTTGCTCTCTCGAATTTTCTGTCCCCCCTTCGTAGCGAGGTATGGCTAATGCACTCAATTCAAATCAATCCAGAAGCCCCTAGCACCCAGTTCAATCGCCCCATTTTTGGCCTTCATGGGGTATTCACCCTGAGTCCGGCGGTAAGAGTTCCATACCTTAATGCCAGTCTGTCTCTCGAACGCGTGATCAAGGAACTGAAGACTTACGACCAAATCCCAGCCCTTCTGGAGCAAGTCTGGTCTCTTGAGGAACTATACCAGCGCGAAATAAATTATGAGCGAGTGATCGAAGAAATCGTGAACGCGTATCTTCTGGATCCCGATAAACTAAAATTCTTCAACGCAATTACAATCGCGCTGTTTCCAAAATCACCGAGCGGAGCTCTCGAAACGAAATTTCAAGACTATGTTGGCAACAATCCAACTGTCCCGGTGTCAGAAGTAGACTTCGACAATAATTTTGCCGGTTCCAGTGTTGAAAAGAGTGTGTTTGGTGGGGTCCAGTACATCCGGAACTCCTTCATGGGGCGTTTGAGATGGGACGCCAACCGTGTGGATGCCTTCGCCATAGATGGTCAGCACCGGCTGGCAGCATTAAGAAAGTGGTATGAGGGCAAGAACTCCAATATCCAACCATTTGAGGCGCACACGACAATTCCGGTTCTCTTTCTCCTGCTGGATGCTAAGGCTGGCTTCAAGCACCCCGCTTCCGAGACGACGAGTATGCGGAGGATTGCGAGAGAGATATTTACGGATCTGAATAAGAATGCAAAGAAGGTCGACGAAGCTCGGGAACTAATTCTAGATGACCGCAGCCTGGTCGCAAAGTGTGCTCGAGAAGTCGTCACCAGGGATACCTGCCAAGACTCAATCACTGAACTGCCGCTTTCCCTTATCAGATGGCAAGATGCCAATAATCGTTTTGATCAGAGTTACTTTCTCAATAGCCTTCTGAACCTTCGACAGGTCGTTGAATTGGTTCTCAATCAGAAGCCTCCCAAGGATCCTCTGGAGCGGAATGAAGTAGAGCGTTTTATCGAAACGCTCGATGCGGCTCTGGGCGGAAATGAAAAGTATGTTATCGACGACCAGGGTGTGCGGCTAATTGACTACTACTTGGAGCATTTTGTTTCAAAAGAGGATGGATCTGCAGAGCGGCCTTTTCTCCATCTGCCTGAGCAGTTCCTGAAGGTTGCCTTGGAGCAGTTCAGAAGGCTGCACAAGCCTTATCTCATCAAGCTACTGACCGAGCTGACGCCCTACGCTAAAATCCTTGCGTACGCTCGAGAGCGGTCACTGATTACCGGGCTCTTTTCTCAATATCATGCTCAACCCGGGCAGCACCAGCAGCAACTAAACACAGAACTTGAAAAAAAGACACAAAACTGGAAGAAGTACGAGATCGATGTCCATATTCAACAAATACTGAAAATCAAGGGCGACGGCCCCAAAGAAGAGGACAATTTCGCCTTTAAGGTGATCTTTCAAAAAGCCATCGTCCGTCTGGCGCGTGTCATCGCTTTCGAATTTGCCAGTCAAAAAGCTCGGTTGGGAGACATCGACGCTGTTGTCTCTTATCTGAATGCCATATTTGCACTCGGGAGACTCAAGCTTTCCGCCCCACTGGTTGGCCATAACTTTCTCCTATGGACATTCATTGCAACACACGCAACTTCCCAAAAAATAAAAGTCACAAAGAAGGTCGAGGATTCAATCTACTATGCGCTTCTTCTCGGGTATTATTCGACCATGAAATACAGGGCAGATATTGCTGCACACCGCACTCCCGAGACAAACATGACGAAGCTCCTCAAGTACTTCAGGGCGAAAGAAGCTTCAGGGGAAAAGCCTGCGGTACTTTGGCCCTACTGTGGAGAGGCAGTGGAGAAGCTACGCGAGGTTTTTCTGAAGAGCGTGTCAGGATGGCGACCTGAGCTCGCGAAAGCGGAAAAAAATTCCGCCCAAGTACTGGCCCATGCGGAAGTCAGACTTGAAGCGGTGTTGGCGGAGTTGTGTGTGGGTTTCGAAGCATCTTCACGAAGCCCACACGACATGCCGTGAGTTACGTTGAAGATAGCAAAGAGGTAATGCTTCGATTCGCACGGTCGCCAGCTAGAGTGCCGATGCCTCGGTGAAGGTGCTGGCGGAAGTACTCGGAGATGTCGCTCTTCTCCTCGGAGGAGCGACCGCTCTTGCGGTAGCGTGCCAACACCAGAACCTCGAAGATTGGCGCATGGGGACCTGCGAAGACGCGCCAGGTCATCTCAACATTGCTGTCTGATGGGATCTTGAGATTAGGGGGATCGGTGGGCTCGGCTAGGGAACGCAAGAGAGCCCACCGGCATAGCACGTTCCACTGGGCGATGCCCGTGTGGCGCTTGAGTCGGATAAGCTGTTCCTTTGCATCTTGGCTGACTCGGATTGTTTCAATGACCATAAGTTGGCTCACCAAAAATAGCCCGGATGGACCGCTGTGTGGCGCTCGGTTTCTTCATAGCGCAAGTGGTAAGACTGCCCAATCCAGGGGGCGAGGAGTGGATAGTATGTTTTGTCGATTTCCTCGTCGGTCGACAAGATGAGAACCTGGTGGCTTGCGAACGGGAAATAACGCTCGACGAGTAGGGTCCGATGAACGGAATCAAGGCGACCAAGTGGGGTATCAATCACGGCGGGCAGCGGTCGACCAGACGCTTTGGCGAGCCCCCAGAGCATCGACACTGCGAGGAGTTGGCGCTCCCCTGCCGAGAGTCGTTCAGAAGGTATGAGTTGCCCGTCTGGCGTGAAGAGGTCTAACTGGAAAGTCTTCGCATCGATGCGAACCTCACCGATGAGGGCTTTCTTTCGCATCAGTCTCTGGTAGCTCTCGGTGATAAGTCGACTGATGCGATTGAGGTGCTTCTCGAGGAGGACCTGACGAAAACGCTGCAGGGTGTCCTTTACGCGTCGGGAGTGTTCGACGAGGCGCGTTGCAGTCTCGCGCTCGAGGTCTTCTTGAACAGCGCTCTCGATTGTGGAGACAAGCTGCGCACGCTTTCGCTCTAGCTCGGTGCGAGCTTGTTCAACAAGCTCTTCGGCAGCAATGAGCCTCGCCTCGAATTCGATTACTTTCTCGCGTCGAAGGTTTCGCTCAGCTGTGAGCGTCGCTATAGCTCCTTCATCTGGGACCTGAGCGAGCCGGCGTTCGCAGTCGAGGAGCTCTGAGGAAAGTGCCATGTGACGATCGAACAGGGTTTTGGCCCGAGCCTCCTCGGTGGGCAAAATGTTTTCGACCAGGGCATGAATGGAGCGTAGAGTGCTGGAATCGATATTGAGGTACCGGTCGGTTTGCATCGACTCGGCCCTCTTCTTTCGGTCGCTTTCGAGATGTTGTGTGAGGCTGCGAATCACCGCAGCAGAGGCCTTCGCGGCGTTTGCAGCTTCGAGAATGGCGGCATCGCGCGCCTCGAGTTCCCCGAGAAGGAGCTCGGAGCGCTGGGCCTGAAGTTCAAGCTCGCCCTGCTGAATGATTTCGGCAAGGAGGTCGGGGACCAGCTGAAAGACAAGCGGACCTTCAGCTAGATTGCGCAGTTCGCTCTCGACCTGGGCTACCTCTCTTTGTAGGAGTTTTTGGTCAGCCTCGAGGTTCGCACGTTGGGCGTATAGGTCTCCACCAGCGTTTCGAAGGCGTTCGTCATTCTCTGCGAGTCGCTGCCGTTGTTGGTCTAACGTGGTCTGTGTCGCAGCTCTCTCCTGGAGGACACGGTCGACAACAATTTCCTGCTCCTTGACCTCTTTTTCGAGCTCATTGATGAGCTGTCTCTTGCCGCCTGTGGTCGCATCAGCTTTTCGTTTTCTTTCCAGGACAGTCAGGTCGTTCGAGAGTTGATCAAGAACGTCGACACCGAGCAGGTTGTGGATGGCGGTGGCGAAGACCTGGCGAGCCGTAGCAGGCTCAGCGAGCGACTCGATCTTCTCGCCGTCGAACAGAAAGAGACTTGCGATACCGAGAGGGACAAACTCCTCAACGGCCTCGTTCCAGCTCTCGGTGAGAACCTTATCCGGACGACCGTCTTTCATGACTTCGAGCTGTTCGGGAACAGAACGGCCGTTGTCATACCAGTAGCGTCTGACCCTGTAAGTGTGCTCGACTCCCTCCGACCAGTGTCGAAATGCGAGTTCGATACCCGCACCTTCAGAAGGCGGAATATACCGGTGAATTGCCCGCCGGAGGAAATCCTCATAGGCGAGGTCGCCTCTGTTGGAGCAGCGCGCACGCCGGCCATACAAAACGAGGTGCAGAGCATCAAGAATCGTCGTCTTGCCGCCACCATTGAGAGCACCGATGAGAACGACGGGCTTGTCCGCGGAGGGAGGCGTTAGGAGCAGCTTGTGTCGACCCCGATAAATGCCGTAGTTGGCGATGGTCAGTTCGTCGAGAATCATCCAGCCTGCTCCTGGTCTGGGGCGGTAGGTTTGGCCTGCCCAAACAAGTCAAGTTGGCTTGTATCACCTCGTTGGGCCGCCTCAAGTGCGTCGCGTTTGCGTCGGGCAAACTCGGTGGCGTCTTCGATATCGGTATAGAATCCGCGTTGCAGAGCATCTTCGAGCGCCCCGTAGAGACCAGAGCGACGCGCCATGGTACGGTACTTCCGAGCCACATCGATGAGCTCGCGAGTGAGCTCGTAATGTATCGGGTCGGCACAGGTTTCTCGCAGAAGACTCATGTCTTCTGCACTGAACACGCGGCCATCGTCGAAAGCCCCATGGGGAAAATCTTCCCCGGTCTCTTCGCGATAAATCGTGGGCAGGTTGTCTTCGATTTCGTGCTTTTCGAGCACCCAAATTCGACGAATCTCGACAAGCTCTGCCATGGTTATGAGTTCAATATCGCGAACGTTGACGGGGCCGTTTTTGCGAACCCATGTTTGGGCGGCGAGCAGCTTTCGAAGCCAGTTCTCACGTGCCGATTGTGTATACGGGCCATGGATAGGCTTGTCGTGGAAGAGCTGAACCGTTCCACTCATACGACGAAAATCTCGAAGGTATTTGTCGTCGGGGATATCGAGTTCATTGCGGAGTTGGAGGAGTGGGAGCATCCACTCCTTCTCCTCGTCGTTCTGGATCATCGCCGTCATTGACTTGTCTTTTTCGACCAGCGTGCAGACCCAACAACCAAAACGGCTGTCACCGCAGCTTGGCGTAGAGGAGTCGACGACCAACGGACATTCGCCGTCTTCTGATGCGCCCTGGTACATCGTGAGGAGGTCTTTGTTGTTGTAGCCCCACGGGTTCGGTGCCTGCATCAGGAAAGTCCAAACGTCGTCATTGGACCAGTCCTCGACAGGGGTGAAGACCAGGCAATTGGGCAGTGTTGCGTTCGGACTGAGAAAGTCGCGCATACGCTTTTGCTCGTGCTTGAGCATATTGCGAGCACGAGCCGCACTTTCAGCTTTCCTGGTTCCGAGTACGAGAATTGCCTCGCCACTCGCTTTCACCATATTCCGAATGAAGCTGTTCGATGGCGATATCTTGAGGCGTGCAGTGCACCAGCGGAACTTCAGTCTCGGTGCAGGATATCCTCGACCAATAAGGTTGACCCAGAACGTATCGTGAAGCTCTGGCGTCAGGCGGTGTGGCGTAATTGGCAGGGCCTGCGCGGATGAGGCCTCTCGCATGGTGTCGAGGGAATGGTTGACCCAACTCGCGACGATTGGGTTTTCGACTAGCGTGTCGGTGCTAATGACATGGATTGGCTTGGAACGCTCTTCCGCAGGGAGTAGCTTGATTGCCATCCAAATGAGCTGGAGAACCGCGGTAGAGTCTTTGCCACCACTGTATCCGATCACCCATGGAATTGAGTCTGCGCGATACAGTTCCTGGATTCGTTCGACCAGGAGGGCGATTGTCTTTTTGAAGCCAAGCTCGGCGAAGGCCGAGGGGCGAGCAGTATCATTCGGCTTCGACACGTGAACCTCGACGATAGGCCTCTTCTGTCAGCTGTTCCTCGGCAGAGAAGGGAAGTCCGAGGTGCTGCTTGAGGGCAGTGGTGGTAAGAATGATGTTCTGGCGTGATTTGGAAACGTGCCCGCCAAGGAAGGCGCGACCTTCCCAGAGCTTCACGTTGTCGCGGCGCCAATCGAGCTTTGCGATGGCCGCAATTCGTTTCTTCCAGTCCTTCGGATGACGCGCAAGTAGAGTTGCGCCGACGCGACCGAGCGCCTGTAAGACGATGCCATGAGAGTGAATGAAATCACGTCGAACTTCGCCGGCGGAGGTACGCCTGTCTCGGACAGCACGCCACTCTGGGATGTGCTGGGCGAGTTCCTCCCAGAAGTCGAGCGCGATCTCAGATTGACGTTCTGGAGACTCGTCACGGTAGGCCTGCAGCAACTCTGACGTAGCGAAGTAGAGAGAGCTCAAGGTCATGAGCTTGCTCGAACGTGGCGAGAGGGTTGTGCGCTCGAATTCGACGAGCCCCTTGAAGGTCGATGATTTCAGAACGAAGCCACGGACAAGAGCAGCCTGCTGGTCTCGATGGTCATAGAGTACGCCGAGTGATTTTGAGGGCCGGATCGCGTGACGGTTCAGGTCGGCGAACATCTGTTGTGAGCGTGTGAGACCGGCATCGATGTAGAAGACGACGGCGATAGTCTCGTCTCCTATCTCCGGTCGCTCGCGCATCGCATGCTCGATCGCGGCACGACGATGTTGTCCATCGTTGATGAGGAATCTCGCGCTCATGTCCACGTTGAGAACACCGAGCCGGAAGTTCTGGTCGGGGTTTGCGGGCTCGAAGGACACGTCACCATCAATCGAGGCGGTGATCGCCGAGAAGACATAGTCGTTCTGGTTCTCGACCAGGTAACGGGCCATCTCGGGGATTCGAGCTCGGTTCAGCGTGCGTTGCGCCCGCAGCTCAGGCGGTAGCTCATCGCCATCATAGGTGAAGAGCTTCGGCAACAGCCTCATTGGGACCATCGATGTGTAGAATTCCCTCCCAGCCTGGATTCCTCTGATCGCTGGGAAGGTGTAGCCATATCGTGTCATACATGTGGCTCCGTCGGGGAAACGTACGGACTGCTCGGGCGAAGGATTGTTTGTGTAGTGTTGTGTCATGTGTTTGTCAACGGGATACAAACAGAAGGTTTCGGAGGACGTGTGGCTGCCTACTTAGATTGCAATGCAACGACGCCCGTGGATCCGAGGGTTAGCGAGATCGTCTGGCATCATCTGACCGAAGAGTTCGGCAATGCAGGAAGCCGAACCCATGAACATGGCGCCCGTGCGAAGAAGGCGGTTGAGACTGCACGGCGACAGGTCGCTACGTTGGTGAATGCACAGCCAGACGAGGTCACGTTCACGAGCGGTGCAACCGAGTCGAACAACCTCGCGCTGCTTGGGCTCGCCAGGCATGGGCGCGAGGTCGGTAAGCAGCACATCATCACTACGGCCATCGAGCACAAGGCTGTTCTCGAACCCTGTGAACAGCTCGCGAAAGAGGGGTTTAACGTGACGTTCCTCCCTGTGACAGCGGGCGGATGGGTCGACCCAGATGCGGTGCGCGGTGCATTGCGCCCGGACACCTTGCTTGTGAGCATGATGCACGTGAACAACGAGACGGGTGTGATCCAACCGATAGAAGAGATTGCCAATGTCATGGCTGGACATGACGCCTACCTTCACGTCGATGCTGCACAAGGGTTTGGCAAAGACCTAGGACCATTGCGCTCAGGACGCGTCGACCTGATCAGTGCGAGCGGTCACAAGCTCTATGCTCCGAAGGGTATTGGTGCATTGATCGCGCGCCGGCGTGGCTTCAAGCGGACTCCACTGCAGCCACTTTTCTACGGAGGAGGGCAAGAGCGAGGACTCCGACCGGGGACATTACCGGTTGGATTGATTGCCGGGTTTGGGAAGGCTTGTGAGTTGGCTGCAGCCGAGTCGGGACAATGGAAGGCGCGATGGATTGAGCTTCGTAGCAAGCTGACCGGCGCACTATTGAGAATTGGGGGGAGGTTGATTGGCGACCAGGCGCGCTGCCTTCCAAACACCATCAGTGTGAGTATCCCGGGGATTGATTCGGAGGCCGCGATGGTCGCTCTAAAGGATCTCATCGCGGTATCGAACGGGTCTGCGTGCACCTCTTCGGCTTACTCGCCAAGCCACGTTTTGGTCGCCATGGGGCTAAGCCAAGAAGATATTCAGGGCGCCATTCGCATGAGCTGGTGTCATATGACGCAGGAGCCTGACATCGAGGCTGTGGTTGGCAGGCTCTCGGCGCTTATCGAGACCTGAAAGTAACGGAGCGTGGATGCACGCAGCAATTTGCGTCATCCAATGCGGCGCCCTGAGACATGGCTATCCGAGACTCAGAACAGGAAGCCGGAGACGGCGGTAAACTCGAAGGCGCCGCTGACGGCG
>VFQT010004933.1_pt1 | contig 10560 bp, 5 predicted proteins | sample 3512381 | NCBI WGS metagenome assembly VFQT01 (sample SAMN10412376, study PRJNA504923) | tailings metagenome | isolation source: Relicate 2 Philex TSF3 active mining site | place: Philippines: Tuba, Benguet | collected 2017-08-29 | reverse complement strand
CACCGACAACTGGCTTTAACTTTCCACTGATAATCAAACCAAACAACTCTACAAAAACATCCTGCATTAACTCTTTTTTACCCAAGCAATTCACTAACCAAAATCCTGCAATCGTTTTTGATTTACCCATCAATGTTGCAGGATGCACCGGCGACGGCATCTGTCGTGATGCCATTCCATAAATAACAATGCGACCAAACATCGCAAGCGATTCTAGAGAATGATCAAAGGTTTTTCCGCCCACCATCTCTAAAACTAAATCCACACTCTTGCCATTATTAGCAGCACGGATTGCAGCATTCATATCGTCGGCATTGGCATCAACTACAACATCGGCGCCAAGCTCGAGACACAACTTCTTTTTTTCCTCTGATGAAGTTACTGCAATTACAAATCCGCCCCATAACTTTGCTAATTGAATTGCAAGTGAACCGACCCCACCTGCACCGGCATGCACAACAACGCTTTCACCAGCTTTGAAATGTCCTAATGTTTTTAAGATGTGATACGCAGTAATTCCTTGCACCATCATCGCAAGTGCTTGGCCATCACTTACCTGATCAGGAAGTGGAATCACCTGCTTTGGATTTACCAAAGTTTTTTGGCAATAACCTCCCGCAGCCGCCAAAGCCAACACACGCTGACCATTTGGCAAACGACCCACAACCTCCATACCTGGAATCAAAGGCAGGGTTTGTTTTGATAAATAAGAATCCTCAGTTTGGTGAGTATCTGCGTAATTAATTCCGATTGCGGTTACATCCAACACAACTTCATCTGCGCCAGGCACGGGATCCGGAAGGTCGACATACTTCATGACCTCTGGACCACCGAATTCGGTGATCTGTATGGCTTTCATTTTTATCCTTTAGTAGAGCCCAAGGTTAGGCCGGAAACGAACTGACGCTTCAAAATAAAGAAGATAATCAAGGTTGGTAGCGCCGCCATAATCGCACCAGCAGCAAGCAGGTTAAAGTCAGTAACAAACTCACCCTGCAGACGTCCCAAAGCAGAGGTAATTGGCCGCTTGCTATCGCTCTTAATCAAAACAATCGCCCAGAAAAACTCGTTGTAGATCCAGGTAGTCATCAAAACGCTAAGCGCCGCTAATGGTGGACGCAGCAGCGGCAAAATCACATTCCAGTAATGTCTAAATACCGATGCGCCATCTAGCAATGCTGATTCAGAAATCTCTTTTGGAATTGTCTTCATATAAGAGGACATAACAAAGGTCGCAAAACCCATCTGCAGCGCAACATGCACCAAAATCAAACCAATAAATGAGTCATACAAAAGATTGCGGTTGCCAAACAATTCGCCAATCCAGATATACATCTTGAATAAAGGTGCATACACCAGCTGGACCGGCAACAAATTACCTGCGGTAAACAACAACAACAGATACAAATTAAATTTAAAGGAGTAACGGGTCACCACGAAGGCCATTAATGACCCAAAGAACAAGGTCAAGACAACCGCAGGAATCGCCACGATAAATGAGTTACTTAAGTACTCCCAGATCTCCATCCGGTCGTAGGCATTTATGTAATTCTGAACTCCAATTGAAGATGGCCGTGAGAACACACCATTTTGAATCACATCACTATATGGACGAAGTGAGGTCCAGAAGGTCCACAACAATGGCACCATCCAAATAAAGGCGAAGATGCCAATAAACAGCGTGATGATGCGATCTTTACGCTTCTGCTTATCGCGATACTTCTTATCTTGGACTATTCCACTCATGCCACATCATCCCTAAATACAGTTCGCAGGTAGAAGACAATCGGAATAATGCTTAGCAAGAACAAAATCACCGCATAGGCCGCACCCAACATTGAGGCCGCCTGACCATAAATATTGACGAAGACCAGCATGCCCAGAATCGGCCAGCCGGTTGAGGTGCCATAAATAATGTAAATGAGATCAAAGGCGCGTAGTGACTCAATCACCGTAATGACAATGATGATGGTGTTAACCGGCTTCATGGCTGGGAAAACCACCTTGCGGAAGGTCTGCCACTCAGTCGCCCCATCAATCGCCGCCGCCTCACGCAGGGATGGATCTACCGACTTCAACCCCGCTAAATACAAAAGCATGATGTAACCGATGTGACGCCATGAGGCAATCCCCAAAATCACATATGTATTAATGTCGTAATTACTAAAAATCGGGATTGCGCGTTCTATCTCTGGATATCCCAACAACGCCTGCACCAAACCACCTGGGCCCAGCATGAACTTCCAGATAATTCCAATAACCGCCAAAGATAAAACTACTGGGATGTAATAAACACTTTCATAAATCTTCGAGCCACGAATTTTGCGATCAATTTGATACGCCAACAAAATTCCAAGTGGCGTTGCAATAAAGGTAAACCACAACAACCAATAGGTGTTGTTGCGCAAGGCATCATAAAACTGAGGTGATGCGGTAAAGATGGTGTTGTAATTGGCAAGACCCGCCCAGCGGATGTTAGAAAGACTTACACCATTCCAATATGTAAAAGACAATCCAATTGTTGCAATCGCAGGAATCCAAACCCAGACCACATGTAAAAATGTTGGGACCCCCAAAAACATTGAGAGTGTGAATTTGTCACCGCGGGTAAATGCACGACGGCGACGAGTTTTTGTACTCGCCGCCGTCGTAGTCATAGATTTAGCTTATCGAAGTTATTCGATTACGCCCACCGTATTACTCAAGTGGAGGTAGCGCATCCCATGCTTCTTGCATTCCATCAACAATCTTGTTGACATCCTTAGGAGCCTTCAAGAAGTTCTGGATTGCAGGTCCAACAATTGTGCCTGCGAAGTCGTTACGGCAATCGCGATCAAGGAAGTTCATCACGTTCTTTGCTTCACCGATAACTGCAAGCTTCTGCTTGTTGAATGCGTCGTAACCTGAAGTATCTAGGCGGCTGTTTGCATATAGAGATGTATCTCCAGCTGCTTGTGCTGCCAACATACCGGCCTCGGAACCAATCCACTCAGCGAATGCCTTGCCGCCTTCAACGTTTGCACCGTTAGAAGCAACAGAAACACCATCCACTGGAGCGTCGATTGAATCACGACCGAATTCTGGGTTGATTTCTGGGAATGGAACGATCCATAGATCGTCATAGTCTTCCTGGGACTTAGCCAAGAAGTCATTTGCCCACCAGGAGCCCATCATCATCGCACCGCACTTCTTCTGTAGTAGAAGATCGCGCATTCCATCCCATGAAATATCTAGGAAGTTCTTGTTCATGTAAGGAATTAGAAGTGCAAATTGATTAAATACATCGATGGTTGCTTGATCAGTCCACTTTGCACGACCATTCAATAGATCGATGTGGTAATCGTAACCATTCATACGGGTGTTGATGATGGAGAATGTTCCCATCGCTTCCCAACCACCCTTATCTCCCATCGCATAACCGATGAGACCTTTCTTCTGGGTTCCTTCAAGAAGTTTCATGAAGTCATCCCATGTTGCAATGTTCTCTGGATCTAGTCCGAGTTCACGCATTGTGGACTTGCGATAGTGAAGTCCCCATGGATACCAAGTTGTTGGAATGATGTATTGCTTTCCATCGCTTGGGTTTGTTGCACCTGATACGAAACCTTCTGGCATTTGATCGCCGAGGTTCTTAATGTTCTCTGAAAGATCTGCGAGTAGTCCCTGGTCTGCACGGAAGTTGGTACGGAATCCGGCCATCCACTGGAATACATCATCAGGAGTTCCTTGTAGATACTGTGAGATTCCATCCTGGAATGCATTTGTATCTCCGGAACCTTGCATTGTTACATCAATGCCTGTTTCTGCTTTGTAAGCATCTGCAAGTGCTTGAGCAATCTTCAAACCAGTTTCATCATTTGTACGAGCTGTGAATGTAACTGGTCCGGTTGCCTCATCACTGCCGCAGCTGGAAAGAAGAGTTCCTCCACCTACGAGTCCAAGACCACCGAGCGCTGCACCTTTGAGAACCGTACGTCGCGATACGCCGTTCTCTGTGACTTCGTTCGACATCGAACTTCCTATTCTCTGAACCCCCCGATGGGGTCCAGACCCCGTGAAAGTTACGCCGGTCTCACCCCTAAAGCCATCACCTTCACATAACAAATTGGTATCAGTCGTACACTTCTAACCATGGAAATTGGACGCGACGTACTACTTATATTGCACTTCATCGGCCTAGCCGGAATCTTGGGCGGCCTCCTCGCCTCCCAAAAGAAGCTCAACCCCGGGGTCCTGCACTCAGGCTACCTATCCCTCGTAACCGGCATCGCCCTCGTCGGCATCCGCTACCCGCTCCATGACTCCAACCCCACCGAATGGGCCCTTCCCGATAACGCAAAGATCACCGTGAAGCTCCTAATCCTTCTCACCATTCTTATTCTCGGCTTCACCGCCAAAAAGAAAGATGTATTCCCCAAAAACACATGGCTTGCAATGGTTTTGCTGTCAGTCAGCAATATCGCGATCGCGGTGGTTTGGTAAGTATTAATTAATTTTACTTACGTGTCGCTTGATCTCGTCAGTGGCTATCTCTAGCATGCGCACCTGGAGGTCAAATTGAAAAAGAACTTTAAGGAACCCAGCAATCCGGTCGGCACAGTTGCAGAACTTTTTGCAGGTGTCGGCGGATTCCGTATTGGTTTGGCTAAAGCCGGCTGGAAAACGGTTTTTTCCAATCAATGGGAACCGTCAACAAAAGTTCAACATGCATCAAATGTCTATGTTGCTAATTTCGGAGAAGATGGACATAGTTCAGATGACATTGCAAAAGTAGACAGAATTCCAAAGAAATTTGATTTGCTTGTTGGCGGATTTCCATGTCAAGACTATTCGGTTGCGAAAACCTTGAGCACTTCTAAGGGCCTTCAGGGCAAAAAGGGTGTCTTATGGTGGGAAATTCTTAGGTTAGTTGAACTACATAAACCTAAATTCATATTTCTTGAAAATGTTGATCGGTTACTTAAGTCTCCATCCACTCAAAGAGGCAGAGACTTCGCAGTTATGCTGAGAACTTTAGGTGACGCTGGTTATATTGTTGAGTGGAGAGTTGTTAATGCAGCTGAGTATGGCTTTCCTCAACGCCGCATTAGAGTTTTTATTGTCGCAAAAAAAATAACTTCGAAGGTCAAAATTAAAAATCCCCTGGAATTCATAACTAAGTCTGGAACTTTAGCCAGAGCCTTGCCTATTACCTGTGAAGAGTTAATTTGCCATGAAGTTAAACTTGATGAAGATGTAGAGAAGATAAGTAAATACTTCAATAAGATCGCAGGCAGTAAATCTCCCTTCTCTAATTCTGGCGTTTACCTTAATGGAACTGCTTATACAGTCAGAACTGAAGCCAATTTCAAGAAGGGTTCGTACTCGACCTTGGGAGACGTGCTACAAAAGGATTCAGAGATTGATGAATCCTTTTATATTCCTGAGGCACAACTCAAGGCTTGGAAATACTTAAAGGGTGCGAAAAGTATCGAACGTACTCATAAAGGAAGCGGAGCCAAATACGTTTACGCCGAAGGTTCTATGGCATTTCCTGATCTTCTGACTAATCCGAGTAGAACTATTCTCACCGGAGAGGGCGGTACTACTCCTTCAAGATTTAAGCACATAATAAAAACTAAGAGAGGTTATAGAAGGCTAACTCCAGTTGAACTCGAACGTCTAAATGGCTTTCCAGATGATTGGACAAAATATGACCATGTGGGAAATCAAATCTCAGATACTAAAAGAGCGTTTTTTATGGGGAATGCATTAGTAGTTGGATTAATTGAGATGGTCGGAAAAGAGATTTCGAAGGAACTCTGACTTTGCTTCTATAAAGATTTAACGACTTTATTAATATAGTCTTTGTTTAACCAAAAACATTGTTTCAAATGTTTCGTTCCTTGTGGTGTTAAGGCCAAGTCATTCCCATTTCTCGCTTTTGGTCTTACATGAGCCACGTTGCTTTCCTTTGCAGAGGGCAAATTAGTGGCATCAACTTTCACCCGCCTCTTCGTATCTTCCCAAACTCGCCGTGCCTCTTCGCGGTCTTGAAATGGCATATTCCAATAGGAAACTTTATTCAGCCTCTCCACACCTAACTCGTCATCTCGAAAAACTACAAAAAGAAACTTCATTTCGAGTTTTCGATAAAACGATGAGTCTTCCCAGGCCTCGTCTAAAATGTCAAAGAAGTCAAAGCCGGGAAACGACATTGCCTCCCTCGGAATACCTTTCGAGTTAAGTCGAATGGTCTTCACTTCAACTCCCGCTTTCCCCAGATTCTCGGTTAAGCCAATTCTTTTCGTGATAATTCGATTGACTAAATCTTTATTAAAGCCTTTGTGATTTCTACTTTTCTTGAAGTAAACAAGGTCTCTTGAAATCTCCTCAATCGATTTATTTATATAATGAGAGAAACATTCCAATAATTCAGCATCAAAGTCTGAAGTAATTACATTTGTTTTTTGCAGCTGCGATTGAGATGCGCTCTTGATAATTACATTTAAATAGCTGGGCTTGAAAGAAAAAGCTCTGCTTTTTGCTTTGATTGGTGAAAAAGGTTGACGCTGAAGCGCTTCTTTCTCACCTCCAGAACCTTTTCTACACGCTGCCAGATAGAAAGTGTCTCCTTCGGATAGCTCGTGAGCTTTACCATCAATTACTTTTTTCTTTATTAATTCCCAATCAGATTTGATAATACTCAAATCACCTTCCGGGATTTCATACAAAATCGGATTAAGTGGAAAAATTCTGTCTTGAGCGGGAATTTCTTTGTCATACAAGTAACAAAGAATTAGCATTTTTTTACATTTGTTCAAGAACGTTGAATTTTGCCAGTTCTCATTAACAACGGACTCATAGTTAATCATGGTCAAGACAAGTCGCTCTTTTGCTTTGAATTCCTTGCCACTCTTTTTGACGCCAGTTGTCTTAAGTTCTAGACCTGCATCGGCAAAATCTGGCCTATGATCATTTGGCGGCTGATGTTCAAAGAAATACCGTTCGATTAAAGAGCCTAAATCTCCACGATTTTTGTTGTTTTCTACTCCCTTTGGTAGTTCGACCACTTGTGAAAGTGATTTTCCGACTAGCTTTAGAGCGAATTCATATATGGACTGCACAGAAGACTTGTCATAGCGGGCGGGCGCCAAATTCTTGTTGTCCACTTAGCTAAATTACCAAACCGCCTTTGCATTAACTCGCTTTTCCTGAATTCGAATGGTCAGAACTAATTTGACTGTAATACATTCTCTCGACACAACCCAACAAACTTGCCCAACATAATCATGCCTTCAAAAGAACTTGGCTCCATTATTGACAAGTTTTCGGATCTAACTAAATAACAAACCCATTTCGCTCGAGATACGGCAACGTTCAATCGATTAGGTGAAAGCAAGAACTCCATGCCGCGGGGTAGGTCTTCGGCGGTTGAGGTAGCCATTGATACAAATACAACGGGTGCTTCTTGGCCTTGGAATTTGTCGAAGGTGCCGACGCGGATGTGAGTGAGGTTCTCTTTGCGTAGGAGGGTTTTTATGTTTTTAACTTGGGCGTTGTAGGCGGTTACGACGAGGATGTCAGTTTGTTCTAGTGGGCGTGGGGAGACGGGATTGCCGTCTTTGTCGGTATCAGTCCAGGGTTTATTTAATATGTTTTTGATTCTTTGAATTATTTCTTTGGCTTCTTCATCAGATTTGGTGGTGTTGTTTTCATGATCCAGGCGGATGATTTCTAGGCCAGGATTAATTCCTTCGAGGTTTCTTTTTTCAGTTCTGGGATCGGCGGTGAGGCGGTTTTCGTATTGGAGTTTGGAAACTGCTTTGGAGATGAGTGGGTGCATGCGGAAAGTTTTTTGTAGGAAGTAGCCCATGTTGGCGGGCATGGTTTTTGCATCTTGTAGAAGATGTTGGAGTGCGGATTCATTAACGGGCTCGGGGTGGGTGCCTTGGCTAACTTGTGGGAGTTGTTGTGGGTCGCCGAGGAGAAGTGTTGTTCTTCCTGCGGAGGCGCAGGCGATTGTGTTGGTGAGTGAGAATTGGCCGGCCTCTTCAATAACTATTAAATCAAGGGCTAAATCCCTTATTTCTGGGGCGGCGAAGGTCCAGGCGGTGCCACCTATCACATAGCCGGTGGTTTGTTGCTGGGCCCAAGGTGCGACTTTTTCTTGGTGATATGTGGGGCGGTTTGGTGATTCTTTGCATTTCTTAGCGATTGGAATATTTGGATCAAGTTTTTGGATAGCGTTTAGAAGGTTTTCAACCACGGCATGTGATTGGGCGACGACACCCACTTTCCAATTGTTTTGTAAAACAAGATTTTCGATTACATGTGAGCCGACATAGGTCTTACCGGTTCCGGGTGGTCCTTGGACTGCGATGTAGCTGTTGTTGCTATCGAGCAGTGCTTTAGTGATGTCATCTACCGGGTCATCGGATTTTGGAAGTTGGTTTGAGTTTTGGCGTGGTGGTTTTCTTAGCAGGATGTCAGCCCAAGCTTGATTTGGGAATGGATTGGTTGTTGATGGGAAGTTTTGAATTATTTGCGGGGCGAGTTGGTTACGGATTATTTCGGAGATTGCTTTTGCGTTTACGGGAGCTTCGGGAAGAACTGCAAGTGGTGGGGATGGTTGGTCATTGGGTTCGCAGATTTCATCGATGATGAGATGGTTTTCGTGAACCTCTTTTATTTCTGCGGTGCGCAGGCCGCGGAAGTTGTTGGAGATTTCAATCATGCCTTCAGCGAAGTTTTCATAAAGTAGATGTGGCTTATCCCCCACATCAAATATCAAACGTAGATCGCCGTTGCGTGTTGATTCATAGGTGGTGAGGCGATGTGGTTTCTTTTGGCGGCCGGTGATATCCCAATTAGTGGAGGTAACTTTTTCGGGAAGTAGGACATCATCAAAGCCTTCGAGTTCATCGAGATCTTTGGTGGCTTTATCGAAGATGTTCCACCAGGTCGGCTTGTCTTCGCGCTTGTGATAGGAAATGGAGGCGGCTAAAAAGGCTGCTCCGCTTTGCTTTTCATCCCGTTTTTGGGGGTCATCGCTGTAGAAGGCCTGGAGCTGGATTTCCTCTGGGGTGCGCTCATCGACCTCTTCGATTTCTTTGGCGAGGACTGGTTTTAATTCGATGCCGTTTTCGTTGGCGCGATCGCGCAGCCATTGATCAAGGGCTTGTAAGGAGCGGCAATCAACCTCGTTGTATTTACGGATCTCCTGCATTTTTTCTTCGAAGGCTTTGTGGTCGCCATTAGCGAGATCGAGTGTGGCCATGTTGAAGGCGTAGACGCTTTCCATTGCGGTGGCGACATCACTTTGGCGGTGATTTGGGTAGAAGGCTTCTTCGATTGCTTTGATGGAAAGTGAGTCGGAGGAAAAGCGGAGTGTGGAGCGGACGACGTTGAGTAAATCTACGAGCACGCCTTCGCGCTTTAGGGTGTCGACTTCTTTTTCGAGAGTGCCGTAGCGCTGGGCAAGTCGCAGGATGGTGGCGGATTCATATGCGGCGTAGTGATAGACATGCATATCGGGATATTGCTTGCGGCGTTCTAGAACAAGTTTGATGAAATCGGTGAAGGCTTGTTTTTCTTGTGATTTGGTGGCGGCTTCGATGGTTTTGAATTGGAATTCATTGTTTTCTTTGTAGAGGAAGCCAAACATGTATTCCAAGCCTTCGGTGCCGGAGTATGGATCGCCTTCCATGTCGAACCAGATGTCACCTTCAGATGAGGCTGGGATTACTGCCAGTAGTGATGGGTCTTTGAGTTCGAATAGGAGTTTTTCTTCTTGTTCGCCTTTGATTTGTAGGGCGGCTTGTTTTCTTAATTTGTTGAAGGTGTCTTTGGAGATTTCACCTTTTACTTTTTCGAAATCATTTTCTTCGGCTTTTGCCAGGGCGTCGATGGTCTTAAAGCCATTGTCTATTAAGGCTTTTCGGGTGTTGGTGCGCACGCCATAAACCAGGGATAAATCGCGGTCTTTGGTGCGGCCGGTATCGCAGTGCTCTTGCCATCTGCAGCGGGCGCAGGCTTCTTTGCGGGCGCCCCAGATTGGGGTGGGAAGTATGGTGAAGTTTTGGATGCGGGTGCGGGCGCGACTTTCAAACTCTTCGGCGAGATCAATTAAACCTGAGGTTGCAGCGCTCCATTCATTATCTCCAGCGAGCCAGAGATGAACTTTTGGTGGCATTGCCATGCCAAGTTTTGTCATAGCGAGTGCATAGGAAGCAACTTGAAGAACTGCGGCACGTTTTGCAACCTTGGCGGATTTTGCATCGACGGGTTCGTAGATGAATCTGCCCTGCTCGTCTTTTAGTGGATTGTTGTTCTCATCTTTTGTAAGGACTAGGAAATCTGCGAAGCCTAGAAAGTCTCCGGTAAAAAGTGTGGCTTGGTGAATCACTTCTACGCCATCTTTGATTGCTTGTTGAGTTTGCTCAAGAGCTTTTTTAATTGACTCGATTGCAAATGAAGGTTCACCGAGTGATGTGAAGCTTCCTTGTTCGCGGTATTTATCTACGAGGCGTTGTTCATGTGCGCGGCCGCGGTCGATTAGGAGTTGCATATCCTTGGAGT
>VFQT010004932.1_pt1 | contig 10565 bp, 11 predicted proteins | sample 3512381 | NCBI WGS metagenome assembly VFQT01 (sample SAMN10412376, study PRJNA504923) | tailings metagenome | isolation source: Relicate 2 Philex TSF3 active mining site | place: Philippines: Tuba, Benguet | collected 2017-08-29 | reverse complement strand
CGGTGTCCGTCGCTGGCATGGCCCAAGGGTCGTGGGCGTCGGTATACGCGCGTCCACACGACCCGTAACGGGGCACCACGCTTGGGTGAACAGGCGGTGAATCGATGACCGGCCGGTGAACGTGCCCTGCCGGAGGGGCGTCAGTCGACGGGCCCGTGGCCTCCGACGTGCGGGTGCCCGGGGAGCGGCTCGGCGAGCTCCTCCTCGGTCGGGATCTCCGCCTCGACGTCGGAGGCGTGGATCGTGTGGAGCATCGACCAGACGGCCCAGATGGCGAAGGCGATGAGGATCGCACCCACCGTTATCCAGGCCGCCACGGTGGGCAGCTGGGTGAGGCGGAACATCACGAAGGCGATCAGGCCCGAGGCCGGGATCGTCACGATCCACGCCGTGACCATCTCCCCGATGACCTTCCAGTTCGCGCCCTTGCCCGAGCCCACGCCGGCGCCCACGATCGATGAGGCGGCCGCGTGCGTGGTCGAGATGGGCATGCCCACCGAGGTGGCGCCGAAGATGGCCGTGGTGGCACCGATGTTCGCGGCGAGGCCGGAGTTCGCGTGCAGGGTCGTGAGGCGCAGGCCCATGGTCTCGATGATCTTCCAGCCGCCCCACAGCGTGCCGATCGCAATGGCCGCGTACGCAGCGAAGGCCACCCACTCGGGGACGATGATCGAGCCGTCGTCCGCCGCCGCCGTGTAGCCGGCACCGAGGAGGAGGGCCGCGATGACGCCCATGGTCTTCTGGGCGTCGTTGGCGCCGTGCCCGAAGGAGACCGCTGCCGCGGAGACGAGCTGGGCGCCCTTGAACACAGGGTGGTCGTCGTGCCATCGCGTGAGCTTCTGGATGCCGAGCACCAGGTAGAAGGCCGCGAAGGCGATGCTGAAGGCCACGGTCGGCGAGACGATGATGCCCAGGGCGGCCTTCTGCACGCTGCCCCAGTCGATCGCGGCGAGGCCACCCGCCGCCAGCCCGGCACCGACGAGGCCGCCGATGATCGCGTGGCTCGAGGAGGAGGGCATGCCCACCCGCCATGTGAAGTAGTTCCACGCGATCGCCGCGAATAGCGCAGCGAAGGCCAGTGCCACTCCCCCGTACTCCGTCTTGACCGTCTTCGCGACGGTGTTGGCCACCGCGGTGCCGACGACGAAGTAGGCGATGAAGTTGAAGAAGGCCGAGAACGCCGGAGCCCACTTGGCCGGAAGGGCACGCGTGGCCACCACGGTGGCGACAGAGTTCGCGGCGTCGTGGAAGCCGTTGGTGAAGTCGAAGATGAGAGCGAGGGCGACCAGGGCGATCACCGTGATGAGCAGGATGTCCACTCGTGGCCTCTCGTCGTTCACCGCGCCCTTACACGAACGGCCCGGAACGGGTGGCCGTCAGGTGAACACGGGGCTGTGGGTCAGTGTCGAGCGCCAGTCTCAGGGCACAGAACGGACAACCAGGGCCGAACCGGGAAAGGCCGGGGGAATGTTCGGTAAACGGATGGTGAACGAGGCCTACTCGGCCACGCCCTCGAGGGCCTTGAAGAATCGATCCCGCCAGCGATCGGCCTTGGCCCGCAGGGAGGCGAGCTCGACCATCTCGTCCTTGTCGAGGATCGGAACCTCGTCGCCGCCCATCACCGGGGCGAGACGCTCGGCGTACCTGGCCTCAAAGTGACGCCACCGCTCGAGCGGATCGGAGTCCTTGGACTTGGGCACGTCGGGAACATACATCCAGAAGGTGAACAGGTCACCGGGGTGCGGTCACCGGTCCCGGAGGTCGATGACCTCCACCTCCGCCCAGGCCGGGACCTCGGTGACGTCCTCGCGCACGACGATCAGGGCATTGGCCACAGCCAAGCCGCCGAGCACGTGCGAGCCCTGCCCCGAGCCGACGGGTGAGACCTCCCCGGAGGGAAGGAGCACGGCTCGCGCGAACTGCCGCTTGCCTGCGGGCGAGGAGAGATCGACCGTGCAACGGGCCCTGACAGTCGGACGGTGCAGATCGGTGAGCCCGCGCATGCGACGCAGTGCAGGACGCACGAAGTTCTCGAACGAGATGTAGCTGCTCACGGGATTGCCCGGGAGCGTGATGATGGGCAGGCGGTCCTCGCCCACGTGCCCGTGACCCTGTGGCATGCCCGGATTCATCGCGACCTTCAGGAAGTCGACGGAGCCGAGCTCGCTCAGCACGGCCTTGACGGTGTCGTAGGCACCCATCGACACCCCACCGCTGGTGAGGATGAGATCGCACCGGCCGAGCTGGTCCTCGATCGCCGCGAGGAAGGCGGCAGCATCATCGACGATCGGCCCGACGCGGTGGGCATTCGCGCCGGCCTCGCGACAGGCTGCGACGAGCAGGAAGCTGTTGCTGTCGCTGATCATGCCGTGGGTGAGGGGCGTGCCCGGCTCGACCAGTTCCGATCCTGTGGAGACGACAGCCACCCGCGGCCGTGGGTGGACCCGCACGTGACCACTGCCCACCGCCGCGAGGATCGCCATCTGCCGTGACTCGATCAGCGTGCCTGAGCGCAGCACGGTCTCCCCCGCGACGACATCCTCACCGGCACGCCGGATGCACGCACCCGGCCCGGCCGCAGCCGAGATGCGCACCACCTCGGTGCCGGCATCCGTGCGCTCGACCGGCACGACGGCGTCAGCACCCTCCGGCATGGGTGCACCCGTCATGATCCGGATGGCGGTGCCGGGTCGGACCTCATGAGTCGCACGAGATCCCGCCGGCACATCGTCGATCACCGTGAGCTGAACTGGTGCGGACTCCGATGCCGCGGCGACGTCCGACGATCGCACGGCGTACCCGTCCATCGAGGAGTTGTCGAAGGACGGAAGCGGCCACGGAGCCGCGACGTCCTCCGCCAGCACACAGCCATGTGCATCGGCGAGGGCCACCTGCGTCGGTGTCAGTGGCGCGATGCCGGCCAGGATCCGCGCGAGATAGTCGTCAACGCTCAGCACAGCCCGACTCTAGGCCGTCAGCGTTCGGCCAGTCAGCGCTCGGCCATCCCCGAGATGCCCTTCGCACCCATCATCACCGTGAGGAACTGGGCCCGGGCATCGCCCTTGTTGCTGATGTTGTGCCACACGCCCTTGGCCTGCAGGAAGGCGGTGCCCGCCGGGAACTCCTTGACCACGCCCGCGTCGTACTCGACGCTGAGCGTGCCCTCGAGCACATGCACGTAGGCCGGCACGCGGTACTTGCGCCACCCCGACTCCTGCCCCGGCTCGAGGACCTCCATCTCGCTGCTGATCTGCGCCTGCCCCTTCTTCGGGTAGGCGACCGGCTGATCGAGGGCCGTGAGCGACTGGGCGTCCATCAGGACGGCCGCGCCCTCCACGGGGGCGGCCTCACCCGATGCGCTCGTGGACTCCTCCGCGGGGGCGTCGCTCCCGCCACAGGCGCTGACCCCGAACACGGCGAGGCCGGTCAGGGCGAGTGAGGCGACGATCCGACGAGAGCGCATCACGCCAGCACTGTAGACCGCGTGCCCGCCTCGGCGCAGGGAAGTGACGACGCTCGTGCCACACTCCGCGCATGAGCCGTCGGTGGTCCGTGCTGGCGCCTTCACACACGGTTCCGGTGACCTCGTGGCGGTCACGCTCGCGCTGGCGGACGACACCCGGCACGTTCGCCCTGCTGGTGGGGGGCCTGTGGCTGTTCGGCACCGGCGAGGCCCTGCTGGTCTCGGCCGGTCTGGGCAACGGCCCCTGGACCGTGCTCGCCCAGGGGCTCACCACGCGTCTGCCGATCTCCATCGGCCTGGCCACCTTCACGATCAGCGTCATCGTCCTGCTGCTGTGGATCCCCCTGCGGGAGCGCCCCGGTCTCGGCACGATCATGAACGCGATCGTCATCGCGACCGCACTGCAGGTCATGCTGCTCGTCCTGCCCAGCCCCGACGGCACCGGCCTCGGGATGCTGGTCCTGCGCCTGGCCATGGTCCTGGCGGGTATCGGACTGATCGGACTCGGCAGCGGCATCTACCTCACCACCGGCCTGGGCCCCGGGCCGCGCGACGGCTGGATGACCGGCGTGCACCAGCGCACGGGCTGGCCCGTCAGCGCCGTCCGGCTCGGCATCGAAGCTGTCGTCCTCGTGCTCGGCTGGCTCCTCGGCGGCACCGTGGGCGTCGGCACGGTGCTCTTCGCCCTGCTGGTGGGTCCGGCCGTCGGCTACGGCCTGCGCCTGACCGCCAGCGTCGACCGTGGGCGCGCACGTCCCTCGGACGCGAGCGCGGACTCCGACGTGCACCCCGAGCTGGAGGCATGATCGATGGCACCGCGAATCTGGCTGATCCGGCACGGGGAGACGGAGTGGAGCCGCACCGGTCGTCACACCGGGCGCACCGACCTGCCGCTGACAGCCACCGGCGAGCAGGTCGCTGCGACGCTTGCGCCGTCCATCGCCCCGCTCTCACCCGGCCTGGTGCTGTGCAGCCCGCTGCAGCGTGCGCGGCGCACCGCTGAGCTCGCCGGGCTGCAGCCCGACGCCGATGAACCCGACCTGCTCGAGTGGGACTACGGCGCGTGGGAGGGCCGCACCACGGCCGAGATCCGCGACGAGCTGGATGATCCGCAATGGCTGATCTGGGACCACCCTGTGCCGCCCGGAGGCACGCCCGGCGAGCAGCTCGACGACATCGCCACCCGCGTCGAGCGCGTGATCGCCCGGTGCGCGCCCGTCCTGGACTCCGGGCGCGACTGCGTGCTCATCGCCCACGGTCACGTGCTGCGCATCCTCACGGCGCGCTGGCTGGGGCTGCCCCCTGTCGACGGACGGCTGTTCGCCCTCGACGCCGGCCGCCTCTCGGCCCTGGGATTCGAGCACGCCACACGCACCATCACGCTCTGGAACTCTGCCGGCACCGCGCAGTGACAGGATGGCCTCGTGGCCGATGACTCGAACCGCCGGATGCTCCGCTTCTCCTTGTTCCTCCAGGGCTTCGCCCTCCTCATGATGGGCGGCGCGCTCTTCGTCCGGGTGGTGGCCCTGGGCTGGGATACCGTCTCGCTGCTCCTCGCAGGGCTCGTGATCCTCATCGCCGCCGCCGCCGGCTGGACGTGGGGGCGGCTCAAGCAGCCGTAGCGCCCGCGAACCCGCCCGTCAGCCGTCAGTCCGATGCGGCCCAGCGGATCGACGTGTCGGTGCCGCGAGCGCGGCGGGCCCGCTCGGCCTGCTCGTCCGCGACCTGACGCGCGAACATCGCGTCGAGATGCAGCCCGCGCACCTTCACCGGCCCCGGCGTGACGTCGACGTGGACGGTGGCCAGGTCGAGACTGCGCTCCCACGGACCCTGCGTCACGCGCACCGACTGAGTGCGGGCGTGCGGCACGAAGGCGAGCCGACGGGTCACCCGTCCGCGCCGCACGGCGAGAACCAGGCCGTCCCAGGCGACCGCGAGGCGGGCCCACTGGATCGGTGACCGCCAGCGGGCGCGCGCAGGCGCCGGGTGCCAGTCGAGGGCGTCGAGGTCCAGTCCGGGCATGAGTCGATGGACCACCAGAAGCGCGGTGTCCCGCGTCGCCACCGGCATCAGCAGGGTCTCGCGGCTGCCGCCGTTCGACTCGTCGGCGCCCACGCCCGCAATGGTCACGCGCAGTCGCATCCAGCCCCAGCGCCGCCACAGCCACGGCTCGACGAACTCGATGGCCTGCACCCGGCCCGGCGGCACCGTGCGCGTCTCCGTGCGAGCGAGCCCGAAGCGCAGCCGGAGTCCGTCCGGCGAGTCGCTGACGGTGAACCGGAAGTAGCGGATGAACTCCGCCACGACGACGAGGATCGGCACACCGCCGGTCACGAGGGCGACGGCCAGTCCGCCCCAGCCCTGCGTGAGCACGGTGCCGACGACGAGCAGCGCCGTCAGCAGCAGCAGTCCCGCGGTGACCGTGCGCATCGCCAGCGAGATCGCGAGGTCGCGCGACGACACCGTCGCGATGGCGACCTCGGGCGCCTCACCCGTCTTCGGCTGCAGCCCCGCGGCCCGAGCGAGCACCTCGTTGCGCAGCGCCCGAGCATCCGCCAGGCGCAGGTAGCGCAGGCGCACGCGGGAGTCCCCCGCCCCGGCCACCTCGATCGTCACCTCGGCCATGGAGAACAGGCGGGCGAACAGCGGCTGCGCGACGTCGACCGCCTGCAGCCGACTCAGCTGGAGCCGACGTTCGCGATGGGTGATGACGCCTGAGTCGACTCGGAAGTCGCCGTCGTCGTCGAACCAGTAGTGCAGATTGCGCCACGCGAAGTACGACCACGCGGTCACGAGGCAGGCGATGACGATGACCACGACCATGCCCGCCGCGAACGCGCCGAGCCCGAGGGTCGCCAGCAGGCCGCCACCCCACGCGAAGGCCAGCAGCGCTGCGACGGGAACAGCCGTGACCCCGTGCACGAGAGGCGTGATCGGGTGGACTCTGCGGCGGCCCCGTTCGTCGGCGCTGCCCACCGGCGGCACCAGGAAGCCCAGGCCGAGGTCCTCGCCTATGCGTGAGCCGTCCGTCACAGCCCCGCCGACCTCTCCTCACCCCGTCGGGCCAGGCGGTCGCGCAGGGCAGCGGCGTCGTCCGGGACCAGGCCCGGGATGCTCGCATCCGTCGTCGCGGCGGCCGTGTGCAGCTGCACCGTCGTGATGCCCAGCCACCGGTCGATGGGGCCGGCCTTGACGTCCACCAGCTGCATGCGTCCGTAGGGCACGATCACGAGGCGACGGAACATGATCCCGCTGGTCACCAGCAGGTCGTCGCCCCTCTCGGCATAGCCGAACGAGCGCACACGGCGTCCGATGAGCCACCACATCCAGATCAGGACGATGACGGCCGCCGCCGTCACCGCATACGCCACCCAGCGCGGAACGGCCGGGATGAGGAACAGGGCGACGATGCCCGCCACGACCAGCAGGTAGACCAGCAGCAGCGTCACGCGCCGCGCAGACGTCAGCCGTGACGACACGGGAGTCCAGCCCTCGTCGCAGCTGAACGCGGTCTCGACGGGCACCTGTCGAGGCTACCTCGGACGGCGGTGACCACCGGCGCGTACTACCCTCGGGAGCGAACCGGGGAGCTCGCGAGATCGGCGGGCTGAGAGGGTGGCCGCTCCCACCGACCCTAGAACCTGATCTGGGTAATGCCAGCGGAGGGAAGGGCACTCATGCGCGCACGTTCACCCCTTGCTCGATCGTCGGCGATCACGGCCGCGCTCGCGGCCGCACTCACGCTCGCCGGATGCGCAGGTGGCGCGACGTCATCGACGCCGGACGCCACCGACGCCGCAGCGGCCGACCCGTCCGCCGCTCCGACCAACGTCCGACTGCTGGCGCACGACTCCTTCGTCCTCAGCGAGAGCCTCATCTCGCAGTTGGAGGCGGACACCGGCATCACCCTGGAGATCGTCAGCGGCTCGGACGCCGGGACGATGGTCGCCGGAGCCGTGCTCGCCGCCGGCAGCCCGACCGCCGACGTCATGTTCGGCGTCGACAGCACCCTGCTCTCGCGAGCCGTCGATGCCGGGGTCTTCGAGTCCTACACCTCGCCCGAGCTCACCGACGTCGTGCCCGAGCTCGCTGGCGACACCGCGGGTGGACTCGTGACCCCGATCGACTACGGCGACGTCTGCATCAACATCGACGACGCCGCACTCGAGGCAGCCGGCGTGACGGCACCCACCACCCTCGACGACCTCATCGAGCCGACGTACCGCGACATGCTCGTCGTCCAGGACCCGGGCACGTCGTCGCCCGGATTGGCCTTCCTGCTCGCGACCATCGCGCGCTACGGGGACGGCTGGACCGACTACTGGGCTGCGCTGCGCGACAACGGCGTGAGCGTCGCGGGCTCGTGGACGGATGCGTACTACGGGGAGTTCAGCGGAGGCGGTGAGGGCACCCGGCCACTCGTGGTGTCGTACGCCACGTCCCCACCTGCCGAGATCGTCTACGCCGAGGATCCCAAGCCCCTGGAGCCGTCCACGTCGGTCATGACCGACGGCTGCTACCGGCAGGTGGAGTACGCCGGCGTCCTGGCCGGAACGGGCAACGTCGCCGGAGCGCAGACCGTCGTCGACTGGCTCCTCTCCGAGGACGTGCAGGCCGATGTTCCGCTGTCGATGTTCGTGTTCCCTGCGCGCGCCGGTGTACCCCTGCCCGCGGTGTTCACCGAGTTCGCCGCGACCGTCGAGGACCCGCTCATGCTGCCCGCGGACGACGTCGCCGCCAACCTCACCGGATGGCTGACCGAGTGGGGAGCGGTGATGGGGCGGTGACCGGGCAGTGACGCAGCGATGAGGCTCCCCCGCTGGCTGCGCTGGACGTGGGCGGTGCCCGCGGCCTTCCTCGTCCTGTTCCTCGCCTACCCGATCGTCGTCCTCGTCGTCACCGTGACGCAGACGTCCGACGACACCGTCCTGGACCGTCTCGCATCTCCGGTCATCTGGGAGGTGACCGCGCTCGCGACAGTGCAGGCGCTCGTGAGCACCGTGCTGGCCCTCGCCGTGGGCCTTCCGCTCGCCAACGTCACCTCGCGCTACCGCTACCGCGGCCGAGCCTTCGCGCAGGCCGTCGTCACGGTGCCGTTCGTGCTGCCGACGGTGGTGGTCGCACTCGCCTTCCGAAGCGTGCTGGGCGTGGGAGTGTCGCAGGGATTCTGGATCGTCGTGCTCGCGCACGCGTACGTGAACCTCGCCGTCGTCACCCGCATCGTCGGCGCGCAATGGGCCCAGCACTCGGGCGACCACGAGCTCGTCGCCCGGACGCTCGGGGCGTCGCGACTGCGGGCGTTCGTCGATGTGACCCTGCCGAGCCTGCGCTCGGCGATCGCGGCCAGCGCTGCGGTCGTCTTCGTCTTCTCGTTCACCTCGCTGGGCATCGTCCTGCTGCTCGGCGACGCATCCACCCGCACCCTGGAGTCTCAGGTGCTGCGACAGACCTCCGTCCTGCTCGACTTCCCTGGCGCCGCGGCGACCGCCCTCGTCCAGCTCGTCGTCGTGACGGCCGTGCTGCTGCTGGGCGCTGCCGCCGCCAGAAGGACACCCCAGCGGCGCACCAGGCCCGTGGCGCTGCGACCGCTGCCGTCGTCCGCCGTCGGGCGTGCGGCCGTGCTGATCACGGCCGGCGTCGGCATCGGCGTAGTCCTGGTGCCCGTGCTCGCACTCGTCATCGCGTCGGTGCGCGGATCAGGAGGATGGACGCTTGCGTGGTGGACGTCGCTGGGCGCGGTCGACGCGGGCACGACTCGCCTGTCACCGCCCGCCTCGGCCATCACCACGTCACTCGTGCTCGCAGCGGCGACGGCAGTGGTGGCTGCCGTCGTGGGCGGGCTCGCAGCACTCACCGTGCTCGTGCCCGGACGGGCTCGCATCGTGGCCCTCGTCGCCGTCGTGCCTCTCGGCGTCTCCGCCGCGACCCTCGGCTTGGGCATGCTGCTCGCCTTCGGCCGTCCGCCGCTGGACCTTCGCGCATCCGGACTGCTCATCCCGATCGCGCACTCCCTCGTCGCGATCCCACTCGTGGTCGCCGTCGTCGCACCCGGGGTGCGCAGCACCGATCCGCGCCTGGCGTCCCTCGCCGCGACCCTCGGCGCGACACCCAGCCGCGCCTTCTGGACGACCTACGGCCCGGTGCTGCGCATCGTCATGGTGGCGTCGGCCGCCCTCGCGGGAGCCGTCTCGCTCGGGGAGTTCGGGGCGGCGGCCTTCCTCGGTCGCGCGACCGATCCGACCGTGCCCGTGCAGATCGTCCGGCTGCTGAGCCGCCCCGGGGAGCAGTCGCTCGGGGTCGCGGCGGTGCTGGCTGTGATCCTCGTCGTCGTGACCCTCGTCGTCGTGCTGCTGGTCGACAGGTGGAGCGGAGCCGCGCGGTCACCTCGCGCTCGCTCCTCATCGGCTGGCACTCCCCTCACCGGCACGCTGACCACGCCCGTGCAGGTGGCGTCATGACGAATCCGCGACTGGTGGTCGAGGACCTCGCGCTGGGATACGAGGCGGAGGTGTTCATGCGCGGCATCGCGCTGTCGGTCGACGCCTCGGAGATCGTGGCGGTCCTCGGCCCCAGCGGCAGCGGCAAGTCGACCCTGCTCGGTGAGATCGCCGGCGTGGTGCCGACTCCGGCCGGCCGCGTCGTGGTCGACGGCGTCGACGTCACCGATGCGCCGATCCACACGCGCGGCGTCGGCCTGATCTTCCAGGAGCCGCTGCTCTTCCCCCACCTCGACGTCGGCGGCAACATCGCCTACGGCCTGCGTCGTCACGGATGGACGAAGGACGCTGCGACGGCGCGCTCAGCAGAGCTCCTCGCGTGGCTGGGCCTCGACGGCTACGAGCGCCGGCGGGTCAGCGAGCTGAGCGGCGGCCAGGCGCAGCGGGTCGCCCTCGCCCGCGCGCTGGCGCCCGAACCGGCCGTCCTGTGCCTCGACGAGCCCTTCAGCGCTCTCGACGCAGACCTGCGCAGGCGACTGGTCGCAGACGTCTCGGCGATGCTGCGCGAGGCGGGCGTCGCGGCCATCCACGTCACGCACGACGAGCAGGAGGCAGCGGCGATCGCCGACCGCGTGATCGAGCTGTCGTCGCTGGGGAGCACGGGC
>VFQT010004929.1_pt1 | contig 10572 bp, 8 predicted proteins | sample 3512381 | NCBI WGS metagenome assembly VFQT01 (sample SAMN10412376, study PRJNA504923) | tailings metagenome | isolation source: Relicate 2 Philex TSF3 active mining site | place: Philippines: Tuba, Benguet | collected 2017-08-29 | reverse complement strand
GCCGCCCTCGAAGAGCTCTCGCTCCAGCGCACGCGCCTCCTTTGGATGGACCGTGGCGTCTCGATGCAGGACCCGGGCTCTATCCGCATCGACGCCGAGGTCGACATCGGCGAGGACACGCTCCTCGGCCCGAACGTCCAGCTGCTCGGCCGCACCCGCATCGGTCAGGGCTGCCGCATCGACGCGGGCGCGCTCCTCGACGGCTGCGAGCTCGGCGATTTCGTCCACGTCAAAGCCTACTCGGTCGCGACTGGCTCTCGCCTCGCAACCGGTGTCGAAATCGGCCCCTTCGCCCATCTCCGACCGGGCACCGAGCTCGGCGAGCGCGCGAAAATCGGCAATTTCGTCGAAACCAAAAAGGCGAAATTCGGCCCGGGCTCGAAGGCCTCGCATCTCTCCTACCTCGGCGACTGCGAACTCGGCCGCGACGTCAATATCGGCGCAGGCACCATCACCTGCAATTACGACGGCTTCGACAAGCATCGCACCGTCATCGGCGACAACGTCTTCATCGGCTCGGACACCCAGCTCGTCGCCCCCGTCGAGGTCGGCAAGAACGCCGTCATCGGCGCGGGCTCGACCATCATCAAAAATGTCCCGGAAGGCGCGCTCGCGCTCAGCCGTTCCGAGCAGCGACAGGTCGAGGGCTACTACGAGAAGCGCCGCAAACCTCGCGAAGACAAGAAGAAAGCCTCGAAGCAGAAAGGGAGCTGATCCATGTGCGGAATCGTCGGTGTCGTTGGACAGAGCGCCTGCATGGACATCATTCTCGATGGTCTGAGGCGCCTCGAATATCGCGGCTATGACTCTGCGGGCATCGCGGTCATCGAGGGCGGCGAACTGCAGACCGCCCGCTCCGAGGGCAAGCTCGACAACCTCGCAAAGAAACTTCACAAAGCGCCACTCTCCGGCCACACCGGCATCGGTCACACCCGCTGGGCGACCCACGGACGGCCCACCGAAGAGAACGCCCATCCCCATCGCTCGGGCTCGATCGCCGTCGTTCACAACGGCATCATCGAAAACCACCTCGAGCTCCGTCGCGAGCTCGAGGCGCAGGGCTATCGCTTCAGCTCCGAGACCGACACCGAGGTCATCGCGCACCTCATCCATGCCCTGCGCAAAGACACCCCTCTCCCCGAGGCGGTCTTTGCCGCCATGAAGCGCCTCGTCGGCGCCTACGCCATCGTCGTCATCGACGCCGACGACCCGACGACGCTCGTCGGCGCCCGCCTCGCGAGTCCGCTCATCGTCGGACTCGGCGAGACCGCGAACTACCTCGCCTCCGACGTCGCCGCGATTCTCTCCGAGACCCGCAAAGTCGTCTTCCTCGACGAGGGTGAAATCGCCATCGTCCGCGCCTCTCACGTCGAACTCCGAGACGCCTCGGACTTCGGCCCTCGCCCACTTGTCCCAACGACCGTCACCTGGTCACCCGCGATGGCCGAAAAGGGCGGCTACAAGCACTTCATGCTCAAAGAAATCCACGAGCAGCCGCGCGCCATCGCCGACACCCTCCGCGGCCGCGTCTCGATGGAGCGCCTGACCGTCGACCTCCCCGAAATCCCGCTCACCCGCTCTGACCTCGAGCACATCTCGAACCTCTACCTCGTCGCCTGCGGCACCTCCTGGCACGCGGGTCTCGTCGGCCGCTACCTCCTCGAGGACCTCGCGGGCATGACCGCCCACGTCGAACTCGCGAGCGAGTTCCGCTACCGCAACGCCCCCATCGACTCACGCACGGTCATTATCGCCATCTCGCAGTCGGGCGAGACCGCCGACACGCTCGCCGCCATCCGCGAGGCGAAGAAGAAGGGCGCCCGCGTCCTCTCCATCTGCAACGTCATCGGCGCCTCCATCCCGCGCGAATCGCTCGGCACCCTCTACACCCACGCGGGCCCCGAAATCGGCGTCGCCTCGACCAAGGCGTTTACGACCCAGCTCATCGCCCTCCACCTCCTCGCGATTCACTTCGGCCGCCTCCTCGAACGCCTCGATGACGACACTTGCCGCCTCGAGCTCGAGTCGCTGCTCCACGCCCCAGCCCTCCTCGAACAGGCCCTGTCGACCCCCGAGTCCGCCTACATCGCCATCGCCCGCCGCTGGCACGAGGCCCACTCGATGCTCTTCCTCGGCCGCGGCAACCTCTACCCCATCGCCCTCGAGGGCGCCCTTAAGCTCAAGGAAATCAGCTACATCCACGCCGAAGGCCAGGCCGCTGGCGAGATGAAGCACGGCCCCATCGCGCTCATCGACGAGCGCGTCCCGACCGTCGTCTTGAACCCGCGCGACGCCCACTACGCGAAGGTCCGCTCGAACCTCGCCGAGGTCCGCGCCCGCTCAGGGCCCGTCATCCTGCTCGCAACCGAAGGCGACACCGACTCCCCTGCCGAGCACGTCCTCACCATCCCCGAGGTCCCGCCCCACCTCCTGCCGCTCATCGCCGCCATTCCCATGCAGCGCCTCGCCTATCACATGGCCGACTTCAAGGGCACCGACGTCGACCAGCCGCGCAACCTCGCGAAGTCCGTCACGGTCGAGTGATTCCCTCGATTTTCGAGCAATCCACACTTCACGCAGGTGTTTGCCTGGCACGACAGCGCCGTATCGAGAATGTTGAAGCGCGCCGAAACAAGGGATATCTAGGGCCGCCCCCCAAGGAAGCGTTCCAATAACCCTGAGGTATCCCATGCGCGTTCGACTCTTCACAGGCCTCGGCATCTCCCTCGCTATCGGCACAAACGCTTGCGGCGACGACACGAAATCCACGAGCCTCCCTCTCTCCGAGCTCAAGGACGCCTACGCTGACGCTGCCTGCGAGACCTTCGCCCGCTGTGCGAGCGCCGGCGGCACGCTCGAGAACATGATGTACTTCCTGCTCTCGAGCGACGTGGAAGCCTGCAAGACGAACATGGCGACCGAGTTCGACAGCGCCATCCTCAGCAGCATCGATTCGGGCCGAATCACCTACGATCCAGTCAAGGCGAAGGCCTGCGTTGACAAGTTGAGCTCGTCCTGCAGCAACCTCGAGGGTGATGAGCCCGCCGAGTGCAAAGAGGCCTTCAAGGGGACGGTCGCGCTCGGCTCGGCCTGCGACATGGACAACGAGTGCACAGGGGACGCGTTCTGCAAGCAGGACTCCACTGCGCCTAGCACCTGCAGCGGCGTCTGCACGGCGCGCGCAGCCATCGGCGAAGCCTGCGGCGAAGTCGAGTGCACGAAGGCCACTTCGGCGACCTGCGACTTCACCGCCCAGAAGTGCGTCGCCCGCCTCCCGAACGAGACCTCGGCGAAGGGCGAGTTCTGTGGCAGCAAGGACGTCAATGGTCAGTACGTGATGTACACCTGCGAAGCAGGACTCGGCTGCGCTGAACCCGAGGAGGGCGAGCGAACCTGTCAGACCCCAGCGAAGGCCGGCGAGGAATGCACAGAAAATCGTCTGTGCGCCCTCGGCAGTGCCTGCCTCTTCGTCGACGAGAAGTTCACCTGCACCGCGATGACCATCGCCCCGAACGAGGGTGACAGCTGCAACGTCAGGGACGTGACGAAGCCCCTCGTCTTCTGCAAGCCGCTGTCGGACCTCTACTGCGGCGAGAACGGCAAATGCAACGTCAGCACCGGCGAGGTCGGCGCCCCGTGCAGCGAAACCGCCTGCGACGAAGGGCTCTTCTGCGACGGAGAGAGCGATACCTGCAAGAATCAGAAAAACGACGGGACCGCTTGCAACTTCAGCGAGGAGTGCACCTCCGGGTTCTGCAACAACACGACCCAGAAGTGTGAAGTCGCTGTCTGCGAATAATCAGGTTCTTGTCTGTACCAGGCGGGGGCCCCTTCACCGGGGCCCTTCGTTTTTCAAGTAATTTGATTTTCGAGTCACTCGATGTCCGAGATAAACATCATCCGCGCAAGAGATGGCCGCACCATGTTCTGGAAGAACGGCGGCGGGACGACCCTCGAGATCCTGCGCGAAGCTGGCGACCCGCCCGCCCTGCGCATCTCCATCGCCAACGTGACCGAGGACGGCCCCTTTTCGCGATTCCCCGACGTTGACCGCGTCATCCTCCTCCTCGAAGGAGCGGGCTTCACGCTCGACTTCGACACCCACTCAGTCACCCTCGACAGCCCCTTTACGCCCTTCCGCTTCGGCGGAGATTCCCCCTGCTACTGCCGCCTCGTCGACGGCCCGGTAAGAGACCTCAACATCATGGTCGACCGCCGCCTCTACGGCATCGAGGCCAAGGTCGTCTCCGATCTCCACCTCCCTGAGACCAGTCCTCCAAATCGCCAGTTCCTCATCGCCCTCGGCGATTCCTCTGTCCGGATAGACGACGCCAGCCACCCACTCGGACGCGGCGACCTCTTCCTCCACAAAGCCCCCCTTACCCTCTCGGGAATCGCCCTCCTCGTCACCCTCGAGCCCGCGACCCAAGCCTTCTGAAGCCCCTCGTCTGAAGCTGCCTCTCGACATGCCCCCCTCGGGGCGGCTATGTCGACCTCGCCATGGCACAGCTCGACCTCCTCGCCTCCCGCCCCGAACGCGCCCGTGACGTCGAAGCGCTGCTCTCGGACCTCAACGCCCCTCAGCGCGAAGCCGTCCAGCACAGCGAAGGGCCGCTGCTCGTCCTCGCGGGCGCTGGCAGCGGCAAGACCCGCGCGCTGGTCAGAAAAATCGCCTGGCTCATCGAGGTCGAGCGCATCCCGCCCTGGCAAATCCTCGCGGTCACCTTCACGAACAAGGCGGCCGCCGAGATGCGCGAGCGCGCCTCCCACCTGCTCGGCGACAAGGCCGATGCCCTCTGGCTAGGCACCTTCCACTCGATCGGCGTCCGCCTGCTGCGCCAGCACGGGCCCCATCTCGGTCTCCCGCGGACCTTCGTCATCCACGACGACGACGACCAGGAGACGATGATCAAGCGCCAGATGAAGCGCCTCAACATCGACGAGAAGGCCTTTCCCCCCAAGCAGGCCCGCGCCTACATCGACAAGCAGAAACAGGTCTGCCGCGGCCCCGACGATGCCGACCTCCCGCGCGACACCCTCTTCGACCGCAAAATGGCCGACATCTACAGCGCCTATCAAAAGGCGATGCGCGAGGCGAACGCTGTCGATTTCGGCGACCTCATCTGGCTCCCCTATCGCCTCGCGACCGAGATCCCAGCCGTCGGCGAGGACCTCCGCCTCCGCTTCCGCTACATCCTCGTCGACGAGTTTCAGGACACCAACCGCGCGCAATATCTCCTGCTGCGCGCGATGCTGAACCGCGATCGCAACCTTTGTGCGGTCGGCGACGACGACCAGTCGATCTACCGCTGGCGCGGCGCCGAGGTCGAAAACATCCTCCGCTTCTCCGACGACTTCCCGGGCGCGAGCCTCATCCGCTTCGAGCAGAACTACCGCTCGACCCACCCGATCCTCCAGGTCTCGGGCGCCCTCATCGCGAAAAACCACGGCCGCCACGGAAAGACCCTTTTCACCGCAAAAAAGGGCGGCGAAAAAGTCCGCCTCTTTCAGGCCCAGAGTGAAACCGAGGAGGCCGAATACGTCGTCCGACGCATCGAGGCCCTCAAGTCCCGCCATTCGCTGTCCGAGTGCGCCATCATCTACCGCACGAACGCCCAGTCGCGCTCCTTCGAAGACCGTCTCCGCGCACGCAGCATCCCATACAAGGTCTACGGCGGCCTCCGCTTCTACGACCGCGCCGAAGTCAAAGACCTCTGCGCCTACCTCCGCCTCATCCTGAACCCCCAGGACCCGGTCGCCCTCGAACGCGCCATCAACAAGCCCGCGCGCGGCATCGGTGACACGACCCTCGGCAAGCTCGAGAGCCGCGCAAGGACCTCGAATATCAGCCTCTGGCAAGCCCTCTGCGAAGAAGCTCAGCAACCAGGCGGCACGGCGCTCAAACTCGCGGGCTTCGTCAACCTCATCGCCGAGCTCAAGTCCCTCGCCGACCACTCGACCGCCCTCGAGGTCGCACGCGCCGTCGTCGCGAAGACCCAATTCCTCGAGTGGCTCCAGAAGGATGGCTCGGTCGAAGGCGAAACCCGCGCCGAGAATATCCGCGAACTCCTCGGCGCCATCGGCGAGTTCTGCGACACCCGCGCCGACAACAGTCTTCAGGCCTATCTCGACGAGGTCGCGCTCGTCTCTGGTCTCGACCAGGCCAAGGGCGAGGACGGTGTCATCCTGCTCACCGCGCACATGGCGAAGGGCCTCGAGTTCGACGTCGTCTTCGTCACCGGTCTCGAAGAAGACCTCATGCCTCACTTCAATAGCCGCGACGACCACCACGGCATCGAGGAGGAGCGCCGCCTCGCCTACGTCGCGATGACCCGCGCCCGCCATCACCTACACCTCTCGCACGCCGAGTCCCGCCGCCGCTTCGGTCAGGTCAAACTGACCATGCGCAGCCGCTTCCTCGACGGTCTCCCCGACGAGCACCTCCACGACGAGAACCCACGGCCCGCCCGCCGCCCCGCGGCCGAACTCCCCCGCTGGCCGTCGCGCCCGACACCGATTTCACCGCGTCAGCGCGACCCCTACGAATATGGCGACCCGACCCCCGACTGGGAGAACGACTCCCAGGACCACAGCCCGAAGAGCCGCATCGCGAAGGCCCCAACCGCACCCCGCCCCGCCGACGGCTCGGGCGGCTGGGAGCGGGGCATGCGCGCCTTCCACCCCCAGTTCGGGGAGGGCCGCATCACCGACGTCGAAGGTCAGGGCGACAAGGCCAAGGTCTCCGTCCATTTCTGGGACGGCATCACCCGCAAGCTCATCGCGAAGGTCCTCTCGGAGCCCTGAATTCAGCGGCTCCGAGCCAATCCTGACCGCACGGTCAACCCTTGCGCTCGCTGACGAGTGACGCCTCGACGGTCCCGAGGATCCCGTACTTGAAGACGAGCTTCAGCGGTGCCCTCTCCTTGTCGGCCCCAAGCCACAGCTCGACCTCACGTTCGTAGCTCCCGCGCGTGACCTTGATTTTCAAGGGAATCCCGCGGCGAATCCCGATAGGCACTTGCACCTCGCGCGCGATCCCAACGGTCACCTCCACCTGATAGAGGCGGCGCCCATCGAAGACTGGCAGGCTATAGCGTGCATTCGGCGACAGGTCCTGGTGCATGAGCCACGGAAAGATCGACACGAGGTCGAACCCGCGGTCGGGCACATTGAACTTCATCTTGTTGAAGACCTTGCCGCTCCGCTCATCGGTCGCCTCAATCTTCTTCGTCTCGAAACTCGTCTTGATGACCCGGTTCACCTTGTCGATGGTCTGGTCCGTGCGCGCGCGCAGGGGCACCCAGGTCTTGTCGACCCAAGTCGTCGACTTCGTGTTGGCATCGAGGAAGTTCTTCGTGACACCCGCCGTGAACCCGTCGATTTGAATCGGCGTGAGCATCCGCGCGCCGACCTTCTCGGGCTTGCCGATCGTGAAGATCGCCTCTCCCGCATAGGTCCCCATCGCCCGGAGCTCATACCGGAAGGCCCGCTCGAAACCCGGCTCCGCGTGGGCCTGAGCGGCGAGCCCGAGCCCGAACAAGAACCCGAGAAGTCCGCCCCACCCTCTTCGCATCGCTCCCGTCCCCTCTCGCATAGGCACCTCCATTGTGAGCCGGCAGCGACGAGGCCTCGGTCGCCCTATTCACGGCGCCCCGCTCGGGGGCCTGTCAAAATCCTGTATGCAGGTCAACGCCCTGCGTCCTGAGCGACCTCACCGTCCATGACCTCGCCGTCCTCTCCAGGTCCGACGTCCTCACAACCGTCACACGCGTCGGTCGCATCGATGAGCCCATCGGCCTGGTCGGTCTCGGAGGGCGTCGCGTTCGCGCCTTCGAGGCTGTCCTCGGAGCGGTTCGCGTCAGCCCCGGGATGAGGCGTGGGGTTCGATACACACGCCCCCATCAGGAGCCACCCAAAAATCACAGCGCCGAGCCCACATCTCATGTCGCCCTCCGCAGATACACCTGGGCCTGAAACGCATCGAGCCCTGACGAGGGCGGCGTCGAAATCGACCTCACAAGCTCGAGCTCGGACGGTAGCGAAATCCGCCCCTCGCGCGCAACAAAACTGCAGACCGCGTACACAAGCACGCCCTTTGCCCCAACCCGCTGAGCCCCCGCGACAACGAGCCGCTGCTGCAGCGCCACGAGCGCGTCGAGGTCCTTCGCCTGCCTTCTCCACGCGAGCTCGGGATGGCGCCGAATCGTCCCGAGCCCCGTACACGGCGCGTCGATGAGGACCGCGTCGAAGCTCCCGAGTCCCTCGAGCCCGCTTGCATCGGTCGCATCCATCGGGATGACCCGCTCGAGCCCACCCTCGACGCCGAGCCGTCTCGCAACTCGGACGAGCTCATCGAGCTTGCGCGGCCCGATATCGACCGCCACCACCCGCGCGCCACGGTCGAGCATCGCCGTCGTCTTGACCCCGCGGCCCGCACACAAATCGAGGACCCGCTTTCCACGAAGCCCTCCGAGCGCCTCTTCGAGCACATCGACCACCGCGAGGCTCGCCGGATCCTGCGCAACGAACATCCCCTCCTCGAAGGCCCGCGTCCCGAAAGGGTCACCCTGACTCAAGACCAGCGTCCCGTGAGGCCCGTCCGACACCTCGAAGCCCTCTTCTCCGAGCGCCGCCTTCACCGTTTCCCGACCACCGCGCCCGAGCGTCGCCCGAAGGGTCACCGATGCGCGCTCCCGCAGTGCCGCCCCCTCCGCTTCGGCCCGCTCTTGATAAGCGGTTTTCAACTCCGACACGATCCAGTCGGGCAGGCTCACGCGTTGCCCGACGGCCTCGACTCCGGGCCCCTCGGGGATGACCTCCTGGCTCGCGACCACCTTCCTCAAGACCGCGTTCAGAAGCCCCGTAAGCCGCCCCGCCCCGAGCTCGCGCGCCGCGTCCTGGGTCGCCGACACCGCGATCTCTCCCGGGATCCGATCGAGCCGTCGAATCTGATAGGCCCCAATCCGCAGGAGCGCCCGCGCCATCGGCTCGACCCCGCCAAGCCCCCGCTGCAGAAAAGGCGACAACGACGTATCGATCCGCCGCCTCCACCTCAAGACCCCGTACACGAGCTCGGTCGCGAGCCCCCTCTCCCGGGGGTCTCCCATCGCCTCGAGCCCGCTCGCGAGCAGTTCCGAGGCCCGCGTCTCGGGCTCGACCTCGATCCGCGTCAGCACGTCTGCCGCGAGCGCCCTCGCCGACACCCGCCTCCCACCTCGCCCCGACCGACCATCACGCTTGACGTTCACGTTCATCGGGCAGACCATACGCCCCCTTCCGAGCCCCCGACAAGGAGGCTCTCTCGAGAGCCACCCTTTGAAGAAGAGCCTCTCAAAGCGCGCCAGGGGCCTTATCCCCTGGATCCTCTCCCTCGGCATCGTTGCCTTCCTGTTCTTTACGACAGACCTGAAGGCGGTCGGCGATGCCCTCGAAAACGCCGACTGGGCGCGGCTCGTCGGCCTCATGGCCGTCATCACCCTGCTCTCCTTCGTCGCCGACTCCGCGACGCTTATCCCGCTACTCCGCCGCTTCGTCGCCCCCGTCGGCTTTGGCGAGGTCGTCCGCATCAAGGGCGTCAGCTACTTCCTCAACGCGCTCAACTACTCGCTCGCCGCGGGCGGCATGGCCTGGATTCTCCACAAGAAGCACCAGGTCCCCTTCATGCGCGCGATGAGCTCCCTCGTCCTCTTCTTCTACATCGACATCATCGCCCTCGGGGTCCTGCTCTCGGGCGGATGGCTCTTGAGTCGCGCCCTCGTCGTCCTCCCTGAACACAGCGTCCATGCCCCCTTCCTCGAGCGCGTCCCCATCGTCATCGCCATCGTCTGGGCGGTCGTTATCGGCGCCTGGGTCTACTGGAACCGCCGCGTCGACTTCGGCTTCTTCGGCTTCTTCCGAAAGTGGCGCATTTTTCAGTGCTTCCAGGAGGCCCGCAGCCTCGACTACCTGCGCCTCGTCTCGATCCGCGGCCTCTTCATGTTCGTCTACATGCTGATGCACTTCCTGCTCTTGCCAGCCTTCGACGTCCACATCCCCTTCTGGACCCTCATCATCTACTCGCCGCTCATCACCTTCGTCCAGGTCGTCCCCGCGACCATCTCGGGTCTCGGCGCCGTCCAGGGCGTCATGGTGGCCCTCTTTTCAGCCCACGTGCCCGCCTCTGTCGGCGATCCAAAGGCCGTCATCGTCGCCTACAGCACGGTCATCGGCCCTCTCCTGATGGTGATGAGGCTCATCGTCGGCTACTGCTTCGTCGCTGCCGTCACGCGCGATGTCATCCCGAAGAGCAGCGACATCGAGTCTGCGAAGAGCGCCGACGAGGCCTGATCTATTCGTCGGCTTCCGCAACGCCGATGGGGACGAGCGTCACGTACAACGCCCCCTTTGCACACTCTCCGATGTCGTCTTCGAGGCGCCCCATCACCGTCACGGAGAGCGGCCTCCCCTCGGCCTCGGCGACCTCGACGAGCCTCGTCAATTCGGCGACGACCGCGTCTTCTTCGGGCTCTCCACTCGCTGCGACGAGCTCGACCCGCTGCCACGTCTTTCCGAGCCTCACCTCGAACGGCGGGC
>VFQT010004928.1_pt1 | contig 10573 bp, 13 predicted proteins | sample 3512381 | NCBI WGS metagenome assembly VFQT01 (sample SAMN10412376, study PRJNA504923) | tailings metagenome | isolation source: Relicate 2 Philex TSF3 active mining site | place: Philippines: Tuba, Benguet | collected 2017-08-29 | reverse complement strand
GATTGGGATTTAACTTTTATTTCTCGGGGGTTTTGCAAACCTGCGATAACTGAAATTAATTCGTTTAAACTCGAGACAGCAAAAACTTTTAAATTATCAACTAAAGTGCATTGTGCTGCACATTCACTAGCAGTTAAGAAGTTACCTAAGCTTTTACTAGCTGCAATTGCGGCAGGTAATGCCCCTTTAACTGGCTTGACTGCGCCATCTAAGCCCAGCTCACCTAACACTGCAAAGTTTTCTAATTTTTCAGGTTTGATTTGTTCTGTAGCAGTCAAGACAGCAACTGCAATTGCTAAATCAATACCGGCTCCAGTTTTTGGCAAGCCTGCCGGCGAAAGCGAAACAGTAACTTTTCGATTAGGCCAAATCAAATTACTATTTCGAATAGCCGCTTTTACTCGGTCTCTTGATTCGGCAACTTGCGTGTCGGCCAAGCCAACGATCGAAAAGCCGGGCAAACCTTCGCCAATGTCAACTTCTACATCAATTAAGTGCCCAGTTACGCCAACCACTACAACTGATTTAATAATTGAATGCTTCAAAATTCAATTCCCTTCAAATGGTCAATTGTGGGTTCACTATCTGGAATCCCAGTAACACCAACGATGTCAATTCGTATTGATTTTGCTTTTAAGCTGTGAGCCAGTAAATAGGAATAGAGTAATTGTTTTAACCGTTTGGCTTTATCTTTACCGATTGACTCAAGTGGAGTTCCAAATTTGGCTGAAGTTCTGGTTTTAACTTCACAGGCGACAATGGTTTCACCATCTTTAGCGATGACGTCTAACTCCCCAATTGAACAACGCCAGTTAGTCTTTAATATTTCATAACCGTCATTTTTTAAATGTTCTTGAGCGATTTTCTCGCCCCACTCACCTAGCAATTTTGATCGATTCTTCATAACGTTAATGATGAAGATTTTTCAAATTATTAGCCAGAGCCCATGAAATTTTGTGGATAAGTTGAGTTGTCCACAGATAAAATCAGGTAATCACCGCAAAGAAAATGACGTTACTTTTTAGATTATTAGCTCTTAAAGTTTTCTAAAATAACGGAATATAACGATACTCAAAAAAACAAAGGAATTTTAACAATATTAGACCCCGGGTTTGGTTTTGAGAAAAGTGATTATTTTAAAAAGTGTCCAACCTTTTAGATTAAATAAATGGTTTCCAGCTAATCCGGTGATATTCGCTTGGTCCATACTTTTTGATAGCTTCCAGGTGACTAGCTGAGGCATATCCTTTGTTACTTTGCCACTCGTATTCAGGAGTTTTATCAGCCAATTCAGTCAAAATTCCGTCACGCTCCACTTTTGCTAACACACTTGCTGCTGATACTGCCGCACAAATTTGGTCTGCTTTAGTTTTTGTGACAATTTTAATTTTTTCAATCACACTTTCGAAGTTACCTAACTCTATGGCGATATCTCTATCTAAAAATAACTGATCTGGATCAGTCTTAAGCCAGTTGTGTTTTCCGTCCAAAATAATTACTTCGGGTAATCGGTCAAGATTTAAGAAAGCTCTGGCAGCTGCTAACTTCAGCGCATTGGGTAATCCGTGTTCGTCTATTTCTTTATTGGAACTATGTCCAACTGCAAAATCTACGACCCAATTTTTAATCTCTGGGATTAAACTTTCTCTTTTGCTCGGGCTAAGCAACTTGCTGTCATTTAATCCCCTAGGAACATTTTCTACTTGATTTGAAATCACCGCGATGCCGATTGAGACGGGACCAGCAATGCAGCCTCTTCCTACTTCATCAATTCCAGCGAGCAACTTAACGCCAGTGGAAAAAAATTCTTTTTCTAAGTCGAGTGTGGGACTCATAAATTAATTATTGTCAGGTATTTGAGCAAAAATCTCTGGAGTATTTAATTTGGCAAAACGCTCAAATGGCCAGATGCGAAAATTGACTTTGCCCACCACATGGCTTTCAGGAATTGTTCCGTATGCGGTTTGCAGGTGATAGCGCGAATCTCGAGAATTGGGGCGATTGTCTCCCAACATGAAATAGCGGCCCTCTGGCACGGTTATTTCAAATTTAACCTGATCGGTAGTTACTCCTGTTTTTAAATAATCTTCGTTTAGTGAAATTCCATTCACACTAATTCGCCCCGATTCATCACAACAAATTACAGTGTCGCCGCCTTTAGCAATAACTCTTTTAACTAAATCTTTACCTTCATCGCTAGGCAAGAGGCCGACAAAAATTAAGCTGCGGACAAGCGGGTTAGTACTACCTTGCGAATCAGGCAACCACCCGCCAGGATCTCTAAAAACAATTATGTCGCCACGGTCAATAGGTGAATAGAGTTTTGCAATTTTCGAAGCAATAATTCGATCTTGCAATTGCAAGGTGTCTTCCATTGAAGCACTCGGAACATAAAATGCTTGAAAAAAGAAAGCCCTGACTATCGAAGATAAAATCAGGGCAATCGATAAAACTATTACGATTTCTTTTACAAACGCCCAAAGAGCTCGCAAGATGTCAGCTAGTTGTTTTCTTTGGCTTCTTCGGCAACAGCTTCAGCTGCTGGAGCTTCTTCGGATTCTGCCGGGGTTTCTTCAACAACTTCAGATTCTTGTGCCGCTGACTCCACTTCTGGTTCTACTGAAGCTGCCTCTTGAGAGGATTCAACTTCAATATCTTCATCAGAAACAATTGCGGCACTTAGATCACCACGGCGTTCTTTAATTTTGGCAGCTTTTCCTGTTAGATCGCGCAAGTAGTAAAGCTTGGCGCGACTTACATCACCCATAGAAACTAATTCAATTTTTTCTAAAATTGGAGAGTGAAAGGGAAAAGTTCTCTCTACACCTGTTCCAAAGCTCACCTTACGAACGGTGAAAGATTCGCCAATACCGCTTCCTTGAATGCGTGTTACGACACCTTGAAAGATTTGAATACGAGAGCGGTTACCTTCAACAACTTTTACGTGCACCTTAACAGTGTCACCGGAACGTAATTTTGGAAGATTTTTCTTAATGGATGCGGCGTCAAGCGCGTCTAAACGTTTCATTTTTACTCCTGATCCAACATGCCCCAGGTCAGATGAATCTTTTTTTCGTGGCCGAGCGCTTGGTTCTTTGCTCCCCTGTGGCAGAGCTAGCGATTGCTCGGAAATGTCACTTTATTCTGCCATTCAGTGAATCATCCAGCCGACTCGGGCTAGTTTTGGGGTGCTTGTTTGGCCATTGCTTTGTGCCACTGGGCAATTTTCTGATGGTCACCAGACAATAAAACTTCTGGCACTACTAGATCTCTCCAAATGGGTGGGCGCGTGTATACCGGGCCTTCAGTGCGATCTTCCATCTCTCCCAAGGCAAATGAATCATTAATTACTGATTCTTCGTTCCCGATTACACCGTCTATTAAGCGGCTGGTCGCTTCAATGATCGCAATGCTGGCAACTTCCCCACCGTTGAGTACGTAGTTACCAAGTGAGATTTCTCTAACTGCGCTAATTTTGGAATGAGTCTTATAAAACTGGCCTACTCGAGCATCAATTCCTTCGTAACGTCCACAGGCAAAAATTAAATGCTCCTGTTTAGCTAATTGATCTGCCATTTTTTGATTGAATGTTTCACCAGCTGGAGTTGGGATAATTAAGGTGGCAATCTCTGTGCTTTCAAGAATTGTGTCAATGGCTTCACCCCAGGGAACCGGTGACATCACCATTCCAGGGCCACCTCCATAAGGGGAATCATCAACGGTCTTGTGTTTGTCACGGGTGAAATCTCTTAAATCATGCACTCTAATATCCAACAAATTCTTTTCTTGAGCTTTGCCAATCAGCGATAAATTTAAACAATCAAAGAAACTTGGAAAAATCGAGACTAAATCGATTCTCATTTAGCCTCGATTGCTTCGCCGTTAAATAGGCCGTCAGGAGGCGTAATTAGCAAAATTTTTTCAGCGATATTTACCTCTGGCACAATTTCATCAACAAAAGGAACCAGCACTTCTTTATTTTCTGGAGTTTTTATCACTAATAAATCTTGAGCAGATCCATGGATTACTCCCGTTACCTCGCCAAGGATAATTTGTTTTTTGTCGTAGGCTTTTAAGCCAATTAACTGCTGATCATAAAATTCATTGCCCGTTACCGGAATTTCTGAATCATTAAGTTCTAAAGTTAAATACAACCCTTTATATTCTTGAGCTTGAGTTCTATCTTGAATCTCCTCAAAAGATACGAGAAGTTGTTTTTGACTTGCTCTGACAGACTTGATAGTGAGAAATTTTTGAGAATCTTGGATTAATAATTTTGCTTGCGGTGAAAATCTTTTTTCAGGTTCATCAGTTAAAACCTCGATGTTGATTTCACCTTTAACGCCGTGTGGTCGACCAAGACGGCCAACTACTACTTGCATTTTTATTCGCCGTCGATGTCCACAAAATCAATACGTGTGGGGCGACCTGGTTGAAGCGCATTAACAACAGTGCGAATCGCAGTAGCGGTGCGACCATTGCGGCCAATGACCCGGCCTAAGTCTTCGCCGTTAACACCTACTTCAAGTGTGACGCCACGCTTAGTGGTACGAGGCGCAACTTCAACATCGTCTGGGTGATCGACGATACCTTTAACTAAATGCTCGAGTGCATCCTCAATCATTTTTAAGCCTCTTTGTTTTCTTCAACTGAAGTTTCTTCAGCTGGAGTTTCTGCTGCGGGTGCTTCTTCAGCTGCTACTGCTTCTTCTACTTTAGTTTCTTCTTGCCCCTCTGGGGCTGATTCTTCTGCTTTGACTTCTTCAACAGTTACAGTTTCTTCAGCTTTTGGTTCTTCAACCTTTGGAGTTTCTTTTGGCTTTGGAGGATTCTTGGCTTCTTCTTCTTTTACCTTGAAAGCATCTTTAACTGCCGCATCATAAACAGCTTTACGATCTACTTTGGGTGGGGCAACTTGAACTTTGTTTGAGGTGTCGCCTTCGCCGGTGTACTTTTGCCAATCACCTGTAAGTTTCAAAATTGCTTTAACCGGATCAGTAGGTTGAGCGCCAACACTTAACCAATATTGGACACGCTCTGAATTAACCTGAATAACCGAAGGATTTTCTTTTGGTTGATAAACACCAACCTCTTCGATGGAACGACTGTTTCTAGCAGATTTTTGATCAGCAATAACAATTCTGTACATAGGGGTGCGGATTTTTCCCAGACGCTTTAGTTTGATTCTTACAGCCACTTTGTTCCTTTGGTAATTAAGTTAGATGAAGGAAAGTCTCTCAGAGGAATAGGTGCGGGCATTTGGTGGGACCCATTCTATAGAATGCTACTATTCTAGCGTGTTTTTAAACCTTGAAGCGTTGCGACTGCGGGTTCGCCTTACCCAGAGCGAAGTAGCCGAAAAGATGGGCGTTTCTCAAAGGCGTGTTTCTGCCATTGAAAACGGTGAAGATCTGCAACTTTCCACCCTGCAACGTTATCTCTTGGCTTTAGGAATGGACCTAGAAGTTTTTGCAAACCACAAAGCTAACCGAATTGAAATTAATTTAAATTAAAGCTTGAAGGCAGAGCCAAATTCTTCTTTAGGAAGGCTGAGACCCTTCTCTTCCAAAGCGCGCTTAGCAGGGTTGCCACTTCTTCTTGCACCTTTTTTGGGTTTTTGTTTCTGTTTTTGTTTATTGAAGTTGGCACTTGGAACCCCTGGGATACTTCCAGTTGATTGAGCGCGCTTCATCATTTTTTGCGCTTCACTAAATCTTTTAATTAAATTATTTACTTCGGCTACTTGCACACCGGCACCTTGTGCAATTTTGGCGCGACGATTGCCATCTAGAATTTTTGGATCTTGTCGCTCTTCAGGTTTCATGGACTGAATAATTGCTTCAATGCGAATTAATTCCTTGTCATCTATTGCTTCTATCTGCTTTTTTGCTTGAGCCATTCCGGGCATCATAGTTAACATTTTTGAGAGCGAACCCATATTTTTTAAGCCTTGCAATTGTTCTAAGAAATCTTCTAGTGTGAATTCCTCACCACTAGAGATTTTTTTAGCAAAACGCTCTTGCTGACTAGTGTCAAAAGCTCTTTCCGCTTGCTCTATTAGGGAGAGCACATCCCCCATGTCCAATATCCGATTCGCCAAGCGATCCGGATGAAACAAGTCAAAATCATCAAGCTTTTCACCAATTGATGCATAAAGAATTGGAAGTTTTGTGGTTTCAACTAAAGAAAGGGCTGCACCACCGCGTGCGTCGCCATCTAGTTTTGTTAAGACGATTCCGTCAAAACCTACGTTACTTAAAAATTGATCTGCCGTATTTACAGAATCTTGACCGATCATCGCATCAATGACTAATAGGGTTTCATCAGGATTGACCGCTTGTTTAATCGCTTTAGCCTGCCTAGTTAGATCATCATCAATAGCTAAACGACCTGCGGTATCAATAATCACTATGTCATTGTGATTTTTTTTAGCTTCATCAATAGCTCGCTTTGCAACCAGTACTGGGTCGCCCACACCATTTCCTGGTTCTGGTGCAAAAACCGAGACATTCGCTTGTTCGCCAACAATTTTTAACTGATCTACTGCATTTGGTCGTTGCAGATCTGCAGCTACTAATAGTGGAGTGTGTCCATCGCGAGCAAAATACTTAGCAAGCTTTCCAGCCAAAGTGGTTTTACCAGCACCCTGTAAACCCAGCAACATAAAAATTGTTGGTGGATGCTTAGCAAACTTTGGCCGCCGAGTTTCTGACCCGAGTATCCGCATTAACTCGGCATGAACGATTTTTGTGACTTGCTGACCAGGATTTATTGCCTTTGAAACGGTTTCGCCAAGCGCTTGTTCTCTAATTCGAGCTACAAACTCTGTTGCGACATTCAAGGCTACGTCGCCTTCTAATAACGCGGATTTTATTTCGGTTAAAGCTTCATCAATATCGGCTTCGCTAAGACGTCCCTTACCGCGAAGGTTTTTTAATGTGTTGTTTAGCTTTTCCGAGAGCTGAGCGAACATAGGCTTAAGCGTAGTCAAGCACTCAAGTTCACTCAGCCTCCCGTTGGAGTTTTTCTTGCTTAAATTGCTGCGGCTCCCTTTTCACCAGTTCTTACTCGCACAACTTCTTCAACCGGAATCACCCAGACTTTTCCATCTCCGATATTTCCGGTTTGTGCTGCGCTAACTACTGCATCAATTACCTTGGTTACATCTTTATCTTCAACCAAGGCTTCGATTCGTACCTTAGGAACTAAATCAACTTTGTATTCAGCTCCACGGTAGACCTCAGTGTGACCACCTTGCCTCCCGAATCCTGAAGCATCAGAAATGGTCATGCCAGTTACGCCATTTTCTTGAAGTGCAGTTTTAACATCATCAACTTTAAATGGTTTAACAATTGCTACCACTAACTTCATGCTCTTACTCCTTTGCTTCCTGCGTCTGAAAAGTCATATGCAGATTCAGCTTGAAGTGCTAAATCAACTCCGCGTAACTCTGCTTCTTTGGTCGCTCTAAAGCCGGCATATTTAACCAACAAGCCACCAATAATCAGCGTCATTACAAAGGTGTAAGCCATCACGATCAAAACACCTTGAATTTGTGCAATCAGTTGTGAGGTGCCACCGCCGTAGAAGATTCCAAGTCCATTTGATGCTTCAAAGAATCCAATCAAGATGGTACCCACGATTCCGCCTACTAAGTGAACACCCACCACATCTAACGAATCATCAAAACCAAACTTGTATTTGAGGTCCACCGCCATTGCACAAAGCGCACCGGCGATTGCACCAATTGAAATCGCACCCCACGTGTCAACAGATGCACATGCAGGCGTAATCGCAACTAGGCCAGCAACAACTCCTGATGCTGCACCCAAGCTGGTTGCATGTCCATCACGAATTTTTTCGGTCAATAACCAAGCTAATACAGCTGCGCTAGTTGCGGTTATCGTGTTTATGAAGGCAATTGCTGCTAATCCATTGGCAGCAAGAGCACTTCCGGCATTAAAACCAAACCAGCCAAACCATAATAAGCCGGCACCAATCATTACCAAAGGTAAATTACTTGGTCGCATTGGCGACTTACCAAAGCCAACTCGCTTACCCAAAATTATGGCTAGAGCCAAAGCAGCCACACCTGAATTTATATGAACCGCGGTGCCACCTGCAAAATCAATCGCACCAATCGTGGACCCGATTAATCCGCCTTGTTCCCCGTTTTCATTTCCAAAATAGAAAACGGCTCTCGAAACGGGAAGGTAAACCACCGTTCCCCAAATTGCGGCAAACAACAACCAAGGGCCAAAGCGTGCGCGATCTGCAATTGCCCCTGAAATCAAGGCAACTGTTATTACCGCAAAAACTCCTTGAAATGCTACAAAGGTTAGGGCTGGAATTGGGATGTATGCACCATTGATGGCAACGGATTCGGTGTTCATGATTGAACCCAATCCCCAATAAGTGGCGGGATTGCCTAGCAAGCTCCAACTTCCAGAACCAATAGCTGGGCCAAAGGTAATTGAATAACCGAAGGTTACCCAAACCAAAGCAATTACCACCATTGCGCCAAACGACATCATGATCATGTTGAGCGTGCTCTTGGCACGAACCATTCCGCCGTAAAACATTGCCAAGCCTGGCACCGTCATTAACAGCACCATGGCGGTGGCAATCATTATGAACGCGGTATCTCCCGCGTTAATTTCAGGCATCAAATCATCCCCTTAGTAGAAATATTGATTTTCGCGCCATTGCGAAGCTTGCTCGAACTATCTATCAGTGATGTAAAAACCAAGCCCTTAACTTGTTGCCTGGATGTATCAATTTGGGGTTTTTTGTTAAAACTGGGTTAATTAATTAAATCTGCCACGAATTCGCTGGGGTCGAAAATCTTCAAATCGCCTAAACCTTCACCTATGCCCACGAATTTCACTGGGACCTTTAACTGTTCAGCGATTGCCACAACAATTCCACCTTTCGCTGAGCCATCAAGCTTGGTCAAAATTACCCCAGTAACGTCAACTGCCTCAGTAAAAACTTTTGCTTGAATTAATCCGTTTTGCCCAGTGGTTGCATCAATAACTAGTAACACTTCATTTATAGGTGATTGCTTTTCGATAACTCGCTTGATTTTGCCAAGCTCGTCCATCAATCCAGCTTTTGTATGTAAGCGCCCAGCGGTGTCAACTAACAAGATATCTGCTGAAAGCTCTTTAGCTCTTTGCACTGCCTTAAAGGCAACACTTGCTGGCTCTGCATTATCTTGTCCACGAACAAATTCAGCACCAGATTTTTGAGACCAAGTTTCTAATTGTGCAGCTGCCGCGGCCCGAAAGGTATCTGCCGCGGCTAAAACAACTCTTTTTTTCTGGGATTGAAAGTAGTGAGCCAGTTTTCCTACGCTAGTAGTTTTACCGGTGCCGTTTACTCCTACAATCAACAAAACATTTAATTCATTTTGAGACAGGTTTAGATCAAGGCTTTTCGCCGTCGTCAATACCTCGATTAAAACTTCGCTTAAAACTTTTTTTGCATTCTCTAAATCTCCAACCCCTTTAAGGTCGGGGTGTTTTTTTAGTTTTTCAATTACTACTTTTACGGTTGCTGGGCCTAGGTCGCCCAAAATTAGTGTGTCTTGAATTTCTTTCCAAGTGTCGTCGTCTAGTTTTTCTTTAGAGAATGCATTGACTAATTTCTTACCAAAATCAAAATTAAAAAGACCCACGATTAAACAGGTTCGGGTTCTTTAGCGTCACGAATTCTTTGACTTACCACGGCAGATATTCCATCCCCGCGCATACTGATTCCGTAGAGTGCATCCGCAACTTCCATAGTGCGCTTTTGGTGCGTAACCACAATCAATTGACTTTTTTCGCGTAATTCTTCATAAATTTGCAATAAGCGCCCTAAGTTTGCGTCATCAAGTGCCGCTTCAACTTCGTCGAGGATATAAAACGGACTTGGCCTAGCTTTAAACAGTGCCACTAAAAATGCAACTGCAGCAAGCGACTGCTCCCCGCCAGAAAGTAGTGTCAAGCGCTTAACTTTTTTACCGGCAGGGCTTGCTTCAACTTCAATACCTGATTCACGCAAATTATGAGGATCGGTTAAAACAATTCTTCCTTTGCCGCCTGGGAACAGTCGAGGGAAAATATTCTCAAATTCGCGCGAAACATCTCGATAGGCTTCTAAAAATACTTGTTGAATTCTTTGCTCAACTTCACCTATCACATCTAATAAATCTTTACGAGTACGCTTTACATCTTCTAATTGTTCGGTCAAAAATTGATTGCGCTCTTCAAGGGCCGCAAATTCTTCCAATGCTAGAGGATTTATTCGCCCTAATAGGTTTAATTGCTTTTCTGCTTGCGCTAAGCGTTTTTCTTGTTCTTCCCGCACGTAAGGAATCGGTGGCGGCGGAGGTGAATTTGGATCACGACTTTCAAGTTCATCAGCAGTTTCAAAAACAGGCACAAGTTGATCAGGGCCATACTCACGCATCAAGGTTTCAGCATCAACTCCGTGATCTTCTAGCGCCCGATCTTCCATCTGTTCAATTCGTAAACGCTGCTCGGTTCTGGCCATTTCGTCCCGATGTACCGAGTCCACTAAGCGTTCAA
>VFQT010004927.1_pt1 | contig 10574 bp, 10 predicted proteins | sample 3512381 | NCBI WGS metagenome assembly VFQT01 (sample SAMN10412376, study PRJNA504923) | tailings metagenome | isolation source: Relicate 2 Philex TSF3 active mining site | place: Philippines: Tuba, Benguet | collected 2017-08-29 | reverse complement strand
AGGCTACAGAGTTTGATAGTTTATCTGTTTTTTCATCTGGACCCATTCCTCCCAATCCGGTGGAATTGATTATGAACGGACGTTATGCTAAGTTTTTAGAAGAAGCAAGACAAACTTATAAATATATTGTGGTTGACTGTCCGCCAGTAGGGGTGGTGACAGATGCAGAATTAATTGCAGGCAATGCCGACCTCATGATTTTTGTAACACGATATAACCATACTCCAAAAGAATTTGTGGTGAAGTTATTAGACAAGTACAATACTGACCGTAAAATCACCCAAACAGGTATCATCTTTAATGGTATGCGACCCAAGGGAATGGGCTATTATGGAAGCAAGTACGGGTACAAATATGGATATGGATATGGATATGGATATGGATATGGATATGGATATGGATATTACTCAACTGATAAAGCTAATTCATAATGCTTAATGGGAAGTCAATTTTAATTACAGGAGGAACAGGCTCATTGGGGAAAGCACTTACTAAACATATACTTTCAAATTATGCTGATGTAAAAAAGCTGATTATTTTTTCTCGCGATGAGCAAAAGCAATTTCAGATGGCACAGGAATATCCTTCTAACAAGTATCCGCAAATGAGATTTTTTATAGGGGATGTTAGAGATAAGGATAGACTAATAAGAGCATTTAAAGATGTTGATTATGTTATTCACGCAGCAGCGATGAAACATGTGCCAATTGCTGAATACAATCCAGAGGAGTGTGTAAAAACAAATATTGATGGAGCTAGAAATGTAATTGATGCTTGCTTGCAAACAAATGTAGAAAGAGTAGTAGCATTGTCGACTGATAAAGCATGTGCTCCAATTAATTTATATGGTGCTACCAAATTAGCCTCCGATAAACTTTTTGTTGCTGCAAATAACATAAAGGGTTGGAATCCAATAAGGTTTAGTGTTGTAAGGTATGGTAATGTTATGGGTTCGAATGGATCTGTTATTCCATTTTTTTTAAATAAAAAAAAGGAAGGTGTTTTGCCCATTACGAATCCTGAAATGACACGTTTTAATATTTCATTGCAAGGTGGTGTAGACATGGTAATGCACGCTTTATTACATGCATGGGGTGGTGAAATATTTATTCCAAAAATACCTTCATATCGGATATTAGATGTTGCTGAAGCAATCGCTCCTGAATGCGAACAAAAAATAATTGGTATTAGGCCGGGCGAAAAGGTACATGAGGAAATGATAACGCTGTCTGATTCATTTTACACATACGATTTGGGTAAATATTATACCATTTTACCATCTGCACATAATTGGTCTCTAAATGAATTTATTCAACAACATAATGCTATCAAAGTTCCACCTGGTTTTGCATATAATTCTGGTGAAAATGCAGAATGGGAGACCATCGAGTCTTTGAGAAAATTAATTAAAGAACATGTTGATTCATCATTTGAAGTATAGCAATGGGTGAAATTATACCTTACGGGAAACAAAATATTACAGAAGAAGATATAACCGCAGTTATAGAAATCCTTCGATCTGACTATTTAACGCAAGGGCCAAAAATCAAAGAATTTGAAGAGGCTTTTGCAAAATATGTTGGATCAAAATATGCTGTTGCTGTAGCTAATGGAACAGCGGCACTTCATTTATGCACTTTGGCGTTAGGGGTAAAGCCAGGAGATAAAGTAATAACGACTCCAATTACTTTTGCAGCATCTGCTAATTGTGTAAGATATTGTGGAGGAGAAGTAGTTTTTGCGGATATCGACCTTGAGACCTATTTGTTAGATATTTATGCTGTAAGAAAACTACTTGAATCATCCCCTAAAGAAACCTATCAAGGTATAATCCCTGTAGATTTTGCAGGACGAGCTGTTGATATGGAGGCTTTCAGAGCTTTAGCTGATGAATATGGTTGTTGGATAATTGAAGATTCTTGTCACGCACCAGGAGGTTTTTTTATTGATAGTAAAGGGTATAAGCAAAATTGCGGAAATGGTAATTTTTCAGATTTAGCTATTTTCTCATTTCATCCGGTTAAACATATAGCATCTGGGGAAGGAGGGATGATTACTACTAACAGTAAGGAATTATATCAAAAATTATTGCTGTTAAGAACCCATGGTATAGTGAAATCCAATGATTTTTTTCTTAACACTATTGAATTTGCGGGTGGTATTAATGGATATCCTTTGTGGTATATGGAAATGCAGGATCTTGGATTCAATTACAGATTAACAGACTTTCAAGCTGCCTTGGGATTAAGTCAATTGAAGAGGGCAGATGAGGGTCTTAGTAGGAGGAGAGAAATTGCTAGTTTTTATAATAAATCATTCCAAGGGAAGCCATTTATAAAAGGTCAATCAGGTGTTGTTGAGGGGCATGCGTATCATTTATATGTTATAGAAGTCGAAGGCAGATTAGATTTGTATAATTACTTGAGAGAGTATCAGATCTTTGCACAAATTCATTACTTCCCAACCCATTTAATGCCCTATTACCGACAATTTGGTTGGAATCAAGGCGATATGCCGTATTCTGAAAACTATTATAAGCATTGTCTTAGCTTACCAATGTATCCTACTCTAACACTTGAAGAGCAGAAATTCGTAATTAATCAAATATTTTCTTTTTATGAAGGTTAAAAACCTTTGTATTATTCCAGCTAGAGGTGGAAGTAAACGGATACCTCGTAAAAATATAAAAGAATTTAAAGGTGCTCCAATAATTTCTTATTCAATAAAGGCTGCAATTGACTCTAATTTGTTTGAGGAGATAATGGTATCAACAGACGACGATGAAATTGCAAAAATTGCAATTTCATTTGGCGCATCTATTCCTTTTTATCGAACTGAAGAAAATTCAAATGATTATTCAACAACTGCAGATGTACTTCTTGAGGTTATTCGACATTATCAAGAATTAGGTAAAGAATTTGATAATATCTGCTGTATTTATCCAACTGCTCCATTTGTTACTAGCAATAGATTAATTGAGGGGTTTGAAAACCTTTTGAATGGGGCTGATTCTGTATTGCCTTTAGTGTCTTTTGATTATCCTATTTGGAGGAGCTTTAAGATAAATGAAAATAATTATGTAGAATATAATTGGATCGAATTTATCAATTCAAGATCACAAGATTTACCCCAAGCTTATCATGATGCTGGTCAGTGGTACTGGGTTAAATGTAAAATGATTAAAAAATCTGGTAAATTGATTTTTGGTAAAACTCTGGGATTGAATTTGTCAATTTTCGAAGCTCATGATATAGATACAATAGAGGATTGGAAGTTGGCGGAATTAAAATATGAATACTTACAAAGTATTAAATAAACAAATTTTCACATCAGGTCGGTATTCTCTTGCCCCAATCCGATTTGAAAATCGCTACGACATTATGAAGTGGCGAAATGAGCAAATGTATCATTTACGACAATCAAAACTACTTACTAAAGAAGACCAAGATGCCTATTTTGAAAATGTTGTAGCTAAACTATTTCAGCAGGAGCAACCTAATCAATTATTGTTTTCATTTTTAGAAGATGACATTTGTATAGGGTATGGAGGTTTGGTACATATCAATTGGTCAGATGAAAATGCGGAGATATCTTTTATTATGAATACGGAGTTGGAAAAGGAATTCTTCTCTTTTCTCTGGCAGTTCTTTTTGAAATTGATTGAAAAAGTGGCATTTGAAGAACTGTTGCTTCATAAAATCTTCACCTATGCATATGATTTAAGACCCAAGCTTTATGAAGTTATAGAAAGTTTGGGATATTACAGGGAGGCAAGGTTAAAAGAACATTGTTTGTTTCAGGGTAAGTTTATCGATGTGGTTATCCATTCCAAAACAAACAATATGCTTTATTTAAGGGATGCATCTAAAGAAGATCTTGATGTTACCTACAGTTGGGCTAACCATCCGAATGTCAGACAATATGCATTCAATCAAGGGTTTATTCCTTTGGCAGAACATACCAAGTGGTATTTTGAAAAACTTTCAAATGAAAACTGCATATACAAAATATTGGTTTGTGGAGATGAACCTATAGGTTCAATCAGGTTTGATATAAAAGGAGAAGAAAGTCTCATCAGCTACCTTATAGCTCCTAACCAAACTGGTAAAGGTCTTGGAAAAAAGTTGCTTGAACTCTCAGTTTTAAGTTTGGAAAAGGAAAGGCCTGATATATTATTTATTAAAGGACTGGTAAAAACTGATAATATAGCATCTGTCAAGATTTTTAAAAAATTGGGATTCGATTGTGCTGTACTTGATGAGAGCCTTTTGGAATTTAGAATTAAATTAGAACATGCAATTAGGTAGTAAAAAGATTGATAAAAACTCCCCAGTTTTTATTATTGCCGAGCTTTCAGCAAACCATAACGGAAGTTTGGAAAGATCGATAGAAACAATCAAAGCGGCAAAAAGCGCAGGTGCAGATGCTATTAAGCTCCAAACATACACAGCAGATACTATAACTATTGATAGTTACAAAGATGATTTTATTATCAAAGGGACCATTTGGGATGGCCGAAAATTATATGATTTATACCAAGAGGCATATACCCCCTGGGAGTGGCATCAAGCATTATTTGAGGAGGCAGCAAGACAAGAATTGATTTGTTTTTCATCCCCATTTGATAAATCAGCAGTAGATTTTCTTGAAAAGTTAAATGTTCCTGCCTATAAAATTGCTTCATTTGAAATCACAGATATCCCTTTAATTGAGTATGTTGCATCTAAAGGTAAGCCAATTATTATTTCCACAGGTATTGCAACAATGAATGATATTGAGTTAGCTTTAGAAGCCTGCATAAGAATGGGCAACAATAATATTGCATTGCTAAAATGTACTTCAAGCTATCCTGCTCCTTTAGAGGAAGCTAATATGGTCATGGTGAAAGATTTAGAGGAGCGATTTGGTGTAATTTCAGGTCTATCTGATCATACAATGGGAAATACAGTTCCAGTTGTTGCTACTTGTTTCGGTGCTAAAATCATTGAGAAACATTTTATTTTAGACCGCTCGATTGGTGGACCTGATGCATCTTTTTCAATGAATGAGCAAGAGTTTACCGATATGGTAAAAGCTGTGAGGGAAGCAGAGAAGGCCATAGGAGTTGTAGATTATAATCTCACAGAAAAACAAGCTAATGGAAAAGATTTTGCTAGGTCACTCTATGTGGTTAAGGATATTAAAGCTGGTGAAATAATTACGGAAGAGCACGTGAGAAGCATCAGGCCGGGGTTTGGACTGCATCCAAAATTTTACAAGGAAATTATTGGACTTGTTGCAAAACGGAATATGTATAAAGGTGATAGAGTAGATTTTAGTTTTATTGCTCGTGAAAATTAAAAGAATATATTTAAGTTTTTCGGATTTTGGTAAAGTTCTGATGCGTTATGCTTCAGCTCAAATTGTTTCAAATTTGCTTAGAATGCTCTCCGGGCTTTTGGTTGTACGGTTGGTAGAACCGGAGATGTATGGAACATTCAGTGGGGTTGGAGTTTATATGGGTTATATACTATTAGGTCATGGAGGTATTATTAATGGCTTAAGTAGGGAATTGCCATATACTCTGGGGCAAGGAAAAGATGATGAAGCTCAACAAATGGCTTCATCTGTATTTTTTATATCGACTATAATTAGTTTATTATCGGCAATCATATTCCTTTTGATTGGTTTTTGGAATTTATATCAAGGAAATTCTCTATTAGGCTGGGTATTTGTGGGGTACACAATCATAGCAGGCCTGCATTTAATGAATTCACAGTTCCTCCCAGTTCTTTACCGCACTAACAAAGACTTTGATTCTTTGTCCAAACAAAATATAAATTTTGGTCTTGGAAATCTTATTTCTGTTGGATTAGTTTGGTTATTTGGTTTTTGGGGTCTTCTTTTACGAGGCATTTCTTTGGCTGTATATCAATTTATATTGCTCTATATCAACAAGCCGTACAAGTTGGAGTTGAGTTATAGATTAAGTGACTATAAATCATTACTAAAAACAGGTATGCCTATTTTCTTGGTAGGCCATGTAAATCCTATTTGGATGACTGTTATAGGTAACTTTATGTTGTCAACTGGAGGTGCCATAAACTTTGGTCTTTATGCAATCAGTAATATCGTAATGGGTGCAATTGGCATTATACCTAGTGCATTCAGTCAGGTTATTTATCCCAGGATGGCAGTGATGCTTGGAGAGGGTAATGTAGTAAGGGATATTTTAAAAAGTAACATAAAACCACTTTTTTTTCAGTTTGGTATCATGCTTTTTATTGGAATTTTTGCTGCTTTACTACTTCCATATATAGTGCCAATATTATTGCCAAAATATGTGGATGGAATAAAAGCTGCTCAATGGATGGTGTTTGTACCGGTAGTACAGTCTTTTGGGGCATTGAACAATATTTATAATGTGGTTAAAAAACAAGGTTGGTATATGTTTTCTTTAGTTTTCGGAGCTTTGATTGGAACAACATATACACTTTATTTTAACTCAACTATAGGTTTAGCTTTAGAGTTTTTTTCACAAGGAATGATTCTGGGTTTTGTGATTCAACAATTTCTCTCATTTATATTTTTAAGAAAACTAATTAGAAATTAGTTTATATTTTTTTAAATAATTTCATTTTTTGCTTTAAGAAGTGTATAATAAAAGAACATTTGCCATTTTTGAAAATGAAATAAAAAAGTTAAAACTTTGCGAAGGGTGGGAGCATTTAGTAATTGTTTCATTATTTGGAAATCAAGTGACCGGCATAACTAGTATCATAAAATTATATTTATCATTCTATAAACATGCATTTTTTTCTATAGGTACAAATATTTTAAATCCAGATATTAATTATTTATTTACCTATTCAAATAGTTTGGCATATAATAGGGACTTAGTTTTTAACCCAATAAGATATATGCCCAATCAAAACTCATGCGCTGTTATTAAATTGAAGGAGAACTTATTTGTTCCGTATGATATTGATATTAATGCTTCATATTTTTGTGGTAAGATAAAGTCAATTTCTCTAGCAAATTTCTTTTTCGTATTACGGAAGATATTTGTTTTAAATAAAATTGTTTTATTTAAAAAAACCACATTTAACATAAGGGAAAAGCTAATTATTATAGGTCATTTTCAAATTATTTATTTAAACTATTTTAAATTTTATTACTTTCTAAAAAAAACAAAAATTAAAGCAATAATAACAGACTATGATAGACATCACATTTGGGCAACTCTTATTTTAGCAGCAAAGTCAAATGATATAAAATCATTTACTCATTTACATGGTCTAATATACAAAGGATCAGAATATGCGTACACTCCATTAATTGCTGATATTGTTTTTTGTTGGGGGAATTTGCATAAAGAAACATTAATGCGGTTTGGGGAATCTGAATCTAAGTTAATTATAACTGGAAGTCCACGCTTTAGTGTAGAAAAAGTTAATGAAGATCTTGAAGGGTTATATTATACATTAATTTTGAATCCGAGCGTAAATAAAATTGAATCATTTGTTTATGAATTGTTAGAAATTGCTAAAGAAAAAAATAAAAGAGTAGCGATTAAACTTCATCCATCTCAACATATTAATGATTTTATCATTTATGCTGATTGGGGTATAAAGATTTGGAGTTATTCTGATTCTTCAATAAAAGAAATTGTCGAATTGACAGATATTTTTTTTGTAACATCAAGTGGGTTTGCATTTGATTTGTGCTTTTACAATAAGCCAATAATTGTACTTTCTTTTTTAGCTGATATTGGATCAAGTCAAATTTTAATTGATTTTGGTGCTGCTTTACAGGTGAATAATATTATTTATTTGAGATCTTCAGTTAAATTACTAGATGATAGAAGCGTACTCGAAAAATTAATTATTAAAATGAATCAATTCTCAAAAGAATATATTCAATTTCAATCATTTGATGCTTCCCTAAATATAAAACGTCTAATAATTTCTTGAAAATATGATTTATGATTAATGGGTATCACAATCTAGTCAGGAGTGAGATTTATGATTTAGTGCCAAAGACAGCATTAAATATATTAGATATTGGGTGTGGTGCAGGGTTTCTTGGTAAAGCAATCAAAGATCGACAATCCTGTAAATACACAGGTGTTGAATTTGATTCTGAATCTGCAGATTTAGCAAAGTTTAATATCGATGAAGTGTATACCCATGACTTAGATATTCAACCATTACCACTAATTGAAAAGTATGATTGTATCATTCTTGCTGATGTTCTAGAGCATCTCAAAAAGCCTGAGAATCTATTAAAAATACTTAAGGAAAAGCACGCTTCAAATGATTGCAAATATATAGTTTCACTTCCTAATATCCGACATTTTACAGTAATTATGCCTCTTCTTATATTTGGTAAATGGCAGTATGAGGATAAAGGAATTATGGACAGAACTCATTTGAGGTTTTTTACAAAATCAACATGCATAAATTTGTTTACAAGCTCAAATTTAAGAGTTGAAGTAATAACTCCTAATCTAAGATACAAAAAACGTATCTATAAATACTTTAATAGATTAATGTTAAATGTTTTTACAGATTTCTTTGCTCAACAATGGTTGTTTGTATTAAGGAACAATGATTGACTTTAATATACCATTTTATGGGAATGAATTTTATTTGAATGAGTTATTAGAAATAATTTGCAACAATACTAATGACTATAATTACAATGTTTTTTGTGAACAAGAATTGAAGGGGGGCGAAATACATGAAAATTACAATAGTAAAGTAAATTTTCATTTTAATAATCCGAGGCTTGGGATGGTGAAAAATTGGAATAAATGCCTAACTCATGGAGAAAATGATTATGTTACTGTTTTTCATTATGATGATTTAATACTAAGTTCATATAGTAAAATTATAGATAAATACATCAATGCGTTTCCTGATGCTGGAATGTTTATATTGGGATATAAAAGGCATTCTGCTGGATTAAAATATAATATAAAGAAAAAATTAGATGTGTTTTTTGATAAGTCAACTTTTATCTTAAAGCCAAATTTTATACAAGCAGGTGATCATGCAATAAGAGTTTTAAGGGAAAGAGGTAAAGTCTGTTCTGGAGTTGTTCTTAAAAGAGAGGCTGTTAATTATATTGGACTATTTGATGAAAATTTAAAATATTCAAGTGATGAAGAATATTGGTACAGAATGGCAAGTTGTTTTGGGATTGTTATAGTGCCTGATATCTTAGTATCTTATCGTTATCACAATAATAACTATCAATACAAAACTTGGAATAATGATGATTTTTGGGATAAAATGGTAGAAACAAGAAGACGGAGGTATTTACTCTTGAGACAACCTGTTAAATCAGATATTGAATTTGAAAATATTTCATTGCGCAGATTAGCTACTTCAATATCAAATTATTTTCTAAAAATAGGTGATGAAAAAAAATATAAAATATATCAAAGGTATTCAAATATAAATCAAATTAAATGAAGAAACTCCTAGTGTCAGGCTCGTCCGGCTTAATTGGATCAGAGCTTGTTCGATATTTTGATAAACTTGGTTATAAGATTATTGGTATTGATAATAATATGCGATCTGAATTTTTCGGCCCAAATGGAGATACACGCTGGAATCAAAAACAATTGTCTGAAACATGTAAAAATTTTACTCACTTTGAACTTGATATAAGAGATCGTGGTAGTGTTCTCAAAATGATTTCTGAAATCAGGCCTGATTTTATAGCGCACACTGCTGCCCAGCCATCACATGATCTTGCTGCTAGCAGACCATTTGATGATTTTGATGTAAATGCAGTAGGCACATTGAATTTATTGGAAGCGGCAAGGAAATATTGCTCTGAATCTCCCTTCGTTCATATGAGTACTAATAAGGTATATGGTGATGCACCAAACAAACTTAATCTTATTGAGACAGAAACACGATGGGATTTTGCTGACGATGAATACTTTAACGGGATTAAAGAATCTTTCACGATTGATCAAAGTAAACACTCCATTTTTGGAGCATCCAAGGTGGCTGCAGACGTAATGGTTCAAGAATATGGGCTTTATGTCAATATGCCAACCTGTGCTTTAAGAGGAGGGTGTTTAACGAGTCCAAACCATTCAGGGGTGGAATTGCATGGTTTTCTGAGTTATCTCGTAAAAGTGAATGTCACTGGAGGTGTATATAAAATTTTTGGTTACAAGGGCAAGCAAGTAAGGGACAATATTCACTCTTTTGACGTAGCCCGATTTATTGAGGAGTTTTTCAATGAGCCACGATCGGGTGAAGTTTATAATATAGGCGGTGGGAGAGCAAATTCTACTTCGATTCTTGAAGCATTTAAATCCGTTGAAGATATTTCTGGGAAAAAGATGAACTTTGAATATATCGATCAAAATCGACAAGGGGATCATATGTGTTACATTTCAGACTTGTCAAAAATGAAAGAACATTATCCTAATTGGGATATTACTAAAACGCTCAAAACTACATTTGAAGAAATTGTAGAGTCCTGGAATAGAAAATTACTTTAATATGCATCGTTTTTTTTATATTTCTGATGCTTTTCCACCAACACCCGGTGGTTCAAGCGTTATTAAT
>VFQT010004926.1_pt1 | contig 10574 bp, 10 predicted proteins | sample 3512381 | NCBI WGS metagenome assembly VFQT01 (sample SAMN10412376, study PRJNA504923) | tailings metagenome | isolation source: Relicate 2 Philex TSF3 active mining site | place: Philippines: Tuba, Benguet | collected 2017-08-29 | reverse complement strand
TGCTCTGAGCGACGCCCTGGTTGCGTGCCTTGCCATTGGGTGACACACCGGTAATAACAATCACCTCGTCGGGTGGCATGCTTTGCTGAGCGAGCGTGGCCTGCAATGCCGAGGTGTCGTGGTGCATATTGGGGATGATGACGGCAATGCGTGCAGGTGTCGACATGGGATTACCCTTCGGCACTGGGAGTGTCGTGTGCGATGAGTGTACGATAACACGCCAGTGAATGTTGGATGATGTGTGGCCAGGTATATGACTGCACCCATGTGTAGGCTGCATGTGCGAGCTCTTGGGCCTGTGCTGAATCTCGGCAGAGCATGATGACGGCATTACGAAACTGGGCTGGATCATCAGCGATGACGAGGTGTTGTGCTGTGACATCGAGGCCATCACAAGCAGCACTGGTGGCTACGATGGGGCGATGTTGGGCACAGGCTTCGAGGATTTTGATGCGTACGCCGGCCCCCCAGCCAATTGGGGCAATGACGACGCGTGCGGCATGGTAGTAGGGGGTCACGTCAGGGACCATGCCGTGCCAGACAATGCCAGGCAGGTCATAGTGGGGCAAAGCATCACCGACCAGATGAAGCTCGCAATCTGGCAACTGACGACGAATGTCTGCCCAGCAGTGCTGCAGAAACCACATCATCCCGTCGTGATTGGGCTGATGACGTCCATTGCCCACGAATAGTACCCGTGCTTGGGTGGGCAGTGGTGGTGCTGGGCTGGTAGGTATGTTGATGCCAGAGGGGATGACTGTGGTGTGTGAGTGCCGCCAATGGCTGTGCACGAAATCGGCATCGGCCTGTGAAAGGGTGATGATGCGGTCGAATTTGGCCAAATAGTGGCGTTCATAGGCGGCAACCAGGTGGGTGCCCAGCCAGCGGCGCAGATATGACCACCAGGCATGGGTGTGGGCCAGCCGTGCGAGCAGGGCCCGCGTATCGACATTGTAGAGAGTGATGAGGGTGGGACATGTGTGAGGAATCTGATCGACGAGGTGTGCCAAGCCACTAAATTCGATTTGTACGAGGTCGGGTGGCCGATGTTGCCACAGTGATGCAAGATATGCGTTGAGGTCTGTCGAATGCCAGGTACGGGCAATGGGTGGTAACCACCAGGCTCGACTGCGTGGTGTTTGTGCAAAGACGAGGCATTCGATGCCTAGTGTGGGCAAGTCTCCCCAGGTGACAGCGGTGGGTGTTGCGCTCAGCAAGCAGACGGTGAGGCGGTAGTGTGATTGGGCACGGAGGGTTTTGAGGAAGTGATAGAGATGGTGAGTCCCCCCCGAGCGTGGTGGGAATGGGGCAATGGGTGTGATGATGACGATGTGTGGCGCGTTTGTTTGCATAGGTACACTAGCCGCGAGCCCGATAACAGGCCACTGTGTCGTGTTGCCAACGACTCAACAAAAATCGTTGCGAAACACGAGTCCGTGCGTTGAGCGAGATGGTGATGCGTAGGGGGTCGTCGTTCCAAAGTCGGATGATGGCACTCGCGAGTGCTTCGGAATCACCGGGACGCACCAACAAACCACTGGCGTTTGATTCGACGATGGTGCTGATATTCGGTATGGCAGTGGCGACGATGGGGCGTTCGAGGGCCATGGCCATCAGGAGTTGGTACGACATGGCTTCAGCAAATGAGGGTTGGACAAAGATATCAATGAGTGGGATTAATAGTTGTGGTTGTTGGAGTGTGCTCATGAAGTGGATCTGACTGGGTTGGCTGGTGTTTTGCGCGAGCGCAATCAGTTCAGCACGCTCGGGGCCATCTCCGACGAGCAAGAGCTCGGCATGGGGAATGTGTTCCCATATCCGTGCCATGGCGTGAATCAACACGGCATGCCCTTTGGCGTGCACAAATGGCCCGATTGCGGCAATCAGCGGTGATGTGGTGTTGAGGTAGTACTCATCGCGTTGGCGTTTGGGGATGGCATGCAGGGCATATGTATGACTGTCGATACCAATCGGGATGACACGCACGGTATTATGAATGACGTGATATTCGTCGATGATGATGGTTTTGGCTGCTGTGGTGTAGACGATGATTTCGTGGAGTGATTTGAGGATTTTGGCACGCATCCAGTCAAATATGGGGCGGGCGCTGTCAGTGGTAGCGCGTGCAAAGACATTGGTAAAGGATGCGACACGCCACGGCACTTGGGCCAGCCAACTGGCTGTGATGATGTCGAGATCGACATCGGGTGTATCAGCCAAGATGTGTACCACATGCGGGCGTAGTTGTTGGAGGACACGGACGAGCATGCGGGTGCGAATCCCCCACGGCACACTGGGCACGGCTTCGACCATGATGATATCGAGCGCTGGGTGTTGTTGTTGCAGTGCGACAAGCCACGGTTTGGTCTGAGTGGCAATATCGACAATGGTAATTTGGAATGGGAGTGTTTCGACATGTTGGATGAGCAGGCTGAGGTAAGACACGATATCAGATTGGGCGTGATGGCTCATCACATAGACCAAGCGTGCGCGCTGATTTGACATGACACGACTCCCGAGCAGATGATTGCTGACAAATATTATACTGTTTCTGGGGGCGAACTCCGGATGTGTTGCCAGTGGCGGCGCATTGCCAACGTATGACGCAGGTGGACAATATTCCACCACCAGGCGCGCCAAATGGCAGGGTTTGTCCAACCACGATAGAGACTGTGGGCGAACTGGCGTGCCAAAAAACGCATGGTAGTGGGCCATGGCTGCAATTTGAGGTGCACGTAAATACCGTTTTGGATGTATTGATGGCGCCATGCGCTACCGCCACCACTCCCCCCACGTTGATGGATGACCAGACTATCGGCGGCGACGGCGGTGCGATAGCCGTGGCGTTGGGCACGCCAACAGATATCGGTATCTTCCCAGTACAAGAAGATTTGTGGGTCGAACCCACCGAGCTGGCGCCACGTGGCGTGGCGCATGGCCATGACGGCCCCTGACAGGGTGGGGCGGTCGTAGATGGCGGCGTGGCGGCGGTAATGCTGGTGGTCACGCGGGGATTCTGGTGCGATGATGCCGATGTCAGAGTGAGTAACGAGGGCGTCGATGAGGGGATCAAGCCAGTGTGCGGTCACGACGACATCGGGGTTCATGCATACCACAATGGGAGCTTTGGCCTGGGCAATTCCCGCGTTGCAGGCTGATCCATAGCCGATATTGTGGGGCAGATCGATCCAGTGGGCTGTGATATTGAGGCTGGCTGGGTGATCGCCCGAGGCATTATCGACAAAGATGAGTTCATAGTCGATGTGGTGCGTGTGTTGTCGTATGGCGTGTACAAATGCTGGTAGCAGGTGTGCACTCTTGTAGGTGACGACGACAAGGCTGACTTGGGGTGCCGGAGTCATGATGAACGCTTCTGTTGGAGCGACACAAACAATTCCATGTATTGTTTGGCTATTTGTTCCCAAGTGTGATTGGCGAGGGATTGTTGGGCTTGGCGTTGGAGGTGGGTCGTGTTGGGATGAGCCATGGCGCGTTCGAGGGCATTGACCAGTGAATTGACGTGATCAGCGTGGTAGACGAACCCGGTTTCGCCGTCTTTGACTTGTTCGAGCAGTGACGGTAAATTGGGCACGATGCATACTACTCCTGCTGCCTGAGCGGCTACGAGCATGCCAGACGTGGTGATATTTCGGTATGGTAGTACGAGCGCGTTGCAGGCGGCCAGATACACGCCAGCTTCGTTGTCAGGCAGAAAACGGGGCCGCAGGGTCACGTTGATGCGCCGAGCCGTCATGTGGTGGAGTTCGGATAAGTAGGCACGATCAGCAGGATGACCAGCCACAATCAGGTGGACGTGTGGGAGCAGTTCCATGGCATCAATCAGGAGTTCAATGCCTTTGTAACGGCGAATCATGCCCAAATACAAAAACACGGGCGTGTCGTTGTCGAAACCAAGCTGTTGGCGAGCTGTACGGCGGCTTGGTAATGGTCCAAACGGGTGTTTGGCATGACCATGTGGGATGATTTGAATTGGTGTGTTGTGGGGATAGTGATCGTTTAGATATGTGCGTGTGGCATAGTGATGCGTAATCACTGTATGGCATTGTTTGATGGTGTGATGCACGGTACGCCGTGCAATGTCGGGATGATAGCACTCGTGTGGTTCGGCGTTGTGTACGGTCCACACCAGTGTGACACCGCGCCAGCGCAAGAACATGAGCAACATGATCCAACCCGTAGAACGCATCCAAGTAATGAATTTGCTGGGACGTTGGATGATGGCATCGAAAAAATGAATGTGCCACACCCTGGCATGACGCCCAAACATCATGCGCCATATGCTGATACGTGGTGAGCGCTGATCGATGTGGAATTCGTCGCCGAATTGCGCATAGAGCGCGCGTACATATGGACTGTACTCAAGTTGAGGGGGAAATGGGTAAATCGTGATTGGCATGTGACACAACCCTCTGATGGATTAGCGTGGTGATGTGGACACGAGTGTTTGTCGGATGTGGTTGCACAACAAATCGATGGCCGGTGTGACGTCGTGTTCTCCGGGAATAATGATATTGGCGTACTGGCGTGATGGTGCCACGAATTGTTGGTGCATGGGGCGCACTGTGTGCAGGTATTGTTGATACACCGAATCTACGTCACGGCCGCGCTCGCGGATATCACGCAGGGTGCGGCGCAGGATGCGAATATCGTCGGCGGTGTCGATGTAAACCCGCAGATGCATGCGTTGACGGAGGGCGGCATCGACAAACAAGAGGATGCCATCGATGAGGATGATTGGTCGTGGTTGGACAATGGTGCCACCTGGAATGCGTGTGTATTGCGCGAAGTCGTAATTGGGCACCTCGATGGCTTGGCCACGACTCAGTTGGTCGAGATGTGTGATGCACAACGGTGTATCGAAGGCGTCGGGGTGGTCGAAATTACACTGCTGACGTTCAGCCAACGACAAATGCCCGAGATCGGCATAGTAGGCGTCGTAGCGGATACCAGCTACAGAGTCTGCACCGATGGTGTCTATGATGCGATCGGCGATGGTGGTTTTGCCGGCGCCACTGCCACCGGCGATGCCAATGATGAACGGATTCATGGCGTATTGTCATCTTCCTGGCGACTGATATTGCGAGCGATGGCGAGTTTGAGCCCGATTGTACACCACAACAACGCCGTCATATGACTGAATTCGATGTTGAAGAAATAGTGGTCGAGCAGACCGACGGCCAGGGCGGCCACGATGCCGGCTTGGAAGCCGATGAGCCAGCTGGCATGGACTTCGTCTTGGTGGGCGATGGCGAATTGCATGCTCCGCCAACTTTGTACGAACAAACTGCCCATGAGCACGAGGAAGTACGTAAGCCCGATGAGGCCGATGCGCTGAGCAATGGCCAGATAAATGCTGGAAACACCAGCCACGAGGTCGATATCGGGCGCTTGGCCAAAGCCGATGCCAAAGAAGGGATATGCCTGGATGACGGCAATGGCGTTGTTGAATTCGGCGAGGCGCATCTGATTGGCTTGGTCTTGGAATTGCACGCCTTGTACAAAGCGATTGACGACTTGTTCGCCGATGCCCAAAAACACCAACAAAAAGGTGGCAAGCACACCACCGCCGATAATCAGCCACCACAAGCGACGATAGCGGATGGTGGCCACGTAGATGGCAGCGATGATGAGCCCGCCGAGGGCAGCTCGTGAAAAGGTGAGAAACAGCACCGTGATGATGATTGATGTCATGACAATCATGATGCGCCGTGAGAAGATGGGTCGTTCGACGATGGTCTGTGTGGCCGCAATGGCCCCAATCAAGGCCAACATGCCACCGTAGCTGTTGGGGTCAACGCTGAGCCCAATGGCCCGCATGAGACCATCGGTGTCGTCTTCGACATAGCGCAAAATGCGCCCCGAAGTGGGGTAGCCGATGCGACCCAGGCTGATGAGGAGGCGTTCGGAGAAATCTGCGGGGATGACGTATAATGCCAGGCCGATGAGGGCCGAAATGGTGCCTCCGACCAACAAGAGCCGCAAGGCCCACTGGAGGTCTTCGTCGTTTTGGACGACATCAAGTACCGCAAACATCAGCAAAATGCCCAGCAAAAATTTGGCGTAATTGTGGAGTGTGGTCGAATCGGGTAGCCCTTTGGCGCCGAGAAATAACGCAAAAAACGTGAACCCGATGAACCCGAGCACGAGTGGTGCAAACCAGGTCAGATTGAGGCGATAGTCGGGGGTGGTCAGGATGTGCAGGATGCGCACGCTCAGCAGTGCCAAAATGGCCAACGAAATCAACGAAGGCGTGATGACGGCTCTGAACGGCAGTGTGCCGAACGGCAATACGGTAATCAACAACACAATGGTGGCCAGCATGATGCGCGTATTGCCGAGGGCGTAGTATGCCACAGCGATGACGCCGAAGAGTACGAACGGCACCCAAAAATACGTGTATACCAACAACGCCGCCCCAGCCACACTGACGATTATCGCCGTGATGGTGGCCAAGATGAGACGTTGTTGTAGGGAATTGAGTGACGCAAAAGAAGGCAGCATATGCTTAGACCCCACACTGGGTATAGAGAGTGATTGGATCAGCGAAGGTGATGCGATAAATTTTGTCGTTCAGCGATTTGCGGATTTCGTCGGGGCGCCCACAAATGCTCGGATCGAGCATGCCCGCCCGAAAGAGTTGGTCGATGCGTGAACGCAACGTGCTACTGCGCAGCTCTGTCAAGGTGACGACCACCCACGACCACAATTCATAGTCGTAGGGTGGTGGAGTATCGTTGTGGGGCAACATATCGCGCAATAGCCGTGAAATACTGCGTAGTGTCAGTGGATTGAGATGGGCAATTAGCCCCAATGTGGAACAGACTGCGATGCGCGATGCACGTGGTGCATCGGGATTCTGCAGGATGCTGGCCAGCATGGGGATGGCTTGTGCCCCGTAAGCGGGCACTGTGGCATCGAGAATGTCGTAGACATCTTCGAGAGTATCATGGTGGCGCACCAACACATCGGCCAAAATTGCCAAGACGTGTTCATCGTGCCAACTGCTGAGGATGACCAATGCATGACTGCGCGCAAAGGGCTGTTGCTGATCGTGCTGTGGCTGACTCAGCAACTCTCGCAAATGCGGCGTAATCGTGGTGCGTTGTCGTTGGATGCGTTGGAGCAGATTGTGTGGTAGCAACGATCCTGCAGTTGTGATTTCGTGGATGGTCTGGTGGTGTGTAGTCACAGGTTGCTCATCGACAACAGATGGTGAAAACTTGTCTCCCCACATTGTACCACTCCTGATTCGCTGATTCGATACAAGATGCACAGGAACAAATCAATGGTATAGTGATAGCGGAACTACGGCTGTCGTGATGAGGAGTACACAAGCTATGACACGCGTATTGGTGTGGAATGAATTTCGTCATGAAAAACACGCAGACCACCCGGCTTCGACCATCTATCCCAAGGGGATTCATGGTGCCATTGCAGAGGGTTTGCAAGCAAATGATGCCTCGTTTGTGGTAAATACGGCTACGCTTGATGATCCCGAGCATGGTTTGACCGAAGACGTGCTTGCAAACACCGATGTCTTGATTTGGTGGGGCCACATGGCACACCACGAAGTCGATGACGCCGTCGTTGCACGTGTCAAAAAGCATGTCGTTGAACGTGGTATGGGACTGATTGTGTTGCACTCAGGTCATTTCTCCAAGATTTTCAAAAACTTGATGGGTTCAACCTGTGATTTGAAGTGGCGTGAAGCCGACGATATCGAGCGTGTATGGGTCATCGAGCCCAGCCACCCGATTGCGGCTGGTGTGCCCGAGCACTTCGAGTTGCCCGAAGAAATGTACGGCGAGCGCTTCGACATCCCGGCTCCTGACACACTGGTCATGATTAGCTGGTTTACTGGTGGCGAGGTCTTCCGTAGTGGGTGTTGTTATCATCGTGGCAACGGCAAGGTGTTTTACTTCCGCCCAGGTCACGAAAGCTACCCCACCTACTTCGACGAGACCGTGCGCAAGGTCATCGCCAACGGCGTACGTTGGGCAGCCCCCAATGGTTTGGTGCGCCCCACATACGGCAACTTCAAGGCATTGGAAGGCCAGCAGTAACGTGAGCGGTCTGGATGGGTACCGTGGCACATGCCACGGTACCTTTTTGTGTACAACAGATATCAAAGGTAGAGCATATGGCACGAGCAGAAGTCGTTGTAACCAAGCAGTTGCGTGATGCATTGCGGCGCGGACACCCGTGGGTGTACCGCAATCATGTCGATCCACTTACCCCGCTCTATGCCGATGGCACCATTGTGGCGGTCAAATGCGCGGGCTGGCGCGGCATTGGTGTCTGGGACAGTGAAGGTCCCATTGCAGTGCGCATGTATACCAGTGGGCAACGCCTCGATGCCCAGCTCATCACTGAACGTGTCAGACATGCCTGGGAAATGCGGCAGTGGTTGCGCGATCGGGGTGTGACTGCATATCGTTGGTTGTTCGGCGAAGGCGATGGTTTGCCCGGGATTACCGTGGATCTGTACGCCAATGTAGCCGTCATCCAGCACTATGGCCAAGGCCCTGCTGTGCTGTTGCCGATGGTCATCGAGGCTCTGCGGGCCACCATGCCCACGCTCGTGGCGGTACTCGGGAGCAAACGTCGCGACGAAGAAGCCGGCCAACGCGATGTGCTGTGGGGGGAATTACCAGAATTGCCGTTGATCGTCCAAGAACATGCCGGATTGCGTTTTGTAGTAGATCCGCTGGTGGGCCAAAAAACCGGTCTGTTTCTCGATCACCGCGAAAATCGACACACCCTGATGCAGCATGTGGCAGGGATGAGCGTCTTGAATTGCTTTTCGTACACAGGAGCGTTTTCGTTGTATGCCCTCAAAGGGGGCGCACAGCGGGTGGTCAGTGTCGATATTGGGCAGGGCTTAGCCGAATCGGCAGCTGAAAACCTGGCACTCAATCAGTTGTCTGCTGAGCGGCATCAGTTTTTGACACAGGATTGTTTTGATGTGCTGCAAAAAATGACCAGCGATGGGCGCAAATTTGACTGTATTATTTTGGATCCGCCGAGTTTCGCGCGTACGCGCCAGCAACGTGAGACCGCCATCCAGGCGTATACGCGCCTGAATGTGTTGGCGATGCGTTGCCTCAACCCTGATGGATTGTTGGTGACGGCCAGTTGTACCAGCCAGGTCGGCCCCGAAGACTTCCGCACGATGGTGGCGCAGGCTGCCAGCGATGCCGACCGGCGCGTGCAGGTTATCCATGAAGCTGGGCATGCCATCGACCACCCGGTGCCAGCACACTTCCCCGAAGGACGATACCTGAAGTTTGTGATGGCCCGGGTGGGGATGCCGTGGTAGGCTAGCGCACCAAAATTCCTGTTCGTTGGTAGGTGTGACCCGAAATGGTCACATCAATCATGGGCCATTGACCGGTGGTGGTCAGTGATTGGGCACCGTGCTCCGTGAGGAGCATGGTGTCTTCGCTTTTGGTGCCAGTGATACTGGGGTTCCAGGCGAAGGCTTGACCGACTGCGATGAGATGCTGGCTATCGGGGCGAGCCTGGACTTCGCGGTTTTCGTAGCCAGTGACACCGCCCTGATGATGCTTGTGCCATTCATCGGCATAGCCGAGCTGGGCATAAGCCGACTGGATGTCGCCAAATACCTCACCGAGGCTGCGCCCTGCACGAGTTGCATGCCATGCCGTGGCATCGACCGTGGCGCAGGCCTCGGCACGGCGAATGAGATCGTCACTCAGCGCCCCAAAGGCTACCAACCGTGTAGCCGACACAATCAGGCCGTGCTGGCGGGTGCAGATGACCACCATGGCGCGCTGGGCGACGCGTTGTGCGGTAGGCGCAGGATGGCGGAAGCGGTCGATGCGGTCGTCGGCCGCCACCAAAGTAACCACGGGCGTGGTGCCAGCGGCATAGGCGTGGGCGGCCAGTACGCCGGCGATTTCCATTTCGCTCATCCCGGGGCGGATCATGCGGGCTGCAGCCTCAATGACGTGCCCAGTGGCCTGCGCATGTTGGCGCAGACGCTCACATTCAGCAGGGCTGAGCTGCACGCGCAGAGTCGTGAGTGCGGATGCAATGGTCGCATTGGCATCGCTGCTCCAGCGCCCTGCATCACACATCTGGTCGATGAATGCGTCGCGTTGGCTGGGGGTATACCAGGCGAAGGTGTGTGGTGTCAGTGGCAAATCACCACAGACTTCCGCTTGCATGCGGGGCATTTCGATACCACTTGCTAGCAAATAATCACCGTTGGTCGTGCACAAAATACTGGCCACGGCGCTCTCGCTGTTGAGCCCGACATGCGCCTGGCCACCACAGCTCATCCAGCTGAAGTTGGCGGTGCGAGTCAACAAAAGACCGTCGATGCCCTGAGTCTGCATCAGGTGGGCAATCTGCGCCCGTTTCGCTGCCCATTCACTGTGATTTGACATAGGTATTCCTTTGCAGAGGTGATGATAGTGCTATCTTAGCACCTTCTGGTGATACACAAAAAAACCACCGCAGTCATACATGACTACGGTGGTCGATTGGTGGAGCAATGGGGGATCGAACCCCAGACCTCAACACTGCCA